>PDWJ01004025.1_pt1 | contig 22542 bp, 12 predicted proteins | sample 1430881 | NCBI WGS metagenome assembly PDWJ01 (sample SAMN01162460, study PRJNA174530) | Oral metagenome, whole genome shotgun sequencing project. | biome: Marine environment; feature: Marine mammal; material: Swab sample of the gingival sulcus; isolation source: swab sample of gingival sulcus... | reverse complement strand
AAGACCTCCTTTGATTTATTTGCACCCGTTTGGTGCATAATTAAATCATACAGCAAAATCCCTATTCTTATAGCTGGCTCAGTCAAAAACGAGAGGGTGACTCAAAAATCGCCGTCAGCGTGGCTCAGTTGTGTGCGTGAACGTGGCTCATTCTAAACGAAATATTCAGCTGATACTGGTAATATTTATTTGTATTGTGATTATGAGCGGGATAGGGTCCGTCATTGGTACATTTAGTGAAAAGTATCAAACGAGTTATACCCTGTCGCTGGTAGCAATGTTTTTTGTTATGTTTGGCACACCGGTATACTATTCAATGGACGCCTTGCCACAATTTGTACAAGTTTTTCAAAGAATGCTCCCGTTTAGCTATGCGCTAGAAGCCATTAGGTCATTAATGATAGATGGCAGGTTAACGCAGACCGTTATCGTTGACATTTTGATTTTAGTAGTTTTTATGATAGTATCACTGCTTTTTACGAAGAAATTCTTCACGTGGAAAAAACGAAGTTAGTTTGCTAAAAAGTAAATGATACTAAAATCATTGTGACTGAGAATTACATTGCGGTTAAAAACTAGCTTTAGCGAATAGCTTTTAGATTAATACGAAGGGAGAATTTATTGATTGAGGCAATAATTTTTGATGTCGATGGCACGTTGTACAACGAAACTGACGCCAAGATTAAAGCGGAACTACTGACTGCGCAGTTTATTAGTGAACAGTCGAAATATAGCATGGAAGAAGTTTATTTTGCCTATCGCCAGTCTAAGGCTGAAGTCATTAATGGGTTTACTGGCTATTCGATAAGAAACGATAGGAAAAAGTGGTATCACAACACTTTTAAAAAGTTAGTCATTTCAAATATTACGGCTGAGCAGGCGAGCGATTTTTATTGGCGTGTCGTGTTAGATAACATGGAGACTTATCCCGATTTAAACTTGGTTATTAAAACATTAGCTAAAAAATATAAATTGTATGTGTTGACAGATGAATTATTTGATATTCAGATAAAAAAATTAAATCGGTTGGGTCTAACTGATTATTTTAGTGAAGTAGTATCTTCTGAAATAATCGGAAAAACTAAACCTAATAGTCAGTTGTTTGACTATATTATTAGATTAATCGACAAGCCCGTTCAAAATATTGCAATGGTTGGTGACAATCCGATAGCCGATGTGAAGGGCGCGAATTTGGCAGGTGTTCATAGCGTTTGGTTAAAAAGCGGGAAGTATCATTATTATTCGTATTCAGAGGATCAGAAACCAGAAATCACAATTGATAGTTATTTACAACTCCCTGAGCTATTGGAGCGAATAAAGTAGTAAATGGAGAAAAAATGACGACCACGTGCAAACTGTAGCGTTTTCGGGAAGGGATGTCACAATCCATTATAATATAAAAAACGCGCTTCAATTGACTATTAAAGCGCGTTTTTGATTGCTGAAGTTTCAGCGTTATGCTAACGCTGGAATAGAATTGTCACAAAGTTGCCACCGACTGAGCGGTTGACATCGGCTGGGTCGGAACCGTTGTGCCATTTGACAAACTGCCACTCTTCGTGCGATGCGTTTGGCGGACTGTAAATGACTTCAAGTGCCGTAAGTGGTTCGCGCGTCGGCGCTTTGGTCGTCCACAAGTAAATAAAGTTGCCGCCGGCACCAGTATTTAAATCTACTGGTATACGCGTGTAGTCGGCGACGTGACTATTGTGCGACGTCGGCAGTGTTTCGGCGCCAAAACCGTGTCTGCTGTATTCTAGGAATAAATCGGTAATTGCTTGACTGCGGTCTTCGCTCAATTTATAACAGAGATAAATAAATTTGCCGTGGGCGCCTTTGTTTAAGTCTCTATCGATCAGATAGTAGCCGGCCGGACACTTGTTGCGCGCACTGTCCGGGCGCCTGCTCACTACAAATGTGATGTCCGCGACGTATTTTTGAGTTGGCCACTGTTGCTCTTGCGCCGCGTTGATCTTTTCAAATTCGGCTTTTAAGTAGTCGGCGCGCTGCGGGTCGTCGCATAGTTCCCATATCGGAATCAGCGCCCGTGCACCGGTTTCGCCAAAGTCGATTAATGTGCCGTTTTCCTCTAGCGTAGCCTCCCAATTGGTAAGCGTCTGCGGGTCGTTGATAAACTGACCGAGGCTGAGCCCCATAGCGCCGCCTTGACTGGTCAGACGCTCATCTTTACTGGAATCGAATTGTTCCCTGTTCTTTATTTTGCTAAGGGCTGCTTCGCCGCCGATGCTCATTACGAGTGCATTAAAGCCGGCTTTAGTCGCCATGCTGAAATTTTCAAAGCTAGTCGATTTATTCGCTTTAGCGGAAATGCTATAGTCTACTCTGCCACCGGTTATGGAGTCGATTAAGATATACTGACCGTAATTGCCAAACACGTCATCTGCCGATCGATTCGGGTCGTTGATAAACTGTTTGACCTCCGGCAATAAGTAATCTTTTAAATTGGTCGTAGCAGTGATGTAAACGCCGTATTTCTTTACTAAATAAGTATAAGTTGAAAAATAAGTGTTTAATTCTTGGGTGCGTTCGCTGCTAAAATTGCTCGACGCCGAACCGCCAAAGAGGAAGTATCTGCCAGAAGCTTTTGCCTTAGCAGACATTTTCTCGCTGTATTTTTTAATGCTTTCGGCGACGGTTTGTTGATTGTCTGCCGAGTCAAAACGTATGCGTTCAACTCTTTGGTCGGCGACCAGTTTGTTGATGTCGAGTACGGCATTTTTTAGCGAATCAACTGAGGCGAGCTTGCCAAATACGTTATAGCCGCGACCTAAGCGCAAGACGATGGGTAGATCGACTTCGCTCGTGTTGACTGCGCGGGCTTGCCCTGGCGGCGTATCTTTCCAGTCTTCTGCCGGTATGGTTTTGAGTTTGGACATAAAGTCTATCGAAGCCTGAAAATCATATCTTAGTTGATCGATTAAATCATCGTTTTTCTTCTCATATATCGGTGTTTTCTTTGTGACGCTGATAATTTGCAATGTGGGATCTGCCTTTTTAAGACCATCTAATAGGTGACCTGTGCCGAGTGCAGAATCTTCCACTACCTCTACCGGTTTGATGTTATCGATTGGCTTCTTTGCGCCCTGATTGGGGTCTTCATCTTCTTTTGATACATTGTAAATATCCGGTCTTACGGCGAGGTTGGACTTGCTAATTTGTACTTCGCGCTTGATTTCATCCCAGCCGACAGCGCATTTCAATTGTTCAGAAACAAAGCGAATTGGCAGCATTGTGCGGTTGTCGACAATTATTGGCTTGACGTTGTTGTCTTCGGCATCAATCGGCACATTGCTGCCGTTGACGCGCGCCGTCGGGTTGTCGATCCACATTTCGATTTTGGTGCCACTTAATTCTACGGTTACCTTTCTTTCTACACCGTCCCAACCGACTGCTGCCCCCAGTGGCGTCGCCACGTAGCGAATCGGCAGTAAAGTCCGTCCGTATTTAATCAGCGGAGCCGTGTCCATAGTCATTGCTGCACCATTGACAGTATACGATGAACTGCCGATGACAAAGCGAATGTCGGTTTTTCCGATGGGTAGTGCTCCCTCAGCGAAGCCGGAGAGCGTCGTTGCCGTTAGGCAAAGTACTAGTAGTATTGCAAAGATTTTTTTATTTAATCTCATAACAACCTCCTATCATTCACCAAATTATTCGCAAAGTAGTGCGAATAATCTGAGTCAAAGTAACTATTCAGTCGAGCGCTGTCATTTCGAGCGCAGTCGAAAAATCTCGGGTTTTAAAAACGAGATCTCTCCATTTCGCTACGCTACAGTCGAGATGACATACTACCCTGTCGTTTCGACTGAATAGTTACGAGTGAAATTAATAAACATCTCTTTAGATGTATTTTATCACAAGGTGGTTAAAAAATCAAAATATTTAGGTGTAAATGCAATAATTGAAATTCATTTAAAGATGGTAACTGTTAAGTCGAGAACTGTCATTTCGAGCGCAGTCGAGAAATCTCGGGTTTTAAAAGCGAGAACTCTCTATTTCGCACATTACAGTAATTATGTTTGCTTCGTAAACGCCGCTCCTAAGGTCACGTCCGAATATTCTGGGTTTAATTATATAAAAAGCAAAAAAACCCTTGACAAAAGGTAGGGGTTTTGTTCATTCAGTAATTTCAACGCTTTCAGCGCTTTTAGGTGGATAAGTTGTTGTAAAATGTATAAAGTGAGTAAATGTTCACCTCAAGAATCACGCTATATCAACAAAAACTGGCATTTTGTGAATTTATTGCATAAAAAAATTTATTGTGGATAACTTGTGGAGAAGATGGGAATGCGCTAAAAACTAGCACAATCCCTAGGTTTTGGTGGTTTTGAAATAATTAAAAAAATTGAAGCTGACATTATGTTCAAGCATTATCATTTTATATGATTAATTGCGGTGAATATTATCGTATAATGCAATAGTTATCCACACTTTGCACAGGTTACTGTGCATAACTATTGTAAAATCAAATGAGAATGGCTAAATAAGTGCATTGTTTAGTTATGGATATGTGGAAAAATGCATTTTGCTAGAATGATTAACTATAATCAATATTCGCAACTGTTCAGTTAGCTTGTGCTTTCTGACTGAATGGTTACCAATGCACGATAATAAGTGAGTATGCTTCGAAAAAAATTGAAATTGGCGTTATAAACTTAGTTGACAAGACGGATTAATCTGTATATTATAATATAAAGACGACGACGGGAACGAGTAGGCTAATGTGCTTACCCAAAGCGAGGAGTGGGCGGTGCGAGCACTCCGGTAATGTTAGTTGAAGACTACTCCCCAGTTTTTTCCACAGTATGCCCAGTCGGCAAAAAAGGAAGACGGGCGCGCACGTTAAGCGCAGTAGAGATTTTTAGACCGCGTTACTGTTTGAGTAAGCGGTTTAGAATGAATTAGGTGGAACCGCGACAATCGCCCTATGGCAGTTGTCGCTTTTTAATTTTTAAGGAGGGTTGACATGATTAAAGTTACTTTACCTGACGGTTCGGTCAGGCAGTACCAAGCGGGCGTATTGCTATACGATATTGCTAAAGATATTTCGGAGGGTCTCGCCAGAACGACTTTAGGTGCAGTCGTCAACGGCGTTACGCGCGGCTTACAGGAAAGCGTCAAAGAAGATGCCGAGGTGAAATTTGTCAATTTTGACGACGCCGAGGGCAAAGAGATTTTTTGGCACACCAGTGCACATATTATGGCACTCGCCGTACAGCGCCTCTATCCCGATGTCAAGTTTGCGATTGGACCGGCAATTGAAAATGGTTTTTACTACGATTTTGATACCGAACACAGATTTTCGCCGGATGATTTAGCGGGCATCGAAAAGGAGATGCAAAAAATCGTTAAAGAGGGTCACCAACTGGTTAGAACTGAAATGGCGCGCGCCGAGGCGCTCGATCACTTTGGCAAGCTAAATGAAGTTTACAAAGTCGACTTAATCGAGAATCTGCCAGAAGACAGCGTAATATCATTTTATACGCTGGGCGAATTTACCGATTTATGTAGGGGTCCGCACTTGATGGACATTAAAAAAGTCAAGGCGATTAAGCTGTTGTCGATTGCCGGAGCCTACTGGCGCGGCGACGAAAAAAATAAAATGTTACAGCGCATTTACGGTACGACATACGGCAAGAAAAAAGACTTAGAAGAATATTTGGCGTTCTTGGAAGAAGCCAAAGAGCGCGACCACCGCAAAATTGGCAAGGAAATGAAATTGTTTGGCATCAGTCAAAACGTCGGTTCTGGTCTGCCGTTCTGGTTGCCCAAGGGCTCGACGATTCGCCGCATTATCGAACGCTATATCGTAGACAAAGAAATTGAACTCGGTTACGATCACGTCTACACGCCGGTACTGGCAGATGTCAATCTCTACAAGACGAGCGGTCACTGGGACCACTATCACGAAGACATGTTCCCGCCGATGGATATGGGCGATGGCGAACTGTTGGTATTGCGCCCGATGAACTGCCCGCACCACATGGAAATATACAATCGCGAAATTCACTCTTATCGCGAATTGCCGATTAGAATTGCCGAGCTCGGCATGATGCACCGCTACGAGCGCCGCGGCGCCTTAAGTGGTCTGTCCAGAGTGCGCGAAATGACGCTAAACGACGCCCATATCTTCGTGCGCCCCGATCAGATTAAGGTCGAATTTAAGCGCGTCGTCGAGTTGATTTTGGCGATGTACGAAGACTTTGGCATCGAAGATTTCCGCTTTAGAGCATCTTATCGCGATCCCGAAAACAAAGAAAAATACTTCGACGACGACAAGATGTGGGAAGAGGCAGAAGCTATGCTAAAAGATGCCCTCGACGACATCGGCATGCCTTATTTTGAAGTTATCGGCGACGCTGCATTCTACGGACCAAAGCTCGACGTACAGGTCAAGACGGCGCTCGGCAATGAAGAGACGCTCTCTACGGTACAGCTCGACTTCTTGTTGCCAGAACGCTTTGATTTGACCTATGTCGGCGAAGACGGGCAGGACAATCACCGTCCGGTCGTCATTCACCGCGGCGTACTGTCTACGATGGAGCGCATGGTGGCGTATTTAATCGAGCAGTACAAGGGCAAGTTCCCGCTCTGGTTGGCACCCGAACAAGTGCGCTTAATTCCGGTTAGCGACCGCCACGTCGAATTTGCCGAAAAGATTAATCAGCAGCTAAAAGAAGCCGGATTTAGAGTTCACTTAGACGATAGAAGTGAAAAAGTCGGCTATAAGATTCGCGCCGCGCAAGTCGAAAAAGTACCTTATATGATGGTTATTGGCGACAAAGAAATCGAAGAGGGCAAGTTCTCGGTGCGCCACTTTATTCAAGATGAAAAGGGCAACCCGAAAATTTACGAGTATACATTAGAACAGCTAATTGCCGAATTGCAGCGCGAAGTCACAGAAAGGCGCCTTTACGAATAATTTAGAGGTTAAAAAAGCAGTGGTCATACCGGTTTTGGTATGACCACTTTTTATGGGTTTAACTCAGATTATTCAATTACAAATAAATTGTACTTATAAATTTGATAGAGCACATTGAGCTCGTCGAGCTTATCGGACATTTCGATTTGCAATCGAGAAACGGTCGTGTAGTCTTCTTCGACAATCGCCTTTTTAATCTTGCTGAAAAGGCTCTCTCTCGTCAGGCTGTCCTTCATTAAGTCGCGCCGCAAATTCTGAATTTTTTCCCAGCGCACTACGTCGATGTCGGCGACACCGTGACCATTTTGGTGAATTTGGCGCGATTGTCTGACCAGTTCGATGCCCTCCGGGATGATGCGCGAGCCCAGTTCGGTTGCCCATTGCGACAGTAGCGTCTCTTCGTAGGATTCGATGATTGCGTCGCTAAATACGTCGCCGCGCTTTAGTATGGCGTGCTTGTGGTCTAATGCCTTAAATTGCTGTAGGTTTTCAAAGACGTTGACCGGCGGTTTGCCAAATAGCTGGTCGCGCTCTGCTTGATTGTAGTCGTCAAAGATGTCGTTTTCGCAAATGTATTGCCTGTCGCTTGCCAAGTAGCCAAATTCGGTACTCGGTGCTTTAGTCAGTTCACTTAGCAGCTCGGTTTTGCTGCGCGCCTTGCCAATGGCGTAGTCGATGCCGTCGAGCATACATTGATAAACGCCTGCCACGACCAAGTAGCTGTTTGACATCGGATTGGGTGAACGCAGCTCAAAGCGCGTTGCCAAGGGCTTGTCGGTATCGCGCACCAGACCGATTAAGACGGTTCTATTTCTAGACGGTTCGGCGACGCTATGACCGAGTGATCCGACGATGCAAACCGGCGCCTCAAAGCCGGGCTTTAAGCGCTTAAAGGCGTCGTTGGTCGACGTGATAAACGGATTGATGATTTCGTAGTTGTTCAGTATGCCCATTAGGGCGCCGTAGCCAATGGCGCTTAAAAAGTCAGCTTTTGGGTTTTGTGGCGAAAATAGATTGATTACTTTGCCGTCGACCGTACTGATGCTGGCGCCGACGTGATGGTGTTCGCCGCTGCCGGCGACGCCCTCGATTGGCTTGGCTCTAAAAGTGACTTCAAGACCCTCTCTGACAAATGTGTCGGTGATGATGTCGCGCGCAAACATTTCGTTGTCGGCGGATTGCAATGGACTGTCAAAGCGCCAGTCGACTTCTAATTGTTCCATGACGTGGCTAAAGTCGTTCGCCTTTTTTAATCGGGCTTGAATGCCGCCCACTTCTTTGTGACCCATTTCCGGTTTAAAGTCGTAATTTTCTAAATTGAGCAATGCCTTTTCCAGCGCCGAACGCACTCTGCCGACGGTGCGCTTCCAATATTGTTCTTTAAGCGACTGCGACGTCGACAGCGCTTCGATATTGGCTGAAGAATCGGGCGTCTTTACCCAGAATTCCAGTTCGGTTGCGACGGTTAAATTTATTTTTTGTATTTGATCAGTTGAGCCGATTCCCAATTCTTCAAGTGCCGCCGGATGGGTCTCTAGCAATGTCATTAAACTCTCTTCAAAATTGAGCGATGCCTTTTTTAGTATCGCTCTAGAGCCGACGTAGACGCCTTCGTGTAATATAAAGGCGGGGATAATCAGCGTGCCAATCGGCAGTCCGCTGTCCGGGTCGAGGTAGTCCCAATTGTAATCGACCATCCACTTTACACCAGTATCGGGAATCAAATCGACCTTGCCGTTGTTGACTTCGGCAATACAGGGCAAAGTAACGCTCGAACCATCGGTTTGAATGCCGTTTGTTAGAAAGTCTTCGTAGTCGTCGGTTAAATGCGAAATTGGAATTTTTACGTCGGTGTGGTTGTTGCCCAAGTCGACGGCGACTAATGAAACGAATTTGATATTGGGCGCCGCCTTGATTTTTTTGACGATTTTTGCGACATCTTGTTTGTGCGGTGAAAACGTATACGTTAACTGATTCATATTATCTCCTTTGGGTTATTTGTTTTAATTATATAGATAAAAGTGGATAAAGTAAACTGTTAATGCAGAGAGATGGTCAAATTATCGCAGGTTATCCACAAAAATCAATATATAGATATATAAACGCTACAGTTATCAACATATTGTAGATTTTTTTATTTTTTTACTATAAAGGGCTGTAAAAAATTAGTCTGTTTTGGTATAATAAGGGCAGTGGAGCGTATAAAGTAACCTAGATTATTCACGCCAGTGCGTGAAAATCGCTATAAGATTTGAGGATAGGTGATTCCTAGTAATTTGAGGCGTACCGAATGAGTGTACGGTGAAAATTATTAGGAAGCAGATATTCCAAAGGTTGACACGATTTTTGTGTAGTGGTGTGAGTATTCTGGGTTGAGATAATTGGAAGGTACATAGATGAGTGCGAAGATTGAGTCTTTAAAGCATTCGGTTTTACAGTTGGAGCGCGCGCTGGCGATTAATGACGTCGATGTCGTCAAGCGCCTCGTCAAGGTTGTAGCCGGTATAGCTGACCAAATTGGTCACGATGTCGCGTTGATTGCAGACGAAAAAACAGGTGTTTACTTTAAGACAATTAATACAATTCGTTTTTTATATAAGCCAATGGATAGCGTCAATCCCTACGATGGCGATTACTTGGAAAGGTTTTCGCGCGAAAGGACTTATCAACTCAATCGCGCCGGTGCGATTGACCAACACAATAAATTTTGGACGGCGCATCAAGTGCTAAAGGGCAATGTGTTTGGCTCGGTGCCAAAAGAACTACTGTCAAAAGATGCGGTCTTTGAGTTAAAGCGCATGGGTTGGCGTGAAGTAGACGTCGAAGTGCTCGATTTTGGCGTTGGCGAGACTGATATAAAACAGCTTTATGAATTCTGTTCCAGTAATTTTGATAAATTTATTTTCCTCAACGAACAGGCAACGCAAGCTAATTTGGCTTTGAAATTTGCCGTTTAGGTTGAATAATTTTAAGAAAAATATAAAAATCTCAAATTTGTTTTGAGATTTTTTTTGTTTAATTGAGTGTCATTGTGTTATAATATAGCCATGTGTGAGCAAACGGAGTTTAGATGGTAACGGGAACCTATAATCAATTAATCTACAGGGTAGAGCAAGCGGGCAAGACAATACGACAAGTTTTATTTGAGGACATTGGCATTTCGTCTCGACTCTATCGGCAGCTCAAACCGCAGCGGACAATTATGGTAAATGGTCATGTTATTTCACTCAACGCCAAGGCGCGTCCGGGCGATGTCATCGTCGTCAATATGGTCGAAAAGCCGCATCGCATACAAGCCGAGGCAATGCCGCTCGACATCGTCTACGAAGACTGTGATATTGTCGCGGTAAACAAACAATTTGGCGTGGTTGCACACCCCACGCTGGGCGTTCCCAATCACACTTTATCGAACGCTCTAAGGCATTACGCTCTGCAAAAGGGCGAAGACTATAAGCCGCGCTTGATCAATCGCTTAGACCGCGATACGACGGGTATAATACTGTTTGCCAAGAATCCGCACGCCCAAAACGTCGTTTCGCAGGCGTTTATCGACGGCGCCGTAGAAAAGTACTACATGGCGCTAGTGCACGGCAAATTCAACAAGTCGCGCGGCACGATAGAGGGCGCCATTGGACTCGCCGAGGGCAGCAATATTAAGCGCACTGTAAGAGACGATGGCAAATACGCCTTGACGCATTATCAACTGATTAGGCAGCTGACGAACTGCGCGCTGTTAAAAGTGCAAATAAAGACCGGGCGGACGCACCAGATTCGCGTGCATATGAGTCATATCGGGCACCCCATTGTGGGCGACGACCTGTACGGTTCTTTTGAGCGGGTGGCGATTAAACGGCAGGCGCTTCACGCCGCGCAACTGCACATTACGACGCCGCGCAGTGGACGGGTGACGATTACTGCAGCGCTGCCGAATGATTTTGAGCGGGCGCTGGCTATTTTAGAATAGTGCTTGACGCTCGTCTTTTAATAAAAGGGTAAAGTTCGCTCTAGGGCGATAAGATAAATGTAATGTATGATAAAGCATAAGCTATGAGTAATAATGGAGGGAAAAATGATTCCACAAGAAAAGATGATTAACACGATTCGCACTTTGAGTATTGACGCCATTCAAAAGGCAAATTCCGGTCATCCCGGTCTGCCGATGGGCGCGGCGCCGATGGCGTATACGCTGTGGGCAAAACACTTAAAGGGCAGCGCATTGGAGCCCAATTGGAAGGACCGCGACCGCTTTATCTTGTCGGCGGGGCACGGTTCAATGCTCTATTATGCGCTGCTTCACTTATTTGGTTACGAAGTTTCTATTGAAGACATTAAAAACTTTAGACAATATCAGTCAATTACACCGGGACACCCCGAATACGGCATGACGCCGGGCGTCGAGTCGACGACTGGTCCGCTCGGTCAAGGGCTTTCTATGGCGGTCGGCATGGCGATTGCCGAGGCGCGCTTGGCTGCAAAATTCAACAGCGACGACATTGCAATCGTCGATCACTACACTTATGCACTCGCCGGCGACGGCTGTTTAATGGAGGGCATTACGTCTGAGGCGTCGTCGCTCGCCGGTCACCTCAAGCTCGGCAAATTAATCGTCTTGTACGACGATAACGACATTACGATTGACGGTTCAACCGATATAACTTTCACTGAAGACGTCGAAGCGCGCTATCGCGCCTATGGTTGGCAAGTGCTCAACGTGGCAGATGGCAACGACACGGCGGCAATTGACAAAGCGATTACAGATGCCAAAGCCAATGCCGATCAACCGAGCTTAATCGTCGTCAAGACGGTAATTGGCTACGGTAGCCCCAACAAGAGCGGTTCTTCTGCGGTACACGGTGCGCCGCTCGGCGAAGAAGAAGTTAAATTGACAAAACTCGCCTATGGCATGGATCCGGAAAAGAGTTTTTACGTCGAGCCAGAAGTGTACGACGCCATGAAGGTCATTATCGACGAGCGCGAATTAGAGCGCTTTAGCTGGGAACAAAAACTTACTGATTACCGCGAAAAGTATCCCGAAAAGTATCAAATGTGGTTGAATTGGCACAACAGCGCAATCGACGAAGCGGCATTTTGTCGCGCCGCTATCTGGGACGGTCTACAGTCCGACCAGGCAACGCGTGCGGCAGGCGGCGTCTTTATGAACGCAATTAGCGATTTAGTGCCAAACTTAATGGGCGGTTCAGCCGACTTAAACGGTTCTACCAAAACCTATTTGAAGGGATTAGGTGACTTTACGGCAGAAAACAGAGATGGTAACAATATTTTATTTGGCGTTCGCGAACACGCCATGGCGGCAATACTTAACGGTATGGCATTGCACGGTGGCATTCGACCCTACGGGGCGACGTTCTTGGTATTTTCCGATTACTTAAAGCCGGCGGTACGACTTTCGGCACTCATGAAGTTGCCGGTCATTTACGTGTTTACGCACGACAGTATCGGCGTTGGCGAAGACGGACCGACGCACCAGCCAATCGAACACTTCTTTATGCTCAGGAGCATACCGGGCGTAACGGTATATCGCCCTGCCGACGCAAACGAAACTGGCTACGCATGGCTCGAGGCGCTCAAGAAAACGGACGGTCCATCGGTAATTATTTTATCTAGACAGACCTTGCCGAAATTGCCGGGCGTCAATCCCGCTGCTGCCAAGGGCGGTTATGTCATCAGTCCGGAAAAGGGAGAAAAACCTGAAGGCATCTTAATCGGAACGGGTAGTGAAGTTCACGTCTTAGTCGAAGCGCAGCGCCTGTTGTCATTAGACGGCATTGACGTGCGCGTGGTCAGCATGCCGTCAATTGAAAAATTTGAAAGCCAAGACAAAGACTACATTGAGTCGATATTGCCGAGTGACGTCAGAAAGCGCATCGTCATGGAAGCCGGCATCACTTTGCCGTGGCGTTATTACGCAACCGATTCGGGCAAAGTCATCGGTATGGACCGCTTTGGCGAGTCTGCGCCGGGTGGTGAACTGTTTAAAACATTCGGGTTTACAGCCGAGCGCGTCGCCAGCGAGTATAAATCTCTTTAATATACTTTGCTGTGGTCATAAGAGCGCTATGCTTAATTAAATAAGATGTTAAAGGGAATTGCTTTATTAAAACAAAGAAAAATGCCATTTGGTATATTAATAAAGCAATTCTTTTTTTATTGTTTACTTTTTGAGCGTATAGTTGTTTAATTGTTAGTAGAAAGTAGAAAGTAGAAAGCGGAAAGTTGAGAGCGAAGTCAAAAAAAAACAATTGCGTGTTGTTGTCCTAGTGAACCCAAATAATGCGGAACGACATCAGCACAAGGCGCGTTCCAATTGCGGTAAAAACCGAGATGTCTCGACGATGCTCGACATGATAGAAAGCAGTGGAAAGTTAAAAGCGAAATTGGAGGAATGATGAAGCCGGTAAAGATAACGGAGACCGCTCTGCGCGATGCACACCAATCGTTGATCGCAACGCGCATGCGCATCGAGGAAATGTTGCCAATTTTGGAGACTATGGATCAAGTCGGCTACTACGCCCTTGAAATGTGGGGCGGCGCGACATTTGACGCCTGTCTTAGATACTTAAACGAAGATCCTTGGCAGCGCCTGCGCACGATAAGAAAGTGTGTCAAAAATACCAAGCTGCAAATGCTGTTGCGCGGTCAAAATATATTGGGCTATCACAATTATCCGGACGATATCGTGGAGCGCTTTATCGCCAGGTCGGTTGCCAACGGCATTGACATCGTGCGCATATTTGACGGTTTAAACGATCCGCGCAATCTCGAAGTGGCGATTAAGGCGACTAAGCGAGAAGGTGCGCACGCACAGGCTGCTATCGCCTATACGACGAGTCCGGTACACATGATAGACACATTTGTCGAGCTCGCCAAAACTTACGCTGAACTCGGCGCCGATTCGATATGTATTAAAGATATGTCTGGCATTTTACTACCCTTTGACGCCGAAGCATTGGTACGTCGCATTAAGCGCGCCGTCGACTTGCCGCTTGAATTGCATTCGCATGAGACCGGTGCGCTCGCCAGTATGGCTTATATGCGCGCCATTGAGGCGGGGGTTGACATTGTCGATACCGCCATATCGCCGCTCTCGTCGGGTACTTCGCAGCCGGCGACGGAATCGCTGGTTGCGACATTGCAAAATACGCCTTATCAAACCGCTATCAAGTTGCAGTCGCTCAGTCCGATTACCGATCACTTTAGCGCACTGCGCGATAAGTACATTGCTTCAGGACAACTCAATCCCAAAGTGCTCAGCGTCGACAGCAAAGCCTTGGTTTATCAGGTGCCGGGCGGGATGCTGTCAAACTTAATCGCCCAACTAAAGGCGCAAAATGCATTGGACAGATACGGAGAGGTACTGCGTGAAGTGCCCAGAGTGCGCGCCGATTTAGGTTATCCGCCCTTGGTTACGCCGATGAGTCAGATGGTTGGAACGCAAGCGGTATTCAATGTCTTATTGGGCGAGCGCTATAAAATGATTCCGACTGAGGTCAAAGAGTATGTGCGCGGTAAGTACGGCAAGTCGCCGGCGCCGATAGCGCTGGAAATGATTGCGAAGATCATCGGTTCGGAAAAGCCGATTGAGCATCGACCGGCTGACGATTTGGCGCCGCTTTTCGAAAAGCTAAAGCACGAAATGGGCGAATTTTTTGAAAGCGAAGAAGACGTACTCAGCTATGCGCTATTCCCGCAGGTGGCGTTGGCGTACTTAAAAGAGCGCAATGCCAAGCACTATCACGTCGATGAGCAACTGGTCGATATCGAGAATAAAGCGCACTACGTGTAAATCCAGTAAAATTAACATTATATTACAGAGCAGTCGTTTATTTTGTGATTCTCACTAAATGTGATAGAATATTTACTAAATATTCTGTTTTATAGGGGAGAGTTTATGAAAAAACGACTGTTTTCTTTATTTTTATTATTGACTTTGTGTTTTCAATTATCTTATGCTTACGATTACGACTACGAGTTTCCAATGCTCGTAAAAGTGAATGATACTTACGTTAAGGTGGACGATTTTATCTTTGCCGACGACGTGTACTATGTTCCGGCAGAGCAATTGGCGAATAGTTTGCGCGTGGTTGTGGAGCGCGAAGAGAATTCCAGAAAGGTCTCTTTTATAAAGTTCAACGACCGTTTGGTCGTATTCAATCACCGCGCCAAAATGTATCGCGACGACAAATACGTCGGCGTCGATTTATCGGTGCGCGCGTTGAATAGAAATGGTAAAATATATTTACCATTGGTTTATTTTAGCGAGTTCTTTGGCGCCGAAGTAAGCTATTCGGAAAAATATAACACCTATACGATAAGCGACGCTGAGATCGTCGTTGAGGATGACGCCAAGCTATTGTCAGAGGAACTCGATAAACAATTGCTTTGGTTGGCGCGCATCGTCAACATTGAAGCGCGCGGCGATAGCCTTTATAAAAAATTGGCGGTTGCCGGCGTCGTGATGAATCGCGTCAGTAGCCAGAATTTTCCCAATACGGTATACGACGTCATCAAGGCAAAGGGGCAATTTCCGCCGGCTTACTACAGTTATTTTGACAGCTTTACGCCGGATGCGGCTTCGTACACTGCCGCCGTGCAAGCTTTAAATGGCGAAAATGTAATTGGCGATTGCCTCTACTTTAACTTAAAGCCCTTTAAGTGGAAGCCTCAAGAGGACTTTTATAGGGAGATCGAGGGCGATTATTTTTATCATTAGTTATGATATCTGTTAAATCAAAAAACCGACTCACCTCAATGTGAATCGGTTTTTTTAATTGAATTGTTTTTGTTAGGCTTTGCCTAGTCTCTGTGAAAGAACCCAGTAATCCACTCTATGAATGAAGGCGCTTTCTTTTCTACCGGTTTGTACTCCTTAACTTCTTCCGGTTTTTCGATTGGATCTGTCTTAAATACAAATCGTACTGTCGAGTTGGTGTCAGCGCGTTTACCGGTAAAGCTGTTGTAGTCTTCAGATAGTTGTTTGATGATTTCGTTTTTGTCGTTGAGGTCTCTCATGTTGACCAGCTTGTCGCGCATGTCTTCCAGTTTATCGTTTTCGTCCTTGCGATCGATAATGTCTAATACGTTGCGTGCCGATTCGACGACGTCGTCACTTAAACTGAGTTTTAACGTGTCCGCCAGATCTCTGTTGTTTAAAAGATTGCGGCGCAGGTCGATTAAGCTGTCTAATGTGCGCGGCATGTCGTGTAGCGCTTTGTCGTTTGCCGGCTTCTCCATAGTGTCCTTAAACGATTCTAGAATCGGTCTAGCTTCGTCCATATCGTCGCGCAAAATGCTGATGTTGTCGTAAAACTCTTTGATCTCGGGAATGTCGTATTGTGCCAATAAATCTTTGGCGATGGCGACGTTTTCATCGTTGGCGTCCATGTCGTCTTTCATATCGAGCAGTTTTTCTTTCCATTCGATAAAGTAGCTGACGTCTTCTTCGTTATCCATTAGGTCTTTGGCTTTCATGATTTTGTCGTGTAAGCGCTCTTCGTCGTCGCGTAAGTCGTCGGCTTTTTTCTTTAGCTTTTCCATGTAGTCAAAGGCTTCTTTGATGTCGTCGCGATAGTCGTCGCCGAAATCTTCTTCCAAATCACTGACGAGGACGCTGTATTCGCCGTAGAATGAAGCCAGTGTATTTTTGGCAGTGGTCATAGTTGATTCGACTTGACGATTAATGTCGTGTTTTATCATCGTCATAAATTGTGCTTGTACTTGCGGCGGCAATTGTCCGCCGTCGATGACCATTTTAATTGCGCCGCCAGAAGTGACGCTAATTTCACCGGCGGCAATCTTTTGGTCGACCATGCCCTTTAATATAGCCTGTGATTGCGGATTTAATTTGCCGTCCTCCGGAATTAGGTTAGAGTATTTATTTAGCGCTTCTTGGGCTTTTTTTTCTGCCAATGCGTTAAGCATAAAGCTCAAGTCTTCTCTATCTAACGAGCTGGTCGCGCCAGTCGATTCAACTTGCGTCAAAAGGTGAACGATATCTTCGCGGTGATCGATTAGTAGGTCTAAGTTGGCTAGGTGCTTTCTGTGGTCGTTGACGTCATCCATTAGAGCTTTAGCAGAATCGAAGAATTCGCGTAATTCAAAGCGGTCGTCGAGCACGTCGTCGACTTTGTTTAAGCGATCGACGTCGAGTTCTTGTAATTCGTCGTAGCGACCGAGCAATTTTCTAAACAATGCGATGTGCGCGCTGTCCATGCGGTCTGGAATGTACTTAATAATGGGGTTATCCAGTACCGTTTCTAAATGATATTTTTCTAGGTGATCTTTAATGCGATCGTAGAGCGCAATATTCGCGTCTGTGACGTATTCTGGCAATTCTTCGATAATGGCGGTATCCAAGTCGTAGAATTCAAACAAGTCGTCGACTAGCGAACGGGCATTTGCGGTTTGCTGCGGGTCGTCAATTAAATTTTTAATGCTGTCTTCCGGGTCGACTTCTTCGATTGTGTGTTTGGCGTCGAGCAATGCGTCGACGTCGGCGATGTCTTCGTCCATATCGCGATCGTTTTTGAGGTCTTTGATCATATCGGGGATCTCTGGTGATGCGGCTATGGCAATTGTCGCCAGATCGAATTCTGCGGCATCTGCTTCGATTAAAAATTCATCTGGGAAATCTATGTCCATTAATTCGTCGATGTCCAGACTCTTTAATTGAAGGCTTTCGTTTAATGCCGGGAAGCCGATTAAGATGACCATTTGGTTGTTGCCGTCTGAGAATATTTGTCCGTTGTCAACGGTAACGTTGGAAAAAATATCGTTTGGCAGCGGCACCACGGTAACGGTTGTAAAGGGTGTAGCCAATTGCGATTGATTGCCGTTAATCATAAAGCTTTGCACGCTCTTATTGGTAAACGCTACGTGAATGGTGACGTGACCGCTCTTACCGGCGAGGTCTTTTGGCTGAATCGGTTTGCCGTCTAAAGTATAGTCGATTGCGACGTCGATCGGCAGCGCCTTATCGACTTCACTTTGATAGTAGACGTCTTGATCGGATGCCTGCCAAGTCAATTTACCCTGTTCATTAGATACCAATAACGCACTGGAAACCGGCGTGATATTTTTTAATATGGTTTCGTCGTCGAGGGCTTCGATGCCGCGACTGTTTTTTAGCCAGTTAGATGCGATGATTTGTCTAGTCGTGCCGTCTGAGTTTAAGTTGACGTAGACGGTTTCTTGTTTTTCGATTGATTGTGCAGATGGATCTACAGTTGCACCATAGGCGGTACCACCGAAGATAAGCGTGGCAATTATTGTTGTAACTAGGAGCCTTTTTAAAGCTAATTTCATTTTATACACCTCGTTTTCTGTTTGTCGTTAAGCGGTTTTCTTGCGCAGTGGCAGTTTTATCTTAGCGCTTTTATCGATAAAGCGCGTCATCAATAGTAGTATTGGCGGCAGCATGAACAGTATGATCATGCCTGAGATAAAGGCGCCTCTGGCGAGCATTGAACAAAGCCCTTTGATAATGTCGATTGACGATATCCAGACCACGCCGAGATTGGCGGCGATAAAGACCAACATACTGGTAATAATCGATTTTGCCGAAGTCTTTGTCGCCAGGCGGATTGCCTCGCCCTTGGGCTTGCCCGAAAGCAGTTCTTCTTGATAGCGCGTACTCATTAGAATTGAGTAGTCGACCGTTGCCCCCAATTGAATGGCGCCGATGATAATTGGCGTTACAAAGGGAACGGCTTCACCCTGCAAGAACGGGATGCCCATATTGATAAAGATTGCCAGTTCAATGCACGAGACCAGCAATAGCGGCATAATCAAAGACTTAAATACCAGTGCGATAATTACAAAGATGGCAAACACCGAAACGATTGTAGTCACCTTGATATCGCGGTTGACAATTTTAGTTAAATCCTTAGTCAGTGCTGCTTCGCCGGTGATCTTGGCGTCTTTGTCGACGGCTTTTAGCAAGGTGTTAATTTGTTCGACTTGTCTGTTGACGTCGTCGGTTGCGACGGGCAGCTGTGAAGTGATCATCAGCGTCTGCAGTCCATCCTTTTTAAAGATGTCGTGAATCGATTCCGGTATAAAGTCGTTTGGTACGCCGGCACCGATAATCTTTTCGACACCAGTGACGCTTTTAATAGCCGGCAGCGCTTCGATGTCGTCGATTAACTGTTTCATCGTCTTTGTCGGAATGTCGCTTTTTAAAATTGCGATATGAGTCGTTTCCATTGCAAAGTCTTTTTTAAGTTTTTCGAGACCGATATTGGCTTGAATTGTCGATGGCAACGACTGGTTAATATTGTAGTAAATTTCCGTGTTTGCTTGCCAGTATAGCGCCGGTAAGAACAACAGTAGGAATATTAAAACCGCCGTCTTTTTGTGCTTTAAGATGATGTCGGTCAGTTTGTCAAAAGTCGGTATAATTGCGCGGTGCGTATACTTGTGAATGGCGTCGTCAAATACTAAAATGAGTGCTGGTAAAACTGTGACGCAAGTCAAAACGCCGAGCGCAACGCCTTTCATCATGACGATACCGAGGTCCATGCCAATTGAAAAGTCCATAAAGCAGAGTGCGCCAAAGCCGGCGATGGTCGTCAGCGAACTGCCCGAGATAGACTTAAAACCCTGTACAATGGCCTTTGCCATTGCGTCGCGGCGGTCTGCAAAATTAGCTTTTTCCTCTTCGTAGCGGTGCAATATAAAGATGGCGTAATCCATTGTGACCGCCAATTGCAAAATTGCCGCAATTGCCTGAGTGATATAAGAGATTTCGCCCTTAAAAATATTTGTGCCGAAATTATAAAGGATGCCGAAGCCGATTGTCAGCATAAAGACGATTGGCAATACCCACGATTCGACGCAGAGGAACAGCACGAGCAGTGAAAAAAGTGCTGCTAAGCCGACGTATTTGGGCATTTCCATTAATACGAGCGCCTTGACGTCCTTTAAAAATACCGGCAAGCCGTTTAGGTAGACTTCGCCTTCGATGATTTCGTTAATGCGGTCAATCGCTTCCATCGTCTTTTCGGACGCCGCCTTTTCCTCATAGCGAATCATTACCAATTGACCTTTTTCGGAGTAGAACTGTTCTTTTAAGTCCTCCGGTAAAAAGTCCTTTGGCACGCCGAGACCGACTAAATCGCGTATCGATGTGACTTTGTGAACAGTTGGCACTTCGCGAATTTTTTCTTTAATCTGTTCAACTTTGTAGTCTGGCACGTCGTCTAACATTAAAAATGTCGTGGCGGCGCTTTTAAAGTGCTCTTCCAAAATCGTTTCGCCGATGACCGATTCTTGATCGTCCGGCAAGTAAGACAACACGTCGTAGTTGACGCCGGTAAAAAGTGCGCCGAATAGACTCGGTATCAGCAGCAGTGTGGCGACCAAAATGACGAGTTTAGGCTTTCTGGTTAAAAATCTAGCTATTAGTTTCAATGTTATTACCTTCCTTCATAATAATGATAAATTCCACTGTTTGATAAAGTGTCGGCTTAATTTCATCGATTTTATATGGTTCTTTTAGAATGATGGCGTTGTAGATGACTGAGCCAACCAGTTCTAGAATTAAGTACAACTTCTTTTGCAACAGGTCGTTGTTGCTGTCGTCTGTCAAATCGAGTGAAGTTTTAATCAACTCGATAATTGGCGCTCTCGTTTCGGGAGAAAACATACTGCGATATAAATTCTTATGAATGAATTCTAAAAACTGCGGATTTTCTTGGAAATAATTAATGATTAAGTCGACGATGTCGATCATTTGATTTTCGAACGAATCCTGTTTGCGCTGTCGATCTTTTGACTTTGCTATGCTGCGCTTTAAAACATTGGTCGCCTCGCGCAGTACCAGTTGGTCGATTAACTGATTTTTGTTCTTAAAGTATAAATAGAAAGTTCCCTTGGCGATATCCGCTTCGCGTACGATGTCGTCGATACTGGTCTGTTTAATACCTTTTTCGCAAAACAGTTTAAAGGCGACTTCTTCGATGCAGTTGCGGCGACGCATTTTCTTTTGCTGCATGGTATTGCTTTTCAAATGACACCTCTCTTCCTTTAGCCCGGTTATTTACGTCAGCGCGCGAACGACCGGGGATTAAATATGACTGACAGTCATATATTATAGCAAAAAATGACTAATAGTCAATAAATAATTATTTTTATTTTTTAAACTTTTGAAATAATATTGATTGGCTGTTGACCTAATGTAAAAGTCGCGTAAAAAAAGCCAGTTTTTGCTTGAATAAAACTTCGATTTAACATAGAATGGGGTTGGTAATGTGTAAGAATGGAGGCATAGATTGGAACTTGCAGGCACAATATTATTTGGCGTAGTAGGCGGACTGGGACTATTTTTGTACGGCATGCAATTAATGGGTGGCAGCTTGCAAAAAGTCGCCGGTAGAAAGCTGGAAAAAATCATCGGATTGTTGACGACAAATCGCTTTATGGGCGTTTTTGTCGGCGCATTTGTCACTGCGGTGATGCAGAGTTCTAGTGCTACTACGGTCATGGTCGTCGGCTTTGTCAACGCCGGCATCATGAAACTTACCCAAGCGGTCGGCGTCATTATGGGCGCCAACATCGGTACCACGATTACCGGACAAATCGTTTCACTGTCAATCGACGATATTGCGCCGCTATCAGTTGGTATTGGTATGTTCGTTTGGATAATGAGCAAGAGCGATCGCGTTAAGAACATCGCCGAAATTATGATTGGACTGGGGATATTGTTTATTGGAATGGGCATGCTAAAGGATTCACTTAAGCCGTTGCGCGAGTTAGAATACTTTAACACGCTTATCACGACGCTCAGTCACAATGCGCTTCTCGGCGTTTTAGTCGGCTTTATGTTGACTTTTATCGTGCAGAGCTCGTCGGCCTCAATTTCGATTTTAATTGCCTTGGCGAGTGCGGGAGCACTGCCGCTCAGTGCGGCGTTGCCAATTCTCTACGGAGACAATATCGGTACTTGTACGACGGCGCTATTATCTAGTATTGGCGCCAGTAAAAATGCCAAGCGCGCGGCTATTATTCACTTGGCATTTAACGTTATAGGTACGCTTATATTTGTCGTCTTCCTGACCAGGCCAATCACGTATATCGTCACGCAGATTGATCCGGTCGCCGTACAGAGACAAATCGCCAATGCGCATACTATCTTTAATATTGCCAATGTCGTCATTCAGTTCCCGTTCGCTTTCTTCCTGGTCAAATTTGCACTCTGGGTCTATCCGGATAGCAAAGAAGAAGAAAAAGAAAAAATTACCAAATATATCGATGATCGCTTACTCGGCTTGCCGTCGACGGCGATTAACAGTACCAGAGAAGAAATCATCCACATGGGTTGGGTTGCTCACGAGAGTTTGACGCATGCCATGAATGGATACTTTGATAAAAACGAAAAGGAAATCGATCAGACCTATGCTCTGGAGTTAAAGGTCAATCACTTTGAACGGGTAATTACAGACTACATGATTAAATTGTCTAACTGTGAATTGTCAGATTACGACCGCAGCTACGTCGATGGACTATTTCACTGCGTTAACGACGTAGAGCGAATTGGCGATCACGCCGACAATATTGCAGAAATCGCAATCGCTACTATCGAG
>PDWJ01003704.1_pt1 | contig 22548 bp, 23 predicted proteins | sample 1430881 | NCBI WGS metagenome assembly PDWJ01 (sample SAMN01162460, study PRJNA174530) | Oral metagenome, whole genome shotgun sequencing project. | biome: Marine environment; feature: Marine mammal; material: Swab sample of the gingival sulcus; isolation source: swab sample of gingival sulcus... | reverse complement strand
CGCTGTTGAAGATAATCCTTGTATTCAAAAATATCAGGTTGCTGGGACATGGAAAATAAAGCAAAAAGACAGTATCTGTTAACGCTGAGTTCATCGGCGGCGGTAGCCGTCTCGTGAAACGGCTCGTTATGCCTTTATCAGCCGATTTTAGTTTTCTTTATAGGAACTACATTTGATTGGGAATGATTTGAATATGTATCCCAATCAGGGGTGTATTCGTCAGCTTGGTTACCCCAGCTAAACCAACCTTTTCTTGGGCCACGAGCAAATAGCTCAATGCGCGGCTCCCAGCTGCATGATTCGATTATTTTGTATTGTTCATCTGGCTTTCTGCTGTGTTCTCTTTTACGGGACGATATAATATTTTCCTGGCTTCGGCCTGGTTGTAAGGTACGTGCGTTTTTACCTCGAACTCCGAATAAAATTATTTCTGTGACATTGCGAAAATAGAAACCAACTCCCCTGCGATCAGGGCCGCCATCCTTCCTGACTTTGTACCAAATTAAATTGGTTTTATATGTAAACCCCCAGTGCTCCATCACCTGCAACCCATCCGCGAGTAAAGCGTTAGGAACCCACAAATATAAATGGGCAGTATCTTCAACTATTGCCTCTACAGGGAGGTCTTTTATTTCCTGCAAGGTCATAGTTGGATAGCGAGACAATCTCTTATGCTCAGGAGCCATTTTCCCGGTGCGGTTTTGAAATTGCCACGGAGGGTCAGCTAAGACTGTTGAGAATTTTCTTTTTCCAACTTCATTCAGTAAGTCATCTGATGCACTCATGGCTATTAATCCTCGACGTATAGTTGTTTTGAAATACCGATTACCAGAATTGGGCAACCAGCTCCGCCACCACCTTCAATTCTTGGTAGTAACTTGCTCATATGCGTTGTTGATGCCCCATAAGACGGACCTCTGCCAAGGTCATTGAAAATATCTTGTAATTCATCACATCTTGTGATTATAACACCGACACTTATCGCCCGTAGATCAAATAGCAAACGGAAGTTATTGAGGTCTCTGTCGTAGAAGGGGTCTTTGTTGTTCCATTCAATTTCAAGAGCTACTCGATTTCTCAAACAGTCGATTTTATGGGTTGGAGTGTCCATAGACTGTCCATCTACAACAACTTTTGTTTCAAATTCTTTTTCTTCCCAACCCCTATCATACAAATATCCGTCAATGTATGCGGAAACCTTTGATTTCCTGCCACCGGGACTGGTTATCCAACTTTTCATCAAGCGAAAATCTGTCAATACAGAAACAATATCGTCCTATTCATTCGGGAAATCCTCCTTGAGGATCGCACATGCATGCTTCCACTCGTGAACTTCGTAATTATCTCTTATAAATTGTGGGAGCAAACTAATGCTCATAATACCTCCTTGTTTTTTCTTGTGCGTAACGGCTGATTATCATTTATACATCTTGTACAGGGCCTGGGTTCCAAGGTCTTCTCCGCCATCTTCAGCGAGTTGCCTGTAAATCGATTGTGCGAGTTCGAGCCCTTTTGCCGAAAACTCAAGCTCTTTGGCGGAGTCCAGGGCAATGTTCATATCCTTGATAAAATGCTTTACGTAGAACCCCGGAGCAAAATCATCGGCCATTATACGTGGAGCCAGGTTGGATAATGACCAGCTGCCAGCTGCTCCGGCCTCAATATTCTGCAGCACGTTTTTCAGGTCAAGCCCGGCTTTTTCTGCGTAGCGTATCCCTTCGCAAACGCCCATCATGGTAGAGGCAATGACTATCTGATTGGCCATTTTGCAATGTTGTCCACTGCCGGCTTTGCCCTGATAGACGATATTTTTACCCATCATCTCAAAAACAGGGCTGACGTCATCAAAGATTTCCCTGTCGCCACCCACCATTATCGAGAGGGTCGCATTTTGGGCGCCCGAGTCTCCACCGGATACCGGGGCATCAAGAGAGGCCACACCCTTTTCCTTTGCAGCGTCGTAAATTTTCCTTGCAAGCTGCGGACTGGAGGTTGTCATATCTATGATGATCTTACCCTCAGTGCTGTTTGCAAGGATACCATTGCTGTCCAGATAGATTTCTTCGACATCCTTTGGGTAACCAATGATGGTAATTATAATGTCAGAAGCCGCTGCAACACTTCCAACAGTATCATGCCAGGTTGCACCCCTATCTATAAGCTCCTGGGCTTTGGATTTTGTGCGATTGTAAACATTAAGGGTGAAGCCTCCTGCCAGCAGATGACCGGCCATGCTTTTTCCCATAACTCCGGTACCGATAAAACCGATTGTCTTTTCTGTCGTTATCTTTGTCATCTCTGCCTCCCAAATGAGTAAAGGTTAAGGTTCTTCAGATAATACCACAGTCTGCTGACAATTCATTTTTAATATGAATAAAGGAATATGCTCCAGTCTAAATCTCTATACTGCGGATAAAAATATGAAAAAAGTGGGTGGCACGAAATAATAACGTTGTGTTGTGTTAATTCGTAACTATCTACTATGTCGTTAAAAGTTATTGCAGTCAGCATTTGGAGTGCTGTTTTCTGGTGCTCCAGGCTGATTCTGCCAAATATAAACAGGGAAAATGATTTATGCCTAAGAAAACAAAGATTGTAGCAACAATCTCGTCTTTGAATTGTTCTGTTGATTTTATTACCCATCTCTATCAGGCCGGGATGGATGTTGTTCGCCTGAATACTGCGCATATGAGTCATGAAGATGCCTTGATGGTTATAAGGAATGTTCGTGCTGTATCTGCTAAAATCGGTATTCTGCTTGACACCAAAGGCCCTGAAATCAGAACCTGCGACGCCGAGGAAGAACTGGTTGTTGCCTGTGGAGACCTGATTCGTTTGCAAGGTGCCCCAGATAAAAAATCCTCAGGAGATGTGATCTGTGTCTCCTATGAGGGGTTTGTTGGTGATGTTCCGGTGGGAAGTTCGGTTCTTGTTGATGACGGGGATATTGCCCTTGCTGTTGAAAAAAAGGACGATGAGTATCTTTACTGTTCTGTGGAAAATGACGGGATCATCAGAAAGAGAAAATCTATTAACATCCCCTCTGTTCACGTAAAACTTCCCGCACTCAGTGAAAAGGATAAGGGGTTTATACGCTTTGCCGCCGAGAACGATCTGGATTTTATTGCCCATTCCTTTGTTCGTAACAAGGAGGATGTCATGGCGGTTCAGAAAATTCTTGATGAGTCCGGGTCGCAGATTAAAATTATTTCCAAGATTGAGAATGCCTCAGGAGTGGAAAATCTTGATGAGATTCTTGATCATTGTTACGGGATAATGATTGCCCGTGGCGATCTCGCCGTTGAAATCCCTACGGAACAGATTCCGCTGATTCAGAAGAAAATAACCAGAACCTGTATTGAACGCAGACGACCGGTTATCGTTGCCACGCAGATGCTGCATACCATGATTAACTCGCCGCGTCCGACCAGGGCGGAGGTTTCCGATGTGGCCAACGCCTGTCTGGATCATGCCGATGCGCTCATGCTTTCAGGTGAAACGGCAAGCGGCAGGTATCCTGAAGTTGCTGTGCGGACTATGGCCAGGATTATCAGGGAGGTCGAATCAAGGCATACCCCGTTTACCGATGTCTCCTACACCGATGAAAACAAGGTTACAGCATATCTTGCAAAAGCGGCGGTTAAGGCGGCTCTCAGGCTGAATACCAGGGCTATCGTGGCGGATTCCCTGACCGGAAAATCTATTCTCGCCCTGGCGGCATACAGAGGGAGTAATACAATTTATGCCCAGGTTTATGACCGCAGGGTTATGCGCCAGCTTTCTCTTTCCTACGGTGTCTATGCCGATTTTATTGAAAAAACCGGAAATTGTGCTGAACCCATTCAGGGATCTATTTGCAGGTTACTTGCCGACAACAGGTTTGGAGATGATGACCTGATTATTATTCTCGCCGGAAGTTTTGGTACCCGGCACGGCCCGTCCTATATTGAAATAAGCAGCGCGAAGAGTTTTCAGGACAAGTGTTCTGTCCAGTGCGGGACATTCCATGGCTGAGGTTTTGCAAAGGGCCCTTGCTCCAGGATACTTTGCGTATCTTGTCATAGCAGAATATCCTGTGTCTGGATCTATTGCCGGGATTGCTCTATGTATTTGGCATATCGTTTCAGATATATATCGGACAGCGTTAAAAATGCTGTGATAATCAGCGGCCCGTATATGATCCCCAGTATCCCATAGACGCTGAGTCCGCCAATAATGGAAAGAAAAACCAGCAGGGTGTGCATCTTGACCTGGGTTCCCACCATTTTGGGTTTTATAATGTATTCCATTGTGAAGGAGAGAAAGAGATAAAAAACAAAGAGGAAAATCGCCTCTCCCATCCGCCCGCTGAAGCCTAAAATTACAGCCGTTGGCACCATCACCAGGCCGATACCAAAAATTGGCAGAAAGGCAAGGATTGCCATAATACTTCCCCAGAGAAGAGGGGAATTTAAGCCCAGAATAGAAAAGACCATTCCTCCAAGAATCCCCTGAACCAACCCGCATATCCCGTTTCCTTTAAGGATGGCGTTGGCAATTTCCTGGAATTTTTCAATCAATAGCCTGTTTTCGTCATCAGGCAGCGGGGAGATCTTCAGCATGTAGTCGATGAGTTTTGGCTGGTCAATTAGCAGGAAGAAGACAACCAGAATCATGATAAAAAAGAGAAACACAAACTGCATGACGTTTGCTGCCCAGCTGCTTGCCTGATTGTAGAGTAGAAGACCGCCCTTTTTTACCAGATAGTTAAACGTTGTCGTTACCTGGGACGGGTCAAAATTAAAGCCAACCTGATGGAGTTGCTGCTGGAGCTGAAGGATTAACGGACTTTCCTGGAGAAAATGCTGCAATTTCAGACCAACCCGGCTGTCACGCCCCCAGGTATACAGATTCAGGGCTTCATCTGTCAGAGAGATGACAAAAAAGAGCAATGGGAGGATGACAATGGTGATAATAAGCAGGCAGGTAAAAACCGATGCCAGACTGTTGGGAAGTCTTTTTGAGCACAGCAGGTAAATTGGTCTGAACAGGTTGGTCAATAGAAACGAAAGAACCAGGATAGACCAGAAAGGCCAGAGGATTCTGCCGAAGAAAAAGATGGAAATAATGAAAACCAGTAAAAAATAGCGAACTGCAATGGGGTTATTCGGTTGATCCAGTTGCTGTGGGGTTAATTCTTGCTTGTCCATTATGATTGCTCAATTTATCAGAAAATCGGTTTGTAAACAGATGGTCATTCCCCGAAGTTCCGGTTTTCATATTCTCTTGTGGCCGGAGGCTGTTTACCCTGGCCCTGCCGGTTATCTGTAGAGATCAGCGTAATCTGGGTTTGTTTTGAGTTGCAATAGTGCCGAGAGCTAAGGTATTACTCTGCTGACGTATTGTAAATGTACCGACAAATAAGTATTTTCTAAACGAAAAGTATAAGACTTTCGGCGTATTAAGCCAACATAAAACAGGAACTATGGAGACAGGGCGTGATGTGGGAAGATCTTGAGGTTGCGGTGGAAAAGGCTGGAGCTGAGGCGCGTAAGACAAAACCTGATCAGAATGCTTTAGGGTTTGGACAGTATTTTACCGATCATATTTTTGTCATGGACTGGTCGCGGGAAGACGGTTGGCATGATGCCAGAATCTGCCCTTACCAGAACTTTAGTATGGATCCGGCCTCTATGGTCTTTCATTATGGACAGGCTATTTTTGAGGGATTGAAGGCGTACAGGGGAAAAGATGGCCAGATTTTCCTTTTTAGACCGAAAGATAATCTGCAAAGACTCAATGACTCGGCACTTCGGCTGTGCATGCCGCGGATTCCGGTGGATAAAGTGCTCAAGGCCTTAAAGGCTCTCATCTATCTTGAAAGGGAGTGGGTGCCATTCTCTGACGGGGCAACGCTTTATATCCGCCCGGCGATGATTGCCTCTCAACCTTCCTTATGTGTCGAGCCGTCATCACAGTATCGCTTTTTTATTATTCTCAGTCCTGTGGGAGCCTATTACAAGGAGGGGTTCAATCCAACAAAAATTTATGTAAGCAATGAATATTCCCGGGCCGTAAAAGGTGGCACCGGAGAGGCTAAAACGGCAGGTAATTATGCGACTTCACTGTTTATGGGGGAGATTGCAAAAAAGAAGGGATATACCCAGGTGCTATGGCTTGATGCCTGTGAACACCGTTATATTGAGGAGGTGGGAACCTCCAATGTGTTTTTTGTGATTGATGATGAGCTGATTACACCCCCCCTTAGCGGTTCCATACTTGGCGGGATTACTCGTAATTCAGTGCTTCAGCTGGCGGAGTCCTGGGGCGTTGTGGCCGTGGAAAGAGCAATTACGATTGATGAGGTACTTGAGGCCGCACAATCGGGCTCTCTTCAGGAGTCCTTTGGGACTGGTACTGCGGCGGTAATTTCCCCTATTGGTGAGCTCATGTATAAGGAGCAGACATACATCATTAATAACGGTGAGGTGGGGCCTTTGTCCCAACGTTTCTTTGATGAGCTTCAGGCAATCCAAAATGGTGAGCAGAAAGATCTTTTCAAGTGGGTTGTTCGGGTTGGTTGATTGTTGAAAAGTATCGTAATTCGGCGTGGTTGCAGGGAGTGTTGTGCTGCGCCGAATCCTTTGTTCTTTTTTTGATTTTCTTCTCTTGATTTTTAAAAATCCAATCATATATTCTTGCGCAGTCTGGAACCGGCTGCCTGTACATAGGGCAGATAATGAACATGGGATCCATTAAAAGAACGATGGATCCTTTTAAATTTTGAAATACTTATTTTTTAGTAAGGTTAGGAGGCCGTAATGAAAATTCGTCCATTGAACGATCGTCTTCTTGTAAAGAGACTCGCTGAAGAAGAAAAGACCGCTGGTGGAATTATTATCCCGGACAGTGCAAAGGAAAAGCCTGCTGAAGGTGAGGTTGTTGCTGTCGGCCCTGGCAAGGTCGCTGATAACGGCGATCGTGTTGCTCTGCAGGTTGCTGTTGGCGACAGGGTTCTAATAATGGCTGGAAAAGAAATCAAGTACGGTGTGAAAGCCCGTGAGTCTATCCTCGCTGGTGTAAACACCCTCGCAAATGCAGTTAAGGTTACCCTGGGACCTAAGGGACGTAACGTTCTTATCGAAAAGTCTTTCGGTGCTCCTACTATCACCAAGGATGGTGTTTCTGTTGCCAAGGAAATTGAAGTAAAGGACAAGTTCGAAAATATGGGTGCGCAGATGGTTAAGGAGGTTGCTTCCAAGACTTCTGACGTTGCCGGTGACGGTACCACTACTGCTACCGTTCTCGCTCAGGCTATCTACACCGAAGGTGTAAAGCTCGTTGCTGCTGGTGGAAACCCGATGGAAATCAAGCGAGGTATTGATAAGGGTGTTGAAACTGTTATCGCTGAGCTCGCCAAGATTGCTACTCCAACCAAGGAGCAGAAGGAAATTGCCCAGGTTGGTACTATTTCCGCAAACAGTGATGAAACCATTGGTAACATCATTGCGGAAGCTATGGATAAGGTTGGCAAGGAAGGTGTTATTACTGTTGAGGAAGCCAAATCCATGGACACCAGCCTTGATGTTGTTGAGGGTATGCAGTTTGATCGTGGTTACCTCTCTCCATACTTCGTAACCGATCCTGATCGTATGGAAGTTTCCATGGATGATCCTTACATCCTGCTCGTTGAGAAGAAGGTCTCCAGCATGAAAGATCTGCTTCCTGTTCTTGAGTCTGTTGCCAAGATGGGTAAGGGCCTTTTCATTATTGCTGAAGACGTTGATGGCGAAGCCCTTGCGACTCTCGTTGTGAACAAGCTCCGTGGAACTCTTAATGTTGCTGCTGTAAAAGCACCTGGGTTTGGTGATCGCCGCAAGGCAATGCTCGAAGACATCGCTGTTCTTACCGGTGGCCAGGTTATTACTGAAGATCTTGGTATCAAGCTCGAGAATGTTACCATTAATGATCTCGGCACCTGTAAGCGTATCGTAACCGACAAGGATAATACCACTATCGTTGACGGTGCTGGTGACAGCGAAAAACTTGCTGCACGTGTTAAGCAGATCCGTACTCAAATTGAAGACACTTCTTCTGATTATGATCGTGAAAAACTCCAGGAGCGTCTTGCCAAGCTCATCGGCGGCGTTGCCGTGATTAATGTTGGTGCTGCTACCGAGGTTGAAATGAAGGAGAAGAAGGCCCGTGTTGAAGATGCACTCAACGCTACCCGTGCTGCGGTTGAAGAAGGTGTTGTGCCTGGTGGCGGTGTTGCATACCTCCGTTGCCTCAAGGCTCTTGAGGCCCTTGATCTCCCCGGTGAGCAGGCTGTTGGTAGAAATATCCTTCTCCGTGCTCTTGAAGAGCCTGTACGTCAGATCGCGAATAATGCGGGCCGTGAAGGTTCTGTTATAGTTGAGCAGGTTAAGAACCTTGAAGGTGCTAATGGTTTCAATGCCGCAACTGAAGAGTACGAAGATCTTATTGCAGCTGGTGTCATTGACCCTGCAAAAGTAACCAGAACTGCGCTGCAAAATGCTGCTTCTGTTTCTGGAATGCTTCTCACCACTGAGTGTGTAATTTCTGAACTTCCAGAAGATCCTGCAGCAGCTCCTGGTATGCCTCCAATGGGTGGAATGGGCGGCATGGGTGGAATGGGCGGTATGATGTAATTCATCTTCTACATTCTACAATTCCGCTGGGAATACAGCCTCTGTCGATTGTTTCGGCAGGGGCTTTTTTTATAGATATCGATGGTAAAAAGAGACGAAAAGTGTTGACATGATTTTTCTAATGGGGTAAATAGACCGCCTTAGTACGTGGCGATGTAGCTCAGATGGTTAGAGCATGCGGCTCATATCCGCAGTGTCCGGGGTTCGATTCCCTGCATCGCCACCAAATTTAATATTCATACTCTTTCATGAGAGTTCATAAAGCCGCATTCTGTAGTGGATTGCGGCTTTTTTTTGTGCCTTTTGGGGGCCATATCAAGCAAGGGGCTCATTTTCTCGCCATGAGCTGACCTCAAATCAGGCAAAATGTTCATGAAAAATCCGGGTTAGCCACATAACGCCTTTATACGTAAGCGATAATTTTCAGGTCTCCCGCAAGGAAAATAGTGGTCGCTAAGTCCTTGTCCTGTCAATAGCTATCATGCTGAAAAATATAGACATAAATTTTACATTTTATTTTTGCTATGCTATCCTGAATGTATCGGTATGTTGCTAATAAGTCTGGATTTTGTGTCAACTCAGGCGGTGCTGTATCCTGAGTTTTAAATCGAAAAAGAGGCTGGCAGTCCGACAGTGAACCAATTTCGTTGGCAGTACATAAGGAAGGGTGTTCTGGACAATCTCTTTTCTTGCAAATATTGAGAAATTCAAACCGCTAAGGACTTTTGCCAGTCTCTGTGGGTTTTTATATCCTTACCCGTTGGAAGGTGAGGCATTATAATGTGTTACCTCCCGTGAAGCAACAATACAGCTAACCCAATATTATGAAATTCAGGTCTGTGCGCTAATCAATAACCTGAATAAACGATCCTTTTAAACAACAGGAAAACCGGATGGGGGCCTCACCACGACTTGGAGATCTGCTTATAGAGCAGAACTTTATAACCCACGATCAGCTTGATTTTGCCCTTCGCGAGCAAAAGGCGACCGGAGAGAAAATGGGCGAATGTCTTATGCGCCTCGGGTTAATAACAGACTCAGATCTGGCACTTGTTCTGGGGAAACAGGGAAACATTCCGTTTATTGATCTGCGCAACTTCTTTCCAGATCCGAAACTCCTGGAACTGGTACCAGGGAAAATAGCTGCCCATTATCAATTTCTTGTTATCAAAAAAGAGGGAAACGACCTCCATATTGCCATTGGCGATCCCTTCTCAAAGCTGGCAGCGGAACAGGCTTACAGGATAACCGGACTCATTGTCCGGCCCCATGTCGCCGGGGCTAACCAGCTGCACCGGATGATCGAACGGTTTTATTACCTGATTGAACATCCCATTGAAGAAGAGATAAACACCATCACCAGCAAGCTGCGGCTCAATCCCAATATTGAGGTCGATGTACAGAAACTTGTCGATAACCTTCTCGGCTCTGCCATAACCTACAGGGTAACCGATATTCATATAACGCCAAGTGATGTCTCGTCCCGGGTCATGTACCGTATCGACGGAGTGATGAAACCGGTCTATGTTTTTCCGGTAACACTGCACAGCCGGCTCATCACCAATATAAAGGTAAACTCCGGGATGGATATCGCTGAACAGCGCAAACCCCAGGATGGCAGAATGTCCTTTTCCTTTTTTGGCGATACCTTTGATATCAGGGTTTCTTCTGTGCGAACCAATTTTGGGGAAAACCTGGTGCTGCGCCTGCTTCCATCTCGCGGGGGAGCGACATTTAACATTCACGAACTGGGCTTTAGTAAGGAAAAGCAGAAACTGCTGCAAAAGACCTTCAAGCTGCCCCATGGTATGGTACTTATCACCGGCCCCACAGGGTCGGGTAAAACCACCACCCTTTATGCCGCTCTAAGGGAGCAGGACGCCATTGGCAAGAACATTCTTACAGTGGAAGACCCGATAGAGTACGAATTATTGATGATTCGTCAGACCCAGGTTAACACCCGGGCTGGATACACCTTTGCCTCGGCGATCCGCACCTTTCTGCGGCAGGATCCAGATGTCATGCTTATTGGCGAGATCCGGGATGAAGAAACAGCAATGCTTGCGGTTCGGGCTGCGCTGACCGGGCATCTTGTGCTCTCAACCCTGCATTCAAACAGTGCCATCGCTGCCCTGGCAAGATTGAAAGATCTGGGAATTTCACCGTATCTCATGTCAACATCCCTGAAAGGTGTGATGGCTCAGCGGCTGATTCGTAAGCTTTGTGAATTCTGTAAACAGCCAACAGAGCCTTCTTCTGAAATCATCGAAGAATTTGGTCTTGATCCGCAAGGCACTTACTTCAGGGCGGGGCGCTGTTCACACTGCCAGCAGACGGGCTATAGCGGTCGTGATGCCATCTCGGAAATTATCCCTGTTACCGACAGTTTGATGCGTCTTATTGCTGCGGACGCCTCACTTGATCAGATCGAAGACGCATGCAGGGCGGAAGGTTTTACCGACATTCGTACCTCCGGCATCAAAAAGGTGGAAAGGGGTGTCACCAGTATTGAAGAACTCATCAGGGTAATCGGTTAATGCCTCATTACAGTTATCAAACAATGAACAGCAACGGCGAACTCTCCCGCCATCAGGGCAGCTTTATCTCCCTGGAGCAGCTTTCCACGGCAGTTGACCAGCGTGGAGAAATTCTTGTCGATTACAGAAAAAAACTTTTTTCGCCAGCACCCCTGGGTAAAAGGGTCAAACGTCCCATACTGGCAGAATTTTTTCGTAACCTGGCGCTTCTTATTCAGGGCGGCGTGCCGCTGCGCGAAGCTTTGGGTGATATGACCAAACCTCCCTGTCATCCTGTCCTTAGCGACACCTTCATCAAGATTAACAGAAATATCGACGAAGGTTTACTCTTTTCCGAGGCATTACAGGAGGTTCCCTCTGCCGTGCCTAAAATAATGCTGCCTCTGATTTCTATCGGGGAGGAGACGGGAAACCTGGACAAGACCCTGCGTGATGGTGCCGACCATATAGATCGGGTGGAAAAGATCATCAGCTCCACCCGTCGCGCCCTGGTTTATCCCACGGTTGTTCTCCTCGCCATGTTTGGTGCGCTTGCTTTCTGGATGCTTTTTGTACTGCCCCAGCTCATGGAGCTGTTTGCCTCCATGGGTATAAAAGATCTTCCCCTGGCAACAAAAATACTTATTGCATCCACAGATTTTCTTAATAAATGGTGGCCTGTTGTCCCGATCACTGTTTTGGTCTTTGTGTTCTTTTACTTCATCGCCCGACGCAGTGAAAAGGTTCAGTATATTTGGGACAGGATGTGGAACAGGGTGCCCCTTATCAATACCGTGATCCGGTCCTCACAACTTGCCTTTTTCTTCGAATATACATCAATGCTCACTTCAGCAGGAATTAACATTCTCCGTGCCATGGATCTCATGGAAAAATCGGTGTCTAACCAGATTCTGAAACGGGGTGTACAAAAGATTCGTATGGATATCAGTGATGGAACCTCTATCTCTGACTCAATTTCTTCCCTGAGCTTTTTTGAGCCTTTTGTCTTGCGTATGGTACGGGTGGGGGAACAGACCGGGGCAATGCCCGAGCAGTTTAAACTGCTCGCGGAACATTACATGACAAAGGTTGACAAACTCGTTACCTCCATGTCGAAGAGCATAGAGCCGATCATTATTGCTGTTGCCGGATTTATATTCGCCATCATCGCTCTTGGTCTGTTGGGCCCGGTCTATAATATGATATCTCAGTTGGGGTAAGAGGGTCCTATGCAGCAGGGAACTGCCCGATATTTAAAACTTTACGGCTTCCACTCGCCTCCTTTTGGTCTCAGCCCGGATCCGGGTTTTTTTTATCCGTCTCCAGGTCATCAGGCCGCAGCTAAAATCCTTGGCCACGCAATAGAAAACGGCGAAGGCTTTATGGTTCTCAGCGGCAAGGCCGGGCTGGGGAAGACCCTGCTCCTTCGGCGGATTCTCAAAAATCTTGCCGGCAATAAAATACCGATTCTTGTGTTCAGTCCGGCTGTTGATGCAAAGGGATTGCTGCAACTGCTGCTTGGCGAGCTGGGGATCTGTTATGATGAACAGGCCTCTCTTGCCAGTTTGTTACAGGTATTCCAAAACCATACTTTGAAGATGGCAGAAGACGATGGAAAAGAGCTCTTCATTATCATTGATGAAGCCCAGAACATGCCGGCACAGACGCTTGAGCAGCTGCGTATGCTCTCCAACCTCGAAACCGGGCAGCGCAAACTTATGCAGATACTGCTGATTGGTCAGACGGGCCTTGAAAAAATGCTCAACGACCCGGGGCTTGGGCAGCTTGTCCAGCGGATTGTCGTCCACGAACGGTTGCAGCCCCTCAATATGCAGCAGGTTTCACAATACGTATTTTTTCGGTTGGAAAAAGCTGGTGGTCAGGGCATAACCCTCTCCGGGCCGGGCTGTAGATTGCTCCATAAAACGAGCCGGGGAATCCCCCGGCTCATTAACAGAATTATGGACAGGGCTCTGCTTATGGCCAGCCTTGACGGGAATCGTACACTGACAAGGCGGCATATCAAGGTTGCCATCAGTACCATGAAGGACATGGACAGCAGTTCCCGCAGAAAATCAAGAATCAGAATGGCTGGGGTGCTTGTTGCTGCCTGTATAATTGCGTTAATCGCATACCTGTTGCTCCAGGTTGCCCCGGAAAGCCTTTTCTCTATAACCAGCGTGGTCGGACCATATAGCCTCGGCCACAACAAGAATCGAAAATCGGAACTTCAAGAAGTTATCATCTGTCGAGATGTCGGTTTTCATACAAAACGGATACAGGACAACTGCCGATGCCCTCGTCTGCACATCCTGTAATATGAGTAAATCAATACGTAAGGAAAAGCTCCATGATTCGTAGTCAACAATGGTGTATCCAACAGATGCCTGAAGGTGGATATCGATTGTGTCAGATACTCCATAGAAAAAGGGGGACTATCACTTTTGGTGAAGTGGCTGAGGCGGAGTCTGTCAGGGACGTGAAGGGTACCCTGTTTTTTTCCTTTATGCCGGAAGAATATTATCTGTTTACCGACAAGTTCCCCCAGCTCAAACCTGAGCTTCTTGACCTTCAGATCAAGAAAAGATTCAGCGATACTGGGCTTTCCATAGAACCGGCCAATCTCACCCACACCACCCGGAAAATCCCGGACAGAGAGGGCAGCTATACGTCCATTTTTTTGCCTCGGGAGGAACTCCACAAAAAACTTGATCAACTGTCAAAAACAACAGGCGTCACCCAATGCAGCCTTGTACCGGCAGCAGCGGCAATCTCCGGCTTTGTGAAGACAATAACAGATAAGCCCGTACTTGTACTCTTTATTGGTATACGTTTCAGTCAGGTGCTCGTTGTCAAAAACGGCATCCCGCTTTATAACCAGTCTCTCGCCCAGACGGACTCCGGTGAGGTTGAACAGGCGCTCATCCCCAATGCCATAGACTTTGCGCGGCTCAATGCCAGGAAAGAACATGATATTGATCATCTGGATACCCTCCTGCTTGGGCCAGGGCGCGGCACCGTTGACCTCGAATCATTGGGGATAGAATCATGGCGGCCAGACTTCAGTTCTCAGATACAGACGGCGCAGCCGAACGATGCGTTTGACTATCCCCATCTTTTTGGAGCCTGTTTCGCAGATCCAGCCTATAGCTTTTTGCCCGGCAACTTCACCCGAATGTGGCGGTTGCAGCGTGTTTCAAAAAACATAGCTCTCTGTGCTGTTGCCGGATCGCTGGTAATGCTCGGCGGCTGGCTGTACCTCCAGCCCAAAATCACCGGGCAGAAGGCAGAGTATTCGTCTATGCTTGCCGATCTCGATCACCGGCAGCAACTCATTACCGGAAAGATGCCTGACCAGGAAAATCTGGATAATATTGAAAGACTATTAAAGATCAGAAATAACGCTGCGAAGGAGTTTCGCCTTGACCGGCTCGCTATCATGCTTGCCGATGCTCTGCCTTCAAAAGTCTTTATCACCGATTTAACAATGAAAAGGCGGGGAGCAGAGGCTTCTGACAGCGCTATGTATCCAGGTAATACCAATCCATCCTTTGCCGATGAAACATCGTCAGAACAGGGCTTGAGCCATCCTGAAATTCTTCAGACCCAGACATTCACAATATCTCTGGATTGTACCAGTGAGGGGACGTACACGGATGTCACTGCACGATTCAAAAAAGCAGCGATGGCGCTCAATAATCTTTTCATTGTAACTGACTACACGTGGAATTACCGGGAACAGGAACAAATTGGCACCATTCAATGTAAGCTTACTCCAAAAAAAACAACAAACCAATGAGTTACGATACGCCGCAACCCTCTGTTACAACAATCATTCTCCAAAGCATCGCCGTTGTGCTTTTTGGAGTTTGTCTTTATCTTTTTTGCAGCGCCTTGCAGACAGGCAAGCGTTACGATACTGCCCTCAATCAGCTGCAGATAAGGAAAAATGAGCTTAAACGTGCAGACAGACAGGTCGATGATTTTATGCAGTTTATCGCTGCAAATCCTTTCTTTACAACCCGCACAGAAGAACCTCAATGGGAAAAAATAGCCGAGACCTGGGAGGCTCTCCCCTTTTCTGCATTGCTGCAAAGATTTTCCCATCTCTACAGGGAGGAGCATCCTTTTGTGCTTGATTATTTTTCAGTATCAGCCGGATCGCCCGGGAAAACGACGGAAAATTCTGCAGGCAAACAGGGAGAGCAGGAAAAAAAAGAACCCAGGTTTACTCTTCAGGGATACTACTTATGTCCATGTCAATAAAAAAATATCAAAATATTCTGCTCTCCGGGCTGCCTGTTATACTGCTGCTGATTGCAGTTGGACTGGTTGTCTGGAAAACCATGCAGGTTGAGATAATTCCAACGGGAAGCAGGCTTACACTCCATCAGGCCTTCAGGAATGTTCAGGAGAGGAATGCGCTCCCTGCCGATTCCGTGAAGCCCGCCCAGGATAAGAAACCGGCAGCCAGGGATCCTTTTTTCCGCCATAAAATTCCTGTTAAAGAAGAGTTTCAGCCAGTAAATATTAAAGAAAATTATAAACTTGTCGAAATTACATTAACAACAATAGCACAGGGAACCCGTGGAAATTACTGCATGGTCAATGGGAAGATTTTTCATGAGGGGCAGACTGGAGACGGTTTTTCTGTGGAGAAAATAGAATCTGACCGTGTCATCTTTTCCACATCAGGGGAGAGTTTTGTTGTGGAGCCTGGCCAGAAACTGATCCTTGAGTCAGGCGGGGGGCTTGATGACGAAGCTCAAACCAACAGAGCCAAAATAGAGATGATTTCACAATAACGCAGCCCTGGTGAGGGATAACTGTGAGTAATTACGGTATAAATAACAAAAACATAACCTGCCGGTAGACAAAGGAAACGGAAACATGCCATCACATAACTGGAGATATAGCGTCTGGGTTGTACTTCTCTCTGTGGGACTGCTGTTTATTCCAGGTTGTTCAACAAAGCCGGTGCCGCCGTTACAGAATACTGGCGAGATAGCGGTGACACCTCTCAAAACAACCATTAAGGAACAAAAAACCTTGATAAAAAAACCTGTCAGGCAAGCGGTCAGTGCAGAGGAGGAAAAACCTGCACAGCTCGAGGTGAAATTCAAGGAACTCTCTCCGCTCGACAGCCGGAGAATCAGCGCCAGCTTTACGGAGGAGGGTTACAGGCCCATTTTTCAAATACTTTCAATGGCTGCCGGGCTGAACCTGGTACTTGCCCCGGAACTTGAAACCCTTATCGGCGATAACAAACTCACCGCGGAGTATCAGGAGATCAAGGTCAGAACAATCCTCGATGCTATTTGTGCGATTTTTGATGTCACGTGGCGGGAAGAACACGCAACGCTTTTTATAGAGCCTTATGTTTCCAAAACGATTCATCTTGATTTTTTATCCAAGATAACCCAGTCCAGTTTCAGTGTCGGCGGTGATGTACTTGGAGGCGGTGACAGTGCATCCGAAGCAGTTGTCAGCCCGCTTACAGGGCGGTTTGAAATTGCCGGAGGGGTCTCGGATACAGTAACAGACATCTACACCAACATAGAAGAGACTGTTGGCAAGCGTCTGGCCGGTAGTGGGGAATACTTCCTCAACAGGCAGACAGGTCTTTTCATGATGCGCTGCCGTCCGCGTCTTGCAAGGGAGATTGAAGATTATCTTGAGGTTCTGCGAAAGAAATACTCCAAGCAGGTATTGATTGAAGCGCAAATCGTTGAAGTCAGCCTGAAAAAAGGTCGGCAAATGGGAATCGACTGGCATAATTTCAACATCTACACCGGTACGGAACCACTTACAGAGGCCACCCAGACCCTTGTCAATTTTGCCAGTAACAACAGCTCCAGAACCCCTGTATACAGCGTTGGCATCAATTCACCAGATTACATTCTATCGGGCGTGTTCAGTGCTCTGCAGGAATATGGCACTCTCAAGGTTCTCTCCAACCCGCGTATCAAAACCATGAACGGGCAGTCTGCCGCCATCAGTGTTGGCCAGTCAGTCTCCTATCTCAAGAGCCTCACAAAGACCACAGAAGGGACAGGGGATGACCAGAGCGTTGATATAACAACAGAGATTGGTGCGATTTTTGACGGGATACTGCTTGGAGTGACTCCTGTTATCAAGGAAGACAATTCTGTCTCTTTGCATGTCGTGCCTATCAAAAGCGAAATTGTATCCCTGGAACAGGAGAGTCTCGGTGCTCTTGATGCCTACAGCGTTGCCTTTCCTGTCGTAAACCTGCGGGAGATCTCAACCATTGTAAATGTTCGTCCGAAAAATATTGTTGTCCTCGGTGGACTGATTATGGAAAGGGAACATGATGATGAATCCGGTCTGCCCCTGCTCGGTGATATCCCTTATGTTGGCAGACTTTTTAAGACGGTGGCAACCTCCAGGGAAAAGGTTGAACTGGTCGTCATACTAAAAATAGATGTTATTGAATAATGAGTAAACTCTATGATGTTATAAGCCGACTTGAAGAGGTAACGGCAGAGGGCAGCAGCCCCATCAATGTGACTGGGTCAATGCATGGCAGCACTGCCTCCATTGCATTGAATCAGGGTCCTTTGAGAAAGGAGAGCTCCCCTCTGACCCGCATTCTGATAATGGCTGGGGTTGCCATTCTTCTGGGGTTGGCTGCTGTTACCACAGTTTTCTGGTGGAAAAATGTTTCCTTCCAGCAAATCGCAGAAAATGCACCCGCAAAAAATGTATCTGCTGCCGCGGTACGACCTCTCTCCCCGGCTGCTGATATGTCTGCTGTGGATAAGCCTCTTGAAAAAGAGAGAATAATACCCCCGGAGGAAACACCCGCCCTTCCTGTAAAGCAAACAGAACCGGGCCACAGCAGCCAGACAGTACCAGGGGAATTTCGGGAAACGGCAATAACTGCAGGGGACGAACATGTCGTGGTCCCGAACATTGAAACGTCGGGAGTAGACTCCGGCCAGGGTCTGGAACGGGATTTTCAGATTCCGTCAATTGGCAAGCTGCCGGCAGCAGAAAAAAACACCTCTATAAAGATTAACGAGATTCAGACCTTTGGTGGTAACGAAAAAGGGGAGGAGCCGCAGGCTGTCAGCCGCCTTGCCCCCGCTGTTTCCCCGGCGTTGACCGCCGCCAGGGCTGCCAGATGGCTGCATCAGGCTGAAGCATACAGGCATCAGGGCGACTGGGAAAGTGCGATTGCCCTGTATCAAAGGGTATTCGCTACCACAAAATCCCCTGATGTTGCCAATAATCTTGCGGCTGCCCTTATAGAAGCCCATCGTCTTCAGGAAGCCCGGGATCTCCTCGTGGAGGCCGCCCGGATAGATCCTGATGACCCTGATATCCGGCAAAACCTCAGCGTCATCAAGCAGAGACTGGGCAAGAGGTAAACAAATGGACATGCGCATCGCAAGTCTCGGAATCCTCCGCTTCCACCGAACTGTTTACTGCCGGGAAAAGCTGGAAAAATATACCCGTCCTGGACGTTTCGGGGGCATCTGCGTTGGCCGTAAGGGGTTCAGTCTGCTGGAAATGGCAATGGTTCTCGCCGTACTGGGCCTTCTTCTCTCTTTTATGTCAGTTGCCTGGATATCCATGAAAAGATCGCAGCAGATATCCTCAGCTAAAACAATGCTTGAAGCGGTATCGAACTGCCTTCTGGACTATGTTATCCATTCCCGGGCAATACCACCCCAAAGTTATTTTACACAATATTGCGCAGATACAGACCCATGGGGCAATGCTGTGGTATACTATAACAGCGAGGACAACCAGGAAATCCCGGCAGTTGTCAGCAAGATAGTACGAGATGCAAATAACGATCATCCTGATGCGGCTTTCGTCGTTGTAAGCCCGGGGCCTGACGGGACAGTAACTCTCTCTTCAACCACTGCACTCTGGGATTGCTCGTCGGGAGACGATCTCTGCCTGGCAACCAGTAAAAACACGCTCATATATGAAACCAGCAGATAAAAACGGCTTCACCCTTATAGAACTATCCATCGTCCTTGTCATCCTTGGGCTGATCGTTGGTACTATGGCACCGCTCTTTATGTCAATGAGCAAGAAGGAAAAACTTTCAGGCGGTCGCAAGACGGTTGAAACCGCAAGAGATGAAATAAAGGGAAATTTCCTGCAAAACAAAGCCGTTGCGGCAACACTTAATACTATCGGCCACACCATCGACCCGTGGCAGAACAATCTTTTTTATATTCCTGCCCCCGGCCTTACAGGGCAGAATATCTGTACGTGGCTTGCAGGCGGCACCAAGCAGACAGGCCTTGCGGTTTGTCTTAACGGGGATTGTGCTGCCGGGAAAAAAAACAATATTGCCTTCATAATTGGCTCCATTGGTGCCAATTTTAACAGGCAGACGGGAGCCCCCAGTAATCTGGACGGTAACGCTGCGGATGTCGAGGTGCGTCTTTACTCCTACGACACTGCAATTGACAACTACACCGTTGCTCCCGACCCCAATGACTCTTCCAGACAATTTGATGATATCGTTGAATACGTCAGCGTCGAGGAACTTGTCCAGATGGTTAGTTGCAGCGTGGCAATTCAGAACAAGACAGGACAGACTGTATGCTCCGGCGGTGCCGGGATACTCAATGATGTTGACATCGGGGTTATGGACTATAACCAGATTCTCAGCATTGGTGCCACCAGTGACGAGTGTGTAACAATAAACAGCTCCTGCCAGAAGAATTATATTGAGGTTCGCCAGGCGGACATAAACAACGACAACAGGGTAGGTCTTACATCCATTCCGCCGGCATGCACCCTTGGCGATCTGTAATCCTTCACTCTGAGTACCTTTCCTGGCTTGTTGTTTTGCTTGCTTCGCATCAAGCATCATGCTATTGTATTACCATGATAAAATCTTTTCGGCATAAAGGGCTTCATAAGTTTTACGAAACAGGGAATATGAGTGGTATTCAGCCCAGGCACGCAAAACGATTACGTTTTCAACTTGCAGCCCTTGATACAGCAAAAACAATTGACGATATTGATATCCCTGGCTTTAACCTTCATCCTCTCAAGGGAAACAGGCAAGGGCGATGGGCAATTACAGTAAATGGCAATTGGCGGCTCACTTTTGAGTTTTGTGAGAATAATATTTATATTCTGGACTATGAGGATTATCACTAATGAATATGTTCAATCCACCACATCCTGGAGAATTTATTTATAATATTTATTTAGAACCTTACAATATTAGTGGCAGAACTTTAGCAAGGCAACTGGGTGTTGCCTCTTCAACACTCAGTCGCATTTTGCAGGGACAAAGCCGAATTACACCTGAAATGGCTTTACGTTTATCTAAAGCACTGGGACGCTCTGCTGAAAGTTGGTTACAAATGCAGGATAACTACGATTTATGGGAAGCAAGAAAAAAAGTTAATTTGCAGGAAATTAAGCAACTGGAATTTGCTACTGCCTAGCCCGGATTTTTCATGGGCAAAGTTTTTCGCAGGGCAAGGCACAAGGCGTTTCGTAGTAGTGGAACACCAAGCGCCTTGTAACGAAGGCTTGCGGAAAAATCGCCCACCCTTGGGGGAGTTTTTTTGTTTCTCCTTGTGAAAAACAGATTGTCTTTTAAGGGCTTTTAAAATTCTTAATTAAATCATACAGTTGAACATAAAACAAAAAAACTCATAAGAAATTCGGGCTAGTCAAACATTATTTTTCCCAAAAGGTATAGCATGTTGTTTTACCGGACTCGTTCCACTCGCCGGTGAACTCTGCTTTATATTTTTACAGTCTGTTGCAAAATTAAGGAATCCTGATGATAGCTGTCAAAAAATATGATGAAAGAGGGTTCACCCTGATAGAGATGGCAATTGTTCTCGTCGTTATCGGTCTTGTTCTTGGTGCCGTTGTCAAAGGCAAGGACGTTATCAACAGCGCAAAACAGAAGAAATTTTATACAAGGTATCTCAAGCAATGGGAACTTTCTGTCGCCTCCTATTATGACAGGACCGGCAATCTCCTGGCTGACGGTACAGTAAATGGAGGCTCGGAAACCAGTAAGAACGGCCGCTTTGATGTCTCTGACCAATCGCACAATCAACGGCAGGTCAAGGAATGTTATCTCCCTGTCTAATATGCCAACCGACCTGGCAGTTGCCGTTGATACCATGGTGGATGGTGAGGCGAATCCTCTGACAGGTAACTGGCGAATCCAGCCCGCTGGTGATAATACCGCCTGGCCTGATGCCTCCACCACGATCGTTGTCCACGCTGACTACACCATCAATCTGCCGTAGAAACTGGTATGATTTTATAGAGGCGGGAAACTACCGAAAACCCGTTTCATCCTTGAGAGCATTGCCTCTCGTCGAAGCCATTACATCCTGTTCTGCTTTAATTACTAAATTGTAATTACAATTGTGAAAGTGGATGCGCTTTTTTGTATCTCCTGCTGGGTTGGTATCTTTGAATACCGGGCTGGGAAATATGTATCCTGTTGTTTTTTTTACGTATTCGATAATAAAAAACAATATATAACGTTTGGTCTGTTTTTTGCTTTAACCGGGGAAATATCCATTACAGGAAAAGAAACCATTACAACTGGTCTTTAAAAAACAGCGTACAGCATTGAGGGGGAACACAATGACAACAAGTAAAATTGGTAATGAAAGAGGATTTACCCTGATAGAGATGGCAATTGTCCTTGTCATCATAGGTCTTATTCTTGGCACGGTTATCAAGGGTAAGGATGTTATCAACAGTGCGAAACAAAAGAAGTTCTATACAAACTATCTCAAGCAGTGGGAGCTTGCAATCGCTTCCTATTATGACAGGACAGGTAATCTCCTGGGTGATGGAAGCAAAGACGGTCTTTTTGATTATGTTGACGCCTCAAGTGAGTTCACCACTGTCAACAACGCCCTGAAAGAGGTTGGTCTTAACCAGGTGACAAGTAATACGGACAAAAACTACCAGTACCGTTATACCGGTGCATACTCAGGTTCACGAGTTATGCCCTTACAGCTGACTGTTCGCTCCATCGACGGTGTAAACAGAAATATCCTTTATCTCTATAATATGCCCACTGATTTGGCCATTGCCATTGATACCATGGTGGACGGTGAAGCAGATGCTGCTGCGGGTAACTGGAGAATCTACTCAAGTGACGGCCTGACTGCCTGGCCTGATGCGTCAGAAACCGCCACTGTCGGCGCTGATTATATAATTAATCTGCCATAGATACATATCGTTTGAAATATCGTAAAAAGGGAGCTGCGCTGTTCTTGCAGCACCCTTATCATATATAAGAATAACAAAACAGGAAATATATTGAAGAGGGACGTAATGACAACAAGTAAAATTGGTAATGAAAGAGGATTTACCCTGATAGAGATGGCAATTGT
>PDWJ01002044.1_pt1 | contig 22556 bp, 17 predicted proteins | sample 1430881 | NCBI WGS metagenome assembly PDWJ01 (sample SAMN01162460, study PRJNA174530) | Oral metagenome, whole genome shotgun sequencing project. | biome: Marine environment; feature: Marine mammal; material: Swab sample of the gingival sulcus; isolation source: swab sample of gingival sulcus... | reverse complement strand
AACGCCGCCGATGCCGGCAAATCCTACAGCCCTGAGAAACTGGACCGTTTTGAACGCCGGCTGCTCTACCTGAAACCGGACAAGGTTATTGTTCTGGATTATCTGCACATCAACAATATAAAAACCGCCGAACGCCGGGTGAAGTACATCAACCACTTTGTCAACCGCCCGGAAATATCAGGGCGGATAATTCATACAGAAGTACCCGGACACATTATTACCTACAGCGGACCAGACTGCATAATCCAAAACGGCAGGGGAACAGCGGCTCTCCGCACACTTCTGCCCCTTAAAAGTACAACAACCCTGATAGGCGGCGAAGGATATGAGTTCTGGGTGAACGGAAAAAATTATCCTCCCGATGAATTCGAAGACGGCGACTACCACCCCGGTTCCTGGCGCATAGAAGTGGAACCGGAGACGGTGGAAGAAGATCTGATCTTTCTGCACACCATAAAAATAGGCGACGATATAAATCCTGCCAGACCGGGCGGAGAGGTTATACAGACCGAAGACACAATAGCGGCAGACTGGGATAACACACTTTATCTTTTTTCATCTTCCGGGAAGATGGACAATGCCCAATACACAGTCCGGCCGGTATGGGGAGGGCGCACGCTCAAGGTTATGGCCCTTGATGTAAAACCCGACAGCTCCTATGGTCTTTATGTCAATAATCAGCTGCGCCAAAAGGCCGTTTCCACAGGCAGGGGTATTGTGGAATTTGGAGCTGAATTCCTGAAAGAAGATACACAGAATGCAATTGAGGTTAGGGTTAGATCTCTTAAATCCAGCCCGTGAGTATATGTCCAATAATGCAGAAGCCCTGCTGATCTATCCGCCTGTTTATGACTTTGCGCTATATGATCTGTTTCTAAAACCATTCGGACTTCTTAGGCTTGGAGCAATGCTTGAGGCGGGAGGGTGGAATACCCGTTTTATTAATGCTCTTGATTATAAGGATTCCGAAACGGCCGCAGTAGCAGGTCTTCCAAAGAGGGGCACAAAGGGGACCGGAAAGTTTTTCAGAACACCCGTTGATTTGCCTGAGACGTTAAGCGGAATAAAACGCAGGTTCGCGCGTTACGGTATATTACCTGAGGTTTTTAAACGGAAGGTCGCGGAAAGAAGACCGGATGCGGTCTTTATTTCATCCGGTATGACCTATTGGTATCCGGGAGTAGTTGAAGCGGTTGATACTGTAAGAGAGATCTGGCCGGGGGTTCCTGTTATAATAGGCGGTATATATGCCAGCCTGATGCAGAGCCATTGTGCCTCTGTCTGTGATTGTGATTTTATTGTTGTTGGAGAAGCCGGTACTGAATTAAATAATTTTCTTCAGAAAAATGGACTGCCATCTGCTGACACGGAGCAATCATTTTTACCGCTTGATTCTGAATGCTGGTCCGACGCAGCGGTGCTGAGGCTGAATGAGGGCTGTCCGTTTAACTGTGATTATTGTGCATCAAAGGCCATCAGTCCAAACTTCCGGGCAGGGCGGGCTGAAGATGTTCTGGATTGGGTTATTAAGGTGAACATGCTTCACGGAACATCGAATTTTGCATTCTATGATGACGCATTGCTTGTCAATTCCCATTCCATCTTAAAACCCTTTTTGAAAGAGATCATCCGCTACCGGGAGGTTTCAGGGCGGTCTCTTTCATTTTATACACCAAACGCAATGCATATAAGATTTATTGATCCTGAAGCTGCTTATCTAATGAAACAAGCAGGCTTCAGGGAGGTTAGACTAGGCTTTGAGAGTGAGTCAGATGATTTTCATGCCGAACATGATCGAAAGCATAGTGAATCTGGTTTTCATGAATCCATCCGTATTCTGTCGGATGCAGGTTTTAAAAGCTCCGAAATAATTGTATACATTCTTGCAGGACTTCCGGGACAGTACGCGGAAGAGGTTGAACAGACCATAAGATTTGCCGCCGGTAAGGGGCTCAGCCTTTCGGTAGCGGAATTCTCCACCGTTCCGGGCTCAAGCCTGTGGAATAGATGCGTGAAAGAAAGCTGTTACCCGATTGAGTATGAGCCTCTGTTTCACAATAACAGCTTCTTTCCAATGGAGTGGAGCGGTTTTACCCGTGATGATATGCAGCGTCTGAAGAATCTTTCAAAAGTAACCAAATTTTGAAAGAAGCTCACATATTTAGGCTTTTTACCATCTCATGAACAGCATCAAGGGGCTGTGCTTCCTTATTCAGAATACGGAATACGGTTTCGCAGATAGGCATCTTCAGTTTGTACCGGCTGGAAAGTGCTTTTACGTGGGTTGCGGCTATAGCCCCTTCAGGAAGGTATCCTATCCTGTCTATGTTAGCTGCCAGATCAGCGGCATCCTTGAATCCCGTAATTATCCTGTCATTTACAATCTCACGTCCGAATTTCCTGTTCCGTCCGAATTTTGATCTGCATGTAACATCAAGATCCCCTACACCCGCAATTGAGGTGAAAGTTTCCGGATATTCAGAGCCGAGAGCTGTCCCCAATTGCTGAATTTCATTCAGTCCTGCCGCAAGCAGCAGTGATTCTGTATTATCTCCGAAATTATCTGATATCTCACCAAGAGCATCCATAATTCCATATGCAATTGCAATTACATTCTTTACAGCCCCGCAGGTCTGAACACCTACTGTATCAAGAGATGAATAAACCATAAGGTTTGATCCGCTTAACAGTTCCCTGAACCGTATTGAATTAAGTCCGTTCTTGCAGGCACTTATAAGGCCTGTAATCTTACCCCTCGCTACCTCCTCAGCATGGCTGGGGCCTGATATGTATACAAGGCTGTCTTTGTAAAATCCTGGTAAATAAGATTCAAGCGCACGGGTGATGAGTGTGGGCCCCGCTGTTCCGCTGATAAAGCCTTTGGTGAGAATGCCGATAACCGGTTTCCCTTCCATTATGTCCTCAACCGGAACTATCTTCTTAATTGCATCCAGAATATACAATGAAGGTGTTGCCACGATAATGAAGTCTTTTCCGGTCGATGCCTTCTGAATATTATTTGTTGCTGTAATATTTTTATTCAGTTTAACTCCAAGCAGATATCTGGAATTTGTGTGGACAGTATTTATTTCTTCCACGACATCTTCCATGTATTCCCATATCTCTACATTATTACCGAGATCTCCAAGAACCTTTGCTATTGCAGTTCCCCATGCCCCGGCATTAATTATGCCTATATTTTTCATGTTTTTTTGTTCCATCTCTCTATTCTTCCTGAATTTTTATACCCTATTTTCATCCAAGTTTGAAATTTCATTTATTGTTATATCATTTTTTACAGCTTTTGTGTTATATTCTTTCACGAGGTAATGACAAGTGAAATTGAACAAACTTCTGATAGTTTTATGTCTTATAACTACGGTTTCTGTATTTGCAGAAGACTCTTCAAGTAAGAACCGTCTTGAACAGCTCAAGGATGGTATAGTCAAAAAATCGTCTATTGAGCTTACCCGGGGATTTGATATCCCCTCAAGATCATTTTCTTTCAGGGTTCCAAAAAATGCCTGGGCTGTAAGAGTTTCCATAGAGAGTGCAAATGCCGATCTTGATCTGTTTTTAAAATATGGCTCAACAATCGATGATTTTTCTATTGTCGATTACAGTTCTGAGCAGGATTATTATGATGAGACTATTTTCATTACAAGGCAGTCGGATGTCCCGCTTGAATCCGGGCAGTACTATGTAACTGCGGCCTATCAGTATGATTATCTTCCGATGGTAGACGGGGTAAATGTTGAAGAAGTTGATTTTTCAATCAAGCTTGAGATAATAAAGGCTGAACCTGAAGCGGTTATGAAGCCTGATACACCTTATACATTTGAATTGCTCCCTGAAAATGGAATGTTTACCATTTCGTCTATTGATATTCCAAAGGGTACCAAATCGTTCAGAATTGATGTCTATGATACAGATGCTGATATTGATATCTTTGCAGCACTAAAGCATCCGGCAAAGAGCAGAAGTGAGGCTCTCTATGCTTCTGAGAGTATGCTTGGTCATGAAAGCCTTCTTATAGGCGGATATTCAGACAGCGGGCTTGTAAGCGGAAGATATCATATAACCTTTTTAGATCAAATTGGCTGGGAAATGCCTCAGAAGTTTTCCGTGATTGTTACACTTGATGCAGAAGCCCCTGAAGTCCTTAAAGATATACCAAAACTGCCTGAACCAGGCGATAGTTTTGATTCAGCCTTGTTGTCAACTGTTGAAGTTATTTCCGAGAATGGAAAGGGATCCGGATGTCTTGTCAGCAGGGACGGATATCTTATAACAAACTGGCATGTTATAGTAGCTGCTGATGGAAATCCGTCCTCTGAAAACTATATTGCGTTTTCTTTTTCCAATCTTCTGCCTCCGGTTGAGAGTTTTTCCGCGGAGGTAATTGATTTTGACAAAAAACTTGATCTCGCACTTCTGAAGATCAATGGCGGACGTTACAAACAGCCTCTGCCCTATGCCTATGAATTTCCTTATTTCAGGTTGGGAGACCCCTCAAGGTTAAGAATCGGTCAGCCTATTAACATTCTGGGCTACCCTGAGGTCGGCGGAACCGGTTCACGAATGTCTATAACCTTTACATCCGGTATAGTAAGCGGTTTTGAAGCCTCCGAAGCCTGTAATATGATTAAGACGGATGCGCTTATAAGCAGCGGAAATTCCGGAGGGGCTGTTATTGATGCCTATTATGAGTTATTAGGGTTTCCCGGTTTTATAATGGATATAAATAATGACAAAATGGGCTATGTATACCCTGTTTCATGTCTGCCTGAAGAGTGGGTTGATAAAATAAATAAAGCAAATAAATAGGCTTTTGAGTATTTTTTATAATGCACAAATGTCTAATAATTATGTTGATATTAATATAGTTTCCCGTTAAAGTTAAACCGATGTCTGATAATACAGGTTCACATAGAAAGATCTCTCTTCTAGCGCGGATAGCCTGGATGTACTATATTCAGGGCCTGAATCAGGAGGAAATAGCAAAAAAGCTTGATTTTTCGCGTACCAAGGTTACGAGGCTTCTTGCTCAGGCCAGAGAAGAGGGAATTGTAGAGATAAATATCAGCAGAAAGTTCAGAACCTGCTTTGAAATAGAAGATACACTCAGGGCCAGTTTTAATTTAGAAGCTGTCAGGGTTGTTCCGCAGGGTGATTGTGCTGAAGATACACGTGAGGGTGTTGGTGTTGCCTGTGCCGGCTATCTTGAACAGGTTTTTGAGGATGGTGATGTCATCGGCTGCAGCTGGGGACGAAACCTCTATCATGTAGGTCACGCGCTTAAGACTTTACGTGATCATGACTTGACAGTTGTGCAGCTGTCAGGCGGTATGAACACCGGCGGACAGCTGCTGCCTCAGAAGGTTATGGAGCTTATGGTTTCCAAGCTTGGGGCAAAGGGTGTCTGGCTTAATACCCCCGCCGTTGTTGCCCATCTGGATATAAAAAAGGCCCTGATAAGAGATTTCAGCATTAATGAGGCTTTAAAACTGGGCGGCAGCTGTAATAAGGCCCTCGTAGGCATAGGTGATTTTACCGATGCGGCCTCACTGGTTGTGACAGGTTCAATAACAAAAGAAGAAAATATTGAGCTTAAAAAGTCCGGTGCTGTTGGAGATATCCTCTGCCGCCACTATGATATAAACGGAAAGGTTGTAAAAAGCAGCATAGCCGACAGGGTTATGGCTATTTCTCTTGAGGATTTGAGTAAGATTCCCCTCAGAATCGGTGTTACCTCCGGAAAACAAAAGGCCCTGCCAATTCTGGGAGCCATAAACGGAGGGTATATAAACGCGCTCATTACTGATGAAGAAACAGCAAATGAATTGCTTAAGCTTGGAAATCAAAAATAGGAAACAGGAATAATATGAGTAAATTTAGCGGAACAGATAACTATGTTTTAGATGAAGAGTTATCCCAGATAGTAAATGTTTCAATAGCACTTGAGATGCCGCTGCTTTTGAAGGGTGAGCCGGGAACAGGAAAAACCCAGCTGGCCCATGCGGTAGCCAAGGGTCTTGGAATGGATTTAATAGTCCTGAATGTAAAGTCAAGCATGAAATTGATTGACGCGCTTTACCACTATGATACCCTTACAAGATTGAATGATTCACGTTTTGGTGACTCCAAGCGGGATGTAAGCAACATAGAAGACTATATCAAGATGGGTAAGATAGGGCAGGCTTTTACATCTGAAGAGAGAAAGGTGCTGCTGATTGATGAGATAGACAAGGCTGATACCGACTTTCAGGACGATATGCTGGACGTTCTTGATCAGATGGAATTTGATATTACCGAGATTGATAAACGAATAAGAGCAAAAAACCGTCCTGTAATAATTATAACCTCAAACAGTAAAAAAGACCTGTCTGATCCGTTTCTTGGCAGATGTAACTTTCATCATATTGCATTTCCTGATGAAGAGTTAATGGCTCAAATAGTAGATGTTCACTTTCCTGAGATCGATAAGGTTCTTGCCGGTAAGGCTGTGGAGATGTTTTATAAACTTAGAGATCTTAATGATATTGAGAAAAAACCCGCAACAAGAGAGCTTGTTAATTGGATAAGGGCTCTTCAGCTTGACACCAGATTCAATATTGAAGAGTTGGATGAAGGAAGGGTTCCGTTCCCCGGCATTCTGTTCAAAAGAAGTGAAGACCTGAAAAAAGCTATACGTTTCAGCCGCTAGCAAGATGTTTTCAGAATTTTTCTTAAAATTACGCTCCTCCGGAATCCCCGTAAGCCTGAAGTCGTATATGACACTGCAGCGTGCGCTGTATCTCGGTCTTATCTCAACAGTATATGAGCTTTATGTAACCGCACGTTCTATTCTTATAAAGAGCGAACGGTATTTTGATTTATATGACCGTTTATTTGCAGCTTATTTTGAGGGTGCTGATGAACCTCTTTTGGAGGGAATAACCCCTGATGAAGAAATGGCCGCGCTTATAGCCAAATGGCTTGAGAATCCGGCTGACGCGGCTCGTGAGTTTGATATAGACGAAAAGATGCTTGAAAATATGACTCCCGAAGAATTACTGAGCTACTTTCAGGAGAGGCTTAATGATCAGAAAGAGCGTCATGATTTTGGTTCAAAATGGATAGGAACCTCCGGAACCTCTCCGACCGGGCATTCCGGGTATCACCCGACCGGGATGAGGGTCGGCGGAACCTCATTAAGAAGGTCAGCTCTCAAGGTTGCCGGAGACAGGCGTTTTAAGGATTATACAGCTGATGGGCCTATAACAGAATCTACAATGATGGAGGCCTTAAAACGGCTGCGGAACATGGTTCCGCATGGACCCCGCGATAAGGTTGATATTGATGCAACAATAACAAATACAATGAAAAATGCCGGTGAAATTGAAATTATTTTTAAGCAGAGTCTTAAAGACCGGCTCAAGGTCGTTCTTGCAATCGATAATGGAGGGGTTTCAATGGACCCCTATGTTAATATTGTCAAAAAACTTTTCGATCATGCGCAGAGTTTCTTCAAAGACCTTAAGGTTTTGTATTTTCATAACACAATCTATGATAAGTTGTGGCGGGATCCGTCAAGATATAAGGAGCCGGTCAAGATTGAAGAGCTTCTGAAGCTTGATCCTGAAACAAGACTTATTATCGTAGGTGATGCAAGCATGTCACCCTATGAGCTTTTATATAGAAACGGAATAATCCATGTTGAGGATAGGGCTGATGCTCCGGGGCTTTTCTATCTTAAGCAGATACAAAAAGGGTTCAGACACTCCATCTGGTTAAATCCTGTCTCAAAAATTCTATGGCAATATACAAAATCAATAGGAATTATAAACGATATATTCCCGATGTATGATATATCACTTGATGGTCTCGAAAAGGCCGTATCACACCTTATGGTTAAGTAACGGTTTCAGCAGGGCTGTTTTATTTCACATTTGATCTGATTTTGTCTATGAGCATTTCAAGCCCCTGAGGGTTTTTGGCTATGCCCTGCCAGATTGGGGCCTTGCCGCCGCCCTTGCCGTCTATAAGCGGAAGCAGCCCGCTTTTGAAATCATTAAAATCAAAGCCCCCGCAGTCATTACATACTACTGCCCATGTAATGGATTCTTCTATGCGGTTAAAAATAAAGGCCGGCGATTTTAGCTTCAGTTCCGCAACGGCACGTACAAAATATTCTATAAAGCCTTTTTCTCGGTTTTCAAAAACCTTTATAAGAACCTCTGAACCGCTCTCCTCAGCCGCAATTGATGCATACAGTCCGGCATGCTCTTCTTCAAGTTTGTGAAACCTGTATCTAAGCTGGGCGGCTGCCTCTGCGGAGGCTGCAGCTTTTTCAGTCAGTTCAAACTGCCGGGCTGAAAAGAATTCGTTTAGTGAATTAATTATTGAGGTTTTTTCATTATAGTCATCATACGCCCTTTTTCCGATCTTCCAGAAGGTTCTTACATTACCGCGGATCTTTTCCTGATAGATGTATTTTATAAGCCCGACTTCTCCGCTTGTTTTTAAATGAACCCCGCCGCAGGCAACACAGTCTATTGAAGAAATCTCGATAAGCCGTATGTTTTCCCTATACTTGGTTGGACGGCGCAGCTTGAAATCTTTAAGACCCTCTTCATCTGTGATATGGGCATTAATAGGTGCGTTCATACGTATATAGCGGTTGGCCTCATCTTCAATCTTCTTAAGCTCTTCATCGCTAAGTTGGGCTGCGTCGGTTTCAATCGCTGTATAATCCGAGCCCTGCCGCACTGATACTGTTCCTACGCCTGAAGCCCGCATCATTGCTGCTGAAATAATATGCTGGCCGGTATGCTGCTGCATGTAGTCAAGGCGGTGTTCAGGATCTATTATGCAGACCGCACTGCTTTTTCCGGAAAGATTTTCAGTTTCAGGGGTTTTTTCAAGATAATGGTAAATGATTCCGTCTTTTTTCTGAACGTCAACCACGGAAAGACCCTCAATGGTTCCCTTATCCGCGGGCTGGCCTCCGCCCTCAGGGTAAAATGCGGTTTTTTTTAGAATAACCTCAACCCCTCTATCTTTTTCAGAGACTGAAACTATTTCTGATTCAAATTCAAGTATTTCATTGTTCTGATAGTAAAGAAGCTCTGTCATTCTCTTTCCTTAAAGACAAAATTTATTTGATAATAACTGCTTTTTGCGTTATTTTCAATTCATGAGAAGATTTTCAGTAAAGTTGTTTTCTTTTACCGTTATACTCCTCTTTTTTACATCTTCGGTACAGCTTTTCTCAAATGAAAACAGTAGGGCACTTATTTTAGGCGGAGGAGGCGCCCGCGGAGCCTATCAAATTGGTGTTTGGAAGGCCCTTCGTGAGCTTGATATAAATATAGGTGCTGTTTACGGTGTTTCAGTTGGCTCAATAAATGCAGCAATGGTCACATTAGATGCCTATGAAAAGGCAAATGAGCTTTGGCATAAACTGGACAATACAAGCATTATGAAACTGGATGAAGCCGGAGAGCGTGTTTTTTCCGGAAAATTCACTTTTTCTGATTTTGTAGATGCTCTATCAGGCTTTATTAATGAAGGCGGTATTAACGTAGATCCCCTTGAGCATCTTTTGTATGAAACTATTGATGAGGAAAAAGTAAGGGCTTCAAATATTGATTTTGGATTAATGACCTATTCACTAAAAGATTTTTCTGATAAATGCCTTTTGCTGGATGATATACCTGAGGGGAGACTTATCGATTACATACTTGCAAGCGCAAATTATCCTGTATTTAAAAGAAAAATAATTGACGGTGAAGAATTCATAGACGGCGGAGTTTCCAGAAATATAGTTCTTGATATGGTAGATCCCGAAATTTATAAGAACGTAATTGTAGTTTCTCTGGGAATGTACAGCCCCAAGGAAATTATTGATTATTATTCTGATTACTCTGATTACGGGTTTAAGGTTAAGTTTATAAGTCCAAGGCATTATGCAGGAGCTGCACTGGAATTCAGTCCCGAAAATGCTGACAGGCTTATTCTTATGGGCTATCTTGACTGTCTTTCAGCCTACGGCAAGATCCACGGAAGTAAATACTATATCAAGGGTGACCCAAATATACTTGAAAAGCTTTATTTAAAACTAACCCCCGAAGAACGGTTTAATGCGGCGGATCTTCTGAATATTGATGACATACCGGATCTTTCCTTCTTTGAGCGGGAAAATAGTTTTCATGATTTAATAGAGCCAGAAATTCGCCGATGGTCTGATGATGATATTGAATTTCTTGAACGTGCTGCCAGACTTCGGAGACTTGAAAAAGAAAGGCTTTACAGTACTGAACAGATGCTTTCAGAAATTACCTTCGACTACATTCACAGGTGGAATAATAGTATATACTATAACCGGTATCTGGATTTTCTAAGTTATCTTTACCTTGAATCTGCATACTAAAGACTGGATATAGATGGAAAGAGGAGCAGCTTCTTTAAAGATGAATTATAAAGAGGACTTTGTTACTGTAAAAAAAGTTAAAGATGGAGAGGCCTTTTATAAAACAAAATGGTCACCGCTTGAGTCTGTAAACCGGCATAAGATTATCCGCTCTGTTCCTTCAAGAGCCGGTATTTTCAAGCTTTTTTATAAAGATGATCTAGGCAAAATAAATATGTTCTATATGGAGCGTGTTTGGTATGGGGGGCTGCGTTCTGAAATCAGGAGGGCTTCAGATCCATTGGAGGTTTCAAATCCGCCAAGAAGACGGATTCTTTCAAAGTACAGCTGCTATTACAGTTATACTATTGTTGAATCAAAAAATGATCTTTTTGATCTTATGCATGCCTATTCTGAGCTTCTTCTCCCTGATAGAATCCCGCCCGGAAGCTCCGGGCGCTATGAAAAAATATTTATCGAGGAAATATCAAAAGGAACCGGCTTTTGAAAAGGTTCTATCGGTGAAGAGCTCTCTCAATCTGGCTTTTATCAAAACCAACTAAAATACGGCCATTAATATCCAGTACGGGCACACCCATCTGTCCGGATTTCCTGGTCATTTCTTCAGCACGTCTTTTATCTGAAGCGACATTATATTCAGTAAACTGAATCTTCTGTTGTCTTAGATAATCCTTTGCAAGACGGCAGTATGTGCATGTTGGTGTTGAATACATAATTACAGACATTTTATTCTCCTCATCTATATAATTCCCCGGAGGCTGTTTCAAAGGTAACCGGCTTTTGAAACAGCCTCCCTGTAACAAGAATATAATTGCCCCTGTAAAATAAGTCAATAGTTATATAGTTAAAATTATATATACTGGCTTATCAGCTTACCGCATACTTCATCAACTATTTTTAAAGCAGACCATTCTCCAAAAAGCTGTAATAACCGTTTTCAGATATTATCAGATGATCCAGCAGTTTTATCCCTATTATCTCGCCGGCTTCACGAATCCTCTCTGTAAGTTCAATATCTTCCCTGCTTGGTTCGTTATTTCCTGAGGGATGGTTGTGTGCGCAGATCAAACCTGCCGCACGGTCAACAATCGATTCAGCAAATACCTCACGGGGATGAACAAGCGTCCTGTTCACCGTGCCGACAGATATCACCCTAAGAGCAATAACCTCGTGGGCTCCGTTTAGGGATATAGTCAGAAAGTGCTCCTTTTTGGATGATGCATACTGAAACAGCATCGGCACGGCATCGGACGGCGAAGTAATTCTTTTTGTACTTTTACTTATCCGCCGGCGGGCAAATTCTATAGATGCTGAAAGCTGGGCCGCCTTTGCTTCTCCCAGGCCTGCTATTTCGCAGAACAGTTCCGGGGCAATAACATCTACAGGATTTTTTCGGTAAATCTCCAGTACAGCCTCTGAAAGCTTCATGACATCGTTACCCCTGCATCCCGATCCCAGCAGGATTGCAATCAGCTGCTGATCGCTTAGATATTCGGGGCCGTGCTCAAAAAGCAGTTCACGCGGCCGCTCTGATTTGGGCATTTCTCCGATTACGGTATAATCTTTTTTTTCCTTCATACCTATTCTATAACCGGATTTATTTGTCCGAATTCATTTTTTTCTTAATTTTTTAATAATTTATTATAAAAGAGGCTAATTTGCCTTCCATAGGCCTATGGCGGGATTTTTTATCAAATAAAACTCTTCTCCGTTTATGTCTGTATTTAATCCGGGCTCTTTTGTCTGCGGACTGAAGAGTGCTTCTGTTTCGGCCTGAGTTTTTGCTGTGTAGCCCACTGATTCTATCTCTTCTCTGTCTAGTTTGCCCGCAGCATAGCATATTCTGAACCGGTTTTCTGATGAACCGTGAATGAGGTGCGCGGCTGTTCCAAGATTTTCCTGAAGTTCTTTCTGTCTGCTTACAGCATCCAGAACAGCCTCTGTGCCCCGGTAACCGTATTTTCGTATCAGTCTGTCAATTTCCGGATCTTCGCCGAACATTGACACTCCGGGGGCTATAACGGTAAGCTCTCCGCCATCTTCAATGGCCATGCGGCTTCGGTATATTGCTTTATTTCCAATCCATGTGCTTTTGTATGTTTCGGGTGAAAGATAAACTACAGCACGGTTTATTTTTTTATCAAGCTGTGTGATATTTACCTTTGCGGAGAGTTTCGCTGCCTTTTCAAAACATTCGATATCATCGCCTATAAAAAGGCCCTTTACCGATGTTTTTCCGGACTGATCTACTGCTACCACCGTTTGAATGTATACTATCGGGAGGTTTTTAAGGTAGTGCTCAGCAGCGTAATTGAATATTTTTCTAACAGGCGTATCGGCAAGGCCCATAATACGTTCCAGTCCGTAAAGAGCTCCTATATAATGGCTTCTGTTAATTGCTTCAGGGCCTCCGGTGCCCACAAGTAAATTCTTGCTGTGGTTTGCCATTCCCGCTACTTCATGAGGAACTACCTGACCTATCGAAAGTATAAGATCGTATCCCCCTGATACCGCTAGTCTGTTTATCTGAGCCGGCCAGTCTTTTTCTGTTTTTATCCCCGATATTTCGGTAATATAATCCGCAGGTACCTCTCCAATGGTGAGGGTATCGCTTCGCCAGTTATGTACGCGGAACAGATTTTGAGGAATATCTCCGAAAAAAGATCTTATTTCTGAATCAGTCATCGGCAGATGGGTGCCCGTTGCCGGCATTATATCGCTGACGGCCAAGCGGTAATAGTTGAATGCTTCCCTTGTTATTAATCCCGCCTGTGAATGACTGCGTGAGCTGTCGGGCGGGATGATTAGGACCTTTTTTTTAGCTCCAAGTTTTTCAAATGCCGTATGAGTAAGCTCTGAAATCTCTTGCGGTGTAAATGAGTACTCAATTCCTCCCTCTGAAAGATAAAGCATTAAATATTCTCCTGTTTTGAGCCTCTTTGAATATTAAGTCTTATAAAAGTAGAGATCAACAGTCAGGCCGGGATCATTTTTATACTCTATAGTACCGTTTAACTGCTGTACAAAGAGGTCTATAAGCTCTGTGCCTATTGATTTTGCGTCTGTAGTGACTTCTTTTTTAATCATGCCGTGTCCATCATCTTTTACTCTAAGGTGAAGTTCTTCATTACCCTTTTCTTCAAGGGTTATAGATATCGTTCCTTCGTTATTGCCTTCAAAGGCATATTTAAAACTATTAGTTATGAGTTCATTCATTATAAGAGAGATGGGTATTGCCTTTTTAATGTCCAGAAAGATCTCAGGAATATCGATTTCCGTTTTTATATTTAAATCATCCCTGTTATAAAGGTCAAGAATAGAATCTATCATCCTGTGGCAGTATTCCTTCATATTTATTGAGGAGATATCTCTGCCGGTGTACAGTGATTGATGAATTTTTCCAATTATATCAATTCTGTTTAGAGCGTCTTTTAGTATTAAGCTTAGCTCGGGGTTTTTAAACTTGTTCATCTGAAAACATATAATGCTTGAAACAAGCTGGAGATTGTTTTTTACCCGGTGATGAATTTCCCTTAATAAAATCTCCTTTTCGGCTAATGCCTGCTGTACCTTCCGCGCAGCGGTCTCCTGTTTGGTTCTATTTATGCTGAATATGGTTATTCCGCTTATTGAGCCGTCATATCTGTATATTGGAGTTGAAATATGCTCAAAATATAATTCCTTTCCGTTCTTTAGTACCAGCGGATACAATATACGGGAGATTTTACCGTTAAGTCCTTCTTTAAGGAAGGTTTCAAGACTCTCCTTGAAAAGATCATTAGGCGCTAATTCAATTATATTCTGGCCTAATGCAGGTTTTGTTCCCCATTCCTCCATCATTAAATTTGAATGAGCTTCATTAAAGAATATATATCTGAAATTCTTGTTAACTGATACAATATGTATATCTTCAGGGCTGTTCATGATTGATTCAAGAACCGAAACATAAGACTCTATGGTTTTTTGTATCTTCTTTTTTGGGGTAATATCTATTGAATAAAATATTATACCGTTTATTGAGCCGTCTGAGGAATGTATAAGACTCCCGAAATTTTCATAGAATATCTCACGCCCTGATTCTATAACAAAATAGTCATTGCTTTGATGCGAACCTTCTTTTAAGAGGGCTTTATATGCAGATTCAACATTCTTTCTGTAATCTTTATCCGGAATATATTCCATAATACATTTTCCAAGCTCAATTTCTGTGCCCCATATGTCCATCATGGTTTTTTTATGAATATCATTAAAAAAAGTATAATGAAAGTCTCTATCAACCGACCATACGGCTACATCATACTTATCTTCTTTTCCGGAGATATGAAATAATGTTTTTATCGGGAGATTCCCCCTATGCATGTTCCGAATTTTAGTAATTCTAAGTATTTAAGTCAATTAAATTAATAATTTTATGTGAAAATTTCACATAAAAGGGACTTTATAAGGGGGGCATTATACAATGATTATTTTGATTTAAAATTGGAGGTAAAATAGCAGGGGCAGGATTCGAACCTGCGACCTCCGGGTTATGAGCCCGACGAGCTGCCAGCTGCTCTACCCTGCGTCGTTGTGTAAGAGAATATAATGATATTTAATCTTTATGTCAACATATTAGGCAAAGATTTAAATAATTTTAAGTACGGTTAGCTTCGTCCTGACATCCTGTCCAGAGTAAGCGCGTCATCAAACCTGTTTTTAAGAAATTTCCATCCTGCTATAAGCAGCGGGATAATCAGGAAGGCCATAAAGGAGTTTGTAAAAAGGAAAAAATCATAGAGCCCGTGTATTATTAATGCTGCTAAAATACCTTTGAAGAAAACGTTTGTTCCGCTGAATTTGGCGTAACCTATGTAGTAACCCATTATTCCTGATGCAACGGCATGAAGCGGAACGGCAGTACATGCCCTCAACAGAACAGTAGTAAGTCCTCCCGAGCTGTAGAGAATATTCTCAAAGCAGGCAAACCCCATACTTGCTGTAATTGTATATATTATCCCATCGGTTATTTCGTCAAATTCCAGTTTATTATATACATAAAGTCTTACCAGGCAAAATTTTATACCCTCTTCAACAAGAGCGGCAACAATGAAGGCTCTGAAAAAAATACCTGTTATTCTTCCCGGGATTAAGGTAAAGCTCTCAAGTATTAATTCTATAATAACCGCGGGAAAAACAGAGAAAAAACCCAGAACAAAGACCTTCCATATAAGCCCTATCGGTTCGCGCTGCTGGCTGTCACGTCTGTAAAAATAGATAACGAGAATGAGAGCCGGAATTACTGCAAACATAAGATTCAACAGGATACGCATAGTAAAAGAATATTATAGAAGATGGGGTTTGTCAGCTAAAAAAATAATTTGACCGCTATAAGCAAACTGATTAAATTACATATATGAGATACGATAAATTTACATTGAAAGCGCAGGAAGCCCTGCAGGATGCTGATTCTATTGCGCGTACATATAACCATTCCGGAATAGATATTCCGCATTTTCTAAAGATCCTGATGGAGCAGGAAGATGGTGTAATACCGCCCCTTCTTGACAGGCTCGGCGCGGATCGGCGTGTAATATCTGCTGAATTGGATGATGTGCTTCAAAGCCTGCCGAAGGTATACGGAAGTAATGCCCAGACGGCCCTCACTCCCGCATTATCCAATGTGCTGAATGACGCGTCGGCTGAGGCATCAAAACTGAAGGATGACTATGTCAGTACCGAGCATATTTTCCTGAGTATTCTGAAGACCAATACGGCATCAGCTGATATTCTTAAAAAAAACGGTATCACCCGCGACGGAGTCCTCTCCGCGCTGCGGTCAATCCGGGGAAACCAGCGTGTAACCGATCAGAACCCTGAAGAAAAATATCAGGTGCTTGATAAATTCTGTAAGGATCTTACCCAGCTTGCACGCTCTGATAAACTGGATCCGGTTATAGGCCGTGATGAAGAGATCCGCCGCGTAATGCAGGTTCTTTCCCGCCGGACCAAAAATAACCCTGTTTTAATAGGTGAGCCGGGTGTAGGAAAGACCGCAATTGCTGAGGGTCTTGCCGGCCGTATTGTTGCCGGCGACGTGCCTGATTCTCTGAAGAATAAAAGGCTGCTTGCGCTTGATCTCGGCGCAATGATAGCAGGTGCAAAATTCAGGGGTGAGTTTGAAGAAAGGCTTAAGGCCGTTATCTCCGAGATTGCCGCCGCGGATGGACAGATTATACTGTTTATCGACGAGCTTCACACCCTCGTCGGTGCAGGCGCGGCAGAGGGCTCTACCGATGCCTCCAACCTTCTAAAACCCGCTCTTGCAAGGGGAGAGCTGCACGCAATAGGTGCAACTACTCTGGATGAATACCGTAAGCATATTGAAAAAGACCCTGCTCTTGAGCGACGGTTTCAGCCGGTTTTCACAAAAGAGCCCTCGGTAGAGGATTCAATCTCTATCCTCCGCGGTCTCCAGGAGCGCTATGAGGTTCATCACGGTGTAAGGATCAAGGATGAGGCCCTCATCGCTGCTGCTGTATTGTCTGACCGCTATGTAACATCCCGTTTTCTTCCCGACAAGGCAATAGACCTTGTTGATGAGGCTGCAAGCCGGCTGAAAATGGAGATTGAAAGCCAGCCTACTGAACTTGACAAGATAGAGCGGAAGATCCTTCAGCTCAATATTGAGAAGCAGGCGCTATCGCGTGAGGATGATGAAGCCTCTGCCGCAAGATTAAAGAGCCTTGAGTCTGAACTTTCAGTCCTGCAGACTGAGCGTGACGCCATGCATCTGCAGTGGAAGAATGAGAAATCCGTAATTGAAGAAATACGTGATCTCAAGGCTGAACTGGAAGAGCTGCGGGCGGAAGAAGCCCGTAACGAGCGTGAGGGAAATCTTCAGCGTGCGGCCGAGATAAAGCACGGACTTGTTCCGCAGAAACAGGCGGAGATCGCCGCGCGCAGCAAAAGACTGGAAGATATGCAGGCCGGAAACAGCCTGTTGAGAGAAGAGGTGGAAGAAGAGGATATTGCAAGGGTTGTTTCAACCTGGACCGGTATCCCGGTTTCGAAGATGCTTGCCTCTGAAATGGAGAAGTATCTTAAGCTTGAAGAGATCCTTGAGCAGAGGGTTGTTGGGCAGAATAGTGCGATTGAGGCCGTTTCTGACGCAATAAGGCGGAATAAAACCGGCCTTGCTGATGAAGACAGACCGCTTGGCTCATTTATCTTTATCGGGCCCACTGGTGTCGGTAAGACAGAGCTTGCAAAAACCCTTGCCGATTTTCTGTTCAGTGACGAGAAGGCTCTGACCAGGATTGATATGAGCGAGTATATGGAAAAATTCTCCGTATCAAGGCTTGTAGGAGCCCCTCCGGGATATGTAGGCTATGATGAAGGCGGACAGCTTACCGAGGCCGTAAGACGAAGGCCTTATTCGGTAATACTGTTTGACGAGATTGAAAAGGCTCACCCCGATGTGTTTAATATCCTGCTTCAGATGCTTGATGACGGAAGGCTTACAGACAGTCAGGGAAGGGTTGTTGATTTTAGAAACGCTATCATCATTATGACAAGCAACCTCGGCAGTGAGCTTCTGCTTCAGTCGGATGATCCTGAATCGGTTCGTGAGCAGATAGATGCCCTTATGAAGTCAACATTCAAGCCCGAGTTTTTAAACAGAATAGACGGTATTATCTCGTTTAAACGCCTTGGTAAAGAGCAGATCTCAAAGATAGCCGATATTCAGCTTAATATATTGAAAAAACGGCTTGAAGCTAAGAAGATAAAGCTTGATTTCACCAAAGAGGCTGAAGAGTTCCTGGCCGCTTCGGGCTTTGATCCGGCATTCGGCGCAAGACCGCTTAAGAGAACGGTTCAGAACCTTATTCAAAACCCGATGGCAAAGCTCATGCTTGCCGGCAAGATCGTTGAGGGTGATACTGTCCGCATATCAAAGGGAAGCGGCGGTCTTGAGTTTAAGTCAATCAGGTAGGATTCCTGCGGCCAGGTAAGGTTCCTTCATGCAAGTAATATTACGGCCCTGGGCTCCGTTGAAATTCTGCTTCCTTTATAGTATTATTCTGTAAAATTTTAATTATATGGGGCGCTTTCAAGGATATCAGATCTTTGAAAGCGCCTTGATGGATTGCAGGATCAGGAGGCTTGAATGGCAAAGTTGTGGCAGAAGGATTATGAACTTAATGAGCTGGTCGAAAAATTCACTGTTGGACGGGATTATCTGCTGGATAATGCCTTAATCATTCCAGACTGTGTATCTTCTATTGCCCATGCAAAGATGCTTAATTCAATCGGACTGATCACTGACGCGGAGCTTGAAAAGCTTGAACACTCGCTGAAGGCCATAATTCATGATCTAAAAGAAGGAAATTTCTCAATTAAACAGTCGGATGAGGACTGCCACACCGCAATAGAGAATTATTTAACCGTAAACGCCGGCGCGACCGGAAAGAAAATACATACCGGACGTTCGCGCAATGATCAGGTTCAGACCGCATTGCGTATGTACAGCAGGGCATCAATCCTCAGTCTGCTTGAAAAGGGCTCGGTACTTGTTGCCTGTATGCTTGATTTTGCTGAAAAAAACAAGGATGTTCCGATGCCGGGGCGTACCCATATGCAGATAGCAATGCCGTCAACCATCGGCCTCTGGGCTGGGGCCTGGGCTGAAGAGGTTATAGACAGCCTTAAAAACCTCCAGTCTGTATACGGCCTAATCGATCAATGCCCCCTTGGGGCAGCCGCAAGCTACGGAACCCCGCTGCCGCTTGACCGTGAGATGGTTGCACGCCTGCTTGGTTTTTCAAAGGTTCAGAATAATGTCCTGTATGTGAATAATTCCCGCGGCAGGCTTGATTCGCTTGTGCTTAACGCGGTTGAACATCTTGTGCTTATTCTCAGTTCGGCAGCCCAGGATCTAATCCTGTTCTCTCTTCCCGAGTTCGGCTACTTCAGTCTGCCGGCTGAACTCTGTACAGGCTCATCCATCATGCCGCAGAAGAAAAACCCTGACGGCCTTGAGCTTATGCGGGCAAAGGCTGCAACCATATCAAGCTATACAATGAACGTAAAACAGATCGTACGCGCCCTGCCGTCGGGCTACAATCGTGATTTTCAGGAAACTAAAGAACCGTATATGAACGGTCTTGAGCTTGCGGCGCAGTGTATAGATATAATGGATTTAACATTCTCAAGGCTTCAAATCAACCCAGAGCGTCTTGAGGCGGGTTTTACTCCTGAGATATATGCAACCGACGCGGCAATAGAGCTTGTTGCCGGCGGCGCAAGCTTTCGTGACGCATATAAAGAAATAGGCTGCAGCCTTGGAGAGCTTGGAAGCCGTAATCCGGCAGAGATAAACGCCTCAAGAACCTCAACCGGTACAAGCGGTAATCTTAATCTTGATTCTGCCTTGTCCGAGCTGAAAAAAATAGAAGAAAACACCTCATCGGCAAAGACTGTTCTGTTAAATGCTGTTACCGCCCTTGCCGGAGATGATGTTGAGTTAATCTAGTCTGAATATGCGGATTTGAGCGCTTCGGCAATATTAAGAGAATAATCCCCGATATGCTCAATATGCTTTACGATATCAAGATAAAGAAGCTCAGCCTTTACATCCGAGCCGGTCTGGAGTCTTTTCCGTGATTCTTTTCTAAGAGCTTTGCGCTGTTTGTTTACCTTTGACTCAAACTTTAATGCCTGATTAAGCTGATCCTCATTAAAATGATGTTCAAGGTTGGATTTTATAAATGAAAGAAACTCCGAAACAGTTTTATTCATTGGTTCGAGAGCTGTCAGGGCCTCTTCCGGAATAATTATTTTTTTCTTATGCCTGCGCTCGGCCTGAAGGATAAGGTTGTAGCAGCTGTCACCTATACTTTCCAGTTCATTTACAATCCTTATCATTGCTGCTGCGGAACGCATTCCTGTTTCATTAAGACCTTCAGTTGAACACTCAATCAGGTATGATGTAATCTGCTCCTGCATCTGGTCAGTGAAATCTTCCATTCCTTTCAGCTTTTTAACCTGTTTCCCGAGTTTTTTATCGGGGTTATCAAAGAGTTCGAGAAATTCTATAAACATCTCTTCGCTTATTCCGGCCATCTTTGATATCTCTAATTTTGCCTTCATCAGGTTTATTTCAGCCGTATCCTGTATACCGGTAGAGATGTATCTGAAATGATATTTTGAATCAAACTCATCCTTGTTTTCCGGAACAAGCTTTTCAACAAGTTTTGCAAACTGCGGAATAAACCATATAAATAGAAGCGTATTGGCTGTATTGAACATTGTGTGAAACATTGCAAGATGCTCAGGTATACCAACTCCCATTGCAGGTGCTCCGGGCACTATCATATCTACCAGCCTCAGGAATGGTGAGTAAATAAACATCATTACTACCGCACCGAATATATTAAATAGAATATGTGCCCTTGAAGCCCTCTTTGCGCCGGTATTCGCGCCGATTGAGGCCAGAAATGCTGTTACTGTAGTACCTATATTTGAACCTATAATAACGGCTGCTGCTGTATAATAGTCTATCCATCCTGAATAGGCCATTGTAAGGGTTATTGCCATGGAGGCTGAAGAGGACTGCACTATAATTGTCAGCAGTGCTCCTGATGCTACAAAAAGCAGAAATGATCCGAAGCCCCAATTGGACAGGGCTGAAAGAAATTCGAGGTATTCGGGGTGATGTTTTATATCCGGAACCGAGCCTTTAAGAAAGTCAAGACCGAGAAATAATATACCGAAGCCTATAAAAACCTCGCCAAGATCCTGCTTACCCAGCTTTTTAGAGAAAACAAGGGGCAGGCCTATGCCTATGGCCGGAAGGGCAATTGTTACAATGCTGAATTTAAACCCAATTAGGGCAACAATCCAGCCGGTAATCGTTGTACCGATATTGGCGCCCATTATAACGCCGATTGCCTGTGTTAGTGAAAGAAGACCGGCATTAACAAAGGATACAACCATAACGGTAGTTGCCGATGATGATTGAACAAGGGCTGTAACAACCAGACCTGTCAATGCTGCAGCAAAGCGGTTAATTGTCATGTAGTTGAGGACTTTTTGCAGCCCGTCACCCGCAGTTCTCTGGATGCCGTCACTCATCACCCTCATTCCATAGAGAAATAAGCCCAAGCTTCCTGCAATTTTAAGTATTGAATAAATAATCATAATAGATAGGATTTTTTAACAATAATACTGTAATAAGTAAAGTCATATACTTATAAAATAAGTAATTTAACAAAGATTATACGGCAGTTTTTTATTTCATCACTATTGAAAATCAAAAGCCCTTCATGTTAAAGTCAGCTATCAAACTCTGGTGGTATTTATGGTATTTACAAGGTCTTCACTCCTTGGCATTATTGCCTGTCCGGGTGCTGAAAAGATAGCTGGTGAGATCATATCTGATCTTAAATCCATCTATCTGAAGTATTATAAAAAAACAGCTGATTCACTTGTTTCGCGTTATGAATATCCCCGCGAAACCGTCATCAAGAACATCAACTTTGTTAATGAACTTACATCCAGAAAAAGCAACAGGGCAAAGGATGTATCAAAATACAGGGCTCCATCCTATCAAATCCCGGTAAAATTTACCTGTTTTGCCAACGGTGAGGTTAAATCAGAGATTCAGACATCAATCCGTGATATGGATATCTATATAATACAGGATCCGGGAAATCATTATCCGCTTGATATTAATGGAGACGGTAAGTCTATATCGCTTTCAGTAAATGACCATTTGATGCTTCTTTTTACTACTATAGACGCTGTTATAGGGGCCGGAGCAAGAAGTGTAACCGTTGTTGTGCCGCTTTTTCCATACAGCCGCCAGCATAAGAAGAAGGGCCGTGAACCACTGACCGCCTCATGGTTTGGCCGTACCCTTGAGCAGATGGGTGTATCAAGGATAATAACCCTTGATATTCACTCAAAGGCTATTGAAATGGCCTTTCAAAAGCTTCATCTTGAAAACCTCCATGCGTCATATCAGATAATCCGCGAACTGTCGGAGCTCACTGATCTTGAAAGTGATGATCTTGTTGTAGTTTCTCCGGATACCGGCGCGGTTGACAGGAATAAATTTTTTGCGGGTACACTTAAAAAGCCCCTTGCAATGATCTACAAGGAG
>PDWJ01002639.1_pt1 | contig 22574 bp, 24 predicted proteins | sample 1430881 | NCBI WGS metagenome assembly PDWJ01 (sample SAMN01162460, study PRJNA174530) | Oral metagenome, whole genome shotgun sequencing project. | biome: Marine environment; feature: Marine mammal; material: Swab sample of the gingival sulcus; isolation source: swab sample of gingival sulcus... | reverse complement strand
CTGCAGCGATTCACTCATCCGCCCCAGCCGACACTTCACCTGGATGCCCGGCTGCAGCAGGGTCACCAACGGCTGAGTGCCCTCACGGAAACGCACGGCGGCAACGTCCGCACCCAGGTCAGCCAGCCCTGGAATCGGGTTGCCGTACGGTGAATACTCCGGCGAATCAAGCAACTCAAGCAGCCGCCGCTCCACGTCTTCGGAGATGACATGCTCCCAGCGGCAGGCTTCCTCGTGGGCCTTTTCCCACTCCAGGCCGATCACATCGGTTAGCAGCCGTTCAGCTAGCCGATGCTTGCGCATCACGGCGCGGGCCAACTCAAGACCCCGTGGCGATAGCTGAATGATTCGATGCTCGTCAACCACCAGCAACCCGTCTCGCTCCATCCGGGCAACGGTCTGCGAGACGGTAGGGCCAGACTGGTGCAGCCGCTCAGCGATTCTGGCGCGAAGCGGGGGAATCTCTTCTTCGATCAGCTCAAATATGGTCCGTAGGTACATTTCAGTCGTGTCGATAAGCTCACTCAATTCCGCCTCCTTCGCCGGGTTCCATCGTATCGTTGAAACGAGTTAATCACGACTAGGTGTCGCCAAAATTTCGGAGGTTTTTGGTGCCTTCGCCACTAGCCGCGGATTAATTCGCCGCGGCGAATTACCCGCTGCAATTCTCCTTGCTCGTCGACCAAGCAGACGTCTGCCCAGCGGCCGACCTCCAGTGCGCCGACATCACTTAACCCGTGCCAGCGGGCCGGGGTGGTTGCGGCCACCTGCGCCGCCTCGGGGATGGTCAGCCCCACTTCAGAAACGACGAACTTGAAGGCCCGATCCATGGTCAACGTGGAACCGGCGATCGCCCCCGGCGAGCCGTCGGAGGTGACTAGCCGGGCGGTGCCGTCTTGCACCTTTACCGCCAGATCCCCCAGCACGTAGTCGCCGTCACCGATGCCGGTTGCGCTCATCGCATCGGTAACCAAGGCGGTGCGCTCCACCCCGCAGGCGGCAATAGCCATGGCGGCAATATCGGCAGCCAGGTGGACGCCGTCGCAGATGAGCTCGTTCATGATGCGCTCGTCGGTTAGCAGGGCCGGGATCGCCCCCGGCTCGCGGTGGTGAATCGGCCGCATCGCATTGAACAGGTGAGTGCTGATGCAGGCCCCCCAGTCGAAGCTGGCCCGGGCAATGTCGGCGGTGGCATCACTGTGGCCGAAGGCGACCCTAACGCCCGCTTCGGTGAATCGCCGGATCGCGGCTTCCATGTGGTCGCGTTCCACGGCCATGGTGATCATGGCAATCGCGTCGCCGCCCGCTTCAAGCAGCGTCTCGACCCGTTCGAGGGTCGGGTCACACAGCAGGTTGATGTCGTGGGCACCCTTCTTGGCCTCAGCCAGGAACGGCCCCTCTAGGTGGATGCCCGCGAGATCACCGGCTTCTACCAGTTCGCGCAGCACCTTGATTTGGGCGACTAGCTTGTCCAGCGGCTCAGTCACGGTGCTGGCGATGATGGTGGTGCTGCCGTGCTGCCGATGGAAATCGATGGCGCGCCGATTGGCGGCGAGGTCCGGATCGCCGTAGCTGACGCCGACCGCGCCGTGGCTGTGCGAATCGACGAAGCCCGGCACTGCCCACAGCCCATCGGGGGCGACATCTGCGGCTTCGATGGCGGCGATCCGGCCGTCGCGCACCAGTATTCGCGCCCCGCTCAACACCCCAGCTGGGGTCACCGCTCGGCTCACCAGAATCTCTTGCACGAATCCTCCTTAGCTGGGTTGTTATCGGGCGAAAAACTAGTTCTTGACCCCGAACGCTATCCCCCCGGCGACGACTGCCAGCACGGCAGCTGCGGCCAGCGCAAACAGGGTGCCCTGCCGCGACACCGCCACCGAGCCGCCACCCGCGGCGGAATCAGTAGCTTCATTCGCTGCGGGCTCTTTCGTTTCGGCCGCGCCCGTCGCTTGGGCAGTCGATTCTTCGGACTGGCCAGTATCGGTTCCAGCCGATTCGGAGGCCGGGGTGGGGTCTGCAGCTAGCGCCGGAGTAATCGTCGTCTCGCCCTTGGGCACCGGTTCCCGGCGCAACGCAGTGGTACCGATCAGCAGCTCCGTGGCGCTGGTCGCCGTCACTGATTCACCCAGTTTGGACAACGGTTGGCTGCCCTCTGGCTCGTTGTAGGTGGCCACGCCAACCGCTTTGAAGCTGTGGCCATCGATGGTGGTCACGCCGGTACCGGTACGCAGAATCAACGTCTCGCCGTCGGGCAAGAAGGTGGCGTCAGTTACCCCTGCGGGCGCGTCGGTGACTCGACGTAAATCGTTCACCTTGCTGCGCGATAGGTTCAGCTTCGAATTGTAGATGGCTGGTTTGGCGCCAGCGGTGACAACATAGAATCGGCCCTTGCCGCTGACCGCGAAGGCCGCAGCCTCGTGGGCGCCATCTGGATAGGCCAAATCCCATGACCGAAACTGTTGTTTACCCGCCCCGATGGCGACTGCGTAAACGGCGATGGATTTGCGCTTCTCGTCGGGATCGCCGATGTCACCGATCCACAGGTAGCCGTCATGAACGGCTAGGGCCTGCGGGCTTTCCAATTTCGCGTCGAAGGTTAGTTCCCCGGTCGCTTTGCCCGCAGCGTCAAAGATGTGCACCACAGACTGTTGGTCTTGATCCGAGATCACAAAAAGTTGGTTGGAATCCGCATCCCAGGCAATCCCAGTCGGCCGAACGCCAAGATCGTTCAACGTAATCCCCTCGGCTGCCGCAAGCTGTGGCGCGGCGAGCAGCCACAGCGCGAGCGCAACGACAAAGGTGAGGCCCTGGCGAGGCGAGAACGTGAACATACTCGCAGCTTACTTGCTGTCAGCCGCGACCCCCAGCTACCAGGGCCGCAGTTGCGAAGAACAGTGAGCGAGACGTCGCCTGCGGTTAGGAAAACTGCCGCGACTGGCCTGGCCAGCGACTAAAATTCGGGTATGGAGACACTGCAGCTGTTCGCCATCTCGATCAACGATGTTCGCGATGTGTTCGGGGCCGAGCCAGAGCTGGCAGACCGCCTTCGCCGGGTGGCAGCTGATCGGTTTGCCACCGGGCAAGTGCAGCGACGCCGGCTTGGGCCTCTGCTGCGGCGTGACCCCGGCCGCGAAATCGACCCGACCCGCCCCCTGCAAAGCGATGTCGACGCGCTGCTGGACGGCGGTTTCATCCCGGCTGAACGCGCCAGGCAATGCTGGGAGTTGCTGCAGGTCTGGTTGGCCGAACTAAGCGCAGCCTTACGGACCCTAGAACTTGATCTTGCTACCGCCGAATACGAATTGGCTGCCGCCGGATTGTCCAGCCAGTACTCCATCGCTCACCTGTGGCAGCGAGACCTAGGCGTGCCGCTGCGCCCCATCGCTGGGCAGATCGTCGGCTACGCCAAACGCGCCCATGCCCTAGAAACACTGCAGGCGTTAGCGAGCCTCGATTCCAGTGACTGGCTAGCTGAGCCCACCAAGCAGCTCAAGCAAGAGTTGATCGACCTGCTTAGCGCAGTTCGCATTTCCCCAACCGAGCTAGACATAGTGGTGGTCGGCCAGCCGAACCCTAGTTCGCCGTAGCCGACCACCTGCCGACAAGGTTGTTAGTTTATTAGCGCCAAGATCGGGGCCTGCAGGAAGTAGATCACGAACAGCGCCGCCACCACGTACATCAACGGGTGCACCAGCTTGCCGTGGCCACGAATGACCTTCACGAACACGTGAGCCAAGAAGCCCATGCCGATGCCGGTGGTGATCGAGTACGAGAACGGCATCAAGATGATGGTCAGGAAGGCCGGAATACCCACTTCGGGGTTGGTCCAGTCGACGTCTACCACCTGGGCGATCATTAGGAAGCCGACGAAAACCAGTACGGGCGCGACCGCCTCCGAAGGCACCATATTGATGACCGGGCTCAAGAAGATGGCCAGCAGGAACGCGACCCCGGTGACGACGGACGCAAGGCCAGCCGATGGCCACCACGGTGCCCATCGTGTCGAAGAAGTCCGCGAGCAGCAGCGAGAACACCAGCACGACCAGCGCCAGGAACCTGGGCAGCGAGAACTGGCCGTCGGGGAAGAACGCGCCAAGCATGTCAACGCGGCCAAGCAGGCTCAGGTCTGGGGCGGTGAAATTGCCCAGCTCGGGCACGTTCAACGCCCAACCTTCCGGGTTGTCGACCCCGATGTGCGGGCCGAGATGGGCGAATGCCTCCACCACGACCGCCGAAACCGTGGCCACCAGGATGGAGATGAGCATGGCACCCTTCACCCGGAGCACGTGCAGGCCAACTAGGACCAGCAGACCGACAAAGAAGATAAAAATGGGCCACCCTACAAGTGACCCGTTGATTCCTAGCTCTACCGGAGTGGGCCCGGCAGGCTTGCGCACCACCCCGGCGTTCATCAACCCGATGAAGGCGATGAACAAACCGATGCCGACGCTGATGGCCGTTCGCAGCGACTTTGGCACTGCTAGGAAAACGGCCTTCCGGAAACCGGTCAGCACCAGGATGGCGATGATGATGCCTTCCCAAACCACCAAGCCCATGGCCTGCGGCCAGGTCATTTGGGGGGCGAGGGCATACGCGACTAGCGCGTTTAGGCCGAGCCCGGTGGCCAACCCGATTGGGAAACGTCCCACGACGCCCATCAGGAGGGTAAGCAGGCCGGCGATTAGGGCGGTGGCTGCGGCCACCATGCCGATGGACGCGCCTACGGCTGCGACATCAACTTGGGTCATGGCCTCGTCAGTGAACTTCGGAACACCCGAAATCAACAGGCCACGCGAATCGGTAGCGGTACCAATAATGAGAGGGTTCAACGCAATGATGTAGGCCATCGCGAAGAACGTAACTAGACCGCCTCTAAGTTCTCGCTGCACGGATGAACCGCGGGCAGTGATCTCGAAGTAGCGGTCAACAGCAGAAATGTCTGGCTGGTCTGTTTCCAGCCTCTCAGTCTTCGTTCCCACGTTATATAAGCGTAGGCAACCGCGGTGCGATGCCACAGCGCATTCGTCCCGTGGCGGGGAAAAACATGAAAAAATGCTTAATCGAACAGCGGTTCGTCGTTGCTGACCGAATCGTAGACCGGCTCCGGCAGTTCTTTCGCCCGCTGTTCGGCCACCACATCAGAGTGACCGCCGCAACCATGATCGAGGTGCACGACGTGGGCGTCGTCTGGGGAGTAGACGTTGGCGCAGGCACCGAACAGTGTCCCCAATGAGCCGCGCAGCGCGACGAAGTAACCGCAGGTTCCGCAGTTGGCGGGGGCCTGCCGCGACAATTCGCCGCGCGGGCCGGGCTCGCCTCGCAGCCAGCGCTTGGCTGCGTCATCGCGGCCGAACCTAGACAGCACCCGCTGCCGACCCAAGCCCAGCTCGGCCACCGTCGACCGCAACTGCACCCAGTCGCCCGAGTCGGCGTCGGCCGGTAGATCCGTGGTCGCGAAGCCTGGTTCCAGCCGAGGATCGTTATCGGGCGTGGCCATGGTCATGCCGGGCGCCAGATCGCCGGGGCCGATTCGGTCTTCCCAGGGCACCCAAGTCGGGGCGAGCAGCGCATCCTCGCCAGGGAGCAACGTCACCTCGTTGACGGTGGGCGTCTTGGCCCGCGAGGCCCGCACCAACGTCACCAGCCAGCGCCAGTCCTGATAGCCAGGCAACAGGCAGGCAAACGAATGGGTGGCGATGCGCTGCCCATTCTCGGCGGCTACCCCTAAATGCTCACCGACGGCGTCAGCGCCCGCATCGGCGACGACGGCGTCCCTGGCTAGCTCCACCGCGTCGGCGACGATCTGATCTAGTTTCGCGACAGCCACCGGCTACAACTCCAACTCGTCGGCAACTCGACGCAGCAGCTGGGCGGTCTTTGCCGCCTTCGCGGAATCTGGATGGCGACCCCTGCGGTAGCCATTGCCGATGCCGTCCAGCAGCTTGATGAGGTCTTCGACGATCACGGCAAGTTGCTCTGGTTTCTTGCGCAGCGACTTCGTCACCGACGGCGGCGTCTCCAGCAGTTGCAGCGACAACGCCTGTTCGCCTTTGCGGCCCTCAATCACCCCAAATTCGACTCGCTGCCCCGGCTTCAGCGTCGTAACACCTGCGGGAAGCACATTTTCGCGCACGAAAACATCACCGCCGTCGTCCTTGGCGATGAATCCAAAACCCTTTTCGGCGTCAAAGAAACGCACTCTGCCCGTGGCCACGACCCGCCCTTTCTATAGTGAGGACTAACTGTAGCTCAAGGCTACGACCTTAGCTTAAGCGCCGCTCACCATGGATCAACCTCGGCAACACGCCGATAGTAGTCGGCCAGCTGTAGCTTGCTCGCCGAGGCCTCGTCGATCACGACGATGGCCTTGCGGTGGAACTGCAACACGGAGGCGGGGCAGGCGGCGCTGACCGGGCCTTCGATCATGGCGGCTACGGCGTCGGCCTTGTGCTCGCCGGTCACCACCATCAGCGCGCACCGGGAGTCCATGATGGTGCCCAGGCCCTGCGTGACGCAAAGGCTCGGCACCTCGTCGGGATCGTCGAAGAATCGCGCGTTGTCCGAGCGGGTCCGCTGGGTCAGCGCCTTGACTCGGGTGCGGGAAGACAGCGACGAACTGGGCTCGTTGAAGCCGATGTGGCCGTTGCTGCCGATGCCCAAGATCTGCACGTCGACGCCACCAGCTTGGGCGATGGCGGCGTCGTAGCGATCAGCGGCGGCCTGCAGGTCCTCGGCCATGCCGTCGGGCACATGCACGCGAGCCGGATCCATGCCCAGCGGTACGATCACGGTCTGCCGAATGGTCTCTCGATAGCTCAGCGGGTGGGTCGGTTCGATGCCGACGTATTCGTCCAGCGCATAGCCAGCGGCGTGGCGAAGATCCAGTTCGCCGGCGGCAACGCGGCGGGCCAACTCTTCGTACAACCGCAACGGCGAACTGCCCGTTGCGAACCCGAGCACCGGCGTTTGTTTACCGGCCAACAGGGCAACCGCCTCGTCGGCCGCTACCCGTCCTACCTCGTGCTCGTCTGCACAAATGATGACCTTCATTCCACTCCCCTTCTAGCTGTTTCGGCAATAGGCTAATCCGGCACTGTCCCCAGTGCCGTGTTGGCCAGGCAAATGGTCATGGCCAGTGATCGAAGCTCTAGTATGGAGCTATGGCGACGTGGAAAGACGGGGCTGCCTACGCCCCAATCGAGCGACCGGACGGGTTTGCTTCCCCCGAGGTTGCGCCGTTGTCGGTGCGCCCGGCCGTACCGCCAGTAACCTCCGGGGCGATCCCGGCCCCGGCAGATTTTTCCGCAGTGCCGCAGCCACCGCTGGCGCAGCTAGGCCGACCCGTGACCTCTGGGCGGGACCCGAAGCAGGCATTCTTGGTGTCGTCGGCAGCGATGATGAGCAACTGGCCGCCGGGCGCCGGCGGGAGAGACCCGCGGCTGCCATTCAGCATGGAGTATTCCGCCAACCTAACTTCGCCCGATGCGCCGCCAACTGGCGACCCGTTGCCGTTTCCGCCGCCCGGCTACTCCCCTGGCAGTTGAACCGCCTGCTCCCATTCGCTCGGCGTGAGCCGGACGGTGGATTCCTCGACCACGCCTAGGTTGCGGTACTGGTTGAGATAAATCAGCTGTGCCAGGTCGCGCGGCCAAACCGGCGTCGGCAGTGCGTCGATCGGCTGCCAGGCGATCTCGGTTACCCGGGCCTGCTCTGCGGCTGTCAGCCCGGCTGGCTGCGGCTGGAACCAATCGACTGGCACCCGGAAGAACACCTCGTCTTGGACCAGGATCCGGTCGGAGTAGCCGTGAATCACTCGGCGGCCGGCGATCCGCTGCCGCAACTGGTCGGGCGCGGCTTCAAGGCCGGTCTCTTCGGCCAGTTCCCGCTGCAGCGCCACCTCTAAGTCCTCGTCGGCATCAACGCCGCCGCCGGGGATAACCCACCAGCTTGAGCCAGCAACCCCAGGATCGCTGTCACGCATCAGCAGCACCTGCGAATCCGCCACCACGATGGCCCGCACGCCGCGCCGGTATTTGATTCTTCTAGCCATTCGGCGCCGTCTTTCTACTAGCTCGAATTGTGTCATCAATGAGGCGCCGCCACGAGCCGACGAGTGCCTCGTCGACGTAGGCCTTATACGATCCGCCGGGCCGCGCCGGGGAACCGATGTGGAAGGCGCGGACCCCAGCTCGCGCCAGCCACGGCACGTGTTCTGGGCGTAGCCCGCCGCCTGCCATGGTGAGCTTTGCCACTTTTTGGTCTGCGTTGGCGCGCGCAACCAGATCGTCTAGCCCGTGCGTCACACCTCGGGTGGAACCGGCGGTGAGCACCTGGTCTAGTCGCGGCAGTTGCAGTAGTCGCCGCCAGGCCTCGCCGCGCTCCAGGCAGTAGTCGAGGGCACGATGAAACGTCCAAGGCCAGTCGCCGTCGCCCACCAGCTCACCCATCACTTCTAGGTCGACGCCAGCGTGACCGTCCAGGTAGCCCAGCACCACGCCATCGGCGCCTGCGTCCCGGTAGGAGTGGATCAATCCTTTTAGCCGGGTCACCTCGCCGCCGTCAGTGCGGAACCCCTCGCGCAGCCGCACCATTGGCCGGATCTGAATGCTGGTTGCGCGCCGCACCTTCTCGACCAGCTGCGGCTCAGGCGAGAGCCCGTCGTGATCCATGGTGCCGAGCAACTCGATCCGGTCGGCACCGCCAGCCTCCGCCCGCTCAGCATCGGCGGCGTGCAGGGCGATAACCTCCAGCAGGTTCATGGTCTGATTTTGCCGCACTCGGCGCGCTCGCGGGCGCAGTCCGGCCCGGTTTCGTGGTTTTGGCTACTCTCGGCAATTCCCCGTGGATCAAAATCCCAACCCATAAAAACGCCAGTGGGGCGGCCCCGAAGGGCCGCCCCACAGCTGGGTTTTAGTTGGCTGCTCAGAAGCCGCCCATGCCACCCATCTCGTCCATGCCGCCAGCCGGGGCAGCCGGCGCCTTTTCAGGCTTGTCGGCAATCACGGCTTCGGTGGTCAGGAACAGGGCCGCGATCGAGGCCGCGTTCTGCAGCGCCGACCGGGTGACCTTGGCCGGGTCAATGATGCCCGCGGCCATCAGGTCCATGTACTCGCCGGTGGCCGCGTTCAGGCCTTCGCCCGGCGCCAGCCCGGCTACCTTCTCGGCCACGACGCCACCCTCAAGCCCGGCGTTGACGGCGATCTGCTTCAGCGGAGCCTTGGTGGCCTCCAGCACGATCTTGGCGCCCACCAGCTCATCGCCGGTGAACTCGTCCAGCTTCAGCGCCTTGGCGGCCTGCAGCAGCGCGACGCCACCGCCAGGCACGATGCCCTCTTCGACGGCAGCCTTGGCGTTGCGCACGGCGTCCTCGATGCGGTGCTTGCGCTCCTTCAGCTCGACCTCGGTGGCCGCGCCGACCTTGATGACGGCGACGCCACCGGCCAGCTTGGCCAGGCGCTCCTGCAGCTTCTCGCGGTCGTACTCGGAATCGGAGTTCTCGATCTCGCGGCGAATCTGCACGACCCGCCCCTGAATCTGCTCGGCATCCCCGGCGCCCTCAATGATGGTGCACTCGTCCTTGGTGACCAGCACCGAGCGGGCCTTGCCCAGCAGGTCGAGGGTCGCGGTCTCCAGCGACAGCCCGACTTCCTCGCTGATGACCTGGCCACCGGTCAGGATGGCGATGTCGGCCAGCATGGCCTTGCGGCGGTCGCCAAAACCGGGAGCCTTGACGGCTACCGACTTGAAGGTGCCCCGAATCTTGTTGACGATCAGGCCGGCCAGCGCCTCACCTTCGACGTCCTCGGCCAGCACGAGCAGCGGCTTGCCGGACTGCATGACCTTCTCCAGCACCGGCAGCAGATCCTTCAGCGCCGAAACCTTGGAGTTGACGATCAGCACGTAGGGGTCGTCCAGGACGGCCTCCATGCGCTCGGTGTCGGTGACGAAGTAGGGCGAAATGTAGCCCTTGTCGAAGCGCATGCCCTCGGTCATTTCGAGGTCCAGCCCGAAGGTATTGGACTCCTCGACGGTGATGACGCCTTCCTTGCCGACCTTGTCCATAGCCTCGGCGATCTTGTCGCCGACCATGGTGTCAGCAGCCGAGATGGACGCGGTGGCAGCGATCTGCTCCTTGGTCTCGACGTCGACGGCCAGCCGCAGCAGCTCGTCGCTGATGATGGCGACGGCCCGCTCGATGCCGCGCTTGAGGCCCATCGGGTTCGCGCCAGCGGCCACGTTGCGCAGCCCCTCGCGAACCATGGCCTGCGCCACGACGGTGGCGGTGGTGGTGCCGTCACCGGCGATGTCGTCGGTCTTCTTCGCGACTTCCTTGACGAGTTCCGCGCCGATCTTCTCGTACGGATCCTCTAGCTCAATCTCCTTGGCGATCGAGACGCCGTCGTTGGTGATCGTGGGGGCGCCCCACTTCTTCTCCAAGACAACGTTGCGACCCTTCGGCCCGAGGGTGACCCGGACGGCGTCGGCGAGGATGTTCATGCCCCGCTCCAGCCCGCGCCGGGCCTCTTCGTTGAATTCAATTAGCTTTGCCATTGTGGTTCGGGAGTCCTCCCGTCAGTGGGGCAGCGCCCCAATTTTGGTTCTAACATGTGCCCCAACTCACGAAAGTGCCCGCGACGGACGGCTCACGCCTCACCTGCGAGCTGGGTAGCACTCGCGCTCAGCGAGTGCTAGTCCATTCTTAGCACTCTGACCACGAGAGTGCAAAGGCTGCGGCTGGTGCCGCAGCGCCCACTACAGTGAAGACAGCTAGGTGTTTTGCCAGAGGGGTCATCATGCTGTTGCACACGTTTCGAGCCGTCGCCAACCTCGTCAACCTGTCCACCCCACTCGGCCTGGCCTTGGCGGATCTTGGCCGCGGAAAAATGTATCGGCGCGACGACCTGGTGATCGCCGAACAAGTCTCGCTGCCCCTGCTCAACGCCGGTGCCATGACGATCGGCAATGTGGTGCTGATTCCGGGGCGTACGCTGGCGGAGTTGGAGCGCCGCCAGCCGCAGGTGATGCGGCACGAGAGCGCGCACGCTTGGCAATACGTGTTTTGCCTCGGGCTGCCGTTCCTACCGCTGTACACCGTTGCCACCGGCTGGTCGTGGCTGCGCACCGGCGACCGCGCGTCGGCAAATATCTTTGAGGTGCAGGCAGACTTGGAAGCAGGCGGCTATAAGAGGCGGCCAGCCGATGGCCCACTGCCTGGGGTGATCGCGAAACTGCGGCGGGGCTCAGCCCGCTGAGGAGAACCGACGGGCGGTGCGAGATGCCTGCCGCTGCGACCGGAGCCGGCGCAGCCGCTTGACCAGCAGCGGCCGATAAGCCAGCGCCGCCTCGGAATCGAGCAAGGCATTCAGCCGCTGGTAATACTGCGTCGAGGAGATGCCAAACCGCTCCATGATGGCCTGTTCCTTGGGCACATCAGCGATGAACCAGCTGTCCTCGAAGTCGAGGAGCTGAGCGTCGGCCGCAGCAAGATATTCTGGCATGGGTGCCAGTATAGGCTGGAATAACAACCATGTCATTTACAGCTCATCGCCAAGCTGCCTTGCCAAGCTGACGAGGGTCAGCTAGACATGCATCAACAACAGATGGAAGGAGCGGAAACACCGATGTTTCCCATTGCCGGTACCCGCCGCTCATACCACTGGGGTTCCACCGATGTGATCCCGGGGATCCTGCGGATCGACCCCGACGGGGAGCCATACGCTGAGCACTGGTTTGGTTCCCATCCGCTCGGTGATTCCCTGCTGCCAGGCTCCCTCCCGCTTTCGGAGCACTTGCGCGCTCACCCCGAACAGCTCGGCGAGGCGAATCTGGATCAGTACGGCGTGACCCTGCCCTACCTGGTCAAATTCTTGTCCGCTGGTACGCCGCTTAGCTTGCAAGCCCACCCTTCCAGGCAGCAGGCCGAGTTGGGTTATGCCCGCGAATCGCTGCAGGCAAAGGAGATCGACGCACCCGACCGTTGCTTCAAAGACGATTGGCCCAAACCGGAACTAATCGTGGCCTTGACTGCTTTCGACGGCCTGGTCGGCTTCCGGTCACCGCGGGAGACCGTCTCCATGTTTGAAGCCCTAGGAGTGATGCAGCGGCTAGAACCGATCATGCGCCCGCTGTGGACCCGCGAGACGACCCCGGCGCTGCAACAAGTTTTCCTCAGCGTGCTCACACTGGACCGAGATCAGGGCCTAGTCGAGGAGGTGGTCAGCGCGGCGGTGCGGTGCCTTGATATGCCCGGCCGGGTGGGTGATTTCGCCCGAACCGCCGTCGAGCTTGACGAGCATTTCCCAGGTGACCCCGGCATCCTGGCGGCACTGCTACTACACCGATTCCACCTCGAACCCGGCGAAGCGGTCTTCCTGCCCACTGGCGTCATGCACACCTATCTGCGAGGCACGGCGATCGAGGTCATGGCCAACTCGGACAACGTGTTGCGCGGCGGCCTAACCAGCAAGCACATCGACGTCGACAGCCTGCTGGAGGTGGTCGATTTCACGCCAACGGATGTGACCGTTTTGACTGCGACTGGTCACGATGGGCTCTACCATTTCGAGACGCCAACCGAAGAGTTCCAGGTCTGGCTGGTGCAACCTATGCATGGCCCTGCCGTCAAGCTGCCAGATGAACAGTCTGCCCGCATCTGCATAGCTATTGACGGCAGCATCGAGCTAGTCGGCGAAACCAACGACCGGCTGCGGCTGGAGCGCGGCGAGGCCGCGTTTATTGGCGCAGCCGAGCACGTCACCGCCGTCGGCAGTGGGCAAATGTATGTGACAGCTGGTGCTCGCTGACGCGAGTTTGAGTGATCCCCTGCTCCCCGGGCACAATTGGGAACCGCGCCTCCGTAGCTCAGCGGCCAGAGCGCTCGCCTTGTAAGCGAGTGGTCGAGGGTTCGACTCCCTCCGGGGGCTCCACTGCGGCAGCAGGCAGCTGCCCGAAGCCTCAGCCGTCTTTCTTGGCCTTCGACTTAACGAACGTCGAGACGATGATGACGATGATCAGGCCAATCGCCACGTAGCCAGCGAACTTCGCGTAGCTGTCTAGCACCGCGACGACGGGCTCCCCCAGCTGCCAGCCGAGGACGAAGTAGCCCACCAGCCAGAGCGTGCTGGCGATGTAGTCGTAGATCAAGAATCGGGCCAGGCTCATCTTCGTGGCGCCCGCAAGGACGAAGACCACCTGCATGAGCGGCAGCGGAATCGGGATGTAGGCCACGAAGAATCCCAGCGGCCCGAGGCGCTCGGCCCAGCGCTCTGCCCTTTCATAGTTCTTGGCGGCCCGCTTGCTCTGGCCCGCCCAGACCTCAATCATGCCGCGCCCCCACCGCAGCCCGGCCCACCAATAAACCCAGTCAAACTTCACGCTCATAACCGAGCTGATTAGCAGCACCCAGGGCCAATGCTCCATACGGCCAACGCCAGCCCAGGCACCACTTGCCGCGGTGGCAGAACGAGAACCGGAGATCATCGCCAAAATATCTGGAGCTGATGCAATGAAATATGCCCTCATCGGCAACAAAATCAGGCTGTAAATGCTGATAACCGCGAACCAGATCAAAATCGCATAGTCGGCCCGTTCCGGCTTTTTCTTCCAGGGCAGCCCCTCATCTTGCCACCACGGAGCTTCCTCCGGGGTTTCTTCAGGGGTTACCGGGTCTACCACGATGAAGATGATAGCCGGTTGCCAGCCTCGACCGAACCGACAATCGAGCTGCACAAGCATCGTTTCGTTGCTCAGCTTCGGCTTCGATTGAGGTTTCAGCGCGCAGTCGTGCTGCGCAATATCACAGCAGCTTTGCAATGGAAATCCGCGACACTGTCGTCAAGCAGAAAAACTGATACACTTTCCGCAGTTGTGGCCAAATATGCCGTAACGCAGATTTATAACAGTTGTTGTGACTGCACCGAGGAGCGTAATGAAGAAGACGATCTGGGCGGCCTTGGTGGCCGTTTCCTTGACATTTGCGGCGCTGGTTGCACCCGCACATGCCGACCAGTGGGACCAGGATCGCTTGGACACACTGATAAAGCTCAATGAGTTGCGAACCACCCCTAACCCTGGTGGCACTACTGCTGGCCCAGTGAAGATGGCGGTTGCCCTCAATGAGGTTGCCCAGGAATGCGCCGACGCCCTAGCTGCTGAGATGAAGTCCGTTGGCGATCTTCGCCACTGCGACGGAACCAACACCCCGGGTCAGATCTCACTCTCGCTTGCTTCTTACCAAGACCGCATCCCGGCGGGTTCGACGAAGAGTGACGAAAACGTGGCGGCTGGTCAAGCGGGTCTGCTCGAAGCGCTGGCTGGCTGGGATCAGGCCGCTTCAGGCCCGAAGGATCGGATACATGACCCCGAGATCACTCATGTTGGTTTCGGCATCGCTAAGCTCGCCGACGGCAGTCCGGTCTATGTAATGAATCTGGCTACCTACGCGAGCGACAGCCTCGTCGGCGATGTCATTACTGAGACGCCTACGCCGACGCCTACGCCTACGCCGGTGCCCTCACCGACGCCAACGCCAACGCCAACACTGATGCCTACGCCGACGCCTACTCCGCCGAGCCCGACGGCTACCCCAACTACGACCGCTCCTACGACCGCGCCGACGACGACCGCACCAGGCGCCCCGGCAACCGAAGGCACGGGTGAGGAGAAGGTCGATGTCACCATCAGCGGTGATGAGATTATCGTCTCCTTGTCCGGTTTCGAACCCAATACGAGCGTTCAGGTGTGGCTGCACTCGGACCCGATCCTGCTGGGCGTCGTTAAGGTCAACGACAAGGGCCGCGGAACCTTCAAGTTCCCCATTCCTGACAAGGCTGAGCCGGGCAAGCACACCATTCAAATCAAGTGGGGTGACAATAAGCCGCTTTCTATTAAGTCCGACGAAATCGTCATCAAGCGACTGAACCCGCGGTTCTCAACGTCACCTTCCCACAGCCCTAACGGCCCGGTTCCCCCATCGTCTGGCTTCACCGACTAAGGCCAACCGAGGCTACGTAAAGGACCCGCTGCGAATGCGCAGCGGGTCCTTTCGTCAGTTAGCTGGACTCGCTGGTCGGGCCACGGTTCGATGGCCTAGACTGAGCAACTGGAAGTAACCGCTTCCATCCACTCGGATCGTCGGGCACGTACCTGCCCGTGGAAAGGAATGTGGCATGGCCACCGTTAGCTATCGTCAAGCAACTCGCATCTACCCCGGATCGGATCGCCCGGCTGTGGATCGCCTCGACCTAGAAATCGAAGATGGCGAATTCATGGTTCTTGTCGGCCCGTCCGGCTGCGGCAAATCGACATCCTTGCGGATGTTGGCAGGCCTCGAAGAGGTCAACGCTGGCAACATCTTCATCGGCGACCGCGACGTCACCGACCTGCCGCCCAAGGACCGCGATATCGCCATGGTCTTCCAGAACTACGCCCTGTACCCGCACATGACCGTGGCGGACAACATGGGTTTCGCCCTGAAGATGCAGAATGTGCCCAAGGCTGAGCGCGAAAAGCGCGTAGCCGAGGCTGCCAAGCTGCTTGGCCTCGAAGACTTCCTGGCCCGCAAGCCAAAGGCCCTCTCCGGCGGTCAGCGCCAGCGCGTCGCGATGGGCCGGGCGATCGTTCGCCAGCCGCAGGTGTTCCTGATGGACGAGCCGCTGTCGAACCTCGACGCCAAGCTGCGCGTCTCCACCCGCACCCAGATCGCGGCGCTACAGCGCCGCCTCGGCGTCACCACCGTCTACGTCACCCACGACCAGGTCGAGGCAATGACGATGGGCGACCGGGTGGCCGTGATGCGTGATGGCCTGCTGCAGCAGTGCGACTCGCCGCTGGCTCTATACGACACCCCGAATAACCTGTTCGTGGCAGGCTTCATCGGTTCCCCGGCCATGAACCTGATGGTGGCCAACGTCGTCGAGGGCGGCCTACAGCTGGGCGACTACACCATCAAGGTGTCCCGGGAATTGATGAACAAGATCGGCGACGAAAAGACCGTCACCGTCGGCGTGCGCCCCGAGAATTTCGAAATCTCGCCAGACGACTCCGGCGTCCCGGTGGATGTCGCAGTGGTCGAAGAGCTGGGAGCCGACTCCTACATCTACGGCACGCTGGCTGGCCTGAGCGATGACGAGAAGCTAGATGCCCCGCAGATCATCGCCCGAGTGGGCTCTGGCAGCCACCCAGCCAAGGGCAGCACGATCCGGCTGGTCACCGATGACGCGCACATTCACGTGTTCAGCAACAAGACCGAGCAACGGCTCAGCGAGTAACTGTTCAAGATCAATTCCGGCGGGTTCCCAGGTTGCCTGGGGACCCGCCGGTTTTCGTGCTACCTCGCGTCGAATTTGCGAACTAGACTGACCAGATGCCCCGTTTCTTAGCTGCCCGGACCGACGCCCGGTTGCTGCGGCTGCCCTGGGATCTGCCGCTGGTCGACTGGCCAACCTCTCACTTGGTGGCGCTACCGCGCGGTATCTCTCGGCACGTAGTCCGATTCATCCAGGTAGGAGACCAGGTTTTCGCAGCCAAGGAAATCCTGGAAGCGGCTGCAGTCCACGAGTACCGGCAGTTGGCCGAGCTCAAGCGGCTCAACATTCCTGCGGTGGAAGCGGCTGGGGTGGTGTTGGCGCGGCGCACCAGCGCAGGCGAGCCGCTGGATCCGATTCTGCTCACCAAGCATCTGCCGTTCTCTCTGCCATACCGCTCGCTGTTCCATTCCGGTGTGAAAGCCAATACCGTCAACCGCCTCATTGATGCGTTGGTGGCGCTGTTAGCCAGACTGCATCTCAGCGGCTACTTCTGGGGCGATGTGTCCCTGTCCAATGTGTTGTTCCGCCGCGACGCCGACGAGTTCGCCGCCTATCTGGTGGACGCCGAAACCGGTGAGTTTCATGATCAACTCACCGATGGCCAGCGGGCACACGATCTGCAAATCGCGACGGTCAACCTGTTCGGCGAATTCAACGACCTCGAAACCGGCGGCTTGCTGGACGAATCGTTGGAACCACAGCGGCTCGTCGAAACCATTGAGCAGCGCTACCACGCGCTGTGGCACGAGCTAACCGGGGTAGAGGAGTTCTCTGGCACCGAAATGTCTCGGCTGGAGGGCCGCGTGCGCCGCCTGAACGCAATGGGTTTTGACGTGTCCGAAATCGATATCCACACCTCAAGCGACGGCCGAACCATTCGGATCCAGCCGAAGGTGGTCGAGGCCGGGCATCATTCGCGGCGCTTGATGCGGCTCACCGGCCTGGACACCGAGGAACATCAGGCCCGGCGGCTGCTAAACGACATGGACTACTTTCGGGCGAAGCTGCCAGGCTCCCCGTCGGAGAGCGTGGCAGCCCACAAGTGGCTACTTGAGGTTTTCGAGCCAGCCATCAGCCGGATTCCGCCCCACCTGGACGCCAAGCGCGACCGGCCGCAGTTCTTCCATGAGGTGTTGGACTATCGCTGGTTCCAGTCGCAGCGCGAGCAGCGCGAGGTTAGCACGACGGATGCGGCCGAGGGCTACGTAAACGATGTCCTGACCGCCCTGCCCGACGAGATCATGGGCGGCGAAGTTGCCCGCGATTCTGGTCGGGAACTGCACAACAAATACGATCCATCCCAGGGATTCGCCGACGAGGGCTACGAGGCCCCATACGACCCATGGGAGGACGCGGCCAACGACCCCGACCTGCCGCTGCACGACCGGCTGGACATCGACTCGCTGCGTCGTCAGGCAGCCAACCGCCCCAAACCTAGCTAGCCCTGATCAGTATTCCGATTAGATCGTCCTGGCTGGGCTGCACCGGATTGGTAGCGGTACAGCCGTCGTGCAGTGCAGCTTCAGCCAAACTTGGCACCAGTTGGCGTAGTTCCTGCGCCGGAATGCCCGCCGCTACCAGGCGGTCAGGAATGTCTAACTGCCGATTCATGTCCTTCAGCTTGCTCAACAGCCAGGCAATAGCGGCCTCGCCGCGAGCGTGGGATGCGATCTGACGCCCCAACTCGGTATACCTTTCAGCCGCGACGGGCGAATGCTCAGCATTAAAAGCGACCACATGCGGCAACAAAATGGCGTTCAACCGCCCGTGGGCAACCGGAAAGTGCCCACCGAGGGCATGGGCTAGGGAGTGGACAATACCCAAACCAGCATTATCGAACGCCATGGCGGCTAGACAACTTGCGTTGTGCATATGCGTTCGGGCGACTAGGTCGTCACCGTGACGATAACACTGCACCAGGTGTTCCAGCACCAACTTGACGGCCTTCTCAGCCAGCGCATCGGAAAAATCGCTGGCACCCAGCGAGACATAGGACTCGAGCGCATGCGTCAGGACATCCATGCCAGCATCAGCCGTGGTCTTGGCGGGCAACCCCACCACCACCTGGGGGTCTAGTATGGCGACGTTGGCGACGAGGTCTCGGGAAACAATCGGCACTTTCAGCTGTGACTGCTCGTCTGTAATCACCGCGAATGAGGTGACTTCCGAGCCAGAGCCACTGGTTGTGGGCACCGCGATGATCCCGTGCTCTGCCCCCTCCCCCAGTTCTAACGCAACGTGGTGCATAGCCTTGGCAGCATCCATCACTGAGCCGCCGCCATAAGCCACGACAACCTCCGGCTCAGCCGCCAGGTACTGCGCGGACCCATCGCTGATGACTCGCCGCGACGGCTCCTGAGTCACCTGGGAAAAGACGATCGCTTTCGGCAAATAGCTGATGGCCTCCTGGCAAAACGACGTCGTCACCAAAAACTCGTCCGTAACAAAAAACACGCGCAGCTCGCGGTAGTCAGCAAGCATCGCCAGCGCGCCAGCACCAAAATGAACCTCTGTACTAACCGTGAAACGTCTCATTTTCTGCCCTACCTACCTCTCGCACGATATTCGCTCGGGGACACTCCAACATGGCGTTTGAATGTCCGAGAAAAATAATTGACTGGCTGAAAACACAGCTCGGCCGCGATTTTCAACACTGGCTTATCTGTGTGCAACAACATGAACTTGGCCCGCTCCAGCCGTTTTTCGGTCACGTAGGAGATGAAGCTCTGCCCAGTAGCCGCCTTGAACTTGCGGGCGAAGTGCGACTCCGACAGCAACAAAAACTCGGCGGCTCGCCGTAGCGTCAAAAACCGGGTGGGGTCCTTGGCTACTTCGTTCAGTAACGTTCCGATAGTGCGTTCTTTGGGAGTCAGCTGTGGCTCCACCAAGTTGTGGAGCTGCACCAGCAGCCGCTCGCAGTAGACCTGACTCTCGTACCTGTTCATGGGAACGTCGCGACGGTTGCGGTTACGGATGATCAGCTGCGACAAATCACGACCACACTGGACGCTCTCGCCGGTAGCCAAGCCGATGAGCATGTCCTCGAACTCCCCTAGCGCCGACCGGGGCAGCTTCTGACTCCAGCGCGGCAGCAGCCTGTCTAGATAGTTCCCCAGCAGCTCGAAATTCGCAGCCACATCCGCTCGCTGCAGATTCTGCGCGATCTGGTTGGGCATCGTCTTATCGATCTGCCGAAACTCTGGCTGCAATTTGATCAGCGGGCCCCGTGTTGCCAGCGAGGCCAGCTGCGACTGCGCCGGCGCCTCCGCCTCAGCAAGCGAATCCGCGACCCGGCCGAACCACGGACCAGTCTGTGCCGAGAGAGTGGATACTTTGGTTCGAGTAGTCAACGAGGAATTCACCAACTCAACGATGTCGCTGGCAGCCCGGTTCAACCTAGCGAGATCGATCTTCTTGGCTTGGCTAAACAGATTCTCGAACTCATCCGCCCCCACATCAGCACGAGAGGACTCGGATATCCGGCTGAGTTCTGTTTGCCCCTCGCGTAATAACACTTGACCGCACATCACTGCGCCCAGGTAGTGGCTGTCCGTCGTAATCGCCACCGCAAAGTCGACCAGCCCAGCATGGCATTGGTAAATAAAGGGCCGCTTGTCGATGGCGGCCTGTAGTCCACCGTGAGCGTCACAGGAATAACACAACCGCCGCACCCTGGGATCCTTGCGCAGCACCTGACACAACGGACTGAATTGCGATGGTTCCGTAACTGGCGTCCCCGTCGCATCGACAGTGATCATCGCCAGCCCCGTATCGGCAGCAAATTCGTCCTGAATCTGTTGCAACTTCTCTAGGTCGACCAGCAGCCGCAAATTCAGGTGGGCACCTACCGGGCCGCCTACTATGACGCCCATAGCTCCCGCCTCACCTTCTCGAACCCGGCCCCGTTATGGCAGTTGACGTGAAAAACGGCTCTGGCACCCGCCTGCCACAACTGCCCTTCAGCGTCCGCGATTTGAGTGCTCGTCGCCAAGTCGATCTTGGTGACGACCCCGATGATGTCTGCATTGAACGCTGCCGCGTAGTTTGGCGGGATCCGGCAGTGATCGCGGGTAGCCTCCAGCAGCAACACGATCAACTCAACGTCGTAAGAGGCCACCTGCAAGGCACGCTGAAAACGTACATGCTCCAGGTACTCTCCCGGGGTGTCCAGAATCCCCTGGTCCACATCCATCGTCTGAGTCTTGGCATAGCGAATTTCCTGCCCCAGCAACTGCTGCCGAAACGTGGTCTTACCGTCGCCAACTCCGCCGACCAGCATGGTCTTTTTCATTCGCGGCGGCCCCCGCCGGGCAGCTGAACCGGCCGTCATGTTCGGGTCAATTCAGTCGGGGTAAACCCAAGGACGTTGGCTAGTGTCTCCACCACCTCCCGTACTGCCGATTCCACGTCCGCTAGCTTGCCGACAATCAGCAGCGAGCCGGAAAACCTGTCCACGAAGCCTAGTTCGACGTTTGAAGCTTTCGTGGCGATGTCTGCCGCGATCACCGCCGACTCGCCAGGGGTGAGCGTCAAGACACCAACCGCCCCCGTGACATCGCTCATCAGCCCGATTTTGGCGTACAACCGATCATCCGGGCTGGCGATGATGTGCGCCAACGTCACTTGTTTGCCAGGAACAAATTCCTGGATTATGCGCTGCTTGGCTGGAGCTTCCATCTGTTTGATCGGAGCTTCCATGACACCGGTGTCCTTCCTATGAACATCAACGGTAATGAGCTAGCGCCACAATCACAACAGCTGACAGCAAGATTGTGTAACAAGTCGCCGCTTCCGTGTACGGGAGTTCGGCTTATGGTGAATACAACCAACCAGGGTCAACGCCGACCCAAGACAAAGGAGTCAGGATGCAGCAAGCGCTTGGCATGGTCGAAACAAGAGGATTCGTTGGTGCAGTTGAGGCAGCTGATGCCATGGTCAAATCCGCCAACGTGCAACTCATGGGAAGCGAAAAGATCGGTGCGGGTTTCGTCACCGTCATGGTACGAGGCGACGTTGGCGCAGTGAAGGCGGCAGCGGATGCAGGTGCTGCCGCAGCCAGTCGAGTCGGTGAACTAGTAAGCGTTCACGTGATCCCCAGGCCGCACAACGACGTCGAAGCAATTCTGCCTAAGCCAGCAAAGTGAGGACCGCACTATGTCAGAGGAACTCATCAACCAAGTACTAGCCGAGGTAACCCGGCGCATGGGCAGCGACGCTGCCCCGTCGGACACGGCACCCGCTGCGCCGGCTGCTGCCGCCACAGCCAACAGCCCCGCAATGACCGAATTCGTGGGCATCAACCCCCTGGGCGACACTATCGGGCTAGTCATAGCCAATGTTGACCCGCAGCTACAAGAAATGATGAAAACGGACACCAAGTACCGTTCCATCGGCATCTTGGGCGCTCGCACCGGGGCAGGCCCGCAGATCTTTGCGGCTGATGAAGCCGTCAAAGCGACCAACTGCGAGGTGCTCACCATTGAACTGCCTCGCGACACCAAAGGCGGGGCAGGCCACGGCTCACTGATCGTCTTTGGCGCCGAGGACGTATCGGATTGCCGTCGCGCGATTGAGGTCGCCTTGGAAGAACTTGATCGCACGTTCGGTGATGTCTACGCCAATGATGCGGGCCATCTAGAATTCCAGTACACGGCACGGGCTAGCCATGCGCTCAACAAGGCTTTCGGCGCACCGCTGGGAAAGAGCTTCGGCATCACGGTGGGGGCACCAGCCGCCATTGGCGTGATGCTAGCTGACACTGCGGTGAAAGCCTCAACCATTGATGTGATCGGCTACGCCAGCCCGGCAGCAGGAACCAGCTACTCCAACGAGGTGATCTCGTTCTTCAGCGGTGACTCGGGTGCGGTGCGGCAGGCCATCATTGCTTCTCGCGAAGTCGGCAAGCAACTACTTTGTGCCCTCGCTGGGCCGGCCGCCTCGGTCACAACTCCCTACATCTAGGAGTTCACCGTGAAATCAAAGAGATTCCAAACTCTCAGCGAGCGACCGGTTAACCAAGACGGTTTCGTCACCGAGTGGCCGGAAGTCGGCTTGATTGCGATGGACAGCCCGAACGATCCCAAGCCCTCCATCAAGATCGACAACGGGGTCATTGTGGAGCTGGATGGTAAGCCTTGCGATGAGTTCGACATGCTCGACAGCTTCATTGCTGCCTACGGCATCAACATCGATCGAGCCGAGGAGGCAATGGCCATCGACTCGCTTGATTTCGCTCGAATGCTGTGCGACATCAACATTCCACGG
>PDWJ01004949.1_pt1 | contig 22587 bp, 17 predicted proteins | sample 1430881 | NCBI WGS metagenome assembly PDWJ01 (sample SAMN01162460, study PRJNA174530) | Oral metagenome, whole genome shotgun sequencing project. | biome: Marine environment; feature: Marine mammal; material: Swab sample of the gingival sulcus; isolation source: swab sample of gingival sulcus... | reverse complement strand
AAAGAAAAAATTGTCCTGAGTCAAGATGTTTGAGGTTTGAAATCTGATTTAAATTCACCGGTTGAGTTGTTTTAAATTTTTACTGAGGTAACAAAAATAGCTTAATCTGTACAAATCAAAGTTATAAAGTGACGGTTTTTCTACACTTAACCAGGACTCCCATTGCCGGTGCCCGTTTTTGTAAAGACTGGCCAATACTCCTGTAATATGAGAGGCATGAGCCCTCTCATAATACCTGAGTAGCTTGTTGATTTTGACATCAATGACTCCTTTCTGATAGAGTACCAACAAGTTTTCTAATGCTTCTTTGGTCTTAGCGATAAAAACATCATTGGGTTCAATACCTTTGTGGTACGCCGGATTAACAATGTGTTCTATGACGATACCTGCTTTGTAGAGATCCCAGGCAAAGACAGCGTCTTCATGCCCGTAAAGTGTAATTTTATCATTAAACTTAACTTTGTCAAAAACTTCTTTTTTGATCAATGTATTAGACATCAACAAAGACGAATACGGATGGGGTTTTTGACGTTTAGCCAAGGATTTACTTTCACGGTTAATACCATAAGTATATCTCAGGCTATTGTGTTTGTTCTTATCTTTGGCATCATAAGCAATTCCACCAAAATAAACACTGGCCGGAGGTTCAGATTCTATCAACTGAATATAGGTACTGATAAAATTGTGGTGTTGAGGCAGCATGTCAGCATCTAAAAAAATCAACCATGGATAATGTGAATTTTCCACCAATAAATTTCTGACACTACTTCTTCCCAGATTGACATCACTCTTAAGCACCTTTATAGATTTTGATCTATAAAAACGTTTAATCTCCGGTAAATGTTCTGTCGAACAATCATCAATAACAATTATTTCATAGGGAATATCCAGAGGGTTAATTTGTTCATATATGGCTTCAACCAAAGGATTGACATCTATATTGTAAACGGGGATAAGGATTGAAATCACACTGTGGGGCTTTTTTGTCTTACAACTTCAAATAATTTACCGTTTTCGCATTTTACGGTAGGGAAATCATGCTTCATAATCATAGAATAATCGTGGGTTGCCATAAGAATTGCGGTTCCTTTTTTATTGATATCAACAAGAAGAGACATAATTTCCAAAGATGTTCGTGGATCGAGGTTACCGGTAGGTTCATCGGCGAGAATAAGCTCCGGGTTATTGAGTAATGCCCGTGCAATCGCCAGTCGTTGCTGTTCACCACCCGATAATTCAAAGGTTTTGGCGTATAGTTTTGATGTTAACCCAACCATACTTAAAACCTCATTAATCCGTTCATTAATCCGTTTTTTATCTTTCCAACCGGTGGCTCTCAACACAAACGCCAAATTGTCAAATACATTTTTTTCCAACAACAATTTGAAGTCTTGAAAAACAATACCTATCTTACGTCTTAGGTAAGGAATGTCTTTTTCTTTAAGCTTTCTAAGGTTGAAATCCACAATTCTGGCTTCGCCTTCTTTTAAAGGAATATCGGCATAAAGGGTTTTCATCAAACTACTTTTACCACTACCTGTTTTACCAATAAGATAGCAGAATCCACCGGATTCTAAATCCAGATTGACGTCAGACAAAATCACCTTCTGATCCTGATAGATCACCACATCTTCCAATAAAAGCACTTTATTAGCCATGATTATTAAGTTTGGACAAACCTACATATTTTTTTTCATTCAAAAATCACAAAAGATTCTATTTTTTAATGCAACACATAACGGAAATACGTCCCTGAAAGCAAAATATCAAGCATGTCCTATGTCTATTAAGCTAACTTCTTAAAATGATTCATCGTTTTTATCGATTTAAATATACAATCTATTGATATTTTTACGTTATATGATGTAACCCTATTGGAAATTCGATGATATAGTCTTTCCCATAGATAGATAAACTATATATAGATTAAAAAAGCTGCTTTTTATGACCTATTCCTTAAAACCCGTTCTCTTTTTAGTCCTCTTGCTGTTTACAATAACATTTACCGCTCAGGAAACGATGTTTTTTAACCACAAAATGAAAGCTTATGAACAGGCGGAGCAATTATATCATGACAATTTATTTGCTGCATCTAAAAAAGCATTTACTGACCTCCAAGCTCAATTGGAAGAACACTCAGAGTTGTATACCAATTGCCAGTACTATATAGCTTGCGCCGCTCTGAGATTGAATGAATACAATGCCGATGAGCAAATGAGGGGTTTTGTGGATAACTACCCCAACGCTTTAAAACGAAATGATGCTATTCTGGAAACTGCCCAGTTTTATTACGACAAAGGTGCCTACGGTAAAGCAGCGCCATGGTTTGATGATACAGACCAAAAAATAATACCCTGGAACAAAAAAAACGAGTTTTTATTCAACTACGGCTATACACTATTTAAGACCAATCAATTAGACAAGTCTAAAGAATATTTCAAACAAGTGCTTCACACGCCTGAATTCGGTTCAAAAGCCAAGTATTACTACGGTTTTATTGCCTATAAAGACGACGATTATCAGGAAGCCGAAGAATATCTGGAAGATGTTTTAGAAGACACAGAATACAACAAAGAAGCCTCTTATTACCTTGCTGATATGAGCTTTAAATCCGGTCAATTTCAAAAAGCTATTGATCAGGCAACCCCTCTATTGAACCAAGCCAAAGCAAACGAGCTTTCAGAAATCAATAAAATCATCGGGGAGAGTTATTTTAACCTTAAACAATACGACAAAGCCATACCTCACCTCTCCGCGTATAAAGGCAAAAAAGGCCGGTGGAACAATACAGATTATTACCAGTTGGGTTATTGCTATTACAAACAAGGTAGCTATAACAAAGCAATCGAGCAATTCAACAAAATCATTGATGGTAAAGACAGTGTCGCTCAAAATGCGTACTATCATTTGGCTGAATGTTACTTAAAATTGGATAAAAAAACAGAAGCGCTCAATGCTTTCAGAAATGCTTCACAGATGTCATTCAACGCTCAAATACAAGAAGATGCTGCTCTCAATTATGCCAAATTGAGCTACGATATTGGAAATCCTTACCAACCTGTGGCCGAAGTACTTCAGGACTACCTGAAACGCTATCCCAACACCACGGAAAAAGAAAGCATCAAACGCCAAATCATCAGCGCTTATGATCAGGCTCAGGACTACAAAGAGGCCATGAAATATCTCGAAAAACAGGGACAAAATGTTTCCAACGAAACCTACCAAAAAATGGCTTTTCTCAGTGGACTAAAGCATTTTAGAAACGCAGATTACACTGATGCTATTCATGATTTTGACCAATCACTATCCAATAGTATCAACGACACTTTCAAAGCCCGTGCAACCTTCTGGAAAGCTGAATCTAACTATCAGCTGAAGAATTATAAAGCGGCAAAAACTTTATTCAACCAATTCAAATCGCTTAGCGGCGCTCTAAATACGGATGAATACAACACTGTAGAATACCAATTGGGTTATACTAATTTTAAACTCAAGGATTATAACAATGCAGCTATAAACTTTAGTAATTATACCGGACAATCCGTAACCAATGCCAATCAATACAATGACGCTTATAGCAGATTGGCAGATACCTATTTTGCAACATCAAATTATCAAAAGGCTTACAATACGTACCAAAGATTATTAACCCTGGCACCGGGTCAGGCTGATTATGCGTTATTCCAAAGCGCCTTATCTCTTGGCTTTTTAACTCAAAACAGTCAGAAAATCAACTTGTTGAGACAACTCATTTCTTCCTATCCTTCATCGGCTTATGTGGATGATGCTTATTATGTTTTAGGTACCACTTACACCACAGACAACCGCCCGAATGAAGCTATCCAAGCTTATGACCAACTCTTAAAGAACCATCCTAAAAGTCCGTTAGCACCACGTGCTATGCTCAAAAAAGGTTTGATTTATTACAATAAAGGTGAAGACAGAAAAGCATTGGAAACGTACAAAAGAGCAGTCTCTCTGTATCCGGATACACCTATCGCACAAGAAGCGGTTCAGAATGCCCGACGTATTTATATAGCCATAGGTCAGGTAGATGCTTATGCGGCTTGGGTCAAAGGCCTGAATATAGACGTATCTAACGCCGATATAGAAGAAGACATGTACGCCTCTGCCAATCAATTCTTTATCAAAGGTGAATTCCGCAAAGCCATCAGCGGCTTTGATAAATATCTGAAGCAATTTCCGCGTGGTATACACGCTTTGGAAGCCCATTTTTACCTTGCAGAATCATTGGCCAATGACCATAAAATGACGCGAGCCATCAAGCATTACCGTCAGGTAGCCGATGCTTCAACAAACCAATTTACCGAGCAAGCACTTGTTCAATTGACTGATCATTGGCTCAAAAAATCTGATTGGGATGCTGCTGTTCCTTATCTGGAAAAATTGGAAATTACTGCTTCACATGCCCAGAATGTATTGTTTGCTCAGAGTAATCTTATGAAAGTTTATTACCAAAAAGGCCTCTATCCTAAAGCCGAAAGCTATGCTGAGAAATGCCTGGCAAACACGCAAGCAGACAACAAAGTCAAAGCAGATGCACAATTGATTATTGCCCGTTCTGCCATGAAAAACGGCAATACCGGTAAAGCCCGTAGCACTTATGAGCAACTGCAGAGTACAGCTCAGGGCGAAGTCAAAGCCGAAGCCCTGTATTACGATGCGTATTTCAAGCATTTAGACGGTAATTATAAAAACTCTAATGTTGTCGTACAGACCATAGCTTCTGACTATGCCGGATATAAATATTGGGGTGCTAAAGCCTTGATTATTATGGCCAAAAACTTTGATGCGCTCAATGACGCCTATCAGGCCACATATATTTTGGAAAATGTCATTCAGAATTTTTCACAATTTGATGAAGTCATAAACGAAGCCCGTACAGAACTCAACCGTATCAAGGCAGAACAAGCTAAAACCAATAATTCCGTCAATCCTCAATAATCAAAAAAATACAACCTATGTTTTCAAAACAGATCAACAGAATATATTTTTACATCCTGAGTCTAAGCTGTATTGTTGCCTTTGCTCAAGAACCCAAAGACACCCTGAACACGGAGATAATAGAAGTAGTCAAACCTTACAATCCCAGTATACGGGATGCGTTTAAGGTCAAAAACAATCCGAAACAAGAAGGCGCTGTTATTCCCAAGGAAAACGTGACATACAGCATCAACTCTGTACCCGTTGCTTCTACGTTTATGCCCGAAAAAGGTTCAGCCAAAGGCTTAAAAACACAACGTAGGGAAACGTATTATGAAAATTATGTAAAGTTTGGATTTGGTAATTACACTTCACCACTTCTGGATGCTTTTTTCAGTATCCCCAACGATCGTTATTCAGATTTTGGCATTAAGCTCTACCACCACTCTTCGCAAGGCGGTATAAAAAACCTCCTGTTAAAAGACAGCTATTACGATACTAAAGCCGGTTTGTTTTACAATTTTAACACCAACGGACAACAGGCGCAACTCGGTTTAAATATCAGACATGGATTATACAATTGGTATGGATTAGACCCCAATACCGAAATAAGCGGTGATATCATCAACACTACTGACCCATCTCACAGCTACTTAAATTTAAATGCCACAGGTCAATTGGACAACATAGAAGAATCCGTTTTTAAGGGCGGTAAAGTAAAGTTGAGCTATTTTAAAGACAACTATGCATCCAATGAAACCCGGGTGATTCTTCAACCTAAATTTGCTTTCCCTATAAGTTCTCAAACAATTGAACTAAAGGGCGATTTTGATTTCCTCAAAGGGAATTATGACAATGACTTTGACCACACCATCAAAGAAAATTACGGATTTCTGAAAATGGGATTGATTCCCAGTTTTATATTCTCAAAAGATGCCTTTAGCCTCAATTTGGGATTAAAAGCTTATATGTACAACGACCAGCCGCTCAAGGAAACTGAGTTTGCGGTCTTTCCCAATATTGATGTGGCTTATAACGTCGTTCCCAACAGCCTGACGCTATATGCCGGAACTACCGGAGGCTACACATTCAATACCTATAATGAACACGCTGAAAAGAATCCGTTTTTATCTACAGATTTTAACAGCAAAACAAGTAAAGAGAAGATTCGCATTTATGGTGGCGTCAAAGGTATCATAGAAAATTTCACTTTTGATATTCAAGCCTATTATGCCGATGTCAATAATCTGGCTATGCATGTCATAACACCTAATTATCATATTTTACCGAGTTACTACGCCTATACCACTAACTATATTACATCGTTTAATACCATTTATGATGATGCCAAAGTAATGGGATTACAGGCTGACGTCAGATTGACAGCCATGGAAAACCTGACATTGGGTGGTAAAGTAAGTTTTAACAATTATACTATGGCCAATGAATTAAAGCCATGGAATCTACCCGCTTTGGAAGGTAACATCTTTGGAACTTACACCTATGAACAGTGGCAAGCCGATGCCAAATTACTCTTGAGAAGCAAAACCTATGATTCCGAAATAGGACCTTATTACTATATAAACAGTTTTATTGCACCTCCAAACCCCGAAGATCTGATAGTCCAAAACAACAGTATTGCTGACCTTAACCTCAATGTGGCTTACCATATCAATCCACAGCTGAGTGTTTTTGCCGGAGCATATAATATTTTCTCCAGTAAATATGAGAAGTACTACCACTACCCCAATCAAAGCATTCAGCTTATGGGTGGTCTGACTTATAAATTCTGATGTAGCCCAACGCTAACCTGTAATGAAATAAGAACTATCAGAACAATATGCTAAAAAAACAATCTAAATATCTGTAAATACAAAATACTTTATAAATATTTTTAAACTTTATACAATAAGAGTTTTTTTAGTAAAATTCATATTGTATCTTTACACTCATTGTAAAGCTACAATTTATGGACAATATTTATCTTTGAGAAGAAGCACTATAAAGTAGAAGTCAACCATAGAATCTATGATGTCAATATAGACAACAGTTTAGATGTTCTTATAGAACAAATAGGCATAGATATTCATGCAGCAAGCAACATCATGGAGTTGTTAGCACCTATGCCCGGGCTTATTCTGGATATAGTCGTTTCTGCAGGACAGCAAGTCACAGAAAACGAACCTCTTCTTATTTTAGAAGCCATGAAAATGGAAAATGCCGTATTATCTCCACGTGATGGCATTATCAAAGAAATTGTAGCCAATCAGGGTGATGCCGTGGATAAAAATCAACTGCTTATCGTCTTTGAAGATTAAACCTATTATCATTACAACCATCTATCAGTATGTCAAGTATTCAAAAAATTCTCGTTGCCAATCGTGGTGAAATAGCCCTTAGAGTAATGAAAACCGCCCGAAAAATGGGTATTAAAACTGTAGCTGTATATTCTACAGCAGACCGGGAATCTCCTCACGTATCATTTGCAGATGAAGCGGTATGTATAGGAGATCCGCCTTCTGCAAAATCCTATTTAAAGATGGATACCATTATTGAAGTCGCACAGCAACTTCAAGCAGATGCCATACATCCCGGTTATGGTTTCTTAAGTGAAAATGCTAAATTTGCTGAAAAAGTTACCCGTGCAGGACTTATTTTTATCGGTCCAAGACCCAAATCCATTAAAATAATGGGTAATAAATTGGCTGCAAAAGATGCTGTAAAACAATACGACATACCCATGGTGCCCGGTACAGATACTGCTATAACTGATATCAATGAAGCTAAAAAAATCGCTGATGATATAGGTTTTCCTATTTTGATTAAAGCCTCTGCCGGCGGTGGTGGTAAAGGTATGCGGATTGTAGAAAAAGCCTCTGATTTCGAATCGCAAATGAATCGGGCTATTAGTGAAGCACAATCTGCTTTTGGTGATAGTGCTGTATTTATAGAAAAGTATGTCAGCTCACCACGACATATTGAAATACAAATCATGGCAGACACCCATGGCAATACCATTCATTTATTTGAACGTGAATGCAGTATTCAACGCCGCCACCAAAAGGTCATAGAAGAAGCCCCTTCTACAATCGTAACACCGGAATTACGGCAAAAAATGGGTGAAGCTGCCGTCAAAGTGGCTAAATCCTGTGATTATGTGGGTGCCGGAACTGTAGAGTTTTTGATGGATGATCAAAAGAATTTCTATTTTCTGGAAATGAACACAAGATTACAAGTAGAGCATCCTGTTACAGAAATGATTACCGGGTTAGACCTGGTAGAATTACAAATAAAGGTTGCCCAAGGTGAAGTCTTAAACATCAAACAGGAAGATTTAAAAATCAACGGACACGCCATAGAACTCAGGGTTTATGCCGAAGATGCAATCAATGATTTTCTACCCAGTGTAGGTCGTCTGTCACTCTACAAACCACCTGTAGGAGACAACATAAGGGTTGATGACGGTTATGTTGAGGGTATTAATGTTCCTATCTATTATGATCCATTATTGTCAAAACTCATTACCTATGCGAAAACCCGTATAGAGGCAATTCAACTCATGAGATTAGCCATTTACAATTTTGATATAGAAGGGGTCGAAACCACCTTACCATTTGGCAAATTTGTCATGAAACACGATGCGTTTAAATCCGGAAATTTTGACACACATTTTGTCAAAAACCATTACAACAAAACACAGTCTAAACATCAATTTGATGATGAAATCAATATGGCGGCTGTTATGGTGTTAAGACGTTATTTAAAAGATTTAGATGTGATAAGATTACCTATTCGATAGGATAAATTGACCTTCGACTGCAAACAGCTAAATATGAGTTTTAAGTATCACTTTTGAATGACAATAAATACCAGATTAAAAGTACCGTAAATCCGGAATAATGTAAATTCAATATTTTACGGAACCACTTTAACAATACAACATAAGCATTATGAATAAAAATATCGAACAGCTCAACACAAAAATATCAGAAGCCCTGAAAGGCGGTGGTGAAAAACGTATCAAAAAACACCATGACCAAAAAAAACTGACGGCTCGTGAGCGTATTCTCTATTTGTTAGATGATGGCTCATTTGAAGAAATCGGTATGCTGGTCACCCACCGTGCTACAGAGTTTGGCATGGAAGATCAAAAGGTGTACGGCGATGGGGTAGTTACAGGTTACGGCACGATCAATGGGCGTTTGGTCTATATCTTTGCTCAAGACTTTACAGTTTTTGGCGGATCGTTATCAGAGACTCATGCTGAAAAAATATGCAGAGTTATGGATTTAGCTGTGAAAAACAGCTGTCCGATTATTGGACTTAACGATTCAGGAGGTGCCCGTATTCAGGAAGGGGTACGGTCATTAGCCGGTTATGCGGATATTTTCCATAGAAATGTAAAAGCCAGCGGTGTAATCCCACAAATCTCAGCTATTATGGGACCATGTGCAGGCGGTGCTGTTTATTCACCTGCCATAACAGACTTTACGCTTATGGTGGATAGGCGAAGTTATATGTTCGTTACCGGACCCAATGTGGTCAAAACCGTTACCAATGAAGAAGTTACCTTTGAAGAATTGGGCGGTGCCATGACACATGCCACCAAATCCGGAGTGGCTCATATCGTATCAGATAACGAGATAGAGATACTTGAAAATGTAAAAAAACTATTTAGCTACATCCCGGCATCCAATAAATTCAAACCCCCGAAACTTCCTTTTGAACCCAAAGACGAGATCAGAACAGAACTATGTGATATAGTTCCGGATAACTCTAACAAACCTTATGACATGAAAACTGTCATCAATGGAATCATTGATAAAGACAGCTTTTTTGAAATTCATAAACACTATGCTGAAAATATAGTGGTAGGTTTTGCCAGACTAGGCGGACGCAGTATAGGTGTTATTGCGAATAATCCTATGTTTCTTGCGGGTTGTCTGGATGTCAACAGTTCAAAAAAAGCAGCCCGTTTCACCCGTTTTTGCGATGCTTTTAATATTCCTATACTAGTATTGGTCGATGTCCCAGGTTTTTTACCCGGCACTGATCAGGAATGGAACGGAATCATTGTTCACGGTTCAAAATTACTCTATGCGTTAAGCGAAGCAACAGTTCCAAAAGTCACGGTTATCATCAGAAAAGCCTATGGTGGTGCTTATGATGTTATGAACTCTAAACATATAGGTGCAGATATGAATTTTGCATGGCCTGGTGCCGAGATTGCAGTTATGGGGGCTAAAGGCGCCAGTGAAATCATCTTTAAAAAAGAAATTAAAGAAGCTGAAGATCACGAAGCTAAACTACAGGAAAAAGAAGCCGAATATGCTGAAATGTTTGCCAATCCTTATGCTGCTACACAACGCGGCTTTATTGATGAAGTGATTCTACCGAGAAACACCAGACGTAAACTGCTGAAAAGTTTTAGCATGCTTGAAAATAAAGAGACACTCAGACCTCAAAGAAAACACGGTAATATACCTTTATAATACTATTATTATTACATATCACTTCTATATTCCATAACTGTCAGGCTATAAGATCAAATACCTGATGCGTTGTTTTGCAGGTTAGTCCATTATCTCTTGTCAAAAACAATTAACATGTCCAACCGAATACCCCAATCATTCTATACCCGCCCTGTTCTGGAAGTAGCCCCTGACCTACTCGGGCAATATTTAGTCCGTCAATTTGACAATGGCGAACGACAACATTATAAAATCACAGAAGTCGAAGCCTATAACGGAATCACGGATTTAGCCTGTCACGCCAGCAAAGGTCGAACCAAACAAACAGAAATAATGTTTCATGACGGTGGTGTGGTGTATATGTATTTGATTTATGGCATGTATTGGATGCTCAATATAGTTACTGATCTTAACAATACACCATCAGCAGTATTGATACGAGGTGTAGAGCATATCTCAGGTCCCGGAAGGGTCGGCAGAGCACTGGGCTTAGACCAATCATTTTATGGTGAAGATTTATGCTCATCAAACCGTTTATGGATAGAACCATCTGCAACTCACACAACATACTTAACGACACCCAGAATAGGGATAGATTATGCCGGTGAGCCATGGGTCAGTAAAAAATGGCGATTTGTTGTGGTTTAGAAATTAACTATCAGTCTTTGGCTATTGGCTGTCAGTTACGACTGAAAACTGTCTTCTCCAACACTACCTACTTCGGTCTCAGGTCTAAAATATCACGTTTTAAATAATCCGTATCAATTAACTATATTTGCCCTTTATTAAATAGTATTAATCTAGAGTTTATAAAAATGACAAGAAAATTGAGAACATCTATATATTCTGAAATAGGACAATTAGACAATGAAAAAGTCAAACAAGACCTGATACAAAAAATCACCACTAATGAACACGTGGAATTTTTACAGGATTATTTATTAAACTTACCTGCTCCCGAGCTGGCAACCCAACTCATAGAAGGGGTGACACTCAAAGTCGATAACTTATCAAAATATTTAAGCGGTGAACGCTATGCACTGCAACCCTTACACAATTTCTTTTTTACACGTGATGCCTCGGTAAGCATGTATAATAAAGTACTTGTCGGACGTATGGCCAATACAGTAAGAGACCGGGAATCTATCATCATGGAATCTATTTTTGACTTCAGTGATGAGGTCAGCGGTATGACCATCAACCCTGTCAATAACCGTTGTTTTAAAAAGGAAGTAACACTCGAAGGCGGGGATGTTTTGATTGCGCGTGATGATATTCTTCTTATAGGTATGGGCGGACGCACCTCATCTCAAGCCATTGACTGTCTAATAGAGCGATTCAAACGCGAAAAGAAAACCCAACATATATTCGTTCAGGAGCTCCCCTTAACACCTGAATCATTTATTCACCTCGATATGGTTTTTACCTTTTTGGATAAAGACAAGGTGATGACTTTTGATCCATTGATATTCCACTCCCCCAAACACGCCACAATCCACATCTCAACAGATAATGGTAAAGTTAAGATCAACGAAGAGAAAAATCTACTCACAGGCTTAAAGAAACTGGGAATGGACTTACAACATATATCTTGTGGAGGTACTAAAGATTCTTATGTTCAGGAACGTGAACAATGGCATAGTGGTGCGAATTTCTTTGCCTTTGCACCGGGTAAAGTCATAGGTTATGAAAGAAATGTTCACACCATCGAGGAGCTCAATAAAAATGGTTTTGAAGTGTTAAAAGCACAGGATATCATTGATGATAAAGTAAACGTTGATGATTATAATAAATGTGTAGTAACTATACAAGGTTCCGAACTGACACGTGGTGGTGGTGGTTGTCGTTGTATGACAATGCCGGTAAAGCGCAAAGCAGTAAAATGGTAATTAAACATTAAATGTCAGATAATGACAATCCCGGTATTAGAAACAACTAATACCTTGTTATTGAATTAATGACTAAAAGCTAACGACTAACGCATAGAATTATGAACCTAATCAAGCAAGGTGATAAAAAACTAGGACGAAAATTCACTACCAAACAAAAAGCCCTTAAAATCAATCTGAATCAGAATATTTATGGTTCATTTGCTGAAATAGGTGCCGGTCAGGAAACGGTCAGGCATTTTTTTCTTGCCGGTGGGGCATCAGGAACGATTGCCAAAGCTATAAGCGCCTATGACAAGATCTTTTCCGATGAAATTTACGGAGTCGAAGATGATAACCGCTATGTGACTGAAAAACGGCTTAAAAAAATGCTTAAGCATGAGACAGACCTTCTTGAAGAACGTTTATTGAAAGACGATATACCTGAAAGACTTTACTTCTCCTTTGCCAATACCGTTGCCACTATTGATTTTTTTAAAAAATACAAAGGTCACGGCTGGATAGGTGTAAGATTTCAAACCAACCCCAATGAGGCATATAACGAGATCATTCTTCATACCAAGTTTAAAGAAAACAACGCTACACATCAGCAATACACCATAGGTGTTATGGGCACCAATCTGGTTTATGCAGCTTATTATTTACATCACGACCCCAAAGAATTGATGTTGTCGCTGTATGACAGTTTGGACAGAGACCAGATAGAAATTGATATGATCAACTTTTCCGGACCTGTATTTGAAGGGCTTGACAACCGGTTGATGAGTTTGTATCTGGTTAAATACAATATGACCAATGCTGTGATGTTTAGTCCTGAGGGTAAAAGTTTATTACCGGCGCAAGAATTGTACAAGAAGAATGTTCTGTTTATGCGGGGTAGTTTCAGACCAGTCACAAAAGTCAATATGGACTTACTCAACAAATCCAAAGAGATTTTCTTTAGTGATAAAGACATAAATCCTGAAAATTCTGTGGTCTCACTTGAGATTACCATTCACAATTTACGTTCGCTTAACGAAAATTCCGATGAAGATGTAGATGATCAGGATTTTCTCAACAGGGCAGAATTATTATGTGCTTTAGGACACAATGTGATGATTACAGGTTTTAGAGAGTATTATAAGTTCGTGGACTTTATCAGCACGCAGACTAAAAAGAAAATCCGTCTGGCGATGGGTGCTTACAATATGATGATGATATTTGACGATCAATATTACAAAACAGTTGATGGCGGTATTTTTGAAGCAGTCGGACGATTGATGAACAGAAAGACCAAATTTTACCTTTATCCACTTAAAAATCATGATACCGGAGAAATTATCTGTGGTAATAATGTCAATATTGTTGAGGAATATAGTTTTTTATTCGAGTACTTTAAAACGAAAGGTAAATTTATCGAAATAGAGAATTATGATGCGTCTATCATGGATGTTTTGACCAGAGATGTGTATGAAATGATACGACAAAATAAAACAGGCTGGGAAGTCTTGTTACCTGAAGGTATTGCAGATCTGATTAAACAAAAGAAACTATTCGGCTATCAGGCTTAAACTATGGTCAACTATACCACAACAAACACCTGAGTTTGAGTTAGAGTTCTCTTCCCAAAACAAATAAAACGACCTAAATAACATACTATTATTGTGTTGTTTACAAAATGCCTATCAAAGTATGCTAAGATTTCTGCGCCTATAATTTACCTTTAACATTTATGCCAAATTTCACAATCTATGATTAGATTTACAATCCCCAGACATAGTGGTGAATTTTGTTTTTTGACTTGTTAAAAAAGTTTATAAAACTTCCTTAAATATTTCTAAAAATTTCTGTACTTTTAGCCGTTTTTAATAACTATTAAAATTAATAATCATGTCAGAAGTAAAACAAGGACATCCTAAAGGTTTATATTCATTGTTTTTTACAGAAATGTGGGAACGATTTAGCTATTATGGGATGCGAGCATTGCTAACCATTTTTCTAACTGCGGAACTTGCTACAGGAGGATTTGGTATGAATCGTAAAGAATCTTTAGCAATTTATGGGATATTTACAGGTTTAGTTTACCTCACACCGATTATTGGCGGATGGTTTGCAGATAAAGTGCTTGGACAAAGAAAAACTATATTTATTGGTGGTTTAACTATGGCTATTGGTCAATTGCTTTTAGCAGTTTCAGCCTCAAATTACTTTTTCTCTGACTTAGATTCTAAACAAGGTTTATTTTATTTGGGTCTAGGCGTTTTGATTTGGGGAAATGGTTTTTTTAAACCTAATATATCAACAATTGTAGGAGATCTATATGATAATGATGATCCACGAAAAGACGGTGGCTTTACCATATTTTATATGGGAATCAACATAGGAGCCTTTCTTTCTCCTTTTATTGCAGGAACTTTAGGTGAAAAAGTAGGTTGGCCTTATGGATTTTTAGCAGCTGCAATAGGAATGATTATAGGTGTTATTTGGTTTTATTTTAGACAATATACACTACTTAACTTAGGACTACCTCCCGGAGCAAAAGAGCAAGGAAGAACAAAACTTATTGTTAAAGATTGGTTTGACATCATTTTATATACTATTATAAATATAGTTTTTATCTTTGGAATCATGTGGTTTTGGGGAAAAACTTCTGATTCTGTTCATTCTATTATCATGTGGCTTATCGGTTTGTTAGGTGGAGGTTTTATTGCTTATTCAATTTATAAAGGCACAAATGGCAGTACCGAGTGGTCAAGAGTACTTGTTATCATTGTTTTAGCAATTTTTAATATTGTATTTTGGGCTGGTTTTGAACAAGCAGGAGGAACGTTTAATTTGTTTGCTGATGAAAACACAAACAGAATGGTAGGTGGATTTGAGATTCCAACAACCTGGTTTCAAAACATCAACCCTATTGCTATAGTTACATTGGCGCCTTTATTTTCGATTTTATGGATAAAACTAGATAAAGTCAAACTCAACCCTCGTACTCCTGTGAAGTTTGCATTAGCAATGTTTATAGGTGCAATTGCTTTTTATATCATGTCAATTGCTTTTAATAATGCTGCAGGCGGAAATCTTGTTAGTCCATTGTGGTTAGTTGTTGTATATGTTTTATTAACAGTAGGAGAACTTATGTTATCACCAATAGGTCTTTCTATGGTTACTAAATTATCACCTCAAAAAACTGTATCTATAATGATGGGTGTATGGATGGCTAGTTTTGCTTTAGGTAATTATTTGGCTGCAACATTAGAATCAATATTAGAAAAATATGAATTTCCATTATATCCATTCATTGCTTCCTTAATGTTAGGTTCAGGTGTATTACTTTTATTACTTTCACCTTTTCTTAACCGCTTTATGAAAGGTATTCATTAATAACATTATGTTAAACATCATCAACCCTCATCTATTAATGAGGACTTAAAACTTTGAAAACTTATGAGTACAGAGAATAAAAATTTAGGGTTTATCGGATTAATGAAATCATTTCCTAAGCCCTTTTGGATTGCCAGTGTAATGGAACTATTTGAGCGGGTGGCTTGGTATGGTATGTTTGCTATTTTATCCATCTATCTGGTAGCTTCAAAAGATGTCAATGGTTTAGGATTTACTGATGACCAGGGTGGAGCCATTATTGGTATTGTAACAGGAACCTTATATTTTTTACCATTGATAACCGGCGCTATAGCAGATAGTATTGGTTACAAGAGAAGTTTGATTATTGCCTACGCTATTTTAATCATAGGTTACTTTTCTCTAGGGCATATCTCCGGTTTTTGGGCATTCTTTTTTATGTTTATGTTTTTAGCCATTGGTGCTGCGATGTTCAAACCTGTAGCCTCTGCTATTGTAACTAAAAACACTGATGTATCTAACTCTTCTATGGGTTTTGGTATTTTCTATATGATGGTGAATGTTGGAGGTTGGATTGGCCCGCTTATTGTAGGTAAATTAAGAGGTGAATCTAACTGGCAAATTGCCTTTAACATAGCCATCGTCGCCATTACGATTAACTTGTTGTTTGTCCTGTTTTTTTATAGGGATGAAGATAAAGTGGTCAAAGAAAAAAAATCTCTAGGTGTTACAATTGTTGAAACATTCCGAAATATATGGGAGGCACTTAAAGACTCCAGATTGACCATTTTATTGGTTATCATGATTGGTTTCTGGACACTTTTTAACCAATTATTCTACACCCTACCCAAATACATTCAGGATTGGGTTAACTTAAAAGCACTGTTTACTGATATCAATAATTTCTCTCCTATCATATCTTCTATTATAGGAGACGGCGGTATAGCCAAACCTGAATTATTGATTAATCTGGACGCCTTTTCAATCATATTTTTCCAAATACTTATATCTTATATTATCATCAAATGGAAGCCTATAAACGCCATGATTATCGGGTTTATCATTGTATCGGTAGGTATTGGTCTGGCATTTTATTTTAGAGATGGTGTATTTATCATTCTTGGAATATTCATATTTGCCATAGGTGAAATGACAGCAAACCCTAAGTTTTCAGCTTATATTGCAGAAATTTCACCAAAAGGAAAAGAGGCCTTGTATATGGGAACTTATTTTCTACCGGTTTTTGTAGGTAATGTTGTTGCCGGATGGATTTCGGGCTCTATTTATGGTAATATGTCATCTAAAATTACCTTAACCCAAAAAGAAGCCGTAGCGCAAGGACTCAATGTAGTCGATAGTAATAATCAATTGGTTACTTATACCAAAACAGGATTTAAAGCCGTAGATGAAGCCGGACACATTTTAAAAAATGTTAAAGTTGATATTACTAAAAATGATTATATAGCTCAGGTATCTTCAAAGGTAAATATGGGTGCTGAAGAGTTCACCCAACATTTATGGGACTCTTACCACCCCAACCAAATCTTATATATTTTTGTTGGTATTGGTGTTCTTACCTTTGTTTCATTAGTTTTTTATGATAAAGTCTACGTAAGACGGAAAGAAAAAAAACGTTTGAATAATGCCTAGTCATAAATCATCATATTATTAATATGTCACAAAACACTTCAGTTAAGGTTTAATCGGAGTGTTTTGTTCGTTTTATATACGTTTAACTTTTAAATTATACTTTAATGGAAACGAATAATACGCAACCCAAGTGGAAGTCAATTCTACAAGAAATAGCACAACCGTTTATTGATCTAACCAAGACTTCCAAAGCTATGCTTGGAATCAATATTTCATATCTGGTAGAAGGCTTGACCTATTTTGGAATCATCGGATTGTTAGCCTTATTTTATAATGATTATGTTGGCTTAGACGACATTCATGCCGGTTGGATGGTTGGCTTTTTAACCGCCGGTATTACTATTTCTATGCTTGTGCTGGGTGCCACCGTAGATCTGATAGGTATAAGAAAATCATTGTTGATTTCATTGTTTTTTATCTTAATCGGTCGTGTTGTATTAACTGCTTCACCCGAATTGGGTCAGTCAGGACTTTGGAATTCTGCTCAAATCATTTCATTATTGGGTATTCTGGGTATTGTAATAGGTTATGGGATGTATCAGCCGGCAGCCTATGCTGCTGTCAAAAAACTCAATACCAAGAAGAACGCCGCTATGGGTTATGCCATGCTCTATGCCCTGATGAATTTAGGCGGTTTCTTACCCGGTATTATTTCACCACCCGTAAGAAAAGCTTATGGCATTAGTGGAGTGTTCTGGGTGTTTTCAGGGATTACCGTTTTAGGCATATTGGCTATTGCCATATTCGTCACTAAAAAAGCTATAGCCGATGCTCAGGCAGCTGTCAAACTGGAAGATGGAGATGATGTGGAAGATGAAGATGAACTGGCAGCTATGTCAACCAAAGAAAAATTAAAATATTACCTCAAAAACTTCCCGTTAAAGGATTTGAGATTCTTATTCTTTATCTTTATTCTTATTCCGGTGCAAACGCTTTTTGCCCATAACTGGTTGACTTTACCCCAGTATACAAGCCGGGCATTTGAAGGTTTTGTAGGAGAGAATTTTGAGTTTTTTGTCAATTTAAATCCGATTTTGATTTTTGTTTTAACACCTATCGTTACAGCGTTAACCCTTAAACAAGGGACTTATAAAATGATGATTGTAGGTACGCTGATTATGGCTTTACCGACGTTCTTCTTAGCTTTTGGACCCAATTTTTATACGCTAATGGCTTATTTGATTCTCATGACTGTAGGAGAAGCCTTATGGCAACCCCGTTTCTTACAATGGGTCGCTGATATTGCACCTAAAGGTATGACGGGTATCTATATGGGTATTGGTCAATTTCCGTGGTTTTTAACAAAAATAGTCACCGCGCTTTATTCCGGTTGGTTCTTGCAAAAATATATCCCGGCAGATGTACCCGCAGATCAGTTGAATTCTGAAAGAATGTGGTTGATTTATGGACTTATTGCTATCACTTCATTTGTAGGCTTAGTATTAGCCAGAAAATGGATGCTGAAAGGGTTTAAAGAACAATAATATAAGACCTCTTAAAAAGCTTAGAACTGCATGGATTTTGACCGGTTATCGTCAAAATCCATGCAGTTTTTTTATCTATCTTTGGTTGCTAATGTTTTGTCTGATTATCAACAGTTGACAATTTTAAACTAACAATGATTTTATTAATCGTAAGACACCAAATCTATAAGCATGAATAACTCAACATCGCTACAAGACATCCAAAACTTTAAAGGCACTTACCCCAAACAGATCTGGAGTTTGTTTTTCTCAGAAATGTGGGAACGTTTTTCCTTTTACGCCATGCGTGGGATGCTCACGTATTTTATGGTTTACCATCTGTTTATGGATGATAAAACCGCTCAATTGCAATATGGTGCCACGCAGGCATTTGTGTATGCCTTCACTTTTATAGGCGGGATGTTTGCCGATAAGCTCTTAGGTTTCAGACGTTCACTGTTTTGGGGTGGCTTATTGATGATTACCGGAAGTATTTTACTCGCCATCGACCCTACAGATTTTTTCTTTTTGGGCATTGCCTTTAATATCGTAGGGACGGGTTTCTTTAAACCCAATATTTCATCTATGGTAGGACAATTGTATAAAGAGAATGACCCCAGACGTGATGCCGGTTTTTTGTTGTTTTACTCGGGAATTAATATCGGGGCATTTCTCGGTGGTTTTGTGATTGCAATTGGTAAAGGAACAATGCTGACCAATTTTGTCCCCGAACACTTACGCTGGAATATAGCCTTTGGATTGGCGGCTTTTGTAATGATTGTCAGTGTCATCAATTTTGCCTTTGCCAAAAAGAATTTAGGTAGTATAGGCCACTCTCCTATTGATGTCTCTATATCCAAAAACCAACTCAAACAAGTAGCTGTCTATATAGGAACTTTGGCGTCTATCCCATTAATTATAAAAATGGTTTCCAATACCCAATACACAGACTATTTTATGTACACCATAGGGCCGTTTAGTTTGATCTATTTGTTTTATGAAATGACCAAGAACACCAGACCAGAAAATAAAAAGCTGGTTGCCGGCTTATTTTTCATCTTTTTCTCTGTGATATTCTGGGCTATATTTGAACAAGCCGGAGGTTCGTTGAGCCTGTTTGCCGCAGAAAATCTCAACGATAAACTACTGGGCTTGACCATTGACCCCAATGCCGTTAATAATTCCATCAATGCATTGTTTGTCATTATTTTTGCCCCATTAACTGGTTTGTTTTTTATCTACTTGGCTAAGAAAAAATTAGACCCCAACTCTGTGGTAAAATTCGGTTTAGGCTTTTTGTTGTTGGGTTTAGCATTCTATACCTTCTACTCTATCAGATTTTCAGGTGAAGATACCGGTATCGGCTCTTTAAATTTATTGGCATTAGGCTATTTTGTAGTCACCTTTGCCGAATTATTTTTATCACCCATTGGTTTGTCCCTGATGACCAAACTGGCACCATACCGTTTACAAGGCTTTATGATGGGACTATGGTTTTTGGCATCGGCTTACGGACAGTATGCAGCCGGATTATTCGGAGCGAGTATTTCCCCGGAGAAAGGCTCAAGCCTGGTCGAAAAACTAATGATTTACACTGAAGGCTATAAAGATTTTGCTGTCTATGCACTGATTGCCGGTGTGGCCTTATTAGCGCTTTCACCAATAATTAAAAAATTAATGCAAGAAGTACGTTAAACTGTCTAAGACCATCTAAAAAAACCGGATGTGCCACACACATCCGGTTTTGAATAATAACTTTTGTAATCTGTAAATCTTACAATACAAACATTACATCATCGCTCCTGCACCCATGCCTGCAATCATAAGCAAAAACATTAAGACATAAATACCCAATACTATAATCATCATGATGCCTACATATTTATAGTGACGTTTAAGAAAATTAAAACTCTCCGTCAGTACCTGCTCGTTATTCGTATCTATGGCTTGTTTGACTTTGGTTGAAAACTTAAACAAGAAATACAACGGGAAAAAGTAAATCAAAGCGATAATGACATATACCCCCCCTAGTACTGAACCTACATTAGAAGGCATACTTACTTCCGGTTGATTTGACAATTCAGACATAGTACTGAATAATGCCCCCATTGAAAAACCTGCAATAACCATCAAGCCCAACATGACAAATCCTACAATTGCAAGAAATTTTGCCCATCCGGCTGTTTCTTTTAAATAAGCCTTTGCGGACTCGCTTAAGTATAAATTTTGATTGTTGTCCTCCATTTTAAAGTTAAATTTGAATTAGTCCGCCAAAGATAACAAATATACTTTCACACGGGACTTTGTTTAATAAATTCCAATGAGAATGTTAAGCCTTTTGACTTCAATCTTTTATAAATACTCTATAAAGATGGTCAGGTGGTTATCAGTCACTTTTAATCAATATAAAACAAGTCGGCTATGATACCATCGGCAAAAAACAAACCCGTTTCTGTCAGTTTTAAATGCTTATTATCCACTACAAAATGCTCACTATCCTTACGTGATGCAAGCTGTTCCAATAAATATCTGTGGTATTTTTCCCCAAACTTATGACTGATTATCATCAGGTCAACACCCCAAACCGTTCGTAATCCGGTCATGAGATATTCATTGAATCTATCATTGACGGATAAATTCTCTTGCTCATAGGGCACTACACCGGTATTAAGAGCTTTGATATACTTTGAATTATGCGCCACATTCCACCGACGTTGATCTCCGTTATACGAATGTGCCGAAGGTCCTATGCCTATATATGGTTTGCCCTGCCAATAGGCCGTATTATGCACAGCAAGGTAATCAGGCAGGGCAAAATTTGAGATTTCATAATGATTGAACCCGTTGATTTTCATAAACTCAATCAACAGTTTGTAATCCGCCATAGCCTTGTCGTCTTCCGGGCTTTTCACCTTACCTTTTTTAATGAAATACTGTAAAGCCGTCTGATGTTCCACAGTCAAAGCATAAGCTGATACATGCGGAATATGAAGCGACAAAAACAGCTCGAGATTGGCTTGCCAGTCTTTAACGGTCGCTTCCGGCAGGCCGTAAATCAAATCAATCGTCAGGTTTTCAAAACCCTTATCCTGTGCTGTTTTAATACACTTTACCGCTTCTCCTGATGTGTGCACTCTATTCATCCATGTCAAATCCTCTTGTTTAAACGACTGCACTCCTATACTCAACCTGTTGACCGGTAGTTTTGTCAAGGTTTTAACATACACAGCCGATAAATCATCGGGGTTTGCCTCCAGTGTTATTTCGGGATTACCGGTAACTTTATAATGCGCATAGATTGTTTCAAAAATCCCCGACAACTGTTCTTCAGTCAGTAATGAGGGGGTACCTCCACCCAGATAAATGGTCTCTAACGGCTGTGCGACCTCTTCTTTCCGCAAGACTAATTCGCGCTTAATGGCTTCTACCATTTCAGGTATTTGCCTGTGAGAGACTGCAAAATGAAAATCACAATAATGGCATTTTTGCCTGCAAAACGGAATATGGATATAGAGACCAGACATAGATTTATTTAAGGCGTAAAAGTAAGGAATGTTAGACAACACCATATCATTTTGTGTAAATTCTATTAATTTCCTCAGCTTGAAAGGCCTTTATTAAATAGCTTAATAAGACTGATACGTATGAAATCAAACCTTTTTTGTCATTCAAAAGTCATAAATGTTAGTGTCCTCAATAGCTTTGTTTATTTTTTCCATTGATGAAAAAACAAACCAAAAAAATCCAGTGTTAAGTCATGTGTAAGATTACGCATAAGCCGTAGTTGCTTTTTGAATTTTTGGAAATTATAAAAAGTAAGCATAGCAATAG
>PDWJ01002042.1_pt1 | contig 22596 bp, 17 predicted proteins | sample 1430881 | NCBI WGS metagenome assembly PDWJ01 (sample SAMN01162460, study PRJNA174530) | Oral metagenome, whole genome shotgun sequencing project. | biome: Marine environment; feature: Marine mammal; material: Swab sample of the gingival sulcus; isolation source: swab sample of gingival sulcus... | reverse complement strand
TGAAAACGGCAGGTCGCTCCGCTTCGGACTTGCCAAGTGGATCCAATACTACAATTTGGCAAGAGGCCATTGTTCTCTTGACGACAAAACCCCGGATGAAGTTTACTATGGTTTGCCTTGCCCGTTCGCCGAGGCTGCCTGATGCCTGTTTTTAATTTTCTAATCTCAGGGCTCGTAGCTTATCCCTTCCATCAGGCTGTCCAATTAATTGGGTCCACCACCATCAAAAGCCATCTCTCTATTTTTATTCCATATAATTCCAATAGCTTAATTATTTGCACGGATCAGATTTTTCACCAATATGATGGTTTCGTAAAAAGGTTTTTTTTAGCGACTTTACCCTGTGTAACTTATTGATTTTGGCGATTTGATAACACGGGGCAAAAGACAACGGCACGGGCGGGCCGTTACCCACGCCCAGGTCCTGATGAGAATAGCATGTAATGGCCCGAAACAATATCCACCGCATCACCCACGGTTTTGATCTGTTCATCCTGGGCGACGGTCTCCAGATCGGTCATTTTCAAATTCTCTTCCCGGATTCCGTGCCTCCCGTTAAAAGCGTTGGGTGTGCCGCCGCCGATCTGGTAGCCGGAATATCCGCGGCGCGAAGCAGCGCAATCAGAAGGGACGCCTGACCCCAGTCATTGCCCCGGCCGGTAATAAATGTGGTCAGGGCGTCCTTTTTGGAACCATTTCACTGTTTTTTCATTTTCCAACTCAGACTCTTTCTCAGCTTATGTAAGCGTGCGTGATATTTGGGCGGGATTTACAGGTAATAAACGAAGAGACACCACACCACCAGACATTGCTGTTAAAGGTACCGCCGCATGATCGTACTGACGCGTAACTGGAGCAAAAACGCCCCTTCTGGATGTGCATCTTAGCCGCATTTGGTAAAGCCGCAAAAATGACACGTCATACACCCCTCCTCAAAACTGACCGTCTGGCCACATTCGGGACAGGTTTCGCCCATCAGGCTGCTGCGCCGCTTTCCACCTTCCGCTAACAGGTATCGTTCTTCCAGCACCCGGGAAATCGCATCGGGAATGGAAAGCACCAGACCACCGTTTTGAAAAACGGGATGCTCACCGCCGATCCCTTTCAGCTGCTGGACCACCTTGTCCACAGTCACCCCGGATCTGAAAGCCAGAGAGACCAGCCGGCCAATGGCCTCGGTCTTGGCCGTCGTGGACCGCCCGGATTTGCCGATGGTGGCGAAGACCTCAAAGGGTTTTCCGTGGTATTCGGTAACCGTGACATACAACTGGCCCAATCCGGTTTTGACCCGGGTGGTGAAACCATCCAGGGTGTCCGGACGTTCTTTGACGGCGGTCATGAACGCATCGTCGGCGGCGTTGGTACCGGAGAATGAAAGCACCTGGTTTTCCTTGCTTCCGTCCCGATAAATGGTAACCCCCTTGCAGCCCAGTTCCCAGGCCAGGTCATAGATTTTGCGCACGTCTTCAACGGTCGCGTCCCGGGCAAGGTTGACCGTTTTGGATACGGCATTGTCGGTATGTTTTTGAAAGGCGGCCTGCATACGCAGGTGCCATTTTGGAGAAATATCATGGGCGGTGACGAACACCTTCCTGACGTCCTCGGGGATATCCTCCATGTGGGCGATGGTCCCGGCACCGGCGATCGCCGCCATCAAATCCTCCGAATAAAACCCGCGCTGCCTGGCCACAGTTTCGAAATACGGATTGACTTCCATAAGCTTGTCATTATCCATGACGGTACGCACGAAGCTTAGGGCGAAAAGGGGTTCGATGCCCGACGAACAGTTGCCGATGATGCTCAGTGTACCCGTTGGCGCAATGGTGGTTGAGGTGGCATTGCGATAGGCGGTTTCGGGATTGCCGGCAAAACGGCTCTTTTCATAACTGGGAAAGGTGCCGCGTGCTTTGGCCAGCGACAGGGATGCCCGATGGGATTCAGTCTGGATAAAACCCATAATCGCTTCAGCCACCTCTAAAGCCTGCTCGCTGTTGTAAGGGATTTCCATTTGGAACAGCAGATCGGCAAACCCCATGATGCCCAGACCAACCTTGCGGTTCATTTTGACCATGCGGTCGATCTCTTCAAGGGGATAGCGGGACATGTCGATGGTATTGTCCAGAAAACGCATCGCCGTCCAGACAGTCTCTTTCAGCCCCTCGTAATCGATGCGAATCTCGCTGTCTGTCCGAGTCACGAATTTGGCGAGGTTGATCGAACCCAGGTTGCACGCCTCCATGGGTAGCAGCGGCTGTTCCCCGCAGGGGTTGGTGCTTTCGATGGCTCCCAGTTCGGGCGTCGGATTGTCCCGGTTGATCCGGTCCAGGAAAACGATTCCCGGGTCGCCGTTCTTCCATGCCTGCCCCACCAGGTCGGCATAGATTTCCCTGGCATTGAGGGACCCGACCGTACGCCGTTCGCGGGGATCCACCAGGTCATACATGGAATCGTCTTTTACCGCTTGCATGAACGCATCGGTCATACCGACGGAAATGTTGAAATTGTTCAGTTCCGTATTGGTTGCCTTGCAGTGGATGAACTCTTCGATATCCGGGTGATCCACCCGCAGGATTGCCATATTGGCCCCTCGGCGAGTGCCGCCCTGTTTCACCTGTTCCGTGGCCGTGTTAAAAATCTTCATGAAGGAAATCGGGCCGGAGGCGATGCCGCCGGTGGTGCCGACCATGGAATTCTTGGGCCGCAAACGCGAAAAGGAAAAGCCTGTTCCACCACCCGACTTGTGAATGATCGCGGCATTTTTCAACGAAGAAAAAATCCCTTCCATGCTGTCTTCGACGGGCAGAACAAAGCATGCTGCCAACTGTCCCAGGCGGCGGCCGGCATTCATCAAGGTGGGTGAATTGGGCAAAAATTTGAACTCGGTCATCAGGGTGTAGAACTTTTCCCCCACAGCATTGACGTCGGCGTTTTCATCGTATTGCAGCTCCGCCCGGGCAATGTAATGGGCCACCCTGTGAAACATGTTTGCCGGTGTTTCCCTAAGCTCGCCGTCAGCATTTTTTTTCAGATAGCGCCTTTCCAGCACCGTTTTGGCATTGGCGGACAGGCCGATCCCGTTTTTTACGAACATGTCCCGGGTCAAACGCATCGGCTTTTTGAACTCCAGGCCGTATTCAGCCAACTTGGCCTTGATCATTTCATCCACCATCGACGGGGTGATGCGCTGCAGGTCCATACCGCCGATGGTCAAACGGATAAACCGGGCGATCTCCTCTGCCTGGTTTTTGCTGACAGCATTGGCGTCAATGAGATTTTTACAAAAAATCTCATCATTCCATACGTGGGTACTCAAATTCACCTTGCCATCCTCGATAACGAGGATTTTCGATTTCTGTGTCATGGGGGGGTACCGCTCCGTTGTCTATGAGGATTTCGTTAAGGATTCGTTTATGCAGGGCCGCGCAGGCCGATTGCAGGATTGTCGTGCGGGCGACGGCGGTGCAGTCCGCAGATTCGTATTCTGCTCCCTGACCGGCCCGTGTCTAAGGATTGGGCTGCGGATATCTCACCGGAAGATGGTGAAAGCTGTTGATGCATGCCGAGCCACTGAGGCCCATCATATTGCATACAACATATTGTATGTCAAGAAACATTCACCACAACATAAAGACTTGCAAATCCCGAACAATGAGGCGTAGATTAGGGTACCGTGCAGTGACAAGGGATGAAGCGCAACACAGATAGCGGCACCCGTTTTCAGAGCAAACCCAATGGGTTGAGGGAAAAGGCCCAGAGCACAAAAAATCCACTACATATGGAAAATTCCCCTTGACACACAACTATATATTGAGATAGATATGTCTGCCAGTGTCCGCACAGAAACAGGCGGCCTTGATCGGAATCAAGGCTTTTACCCTAATTTTTATCTCGGGTTTTACCGAAGGCATAGGGTTGACATTCCGAGGATAAAAATTTTCGTATAACGCAGATATCGGGAAAATTGGGCATTTCCGGATGGGCACGATTTAACTTCGCGGCCACAGTTCCCATCGGGCCCCGAAGCTGATAAGATACGCACCTCCCAAAATGTTGGTGACGGCATTTTTTGCCGTTTCAGAACATCACAACCCGATGTCGTATCCGAGGAGAGTCCCCCTAATGATTGAACAGATCAAAAAACGTGACGGCCGAATTGTCGAATTTGATTCATCCAAGATTACGGCGGCCATTGCCAAAGCCGGTAATGCAACCGGAGAGTTCGAAGAACGCGAAGCCAAGAAAATGACCCTGAGAGTGCTGACCCTGGCACATGAACTTCGCCTAGGCGCCATCCCCGAAGTGGAAGAGGTCCAGGACATTGTCGAGCGGGTGCTGCTGGACTCTCCGTACTACCAAACTGCCAAGGCCTATATCATCTACCGTGAACAGCATGCCCAGATCCGGCGCATCGCCACCGAAGCGCAGGTGGACCTGGTGGAGCACTATATCCGTAAGTTGGACTGGAAAATCAAAGAAAACAGCAACATGTGTTACTCCCTGCAGGGGCTTAACAACTATATATCTTCGGATGTCACCGCAGAATACTGGCTCAACAAGATCTATCCGCCGGAAATCCGGCGTGCCCATTCCCAGGGAGACATCCATATTCATGACCTCAGCCTGCTGTCGGTCTACTGCGTGGGCTGGGATCTGACGGATCTGTTGCGCAACGGTTTCAAAGGGGTCGAGGGCAAGGTGGAAAGCGCCCCCCCCAAACATCTGCGCTCGGCCCTGGGCCAGATCGTCAATTTCTTTTACACCCTCCAGGGCGAGGCGGCCGGCGCCCAGGCCCTGTCCAATTTCGACACGCTGCTGGCGCCCTTCATCCGTTATGACAAACTCAACTATGACGAGGTAAAACAGGCGCTCCAGGAATTCGTGTTCAACATCAACATCCCCACCCGGGTCGGATTCCAGACCCCTTTCACCAATATTACCATGGACCTCAACGTACCGGGCACGCTCAAGGACCACCCGGTGATTATCGGCGGCAAGGCGATAGATGCCACCTACGCCGAATTCCAGGCGGAAATGGACATGCTCAACCGCGCTTTCGCCGAGGTGATGATCGAAGGAGACGCCAAGGGGCGGGTATTCACCTTCCCCATTCCCACTTACAACATCACTGCCGATTTCGATTGGGACAATCCCAACCTGGATACCGTATGGCGCATGACCGGTAAATACGGCATTCCTTACTTTTCCAATTTCGTCAACTCGGACATGTCGCCGGAGGACGCCCGCTCCATGTGCTGTCGCCTGCGGCTGGACAACCGGGAGCTGCTCAAACGCGGTGGCGGGCTGTTTGGCGCCAACCCCCTGACCGGCTCCATCGGCGTGGTGACCATCAACCTGCCGCGCATCGGCTATACCGCCGATAACGAAAAGCAATTTTTCGATGCCCTTCAGGCCAAAGTCGATCTGGCTATCGAAAGTCTGGCCATCAAGCGCAAGGTGCTGGAACAGTTTACCGATAAAAATCTGTACCCCTACTCCAAGTTCTACCTGCGCGACATCAAAAAACGATCCGAGGTCTATTGGAAAAACCATTTTTCGACCATCGGTATCGTGGGCATGAACGAAGCCTGCATGAACTTTCTGGGAACGAACATCACCACCGCCGAAGGCCAAGCATTTGCCGTAAAGGTCATGGATCGCCTGCGAGCCATGATCAGCGATATTCAGGATCGTACCGGGGATATCTTCAATCTGGAAGCCACCCCGGCCGAAGGGACCTCCTACCGATTGGCCATGATCGACAAGAAACGTTATCCTGAGATCCAGTGTGCCAACGAAGATGATGTCAGTAAAGGCGCCGTTCCCTATTACACCAACTCCACCCAGCTACCGGTCAACCATACCGACGATATCTTCGAGACCCTGATGCTTCAGGATAACCTGCAGACCAAATACACCGGTGGTACTGTTCTGCATCTCTTTCTGGGGGAGCAGGTCCCGGACATCGAGACGGTGAAATCGCTGATTCGCAAAGTTTCCAACAACTATCATCTGCCCTATTTTACCCTCACGCCCACTTTTTCGGTCTGCCCGTCCCACGGTTATCTCAACGGCGAACAAACCCGTTGCTCCCAGTGCGACCGGGAAACCGAGGTTTACTCGCGGGTGGTGGGATATTTGCGGCCGGTCAAGCAATGGAACGACGGCAAACAGGCGGAATACTGCCGGAGAAAACCGTTCAAGGTTTCACTGGAAGAACCGGGTTTCGAAGCGGCATTTGTTATGGCCGACCCGTCTCCGTGCGAAGAGACACCAGCCGAACCCGCACACGAGATGGATCCGGTCTGTAATGACGAAACCCTGCAACAGATGCGGACGGTATAACAAGGATGCACCTTGCCGGTCTTCTGAAAAACTCGTTTATCGACTATCCCGGTAAGATCAGTTGTGTGCTGTTCACCACCGGTTGCAACTTCATCTGCCCCTATTGCCACAACGCCGACTTGGCCCGGGGCGAATATCCCCGGCGGATCGCCTTCTCCGAAGCCATGGATTTCCTGGAGAGCCGCCGGGGGTTGCTCGAGGGTGTCGTCATCACCGGTGGCGAACCGACCTTGCTGCCCGGCATCGGTGATCTTTGTCTTTCGGCCCGTTCCATGGGATACGCTGTCAAACTGGACACCAACGGCAGCCGCCCCAGGGTCCTCGCCGACATCCTGGAACGGGGAGGGGTGGATTATGTGGCCATGGACGTAAAGGCACCGCTGACCGATTACGCACCCTTCTGTCGCCTTGAGAATATTCAGGCCCAACTTGAGGAAAGTGTCCGCATCATCATGAAATACGCTCCCGATTATGAATTCCGGACCACCTGCGTGGAACCATTCATAAACGACGAAACCATTCAGGTCATTGCACGTTCCATCACCGGGGCCGCCCGTTATGCACTCCAGTCGTTCAACCCCCACGCCGAGTGCCTTGATACGGCATTCAACCGTGATCGTCCACCGATCCCCCCGGAAAGGATGCAACGCTGGCAGTCCCTGGCCGAGCCCTTTGTCGGCCAATGCCTGGTGCGGTAAGCCCCAACCTTGCATATCGGAAAAGCCGGATTAAGCCAGATCACAGGTTGCCAGGGATCCCAGTAAACGCATACGAATTCACCCTTGGTGCCTTGGCTCTGGCACCCTCCGGCTTTTTCAACCTTGGGGAAACGTGTACGGATTTTGCGCAGACAGGTTGCCAAACCTTTCCCAACCTCCGTTGATAGACCCTGCCCCGCTTCGATTCTGGGACCTCCCCAAGAGGCTATTATTACAAATAATATTTAAGAAGTAACAATCTTGTCACCCTTTGACGGACCTCATGGCAGATCAATTGCTTGCAGATGTTGACACATTATTGATGTGAGAGATCAACGGACAGAAAAGACAGGCGATCAGGAGAATGCCAATCATGTATATCGATCGAAAAAAACAGGGCGCCGTATGTGGAAAAATCGTCAACGACCGGCGATCAGGTCTTGACCGACGCCAAGTATCTTACGACTGGTATATCCCCGAACGACGTATCACCGTTGACCGGCGATTCAGTATCCCGTCTTCGGAAAATGACCATACAGCGTGGAATTGCAGGCAGCGATATGCATGAATAATGATGGTGTTGCAAATAGCCTTTTCAGTCCACCCGCGACCCCATTTCCATAAAGGCACCGCCGCCGACTTCGGCCGGTTTAAACATCAGGGCTGATATCTGCGTTACACCGCTTCCATATTCGCCCGGCGGTAGAGATCGAAAAAATGGTGTGTGGGACCACAGCCTTTGCCCAAGGAAAGCGCATGCTCAATGGCCCCGGTGATATAGGTTTTGGCAAGGGGTACTGCATCTGTAAAGGTCTTTCCCCTGGCCATATAGGCGGCGATGGACGATGAAAACGTGCAGCCGGTCCCATGGGTGTTGACCGTATTGATTCTTTTGGATGTCAGCATTTTATAACTTTTACCGTCATACAGCACATCCGTCGCGTCACCCTGGCCCAAATGCCCGCCCTTGATGACCACCCTGTCGGCCCCCAGCGCACAGATTTCCTTCGCGGCGGCCTTCATACCATTGATCGTATCGATTTTTCTTCCCAACAGCGCCTCGGCCTCCGGCAGATTGGGCGTGACCACCCGTGCCAGGGGGAACAGATGGCGCACCAGGGCTGCTTGCGCCTCAGGCTGCAACAGGGCGTACCCGCTTTTGGAAATCATCACCGGATCCAGTATCACCGGGGGCAGAGGGTCCACAGCGTTCAGGGCCTCGGCGATGGCTTCGATCAGCCCGACGCCGGCCACCATACCGATCTTGACGGCATGGATGGGCATATCGGCGAACAGACAGGAGATCTGATCATGGACGATCTGCGGTCCCATTTCCTGGATGCCGTATACTTTCTGGGTGTTCTGCACCGTCACGGCTGTCACGGCACTGGTGCCGAATACGCCCAGCGCCTGGAATGTTTTCAGGTCCGCCTGGATACCGGCACCGCCAGATGAGTCGGAACCGGCAATGGCCATGGCTACACGCATGTTTTTTATTCCTTTTTCAGTTGGTCTTCATATCCGGCTTGTCCTTCGCAAACCGTCCACCTGATCGAATTCACGAGGGCGGATCCAATTGTCATGAAAAAATTTTATAATATTCTAATTTAACAAATATGACAAACCCGTAAAAAGTTGAATCGATCTATCCGGCTCTTGCCTTTGGCCCGTTAAAATAAAAACATACAGGTTTTCAGATACCTGCCGATACAAACATTGAACTGTGCGCTGACGGCCAACATGGCAGATCCTGTGGATAAGAAATGATGGAACTCAATACGATCAGATCAAACAATTGCTTACGTAACACCCGTGGTGGTGCCGCCGGCATCGTCATTGTCCTGGTGCTCATCCTCGGGGCCGTGGCAGGCGGCGGATACTGGGCCTACAACAAATTTCTGAAAGAAAAGCCGCCGAGGACAAAACTGTCCACCCTCAAAGCGAAAGAGGAGCTGGTTCAATTCGCCCACGACCGTATGTCACGCGCCCTGCACGCCAATATGATCATCGTGGACGATTTTGTCGTCATGCTGGACAAGGAAGTGAAGCGGTTGAAAAGCATCGGTAAAAAATTTCCCGATCAAAGCAATATCATCGAGCCGCAGGTCAAGGCCCTCACTGCGGCCCGTGAAAGCCTGGCGTCAGCACTTGAAGCGGTCTATGCAACCATCGAAAAAACCTACGTCACCTGGCTGGTAGACCGGGTCAGAGGGATCAAACAGATCAAGGCTCAAAAAGGTACATTGGCGCAACAACTGGCTGATGTGGTCCGGGAACATGCTGAGCTGATCCGGAGTATCCGCAAAAACGTCGCTTCCTGACACATTCGTTGGTATCACCGCTTCATTCTCCCCCTGACCCCTGATCCCCTTGAAAGAGGTCACCCAACCCGCTAAAGTACCACCATGATCCTCCACATCGACATGGATGCCTTCTTCGCCTCGGTGGAACAGCGCGATCACCCGGAATTAAGAGGCAAACCGCTGGTCGTGGGCGGCGACTCGGGCCGCGGCGTGGTTGCGGCGGCCAGTTACGAGGCTCGCCGCTACGGCATTTACAGTGCCATGCCCATGTTCATGGCCCATCAGCGTTGTCCGGATCTGCTGGTGGTCTCCTCACGCAGAGGCCGCTACAGCGAAGTTTCCCGGCAGGTCATGGCCATCCTGCACCGCTATTCGCCGCTGGTTGAACAGATTTCCATCGACGAGGCCTATGTGGATACCGCCGGGTGCCGGCGTTTATACGGACCGCCGGAAGCCATGGCCAGGGCCATCAAAGCAGACATCCGCAATACGGTTTCCCTGACTTGCTCCATCGGCCTGGCGCCGTTGAAGTTCCTGGCGAAAATTGCCTCGGACATGGACAAACCGGACGGCCTGACCGTGATACAGCCCGGTGCCGTGGCCGAATTCATTGCCGGGTTACCCATCAAAAAAGTCCCGGGCGTAGGCAAACAGGCATACCGGCAGTTGCAGCAAATGGGCATCGTAACGCTGGGAGATGTGCGCAAAAAAGAAACGGGCGTGCTGGTCAATCGGCTGGGAAAGTTCGGTTACCGCCTGGCGGATCTGGCCGCCGGCAGGGACGACGCCAGGGTTATATGCCATTCCCCCGCCAAATCCATCTCCACGGAACAGACCCTGTCCGCTGACACAAAGGATCGGGAGGAATTGAGCCGCTTTCTGCTGGCCCAAAGCCAGGAGGTCGGTCGTCAGCTCCGCCGCCAGGGTTTTCTGGCCCGCACGATTACCCTGAAGATCAAATATCGGGATTTCAGGCAGATTACCCGCAGCTCCACCCTGGATCACCCCACCCAGGGGTCGGAAGCCATCTATCGCTCAGCGTTGGCGATGCTGGGCAGGTTGTCCATAGACAAATCGATCCGTCTGATCGGCGTGGGCGCCTCGGTGCTGATCGCCGACACCACGCCTGTTCAGGCGTCGTTGTTTGCGGACCCGGGCGGAAAAAAAAACGACTGGGAAAAAGTCGACCGGGCGGTCGACCGTATCGCCGAACGTTTCGGCCGGGGGGCCATCCATCGCGGTTCGTTGACGCCGGACAAAAAATAATCCGGCTGCTTTCGTTCAACCACAAGCCTGTCTGTGGGCCAGCCTGAACCGCCGCACCGCCATACGCAATGTCCTGAGCCCCTCCCGTCCACCATCATTTCCGTATCGCAGACCAATATAACTGTGGGTGATTGCATCTATCTCCGGTTTCAATGCCGGGTAGCGCCGTCCGGCCAGACGCGCAAAATCCATCGGCCCCTGGTGGGGCGCTTTGGGCGTGCCCATGCGTTCCATTTTAACGAGAAATCGTCGGTAGCATGCCTGCGCGGCATCGGCGGATGGACGGCGGCGGATGATCAGCAGTCGGCGCATCAACAGGACGCACAGGATGAAAACAGGCGGCACAAGTACCACCACCAGCCAGCCGGCCTGCCGCCCCAATGAAATGCCCAGCCGGGTCAGCATGGCGATCTGGTCTTCAGCGGAAAACCCCATGAACCACATGTCCCAGCGAATGTTAATCGCCTCCCAAACCTGGCTGAGGGTATCGCCCCAGCGGGCCAGTCCCAGGTGGCTACGACGCAAAAATCCGGGAAGTCCCTCCGTCCCGATGGCGTTCTCGATGCCGGCGTCGATGCGCCCGGGGGCCACTTCAACGGTCGGGTCCACACGCACCCACCCTTGATCCGAGAGCCACACTTCACACCACACGTGGGCGTCCGAATGACGAACGGTAAGAAATTCTCCCACGGAATTCCATTTGCCGCCCTGGTAGCCGCCCACCAGGCGGGTGGGAACGCCCGCGGCCCGCATGAGCACCCCGAAAGCCGCTGCAAAATGTTCACAAAATCCCTTCCGGCTGGTGAAAAGGAAATCATCCACGACATTTTCGCCCAACCGGTCCGGCTGCAAGGTATAAGTGAATCCATTGTTGCGGAAATAATCCAGTGCCCGCTCGACACGGTCTCCAGGCGCCTCGGTTTCCCGGGCCCACTGCTCGCCCAGGGCGATGGTACGCGGATTACGGTTGAGCGGCAATTGCAGATAAACCGAATCCGGATACCCGTCCTTGTATCGGTGCGCCAGGATGGATGCGGCACCGTAACGAAATCGCTGGCGTACAGTCCGCCGGGCGGCAACCGTGTGGTCCGCCCGGATGGTGGCCACGGGGTCCACCGTGGACGGTAGATCCAATGCGAACAGATGACGGTGGCCGTGGGGTTCCAGGATCACCGTATAGCTGCTCGATGGAGCACCTTGCACCCTTGTCCGCCGGGCGGCCGCACGGTGTGCCGGATGCCAGGTCCGCCCGTCGAAACGCTGAAAAACGATTCCGCGCCAGTAAAGCTGACCGGCGCGTGGCGGTGAACCGTCAAAAGAAACCGTGAACGCCGGGGCGTCCACCATCACCAGTCGGGAAACATCGCCCAGGCGCATGGTGTCGGCAAAACCGGATCGCCCCTGCCGAACCCAAGGCGATCCCCAGAAGCTGCCGGAAAGGCGCGGAAACAGAAGAAACAGCAGGATCATCAAGGGAATTGCGGCCAAAATCAGCCGACCGGCCAGACGCATCTGCGACCGGATTCGGCCTTCCGGTGCATTGACGTGGACCAGCACCCCGGTGGTCACCCATACCGATACAAACAGGTAGAGGGTCATAGACAGGTTTTCGAAAACGAACAAGCTCGTGATGACCAGAAAATAGGCGATCAGTATGGTCACCATGCTGTCCCGGCGGCTGTGGTTTTCCAAGGGCTTGATGCCGGCCATCACGGCCAGCAGGATGATGAAATCCGACCCGTCGAACCGCAATCCCCCGGCGACAACAACCAGAATCATGGCTGTGAGGAAGATCATGCCCCGTACCCAGCGCGGCGCCAGGGGCCATTGGCGATCTTCACGCACGATTACATAAAACCAAAAGCCCGCGCACCATCCCAGGGCCCACAACGGCAACTGAAAAACCAAAGGCGCCATGGCCACGGCCAGAGCCATAATCAATGCACGGGTTGGCGGCGTGCGCATGGATCAGGAACTCCCGAAAAGGGCAAGGGCCTGCAGGCACCGCTCCCGCTGCCTGGGGCCATTGCCGGCGGGGATTTGTTGACCGGGAAGCGTCATGCTGTATGCCTGCCGCCTGCGATAAGCGCGGAGCACATGAAAACAGAGGACTGAAAGCTGTTGTTCGGTATTCTCGCCCAGGCGAGGGTCCATCTCCAGCATCAAACCGGCACCGGCCTGGCCGGTGAAGGTCTTGACATACAGCCCCCTCCCCCGAGAATAGGCCGGCCAATAGATACGCCCGGGCGGATCACCGGGCTGGTAATTCGCCAACCCGCCGAAATCATCCACGCCGAGGACCGGGAGGTGATCGCCCTCGCTCTCTTTGACCGGCACGGTTGATTGGGGGGCAGGACCGGAAACAGGCCGGGGATAGACCAGGCAGGTGGTGTCAGTGCGGATCCGCGCCCAGGCCCGAAAAAGCCCCAGGGGGTAATCGCAGGCAATCCGCAGCCATCCCGGATCGAGGATGCCCCGGCGGGTGGTTGCAATCTTCACATCCAGACGGGCCGGCGCTCCAGGCCGGATATCGGCCACCGTCGGCGGCTGGTCTTCGAAATACCAACGGATATGCTCCCGCCGACGGTTGACGGCGGCGATGGTGAGCTCCACCAGCGCCGCTTCGCCGGCAAACACCGGCCGAGCTGTGGCTGATACCAGCCGCACCCCGTATAGCATGCCGTAGGTGTGCATCATGGCGGTGACACCCAAACTGCCCAGCAGGAAAGTTAACAAAAAGCCCAGGTTGTTGCTGTAGTTGATAGAACCAATCAGCATGGCGCCCACCACCACCAAGAATAACAACCCATAGCCCGTGGGCAAAATGTAGATATTGCGCAGCCCCAGGCTGACGGGAACGGTCTTGTTGCCGCCCACGAAACGGTAGAATGTGCGTGCAACGGCCGGTATCACGGGACAGGAACCTCCTGGAAAAGCACTGTGAGCCGCCCGGCCGGGATCTCCGCCAGGTCGTCCCGGGATCGCAGACGATGCCCGGTCACACTGATTAGCACGGCTTGCAGGTCTTCGGGCAACGCAAAGTCCCGGTTGCTGATGAAAGCCCAGGACTGGGCCGCATGGACCAGTGCCAGGCCCGCCCGGGGAGACAACCCCATGTGAAAATGGCCACTTTGCCGGCTGAAGTCGAGGATGTCCTGAAGGTAATTCAAAAAGGCGTCCGCCACGCGGACCTGCTGGACCTGCTGCCTCAGTTCCAGTACTTCATCGGGGGAAAGACACTGTTGCATCTCCTCCAGGACCCGGTGTTGTAACTTTTCCCCGCGCAGCAGCCTTCTTTCCGCCTCCCGGTCCGGATACCCCAGCTCGATGCGCATGAGGAATCGATCCAATTGAGATTCGGGTAAAGGAAAGGTGCCGGACAGCTCCATGGGATTCTGGGTGGCGATGACGAAAAAAGGCGCGTCCAAGGGCCGGGTTTCACCGTCGCTGGTGACTTGGCCCTCCTCCATGGCCTCCAGCAGGGCGCTCTGGGTCTTGGGGGTGGCCCGGTTGATTTCGTCCGCCAACAGCACCTGGGTGAACACGGGTCCCGGATGGAAAACAAAGGACGCCGTCTGCTGGTCGAACACCGAACCGCCCAGGATGTCACCGGGGAGCAGGTCGCTGGTGAACTGTACCCGCCTGAAATCCATCCCCATACACCGTGAAAGCACCTTGGCCAGGGTGGTCTTGCCGATCCCCGGAATGTCCTCGATGAGCAGATGTCCACCGGCAAACAGGCAGGTCAGGGCCATGCGGATCTGGTCGTCTTTTCCCATCACCACCCTTCCGACCTGGGTGATGAGGGTGTCGAATGTTGGTCGCAGGTTCATATTTCCACCACCTTTGTAAACAGTACCCATGCGGGAATGACCAAATTGCCCGATATCGACGTTATACGAAATTTTTTATCCTCGGAATATCTATATCGGTTATTATCATCCTTTCTCAAGACCTGTGTCGTAAGACGGACGTCTGACATCCGGTATCTGTTCTCGGGATAGCAGCATTCAATTTTTCTAAAGCTTTGCCCCCACAGGGCGAAAATAAATGCATGCAACAATGATGAAGCCCTGTATTGCATCTCGTAAGGATATAAGCCGTGCCTACCCGGAAATGGCCAATTTGCCTATTTCTGGACAGACACGAAGGAGGATTTTGATGAACTGGAACGACCTCAATTTCGGGAAAAAACTTTCCCTCACGCTTGGCGCTTTGCTGGTTTTGCTGATGGTCAGTTCGGTAGTCAGCTTTACCGGACTGAAAAGCACCCTCAAGAATTCGCAACACGCTCAATCAATGACGGAACTATACAACCATTTTTACGCCAGGACCACCGATCACTACCGGTGGCGTCATCGGGTCGACCAGGCCCTGATGGATGGAAAGGTCACCCATTTGGGTGTAAAAACCGATCCTCGCAGCTGTAAATTGGGGACCTGGATGGCCAGTGATGAATGCAGGGAAGCAAAAAAAAATACCCCCGGCCTGGCATCCTTGCTGAAGAAGCTTGAAGCGCCACATGCCCGGATGCATGCATCGGCGGCCGAAATCGATACAGTGCTGGCCAAGCGTGCCGGTACGGATGATGACGCGATAACCAACCAGGCGCTTTCCATCTATCGAACCAAAACCATTCCCGCCATCGAAGGTTTGGAAAACGCGATGGATGGAATCGTCACCTTACTGAAAAAAGAGGCCAAACAGGCTATCGCGCTTCAGCACGATACCGCCGGGGTCACAACCAGACGCATCGTTTTTATTGCCCTGCTGGCCTTGGTGATCGGCATCGGTTTCAGCATATTCATTACCCGTTACTTCACCACCCGCATCCGAAAACTCAACGACTTCTCGCATCAACTGGCCAAGGGCAACTTCACTGGACACATAGATATCGACCAGAAGGATGAAATCGGCCAATTGGCGTCTTCACTGGAAAAGACCAGGAGCGATCTGGGCCGCATGTTCGGCACCGCCATCGAGGAGGTGATCAGTCTGTCTTCGTCATCCAATTCCCTCTATGGCATTTCCAGGCAATTGTCCGACGGGGCCCAGGACATGACCAACCGGGCCAACACCGTCGCCGCTGCCGCCGAGGAGATGAGCAGCAACATGAATTCGGTGGCCGCGGCCAGTGAACAGGCGTCCACCAACGTCAACATGGTGGCCACGGCCGCCGAAGAGATGACCGCCACCGTCAAGGAGATCGCCGGCAACTCGGAAAAGGGGCGCAGCATCACCAGCGAAGCCGTTTCCAAGGCTAAAAATGCATCATCCAAGGTGAATGAATTGGGCGCCGCCGCCACGGAAATATCGAAAGTCAGCGAAGTGATCACCGAAATTTCCGAACAGACCAACCTGCTGGCCCTCAACGCCACCATTGAGGCCGCCCGGGCCGGCGAGGCAGGCAAGGGCTTCGCCGTGGTGGCCAACGAGATCAAGGCACTGGCCAAGCAGACCGCCGAGGCCACCCAGGACATCAAGGCCAAGGTGGAAGGCATCCAGAGCACCACATCCGCCACGGTCGACGAGATCGAACAGATTACCGGCGTAATCCAGAATGTCAACGACATCGTCACCACCATCGCCACGGCCGTCGAAGAGCAGTCCGCCACCACATCGGAAATCGCCGAAAATGTGGCCCAGGCGTCCCAGGGCATCCAGGAAGTCAATGAAAATGTGGCCCAGAGTTCGGCCGTGTCCGCCGAAATTGCCAAGGACATCACCCAGGTCAGTCTCGTGTCGGAAGAGATCAACGATTCGAGCAACCGGGTCAGTGGTGACGCTGGTAACCTTTCCACAGCATCCAGGCGAATCAAGGAAATGCTTCAGACTTTCAAAATCGACGCCACCGTCATGGATGAAGCCACCGTATCTTTGCGTGCCGAGGACATCCCGGACCTGGTCACATGGAACCGCAGCATCCAGTTGGATATCAAGTCCATGGACAGGCAGCACAAACGCCTGGTGGATCTGATCAACAAGCTCAATCGAGCCATGAAAATGAGAACGGGCCGTGAGGCCTTAGCCGGCGTTTTCGGAGAGTTGATCGACTATACCAAGACCCACTTCGGCGATGAAGAGATTCTGATGCGTAAGTACGACTATGAGGGCCTGGCCGATCAGGAGGTCCAGCACAAACACTTCGTTGAAAAAATGGTCGACATGCAACAACAGGTCCGGACAGGCAACGCCATGGTCACCATGGACCTGATGGAATTTCTCAAGGATTGGCTGGTCAAACACATCCAAGGGACAGACAAGAAATATCAGGCATTCTTCCAGTCCAAAGGGGTCAATTAGTACCCATCCGGAAATGGCTAATTTGTTCGCTATCTGCGTTACAGGTACAATTTCGTTTTGAGATTCCTGCGAAAAAACGGCATGTTGGTTCACCAGCTAATATGCCGTTTTTAATATATTATATGGTGATCCCAGGGGGATTCGAACCCCCGTTACCGGCGTGAGAGGCCGGCGTCCTAAACCACTAGACGATGGGACCATTTTGTAAAACATATGCCTAATATAGAATGGTTGCCTGTTTGTCAAACAAAAATTGAGTGTAACGACTCAGCGTATTTTGCAACAATACTTCAACGCATTTGACAAATTCAGGTAATTTTCCACTGACAGCAATTCCAGGCGCTATTCGGCGCTGCCGTCGGATTCCGGCGTTTCCCTGGGGCCAAGCAATCTGAAGGGCACGTTGAGTGTGCGTTCCATGATGTTCAGCAATCCTTTGCCCACATCGGTTGCCGACATCGGAGAAACGGTTACATTGTCCAGGGGCCCCTTCAGGCGAAAAGGAATGGAAACCAGGGATCCGCCGGCAATATAGTTGATGACGGGGATCTTTTTCACCAGGCGATCGACCGTTTTCAATGGGGCGGCCAGCAAAACGATATCGACCTCTTTGCTTTTCAGGTCGATGCTGCCTTGTCCCGTGATTTTTAATGAATGGCCGTCCAGCAGGATTTCGTTCAAGTGCAGTTTGCCGTCTTTGATATCGGATGTCACGCGGGCTTCGGTGTACCCGTAGCCTTTTCCAGCCAAATCGGAAGACCCGCCGGCGAACACCTCGGTCAGGTTGAGAAACGCCAAAACTTTCATCAGGACGCCTGAATATTCGATCCGGCCATGGGTCGACAAAAGTGCCATATGGCCGGTCATGTGTGCCAGCGGGTCGCGTTTTTCTTCCTCAAGCCGGATGTCCCCGGTAAGTTCGTAACGGGCCTCGGCGCGAACCGGCCTGTTGAACAGACAGTGGACCGTCTCCGCAAGTGGCGCCGCTTGGGCACGCGGGGTGATGTGCAGGTCCAGGCCCCGGGAGGAAAATTCCAGTTCTCCGACAGTAGCGATGCCGCACAGATTGGCTTCATCGATATTCACCCGGATCGTATCGGGAGTCAATCGAACGACTGCATCCACCGGAGACCAGACCCAATTGTCGTATGCCAACGCGTCGGTGCGGACCCGCACCGAACCCGTGAAGGCGGCAGGCGTTGAAGTCTCACCCGTTTCGACGGTGCCTGTCTGACCCTGCTGACCCAGGGCCCGGATGGCCTGGATCAATTCGACATCCAGGCTGTCGGCATCAACCCTGAGATCCAGGCCCACATCGCCGCCGCCATGGGTCAGGTTGCCTTCCACATCCAGGTGACTGCCGAATAGCTCGATTGTCGAGGGTGCGATGAACAGCCGTTGGGCACGGCCTTCGATGGAGAAGCGTTTCAGGTCAACCGGTTCGGGAAACAAGCGGTGGATCCGCAAGCCCTGCCCGGAGAGGCGTCCGGTAAAGGTGGAACTCATGGGTCGGTACGTGTCGATGAGGGCCTGAAAATCCCCTTCAATGTGGCCCATCAGGCTTCGATTGTTGGCCAAAATACGATCGGCGGTGGTTTTTTCTACATTGCCGGAAAACATCACCTCGATGCAGCCGGGTGACATGCGGCCCGAGGCCACGGCACTGGAACGGCCATCCGAAAATTTGAGGTGTCGGATGTCCCAGGTCTCGTCCAGGCGGTCCATATCGATCAGGAGGGAGATGTTACCGGCGGTTTCCATGGCGCCCTCAAAATGGGTCCTGCCTTCATCCGACCAATCAATGTGGAGTCCGGAAAACCTTATCGGTGGTTTCGGACGCAGGTGATCCGGAACGGACAAAACGCCGGTCAGCCAGGTGATTGCGTCAATCCCCAAGGATCCGTCCAGGCGACAGTCGATTGACGCCGGTTCGAAGATGCCTGAGGTCTGGTAGGACGCAACCAGGGCGGCGTCCAGAAATGTGATGGCCACATCCTCGACCCGCTCACGGCCGGGCTCATAGACGACCAGGCCGCCGTTAAAAATCGGGGTGAAAGGCAACAGGGGGCTGGAGATTTCCAGGTTTTCCGGTGATCCATGGATATCAACATCCCATTCGGCCGGCCGGGTGAGCGGACCGCTGATATCCAGGCGGGTCAATCGCATGGTTCCGTCCACGGCGTCGATGTACTGACGCATGCCAGCCAGCGCTTTGAACGAGAGCAGCCAACTGCTGAAGGTTTTCGCCTCCACGCGGACAGCGGGTGAGACGATGGACAGTGTCGATGCGGATGCCCAGTCGATGTCGGCATCCAGTTTTTCGAAAGAGGCTCCCTGGAAATGGCCGCTGACATGGTTGAAGGCCACATGCCGATCCTGGTAGACGATGTCGCTGTCCATGCGCTGCAGGTCTGTATCGATGCCGGGAATCGTGACCTTGCCCTGGCTCAGGTGGGCCGCGGCCTTCATCCCGGTCTGCCGGTAGCCGTTGTCTGAATTGTCAAAGCGCATCTGGCAGGCGACGTTGGTCAACAGGCCCTCCCGGGCCACGGCAAAAGCGGTTTTGATTGACTCCAAGTCGCCGGCGATGGCCCGGCTGACCTGGCTCGCCACTTCGATGTCCAGTTGTTCGGCGGCGGCATGAATTTCGATTGCTCCGGGATCAGAAATGTTCGACGGTGTCCATCCGGCCGAGGCAGACAGGGACAGCGGCGGCCGGCTGGATTGTAAATGATCCACAGCGAGGGACAGCCCCTGCCCGGTAATATCCACGGAACCATCGATCAATACCCTTTCCAGGGTCAATTTGCGGCCTTTACGCCGGACGGTCAGTGATGGAAAACGCAGATCAAAGTGACCGTGGGCCGATTCCACATCCTTAATGGAAAACGTCGCATGGATCGTGCTGTCCGTATTATCTATAGTGAGCCCGCTGAAAATGCCGACAGATTCCAACAGGGGGGCCGGGTTGGCGCCGGTGATGGTAAACCTGCCCCGGACCAGTTTGCCATCCACATCCGCATCGCAGTTCAACGTCAAGCGGCCCGTGTGTCGAGATGCGCATTTCAACGCCAATGAGATCCTGCCGCCATCATTTTCCACACGGGCATCGATTTCGGCGACATGCCACCCGGCCGTATCGCCTGACAACAGGTGGACCGTCCCCGATTCGATTCGCACCAAGGTCCCCGGACCGATTGCCGTCAGTGTTCCGAAAAAGCCGGAAAGAACCTCCCTGACCCTGTCCAGGGCCGGTATCCGGTCAGATTTGGGCGGGGCATCGCTTTTTCCAAATGGATCGTTTTCCAATTCCGCGCGGATATCAGGGGCGTCGAGATCCAGACGGCGAATGGTGAAATGTCCTTTTAAGGCCGAAAGGATGTCCGGGTACACGGATAGTTCATGGGCCCGTATGTCGAATCGGTCGGCGCGGTGCAGTCGAATGTCGTGAACCTTTGCATGGGGAAGGGGAAAAAGATCGATGGATAGACGATCATATACCAGATCGGCACCGGTTGCTTGGGCGGCCTTGGCGGCAATGAAGGTCTTCAGCCTGTCACGACCGGCCGGCAGATAGGTGGTCCACAGGCATGCCAATACCAGGAGCAGGGCCAGGGCACTGCCGGCGGCGCCGATGATGAAGCGTCTGCGGGAAAGATGCATTTAGCCGCCTTCGGAGCGTGCCGGGCCTTTGCCCCTCGCCATGGCATCGACGTTTCCGGTCAGAACCATATCCACGGAGTCTTCTACATCCTTTGCGGTATCCAGATATGCCTTGGACATGATGCACTTCATCCCTTGGTCGGTGTCATAACAATGCGGATATCGGGCCAATTAAACGGATCGGCTGTTTATATCCCGTGAACAGGTATTTTATGGATAGGTGCGAACGGCCTTTACACCGGATTTCCGATGCTGCGGTCCGGCGAATCGTGATGCAGGGACTAACATATTACCCCATGGGGGTCAATCCAGGTCAGCCGATGCCGGGGTAAATCACTTTTTGGCAGGGGGGACAGATGGTGTGGGAAAAGTCGGCTTCGGAGTGCATGGAGACATATTCTTCCACGTGCCACCATTTGCCGTCCTCGTCACGGATTTTTTTGCAGCTTGCGCAGATGGGCAGCAGGCCCCGCAGCATTTCGTTTTCGGCAGCCAGTACTTTTTGATGGCTCAAGGCCGCTTCCAGTCTGCCTATCAGTTCGTCGCGTTCTTTTTCTATAGCGCGCTGTTTGGAAATGTTGCGCATAACGCCGAAGAGTTGCGTCCTGCCGTTGTCTCCCTTGAAAAATTTGGCGGTGATTTCCACCCAGAACGTCGTGCCGTTTTTATGGCAAAGCTCGAGTTCCATTTTGCGTTTGATACGTTTTCCCAGCTTGTACTTGCGATGCCCTTCGGCCAGGAACTCCATGGCCCTTTGATAGGAACTGGGCGTCAGCTGCTTTTTGATGGGGATGTGCTTGATCTGATCGGGTGTATAGCCGGTCGTGGATTCCACCGATGGACTGATGTAGGTAAAGCACATTTTTTCGATATCCACCACCCAGATGACATCCACGATGGATTTTTTGATGATTCCGTACTGTTCTTCGTACGCAACAATTTTTTTGCTTATTGACTCACTCATAGTTTTTCACCGCCAGCGGGAACCAAGGATCTGACAGAGTTCCCAACCTGCTTTGTTAACGGCTGTGCATTACAGGGTGATGACTGCTTCTGCCCCATGAACCGGTACATATTTAAATTGCCCATATGAATGGATATCATGGACACGCTAATCGTTCATCGGTCGATTTCGGCAGGATCTTTAGCCTTTATTTTGGGCTGCCGGTCCAACCAACACCTGAGTTGATCTATTAGCCCTTGACTTGGTAAATGGTATTGTCCGTTTGGGGTGCGTTCCGACTTTCAGCAATTCTTCTTCCAGCTTGCCACCTTATTGAATTTCAGATATTTAATTTTCGTTTGTCGAAAACAAAGAGGCAAATGCGGTAAATGTCATATACATCCAGCTGATTGTTCTCATTCAGTCAGGAGGAAACCATGGCCGGAGGATGGACCCGCGATGGCGGGATACAGGAACAGATCGATGCCAGTGTCAGTGATGCGGTCAAGCTGGCCCGCAGCCGATTGCCCAGCGGAGAAAGCCTGTTATATTGCGAAAATTGTGAAGAACCGATTCCGGAAGCCCGGCGCCAGGTCATTCCCGGCGTCCGGTTGTGTATTACCTGCCAATCGGAAGAGGAAAAACAACAGGTCGTGTCTGCCGGTTTCAATCGGCGCGGCAGCAAGGACAGCCAGCTGAAATAGTGTCTGCCCAGAAATAGGCAAATTTGTTCGGATTCAAGGCTTTCGAACATTTTTACCACCAGGTCGTACAATCAGATTCGGGTCGCTCAGGCATAGCCCGAGGCGTGCTTAACTGAAATTAATTAGTGTCTGGCCGGGCACTCCAGACCCTTTGTTTTTCGGGGTGAAGGCGTATAACTTTTCTTTGAAGTTTTGGATCAAAACGGAATTACTCATGGTGCTTTTCTATTTACTATGATATAATAACCTATTGAAATTATATTATTATATCTAAGGTGTGAGATATGTTGATAGTAAAATTATTTTCCCCAATCCAATAAAACTTCGAGGTTATTTTGCGTAGAGTTTTTGACCCACAAATGACATTCGGGCAA
>PDWJ01002041.1_pt1 | contig 22599 bp, 12 predicted proteins | sample 1430881 | NCBI WGS metagenome assembly PDWJ01 (sample SAMN01162460, study PRJNA174530) | Oral metagenome, whole genome shotgun sequencing project. | biome: Marine environment; feature: Marine mammal; material: Swab sample of the gingival sulcus; isolation source: swab sample of gingival sulcus... | reverse complement strand
CGAGGAGGCGACGATCCCCGAGGGCGTCGACCTCGACGAGGCCATCCAGGTCGCGTCGGGCTCTATGGCCGAGGTCACCGTCTACTTCGAGTCCGACTCGCCTGCGCCGGCCGAGGGCGAGCTGCTCATCTTCTCCGACGATCCGACCAGCGGCGCCGACGGTCACGCCGTCTCGCTCGTCGCCAACAAGAGCGGCCCCTGCATCCAGGTCTCGCCGCGCCTAGTGGACTTCGGCGGCAAGCTCGTCGGCAGCGAGACCCACATCCAGATCGAGCTGCAGAGCTGCGGCACCGAGGCCTTGGATGTGTCGGACATCCAGCTGGTCGCTGGCTCCTCGCCCGACTTCGCCCTCGACTTCTCGGCGCTGCCGGCCGCTTGGCAGGGGGGGCCCTCCGCGGCCAACCCCCTGTCCATCCCGATCAATGAGTCGGTCGCCGTCGACGTGGTCTTCGTCCCGGACGCCGTCAACCCGCGCGACGCCGACAACGTCCCGATCCCCGACCAGGGGACGGTCACCGTCGCCTCGGACGCCTTCGAGTCCCTCGTCGAGGTCGAGGTCCGCGGCGCCGGCGCTGAGGTCGAATGCCCCACCCCGCGTATCAGCGTCGCCGAGGGCGAGGAGGTCATCCCCCAGACCGTCCTCCACCTCGACGGAACCGGCAGCTACGCCCCCTTCGGCGCCATCGAGGACTACCGCTGGCGGATCATTCAGCCCGAGGGCAGCGCCTCGGTCATGGTCCCCTCCTACACGGACCCGCAGCCGGTCTTCGAGGTCAACGTCGTGGGCTCCTACGTCTTCCAGCTCGACGTCAGTGATGAGTTCGGCTCCTCCTCGGGCAGCGACGAGTGCCCCACCGCCGAGTACACGGTCCTGGTCCAGCCTGATCAGGCCATCCACGTCGAGCTCACCTGGGTCACCCCCGGCGACGCCGACGAGACCGACACCGGCGAGGGCCACGGCTCCGATCTCGATCTCCACTTCGCTCACCAGAGCGCCAACGGCCCCGATCTCGACGGCGACGGCCTCCCCGACCCATGGTTCGACGATGACTGGGACGCCTTCTGGTACAACACCGAGCCGAACTGGGGCAGCTTCGATCCCAACGCCAAGGACGACCCCAGCCTCGATCGCGATGACATCGACGGCGCCGGCCCCGAGAACCTCAACCTGTCGGCCCCCGAGGACGGCGTCACCTACGCCATCGGCGTCCACTACTGGAACGACTGGGGCTTCGGCGCCGCCGACGCGACGGTCAAGGTCTTTCACTACGCCGACCTCGTCTACGACGCCACCCTGCCGGCGATGGAGCGACTCGACATGTGGTGCGTCGGCAAGATCCACTGGCCGGTGCCCGCCGTGGAGCGCTGCGCCGCCGAGGGGCTGCCCGAGGCCATCACCCCGAACTACGTCAACACCTTCTTCCAGCCGCCCGTGTTCCCATAGGCGGGGCAGGCGCGACCTCGGCGCGCCGCCGATCAGCCGCAGCCGCGCGGCGCCGCCGAGATCGACCGCCTCACGATGGCGACCAGCTGCGACGTGCCCTTGGAGTCCGTGTCGAGCTCGGGCCCCCCAAGTCGCACGCTGAACGCCGTCCACACCCGCCCCCAACAGAGCACCGCGGCCGCGACCCCCACGACCGAAGCCGCTATGGCACGCCCACGGCGGCGTCCTCATCAAGCAGCTCATCCGCCGCGACGTGGAGCGCTTTGACTATCGGGTGCTGGGCTACTGAACGGCGACGTCGAAGCTGTAGCGGTCGATGCACCAGGTCTGCCCGCCGTCGACGAGGGCCGCTTGATTGGCGTTGTCGATGGTCACCTCGGCCAAGACCAGGTCGGTCAGGGTGCCGGTGAACCGGGCGCCGCTGTCGAGCCCGAAGCTCGTGATGGCGAGGGTGCCGGACTGGGCCAGGAAGGTCTTGTCGCAGTTGGCCAGCAACTCGTCGCAGTCGGTGTGGGCGAGGACGCAGGTCTCGCACTCGGCGTAGTCCACGCCGGTGAGCGCGTAGGTGCCCGCGGCCTGAGCTGCCCCGAGGAGCTCGAGGTTGAGGGTGTCGACGGGAACGCCCAGGGTGCTCTGCGCGAGGTAGACGAAGGCCCCGACGTAGGGGCCGGCGTCCTCCGCGACCGCGGTGAAGCCGCTGCGCTCGCAGCTCTCGCTCGAGGTGTCCGCTGTCGAGGCGGTGTCGGCGGCCTCGGCGGTGTCGGTGGCCTCGGCGGTGTCGGCGGCCTCGGCGGTGTCGGCGGCCTCGGCGGTGTCGGCGGCCTCGGCGGTGTCGGTGGCCTCGGCGGTGTCGGCGGCCTCGGCGGTGTCGGCGGCCTCGGCGGTGTCGGCGTGGGTGTCGCTGCTGCCGTCGTCGCCGCACGCGGTGAGGGTGAGGGTGACGGACAGGGCGAGGAGGCTGCGGAAGGTGAGCGTCATGGGGACTCCAGATCGGGGTGGTTCGGTGGTGGCGCACCGAGCTCTTCGCCCAGCTGACGGAGGGTGGCGCGGAGGTACTCGGTGCGGCGTGCTGCCTCGGCGCGGCCCGCGGCGGTCCGCATCGTGCGGTGCAAGCCGAGCAGCTTCGTGAAGAAGTGGTCGACGGAAAAGCGCAGATCGTCTCGGTCGCGCGAGCGCGCCCACGGGTCGGTGTCGTGCAAGCAGCGCGCGCCCATCCGAGCGCCCGTGGAGACGCAGCGGAACAGGCCGATGACGCCGAGGGCCTCGAGGCGGTCGGCGTCCTGAAGCGCGGCACCCAAGGCGGTCGTCGGGACGGCGCCGCGGCTGAAGCTGTGGTCCCGGACGGCGTCGGCGACGCGGGTCACGGCGTCCGCCTCGAAGCCATAGCCCGCCAGGCGAGCGCGCGCCCAGTCTGCGCTCGCCTCGCTCGCCTGCGCCCGGTCGGGGGAGTCCTTGGGCACGTTGACGATGTCGTGGACGAGCGCCGCGGCGACCGCCTCGCGCCAGTCGACCTCCTCGCCCCCGATGCGGAGGGTCCACAGGGCCACCCGCAGGGCGTGGGCCAGGTCGTGGCCAGGGTCGTCGTCGAGGGTCTCGGTCACGAGCGCCAGCAGACGCGCGAGCGCCGCGTCCTGGGCGATGGCCGCGAGCAGGGCGTCTCGGCTGTCGGCGCGGGTCATCGGCCACCCTCCGTGGCGCCCGGGGCGCCGGCTCCAGGGATGAACACCTGCATCCGGTCGGCGGGCGACAGCGCCACCGCGTCGCCACCGCAGGGGTGTCAGGCCCCTTCCCGGCGCTGGCCGCACCCCGGCGGCCCGCCGCCGACGCCACGCGTCGCGGGCACGCCCTCGGACCGGAGGCCGGCGAGCAGCGTGGCGTCGGCGGTCGCGGTGACCTCGAGCTCTCGTGCGAGCACGTTGCTGCCTGGGCGCTCGCGGCTCATCGGGGCCCCCGCGGCCAGCGTCGTAGGGTTCGAAAGGAAAGGGGCAGCCCGCAGGCCGCCCCTGTATCGGTCTCAGCACGAGCCGAGCGCGACTCACATGCCGCGCATCAGGCTCCAGGATTGGCCGCGCTTGTTGCTGTTGAGCATCAGCGTCTTCTGGTCGTCGCTGAACTGGAACGTCACCACCTCGTCGGTGCCGCCGGCCGGGCTCATGTACAGCTTGCCACCGCGGAGCTGGTAGGTGCCCTTCTGGGCGGTGGACGGGCAGGGCGGGGCGCCGCAGGGCTTGGTCATGGTCCAGACGTAGCTGCCGTCACCGTTGAGGGCCACGGTGTCACGGGCGTCCTTCCACACACCGACGAGCGCCTGCGCGTCGGGCAGACGGGTCACCGTGGTGGTCGTCGTGGCGGTCGTCTTGCCGCTGTCGCTGCTGCCGCAGGCGGTGAAGGTCAGCGAGAGAGCCAGCAGGGCGAGTCCGAGGAACCGGATCATTGTCATCCTCCAGTCGAGGGGGTGTCGGTTGTCGACGTGGGTTCTGGGGAGCGCCGGCCTCGCCAGCGACGGCCGGACCATAGTCAGCGTCACAAGTGTCGTCAATGCATGCCGACAGCGGCGACGAAACCACCGCGCGGTGGCTAGCGGCGTCCGCCCGAGTCTCTGAGGTGCAGGAACATCGCGCGGACGGGGTCGGTCTCTTCGCCGTAGACGTATGCGGGGCCGAGGGCGTTGCCGCGGTCGATGGAGGCGCCGCCGCCGATGTCCTCGTCGATCGCGCCGCCGCCGCGCCGGTTGCGCCAGGTCGCCATCTCGTTCTTCTGCTGGCGCTCCCATTGCTCTTGGAGCAACCGCAGGTCACCGAGGCGCTCGGGGAGCTGCTCGCCGAGGGCGTAGAGCACGTGGCCGGCGACCTCGGCGTCGTCCTTGGCGCGGTGTGCGTTGGACAGCTCGATGCCGAGTCGCTCGGCGACGGCCGCGAGGCGCTTGGAGCCTTGGGTCTTGTGGAGCTCCCGGACGAAGATGAGCGGGTCGATGGGAACGGTCGTCGGGAACTCGAAGCCCGCGCGCCGTAGCTCCGCGGTGACGAAGGCGCGATCAAAGGAGAGGTTGTAGGCCACGAAGACGCGCCCTTCGAGGCGGGCGCGGACCTCGGCGGCGATCTGGCCGAAGCGCGGCGCGTCGGTCAGCTGCTCGGGCTCGATGCCGGTGAGCTTGACGACCTCGGCCGGGACCTGCTGCTCGGGGTTGACGAGGCTGGCGTAGGTGTCGGTGACCTCGCCCCCCTGCATGTGGATCACGGCGACCTCGATGACCCGATCGACCTTGGGATCGAGGCCCGTGGTCTCGACGTCCACCACCGCCAAGGGGCAGTCTCTCCAGAGCGCGTCGTCGTTCATCAGCGCCCTTGTATCACCGCCCGGCGTCGAGCGACAGGGCGAGCTGGTAGACGCGGCGCCTGCGGGCGCCCGTGGCCGTGGCCACGGCGGCGACCGCGTCCCTGGCGGTAGCTCCGGCGTCCAGGTGTGCCTGGAGCGCGGCGCGCAGGGCGTCGTCGTCGAGCTCGACCGCGGGCAGGTCCGCGACAAGGACCGCCTCGCCCCGACTCGCGTGGGGGTCGGCGGCCAGCTGCGCCGACACCTCCGAGGGCGTCCCGCGGTACCACGTCTCGTGGACCTTCGTCAGCTCCCTGCCGATGGCGAGCGCCGCAGCGGGGGCCGCCTCGGCGAAGGCTGCCGCCACCGAGGCCAGGTCTCGCGCCGGGACGAACCAGGCGTGGAGCCCCTCGCAGAGCGCCGCGAGCTGACGCCGCGCGGCGTGGGTCTTCTTCGGCCAGAACCCCCCGAAGGTGAAGCCTGCCCCCTCGCCGAGGCCCGCGGCGCTCAGGGCCGCCGTCAGGGCGCTGACGCCCGGGATGGGGACCACGCGGAAGCCGGCGGCGTGGACCTGTCGGACCAGACGCGCGCCGGGATCGCTGACCGCGGGCGTGCCGGCGTCGCTCACCAGCGCCAGGGCCTCGCCGGCCGCGAGCAGGGCGACGGCGCCCTCGCTGCTGCGGGCCTCGGTGTGGGCGTCGTGGCGCAACAGCGGCGCGGTGATCCCGAAGTGGGCGCAGAGCACGCGCGTCACGCGGGTGTCCTCGCAGAGGATCTTGTCCACGCCCCGCAGCACCTTGACCGCTCGGAGGGTCATGTCGTCCAGGTGCCCGATGGGGGTGGCGACGACGTAGAGGACGCCTGCTTCTGCGCTGCTTCGGGTCATGAACCACGCGGGCGCGGTGGCGGCCCGGTGGCCGCGAGGTGGAGGCGGGATAGGGGCCACGGAGGCGACGCGTAGGCGCTTGGGGGTCGTCCCCGCATCCTGGTGCCTCCGTCGCCTCCCTATCGAAGCTGGCAGGCGGCCCCTATCCCAACAGCTCGCTGTAGTCGATGGCCATCCCGAGCTGCTTGCGAAGCTTGAGGTAGCCGTCGCTGATCACGTAGTGGACGAACTCCTTGAGCTTCTCAGAGTTCTTGAGCTTCGACATGCCGACGGGCTCGTTCTTGATGAGCGTGCCGACCAGGGCGACGTCGCCAGCGGCGAGCAGGCCCGCGTGGTTGGCGGTGAGCTCGACGTGACGGTGCCAGCGGCTGATGTCCGGCGTCTGGGTCCGGCGCCAGAAGCTGTTCATGACCGCGGTGAGCTGCTGACGGCCCTCAGGGGTGATGCCCTTGTCGAGGTGGCCCTTGAGGCTCCCGACGGCCTGGGCGATGGCCTGCTGCTCCTCACGAGGCAGGTCGTCGCGTAGGGCCAGGGTGTAGTTCGGGTCCACCAGGCTCGCGGCCGCCATGTAGAGGTGGTCGAGGGCCTCGCGGCCGTACATCGTCGCGATGATGTGGCCCGGGTGGAAGTAGGTCAGCTGCTTGGCGACGTAGAAGGCCAGCTCCTTGTCGCTGCGCCCGGTGAGCATGTCGGTCCCGAGCCTGATGACCGGCGGCAGGGTCGGCAGGATCTCGATACCCGTCGCCTCGCTGTGTCGGTACAGATCCGGCGGCTGGATGCCGAACATCCGCGAGACATTGCGCGTCGTGGTGCAGATGAGCAGCCCATCCTCGAGGGGGATCTTGGCCTTCTTCTTGAGCCCGAAGGCCTTCAGCGGTTTGACGGCCAGGAACTTGCCCAGGCCCGTGAAGACCAGCTCGAAGATACGGCCGAGCTCCGGGTCCTCGCCGCGCGACATGACGCCTTGCATCCACAGGGTCTGGTCGACGACGCGGTTGGGCTCGCTCATGCCAGGCGACAGATAGGTGCTGTAAAACCGCAGCTCGTCGTCGCTGGCCTGGCCCAGGGTCTGGAGCAGGCCGGCCACGCACCAGGCGCTGTCGGCGTCGCCCACCTTCTTGAAGAGCTCGACGAGCCGGTGGTAGCTCTCGAAGCGATCGGGCCGCTGAAGCACCAAGAAGCGATGGTGCTCAATCGCCTTGGTGGCGCCGTCCTCGGTGACCTCGTAGAGGCTGGCGAGGATCTCGCGGATGGCCTCGTCGCGGGGGCGCTGCTTCTTGGCGAGCTCGAAGGCGCTGATGGCGTAGTCGAGGCGCTTGAGCCGCGAGCGATAGATCTCGCCCAGGTTCTTGTAGAGCATGAACAGGAGCTTGGGGGCCTCCTCCCAGCTCGCGCCCTGCTTCTGGACGCGCTGGATCATGCGCCGGTAGTTCTGCTCGAGGGGCTTCCACTGGCGGGCCTTGGTGAGCAGCTCGTCGATGGTGCGGAAGGCCTGCAGGTTCGACAGATCGTTGTCGAGCGTCAGGTTGAAGTACTTGATGGCCTGGCCCGGGTCGCCCAGCTGATCGCGGTACAGCACCGCGGCCGTGTAGGCGAACTGGGCCCGCTTCTTCGGCTCCTCCTCGAGCTTGATGAGGCGGTTGAGGTGCCGGATGGCCTCGGCGTAGTCCTCATGGCTGACCGAAAGCTCCACGAGCTTCAGCGCCGGCTCCTTGGGGAAGACGCCGAGGTCGAGGGCCGCGCGGTAAGCGATGGCGGCCTTGTTGGTGTCGCCGAGCTGTTGGGCGTAGATGTCGCCGATGCGCAGCTGGATCGGATAGCGCTCGAGGTCGTCGGCCTTGAGCAGCAGGAGCTGCTCCATGTAGCCGATGGCCTCAGCCCACTTGCCGTGGGATTGGAGGACCTCGATGATCTGCTCAAGCGCCTTGTCGTTTGCTGGATCGTGCTCCACCACCTGCGACAGGTAGTGCTGGGCTTGGTCGATGTGGCCGAGCCGCAGGGCCGACTCGCCGAGCTGCATGTAGAGGTGGATGAACTCCTCGCTCGGCAGCTCGTCCCTGTAGCGCGCGATGACCTGCTTGAGGTAACCCTCGGCCTGCTCGTAGTTCTCCTTTTTGTAGTGGAGGCGAGCCAGCGCCTGAAGGAGCTCGCGGTCGGGCTCCTTCAGCTCGAGGGCGCGCTCGAGGTCGTCGATGGCCTGCTCGGTCTGGTAGACCTGCTCGGCGCACAGGCCGAGGCGCTTGCGGACCTTGAAGAGCTGCTCGCGGTCGGCCTCGACGTCGAGCTTGTCGACGAGCAGCTCCAGCAGCGGCATGGCCTTGGTCCACTGGCGCTGCAGCTGGTAGTAGTCCGCCAGAGCCCACAGCGCGCGGCGCGACTCGGGGTTGAGCTTGGCCGCAGCCTCCAGGTGCTCGAGGGCCTTGTCGGGCTCACCCAGCTGGTGGGCGAACACCTCGGCGAGGTCGACGTGGGTGTCCGAGCGGTCCGGGTCGGACGCGGCGTTGTCGAGCTTGTGCCGCAGCGTCTCGACGACCTTGTCGTAGCGCTCCTCGGCCTGGTAGATGGCGATGAGGGCCTCGATCGCCGGCAGGTGCCCGGGCTGCTCCTTGAGGACGCGCTGGTAGCTCGCCGCGGCGCGGTAGGTGTCGCCCAGCTGCTTGGCGGCCAGCTCACCCTGGGCGCACAAGAGGTCGACGCGCTTGTCGGCGCCCTGCTCCACCTCGAGCTTGCGTTCGATGATCTCGAGGACCTGCTCCCACAGCTCCTGGCGGCGGTAGAGGTCGTCGAGGGCGTCGAGGGCCACCTGGTCCGTGCGCCGCTCGAGGAGCACCCGCTCGAACATGGCGATGGCGTTGTCGACGTCGTCGAGCTTGTCGCGGTAGACGGCCGCCATCGCGCCGAGGGCGTTGGCGCGATCGTCGGAGGCGTCGGCCGTCTCATAGCGCCCCTCGTGCAGGCCGATCAGGTCCTCCCAGCGCTCGCCGTCGCGGTAGATCCGGACGAGGGCCTCGAACGCTTCGTCGTCGTCGGGGGTGATGGTGAGGATGCGTTGGAAGCTCTCGGCCGCCGAGCTCGGGTCCTCGAAGACCGCGTCCTGCAACAGCGCGATGTTGCGCGCCATCTGCACGCGCTCCTCGTCGGTCTGCGCCGCGTCGAAGCCGCGCTCGTAGACGTCGACCAGCTTGCCCCAGTCCTCGCGGTCGCCATACAGCGCCTCGAGGCGCTCAAGGGCGACGGTGTTGGAGGGCTCGTAGGTGAGCACCTCCTCGTAGACCTCGATGGCCGCGTCGACTTGGTCGAGGTGCAGCTCCATGATCCCGGCGATCTTGAGCTTGAGCCCGCCCTCACGATCGGGCTCGAGGGTTGCGATGCGCTCGTAGATGTCGATGAGCGCAGGCCAGTCCTCGCGTTCGATCTGGAGCCGCTCGAGGGCGGTGAGGGCCGCGCGGTCCATCTCGTCGACGTCGAGCACCTGGTGCCAGGCGTCCACGGCCTTGTCGAGGGCGCCGAGCTTGTCCTCGAAGACGGCCGCCATGCGCTTGAGCAGCGTGACCTTCTCGCCGTAGTCCGGCGTCACATCGGACAGGCCCGCCAGCACCCCGACCAGCGCGCTCCAGCGCTCCTGGCCCTCGTTGAGGTCGACCAGGGCGCGAAGGGCCGTCTCGCTGTCCTCCTGCTCCTCAAGGACCCGCTCGTAGAGCGTGATCGCCGCCTCAGCGTCGCCGATCTCGTCGCGCTGGACGCGGGCCGACTTGAGCATCACGTCGAGGGCCGCGTCACCGGAGAGGTGCGGCAGGGTCGCCTCGTAGACCTCGTACAGCTCCTGCCACAGCCCGACCTCATGCGCGAGGCGCTCGAGCTCGGACAGCACCGTGGGGTCGTCGGGCACCTCTTCGTTCGCCCGCTGAAGCACCAAGAAGGCGCTGTCGCGCTCGTCCAGCCGCTCCTCGTAGATGCGCGCGAGCCGCTGCAGGTTCATCAGCCGGTCCTCCGGCTCCTCCAGGTGCTCGTTCTGGTCGAGCAGATGCGGCGCCAACAGCGCCCACTGCTCGGTGCCCTCGTAGATCGCCTCCAGCCGGCGGCTCGCCTCCAGGTGCGACGGCTCCTGCGCGAGGATGTCGCGGTACGTCTCCGCCGCGGCCTCGACGTCGCTGAGGTTGTCCTGCTGGATGCCGCCCAGCTGCACCCAGGTCGCAAGGCGCTCCTGCTTGTCGGAGATGTGCTCGAGCTTGGTGCGGTAGAGCTCGACCAGGTCGGTCCACCGTGCCTCGGACTCGTAGAGCTGCTCGAGGGAGTCGATGGCCGTCGGGTCGCCGGGGGCGAGCTCGAGGACGGCGCGCCACGCGTCGATGCCCTTCGGCGAGTCGGCGAAGACCTCGGTGCGGAGCTCGGCCAGCTGACGCCACAAGGCGAGCTGCTCCTGCGGCGCGTAGTGGTCGCTCACCAGCGAGGCCTCGATGGTCTCGGCGAGGGCCTCCTCGTTGCCGGCCTCCTCGTGAATGGCGCGCAGGGCGTCGAGGGCCTCCTTGTCCGCCGGGTCCTCCTCGCGGGCGCGCTGCCAGCAGACCTGCGCCTGGAAGGGGTCGTCGAGGCGGCTCATCCAAAGGCGGCCCGTGGCCTTGTGAAGCTCGAGGCGGCGGGCGCTGTCATCGATCCCCATCCGCAGCTCGCGATCGTAGGCCTCGGCCAGCCCCTGCCAGCGCTCCTGGCCCTCCAAGAGGCGCTGGAGCTCGTGGACGGCCTCGTAGTCGTTGGGCGAGATGGCGAGCACGTCCTCCCATAGCTCGATGGCCTTGGCGGGCTGCTCGAGGGCCGTCTCGGCAATGGCGGCCATGTCCGAGGCGAAGGTGACGCGGTCGGCGTCTTCGCGGGCGATGTCGTACAGCTGCTGCAGCACCTCGAACAGGTCACTCCAGCGCTCGTCGTCGGTGTACATCGCCTGGAGCGCCTTGAGGCTCGGCTCATGCATGTCGTTGAGCTCGAGCACCGCGCGCCAGGCCGCGATGGCCTTGCCGCGGTCGCCGAGGCGGTCGCGGTAGAGCTCGGCCAGGCGCGTCAGGAGCCGGACGCGCTCGTCGTCGAAGATGTCGTCCACCTCGGTCTGCTGCACGAGCACCGGCTCGAGGTCCTGCCACCGCTGCTGGGCCGTCAGGAGCTTGTCGAGCTCGGCCAAGGCCTTGTAATTGCTCTGCTCGGCGTCGAGGATCAGGCGGTAGATCAGCTCAGCCTCGGCGGGGTCGCCGAGCTTGTCGTTGCTCGTCTCGGCCGCGGCATGCCACAGGGTGATGCGGCGCTCCTGCTCCTCGGCGGCCTCGGCGGCGCCCATCAGCACACGCTGCAGCTCGTCCCAGCGCTCGGTGTGGGTGGCGAGCTCTCGCAGCTGGGCGAGCAGGCCGTCGTCGTCGGGGTCGAGGCGGAAGGCGCGGCCATACCAGACGAGGGCCTCGGCAGGCTGAATCTTCTGCTCGAGCGCGAGCTGCGCCAGATCCCGCATCAGCTGCATGCGGTCGACGGGGTCGGTCAGGGCATCGAGCTTGAGCTGCATGAGCGTGTCGAGCTCGTCCCAGGCCTTTTGCTCGCGGTAGATGGGCTCGAGGCGCTCGGCGATGTCGAGCGGGTTGACGCCAGCCTCGAACAGGCGCCGCAGCTCGGTGACGGCCAGGGGCGAGTGGCGCTCGAGGTCGAGGATCTCGATGTAGGCCTCGTAGGCGGCGTTCGCGTCGCCGAGCAGCCGCTCGGAGGTGTTCGCCAGGCTCGTCAGGTGCTCGATGCGTTCGGCGTCGTCCACCGCGGTGTCGGCTTGGGTGCGCAGGACGCCGGCGAGCTCCGACGCCATGCCCTGGGACTCGTACAGCCGGTGCAGGCGGGCGAGGGCCTCCTTGTGGTCGGGGAAGTCCTGGCGGACCTGGCCGTAGGTGGCGATGGCGCGCTCGGCGGCGTCGACGCGGTCCATCAGGATGGCGCCCGTCTTCAGGCGCAGCTCAAGGGCCAGGTAGTCGTCGTCGGCCTCGTCGGCGCCGGTCGAGTAGATGTCGACCAGCTCCTCCCAGAAGCCCTCGGCCTCGGCGATGCGCTCGAGCTCGGCGACCGTCGCGGCGTCGCGCGGCTCGATGGCGAAGGCGCGGGACTGCGCGTCGAGGGCGCGGCCCGGGTCGAGCAGCCGCCGCTCGGCCAAGGCGGCCATGGCGTGCAGGGTCTGCACGCGCCGCAGCGGGTCGTCCTTTTGATGGCCGGCGAGGACCTCGTACTGCTGCCACAGGTCCTCGTAGGCGCCGCCGCCGTCGAGCACGGGGCGCAGGACCTCGAAGGCGCGCTCGTAGGCGTCGCGCTCGGCGAGGATGGTCTTCAGCGCGGTGATGGCGCCTTCGTGCTTGGGGTTGCGCTCGAGGAGCGCGCCGTAGGCGTCGATGGCCTGCGTGATGTCGGCGAGCTGATCGTCGCTCTCGTACAGGCGCGCGATGCGGAACTGCGCCTGCTGCCAGCCCTCGTCGTCCACCAGGGACTGGGTGCGGCGCAGGATGTCCTGCAGGTTGAACCAGTCTCCCTGCTTCGTGTACAGCAGGTCGAGCTGGGCCAGAGCGTCGCCGTCGCTGGGATCCCACGACAGCACGCGGTGCCACGTGTCGATGGCGTCGTCGGCGCTCGACAGGGCGTCGGCCTGCACATTGCCCTTGAGGGCCGCGTAGTACTTCCGCGTCTCGATGTCTTCGGCGCGCTCGATGCGCTCCTCGTAGACGCGGACCAGGTCGTCCCAGCTCTCGACGCGCTCGTAGAGCCCCTCGAGGGCGTCGAGGGCGCGGGCCTGGTCCGGGGCGAGGCCGTGCAGCGTCTCGTAGATCTCGATGGATTTGTCGGCGTCGTCGAGGACCGAGGCGCTGATCTCGCCGGCCTCAGCGTACAGGTCGAAGCGGTCGGCGTCCGCGACAGCCTGCATGGGCGCTTTGTGGAGCAGCATCTCCACCAGGTCGGCGGGCTTGTCGCTCTGGCGGTACAGGGCGATGAGCGCGTCGGTGGCCGCCATGTCGGCGGGCGCGATCTCGAGGATGGCGCGCAGCTGCCGCTCGGCCCCTTCGAGGTCGTGGGTCTTGTCACGGGCGAGCACCGCGATGGTGCGGTGCGTCTCGACCCGGCGCTCGTCGTCGACGATGTCGTCGACGACCTGCTGCAGGAAGAGGATGAGCTCGCCATGGTTGTCCAGGAGCTCGGCGAGGCGCAACAGCTCGCCGAGGGTCCGCTCGCTGCCCGGGGCGAGGGCGGCCGCCTCCTCGTAATGGTGGAAGGCGCTGTCGGGCATCTCGCCAAGCAGCTCGTAGAGCTCGGCGATCTTGTAGTGCCAGTCGACCTTTTCGGCGGTCAGATCGGCGTCGGCCTCGCGCACGACGAACACGTCGATGAGGCGCTTCCAGTCGCCCTTGCCGTCGTAATAGGGCTGTAGGATCGGCGCGATGGTGGGGGCGAGAGACTCGTCCTCGAAGAGGCGCTCGAGGGCCTCGACGGTGGGGAGGTTGTCGGGGTCGAGCGCGAAGACGCTGGCGTAGATCTCGATGGCGCGGTGGGCGTCGTCGAGGTAGCGCTCGTGCACACCGGCCAGGCGGATCTTCAAGAGCACCACGCGCTCGGTGTCCTCGGCCACCAGCTCGAGGGTCTCCTCCAGGGTTCGCGCGAGCTCGTGCCACTGCTCGGTGACGGTGTAGAGCTCGTCCAGGCGCTGGATGGCCGGCAGGTGGCCGGGCACGAGATCGAGCGCCTCGCGGGCCGCGGCGATGGCGTCTTCAGGCTGCTCGAGGCGATCGCGGAGCAGGTCGCTGGTGCGGAACAGGTAGTCGATCTTCTGCTCGGTGTCGTCGGTGAGCTCGATCTTGCGGCGGTAGATGCCGAGCAGGTCCTCGGCCCGGTCGAGGTCGACGTAGATGCCCTCGAGAGCGTTGAGGGCCTCTTTGTGCTCGGGCTCCTCGTCGAGGACCTTGTGGTAGAAGACCCGCGCCTCCTCGAGGGAGGATAGGCGCTTGTGCCAGGTGCGCGCGACCTCGAGCTTGATGTCCAGGCGGGAGCCTTTGTCGAGGGGCTCGTCGGCGTGCTCGGTGTACAGGTCGACCAGCTGCTGCCAGCGCGACAGGGCCGTGGTCAAAAGCCGGAACTGCTCGCGGACGACGCCGTCCTCGGGCTGCAGGCGCAGCAGGCGCCCGTAGCTGCGCCACGCGAGGTCCTCGTCGGTCAGGCGCTGCTTGTAGAGCTCGGCCAGGCGGCGCAGGAGCCCCACCTGGGTGTGGCTGTCGCCGTCGGCCTCGGCGCGCTGGAGCTGGATCTCGAGGACCTGCGCCAGCTTCGCCCAGTCGCCGCGGGCATCGTAGACCGGCTCGAGCAGGCGGGTGATGCGGTCGCGCTGGTCCTCGTCGGCGAGCAGCTCCTCGAGGCGCTCGACGGAGGCGGCGTGATCGGGGTCGTAGCCCAGCGCCGCCTCGTAGTGGTCCACCACCGCCTCGCATCCCTGGCCCGTGGCGCGGGTGCCGTAGGCGAGCATGCCGAGTTCGCTCTCGAGGTCCGCGAGGATGACCGTGGAGGCGCCAAGGTCGGTCAGGACCTTGCGCTTCTTGTCGAGGACGTCGAGCAGGGGCTCGTAGCGCTCCTCCTCGAGGTAGATGGCGACGAGCTCATCGTGGACCTGGGTGTCGCGCGGGAAGTCGGCGAGCATCTCCCGGAAGATGGCCTCGGCCTCGTCATTGGCGCCGACGGCGGCGCGCCAGGTGTGAGCCAGCCTGAAGAGGATGGCCTTGCGCTCGTCGGCGCTGTCCGCGATGGCCAGCTGCTTGGTGCGGATGAGGATGAGCTGATCGAAGGCGTCGGTGCCGGCGTGCGCTTGCTCGGCGGCCGCGAGGGCATCGCGGTTGTACTCGTCGAAGGTGAGGACGCGATCGAAGAAGGTCAGGGCCTCGGCGCCGCTGCCGAGGTGGTCGCGGTAGATGCGGCCGATCTCGAGCAGGACGACGATCTTGTCGGCCTCCGCCTCGATCTGATCGACGGACTCTTGCAGCACGTAGACGTACGCCTCCCAGTTCTGGGAGATCTCGGCGAGGCGCTTGAGCTCGGGATGGAGATCGACGGCGTCAGGCGCCTCGCTCACCGCTTGGACGTAGGCGAAGAAGGCGGCGTCAGGGGCACCGAGGTGATGCTCCTGCACCTCGGCTTGGGCGAGCAGGACTTCGCGCCGCTCGCCCGCGTCGGAGCTGTCCTCGAGGACGATGTCGTAGACGCCCGGGAGCGCCTTGAAGTTCGCCAGCTCGCGGTAGATGGGGATCAGCAGGCGCGCGGCGCCCGCGTGGTCGGGTGCGAGGTCGAGGACCGCCTCGAGGTTCTTGACCGCGCGGCGCTGCTCCCCGAGCTCGTCCTTCCAAACGGCGGCCGCCTTGAACAGGAGCTCCGTCTTGTCGGCCGGGTCGGCGATGGACTTGGCCTGGCTCTCCAGGGTGCGGACCCAGTCGGTGACGTCCCCGTAGCTGCGGAAGAACCACTCGAGGTTGTCCCAGTCGCGCTCGGCGATGTACTTCTTCTTCAGCTCAGCCTGGGCCTTGCGATGGCTTGGATCCCGCTCGAGGAGCTGGCGCCAGACCTGCGCGGAGCGGTCGGGATCATGCAGGCGCACCGAGGCGACCATCCCGAGCTTGTCGAGCAGGGCGATCTGGTCGGCGACATCGGCGGCGAGGGCGACGCGTTTGTCGAGGACGCTGGCCAAGCTCCGGTAGTTCTTGTCGCGCTCGTACAGGGTCTCGAGCTCGCTCAGGGCCTCGGCGTGGCTGTCGTCGGCCTCGAGCACCCGCTCCCACAGCGCGATGGGCGTCTGAGGCTTGCGGATCCGCTCGCTGGCCAGGCGCGCCAGCTCCACGAAGCGCTCGTGTCTGTCGTCGCCGTCGGGCAAGCGCTTGATCTCGCGCTCGGAGATTCCGATGTAGCTGTCCCAGTCGCGCCGCGTCTCGTAGATCTCCTTGAGGACGCGGATGGCCTCGGCGTTGGCGGGATCGAGGCCGAGGATGGCCTCGTAGTGCTTGATCGCCTCGGTGGTGTTCGAGAAGCGGTCCAGCATGATCGAGGCGATCTTGCGGTGCAGCTGGATGAGCCGGGTCGGGTCAGCCTCGTGCTCGACCTTTTGGTTGAGCACCTTGACGAGGTCCGGCCAGCGCTTGAGCTCGGTGTACTCCTCGGCGAGGGCGTCGAGGGCCGTCGGATCGCCGGGGGCGATGTTGAGGATCTCGTGCCAGGTGGCCACCACCTTGGAGGCGGCGTTCATCCGGCTCTTGTAGACCCCGATCATCTCCTGAAGCAGCGAGATCTTCTCGTCGACGGCGCCGTCATCGAGGCGCTTGACGCGGTCCTTGAGCAGGTCGACCAGGGCGTGCCACTTGCCCACGGTGACGTAGAGTTCGCGCAGCTTCGCCTCGGCCTTGTCGTCGCAGGGATCGGCGCTGCGTACGCCCTGCCAGAAGCTGATGGCTTTGTCGGGCTGACCGTGCTCCTCGGCGCGCTGGGCGAGGACGCGCTTGACCTCGATCGGGTCGTCCAGGCCGCCCTTGGCCGGGTCGCTCAGGAACTGCTCCAGACGCCGCCAGTTGTTCTGGGCGGTGTAGTACTCGAGGTAGAACTTGCGCAGCAGGGTGGGGTCCTCGGGGGCCGAGGTCACCTTGCGGAAGGACATCTCGGCCTTCTGCGGCTCGTCGTAGCGCTGCCACAGCATGAGGCCGTTCTGGTACTGGAGGAACGACCCGATCGCCGCCTCCTTGTTCACGCGGGCCTGCTGATTGAGCACGCGCAGCAGCGGGCTCTGAGCGTCGGGCGCCCAGTCGGGGACCTGGCGGTAGACCTGCTCGAGCGTGGCCTCGTCGCCTTCCGCGACCAGGTGTTTTATCAGCGCCTCGAAGGCCCTGACGTCGGAAGGGTTGGCTTCGACAGCGGCATAGAGCTCGGCAGTGCTCATGAGGCTCCTCGAGTGTGTTTCGGGCCCCCCTACACAGACCAGCAGCGGGGCGCTCGTAACGGCGCGGATATAGCATGGGCTCGCACCCGCGACAACCGCGTCAGAGCGGCCTACAGGGCGTGTGCCGCCTCGACCCTACGACCCGTCGAGGCGCCCCCCCACACCGCACGCCGTGGCGGAGGCCGATCCGCCGGCGGAGCCGCGATCGGCCATGGCAGGGGGAGGCGAGCCGGCCGAGGGGAGCCCCAGGGCGCCGCGGCGCGGCCCGTCACCCGCGGCCGCCGCCGACGACGCGGAGGTGGCGGCGCCGCTTGGAGGCCTCGGCGGGCTTGTTCGCGGCGGCGGCCCCGGTGGGGTGGCGGCGCTCGTCGTCGGGCGGCAGGAGCTGATCGCCGACGGCGTCGAGGTCCACCCGGATGTCGTGGGCGCTGAGGATCTTGCGCAGGGTGTGGTCGTACTTGGCCAAGGATCGCTTGACGGATTGGAAGCCGTGCTCGGCGGCGGCGGCGCTGGTCCAGAAGTTGAGGGGGTTCATCTGGAAAAAGCGCTGGTCCGTCTCGGTGGGCTCGATCAACACCACGTCGCCGTGGAAGTTGGCGTCGAGCTTGAGCTTCTCGATGCCGAGGCGGAGCCGGCTGTGGAGGAGCGTTCGGAAGGCCTGGTTGATGATCACGCCCATGCCGAGGTCGGCGATGGAGCTGCGGGCGCTGGACACCGGTCGGTGGCGGTAGTTGACGAAGGGGCGGAAGGGGTTGTAGCAGACGATGAGCTCGGCGCCGTGGCGCACCGCGGTCGAGATGCCGGCGGTCTTGCGGACGGCGGCGTCGCAGTAGTCCTGCTCGCGCCCCGGGGGGCCGACGCGCGCGGGCTTGAAGAAGCCGGGGATCGCGGTCGAGGCCTGGACGGCCTCGCTGATCGTCACGGAGTTGTCCTCGTCGTGGCCGAAGACGACGCCCTGGGCGGTGTTGATGTTGGTGGCGCTGATGTACAGGCTCTTGCCGGTGGTGAGCTTCAGCTCGCGGAAGCTGTTGGGCATCCCGTTGCGCTCGAGGTTGTGGCGGATATAGGCCTCGAGGGTGGCGTTGTCGAACAGCCCCGAGGGGAGGTAGCCGACGCGGCGCCGGTCGGCGGCCTGCTGGGAGAGCTCGTCCAGGAGCGGGACGGCCAGCGCCCGGGCGGTCTCGACGCCCGGGTCGGCCAAGAAGTCCTCGGCGCGGCGGCGCGTCGCCGCCAGGGCGCTCGGGAGCGAGCGCGCGAGGGCGCCCAGCGCGCGGGGCGTGATGGTCAGCAGATCCCGGGCGAGCAGCAGGGGCCGCTCGACCCACTCGCGCCAGTTGGGGCGGTAGAAGTGCGTCATCTCGAAGCGGGTCAGCCGGGTCGGCTCGCCGATGATGGCATCGACCAGCTCCATCGGGTGCATGCCCGCGGCGATCGGGGCGGCGAGGAAGGCGCCCGCCGAGATCCCCATGTACATGTCGAAGTCGTTGACCGAGGCGTTGGCCAGGTAGCGGTTGAAGGCCGCCAGGCCCCCGAGCTTGAAGGCGCCGCCGCTGATGGCGCCGCCCGCGAGCACCAGGGCGCGGCGGGCGCCGGTGCGCGGGCGGGACAGATCCGACTTCTGGACGAAGGTGATTCCCAACTGAGACCTCGTGAATGCGACGTGGGCGAAGCAGCCCACGCCATTATCCACGAGACGGCGGCTTCAACAACCTGGAGGAGCCGGGCGCGGGCCGGCCTCGCGCCGCGATTCGCGGGTGGCGCGGCGCCCTAAGACACGCCGAGGAGGTTCGAGCCGACCTTGACCAGCAGCCCGAGGATGCGGTCGCGCGCCTGGTCGTCGTCGGCCGCCGCGAAGGCGATTCGGTTGTCCTCGCGCGTGTTGGTCACGAAGCGCATCACCAGGTGCGTCAGGGCGATGACCGCCTCGCGCGCGCCCTCGCTCGGCACCTCGAAGCGCTGGGCCAGCAGCGCCGAGATGAGGTCGAGGGCGGGCCCCATCTTCCTCTTGCGGACGCGGTTGTCGGCGCCGCCGCTGTCGAGGACCGAGCGCAGCATCACCCGGATCGCGTCGCGCCGCAGCTCGGCCCAGGTGTACACCGACTCGATGATCTCGGCGAAGGTCGCCGGCGTCCCGATGGTGTCGCCGAAGTCGAGGAGATCTTTGTAGACCGAGTCAACGACCGTGTCGTACAGCCCGCGCTTGTCACCGAAGTGGTAGGGCAGGGTGGCCGCCGTCACGCCGGCGCGCCGGGCGATGAGGCCGAGGGTCGCGTTGGCGAAGCCGTGCTCGGCGAAGGCCGCCGTCGCCGCGGCGAGGAGCGCTTCGCGGGTCTGCTCGGGCTTGCGTCCCTTGATGCGTCCCATGACCTCGGCCTCGCCGGAAGCTGCGTCGGAGTCGCTCCCCCCGGGCCGGTCGACCGGCTCGGAGGGCGCGACGCGGTTCGGCGCTGCGCTACTGCCGCAGCAGCTTGAACTCGATGCGGCGGTTCTTCTTGCGGCCGGCCTCGGTGCCGTTGGTCGCCACCGGGACGTCGGGGCCGAAGCCTCTGGTGTCCAGGCGGTCGGCGGCGATGCCCTTGTCCACGAGGTAGCGCTTGACCGCCTCGGCGCGGCGGCGGGACAGCTCCATGTTGGCCTCGCGGGCACCCTCGGAGGAGGTGTGGCCCTCGACGAGCAGGCGCAGCTGCGGGTACTCGACCATGACCTTCACCGCCTGGTCGAGGACGGGGAAGGAGCTGTCGCGGATGATGTCGCTGCCCACCGCGAACCGGATGCCCTCGATGGTGCCGGTGAACTTCTTGACGATGTCTTCGGGCGGCGGCGGCGGGCAGCCCTGGTAGGCCTGCTCGCCCGGGATCCGCGGACAGCGGTCGTCCTTGTCGGCGATGGTGTCACCGTCGGTGTCGGGGCAGCCCTGCTGCGCCTGGGCGCCCGGCTCGTCGGGGCAGCGATCGTCCTTGTCGACGATGGTGTCGCCGTCGCGGTCGGGGCAGCCGGTGTGCTCGACGGGGCCGGCCTCGTCGGGACAGGCGTCGTCCCGGTCGGTGATGGTGTCGCCGTCGCGGTCGGGGCAGCCCTTGGCGCTGGCGACGCCCGGGACCTGCGGGCAGGCGTCAGCGGTGTCGAGGAGGCCGTCGCCGTCGGTGTCGAGCAGGACCGGCGCCTTGTCACCCTCGCCGCCGAAGCTGGCGAAGAGGCCGAAGCTGGCGATGAGGTCGTGGCCCGTGACCTCGCTGCGGCCGTCGGGGGCGCCGTCGGCGGTCGCCACGCGCAGCAGGTAGCGCAGGTCGACGCGGAAGCCCGCGCTCTCCCAGGGGTAGAGCTTGACGCCGAGCACGACGTTGCCGCCGACGTCGGCGTCGCTGCCGAGGTCGTCGTCCTGCGGGATCAGCGTCGAAAAGCTCAGGCCGAGGCCCGCGAAGGGCACGAACCAGTCGTGGGTCAGCGGGTGGATGACGCCGTCGAGGTGCACCGTGAAGATGCTCAGACGGTTGACCTCGGCAGGCGACAGCTGCAGCCCCAGCTCCAGGCCGAGCACGCGCGTGAAGTTGTAGGTCCCCGTGAGCGTGTAGGCGAAGGTGTCGGCCATCGCCTCAGGGAACGCCGGGCTCGCGGAGTCGAAGGGCACCGCCTCCTCGTCGAGGAAGAACAGGCCGCCAAGCTGCAGGCCGATCTCGACCGCGCCTTCCTTTTGGAAGGGCCGGGCGTCGGCGTGGGGCGCTCGCGCCACGAGGGCGATGGCGACGGCGATGGCACAGGCGCACAAGACGGTCAGGTGTCGGCGCATGGGGCGTGGCTCCGGACCCTGGGGCCCGGGTTGAGCCGGGCCGCGTTGGAAAGGGGGCCGCGCGACGGCGCGCGACCCAGCCCTAATTAGGATTCGGTCGAGAGGCTGTCAACGCGCTTGTCCCCGGCGTCCGCGGCGACCCAGCGCGTCGCCCCCGGACGACGCGCGTGTCGTGGGTGGGTTCGTTGTTCAGGACCTCGGAAATCGCGTCACTCGAGCGGCCGCGCGACGGTATCGATCACATCCGCGTCGGCAGCCGCCGCGTCGGTGTTGGCGGGTGTGTCCGCGGGCAGCCCCAAGCGGCGGCGCGCGTCGATCACGCTGAGCCTGACCAGCTCGCCCAGGTCTTCGACGATGGGGACGAGGCGCTCGACGAGGCCAAGCTCGACCTCGGCGACACGCTCCATGGTGCGGGCCGTCCGGTCGAGACGATCGAAGAGGCGCTCGGCCCGGCCGACGACCCGCAGGGCAGCCGCGCGGACGACTTCGCCGTCGCCACCGTCGGCGCGGCTGAGGGCGCCGCGGACGCGCTCGAGCAGGGCGCGGGTCGCCGGGAGGGCGCGGCGGGCCATCAGCTGACGAGCTCGGTGATCCGGCCGAGCAGCGCCGTCGTCGTGAAGGGCTTGGTCAGGACCGGGAGGTTGCCGCGGCTGAGCCAGTCGCGGACCCGGGGGTCGCCGCGCTGGCCGGTGACGATGATGAGGCGGTCGCGGAGCTCCGGGTGGGCCGCCGCGGCCTCGGCCCACAGCTCCGGCAGGGTCCCGTCGCCGAGGTAGAGGTCGGCGATGACCGCGTCGAAGCGCTGGGTCCGCAGGGCCTCGCGCGCCGCCCACAGGCTGCGGCAGCTCACCACCGAGTGGCCGCTGACGGCGAGGACCTCCGAGTAGAGCTCGCCCATCATCACGTCGTCGTCGATGACCAGGATGTCCAGCGGTACGGGCGTGCGGGTCTGGTCGAGCTGACGCGGCGGGGTGGCCGGGGACAGCGCCAGGGTGACGACCACCTCCTCGCCGTCGGTGGACGTCGCGATCTCCAAGGTGGCGCCGAGCTGGCCGAGCTGATCGCAGGCGGCGCGCAGCTCGACGTCGCTCAGCGTCGGACCGCTCTTGGAGCGCGACGGCTGGCGCGGGTCCAGGTGGCCCGGGAGCGTGTCGTTGATGATGTCGCAGCCGGAGAAGGCCATGCGGATGGCGGGGGGGAGCTCGGCGTGCTGGGGGCGGCAGCTGACGGCCACCTCGTGGGCGCGGTAGTCGCGTCGCAGGCCCAGGGTGCCGCGGCGGATGAAGCAGGCGACCGCGTCGCCGAGGAGCTCGTCGTTGGCGGTGACCCAGACCGCGGCGGGGGGCAGGGCGACATCGACGCTGATCCCGTGGCCTTCGAGCTGAAGGCGCAGACCACGCACGGCCCTGGCCGTCGTCTCGCAGGCGTCGACGGTGCCGTCGAGGGCAGGGGCCTGGCGCACGCCGGCGCCCAGGGTCGATACGAGGCGGCGCGCGCGCTCGGCCTGGGTGGCCACCTGATCGAGGTAGTAGCGGCGTCGCCGTGCGGTCGGCGCGAGGTGAGACAGGGACGCGAAGCCGATGATGCCCGTCAGCGGGTTGCAGATGCCGTGGACGACCGCGGCGACGAGGCGCTCGACGTCGTGCAGGCGGCGGGCGTCGTCGCGAGAGCCGCCCCGGGCACGCTCGCCGCTGGTCGGGAGCACGGTGATGCGAAGGTGATCGCGGTCCAGCGTCCGCAGGGCCAGGGCCGGCTGATCGCCGGCGCTGGTCTTGATGGTGATGTTCGCCGCCTGGCCGTAGGGGGCCGTGAGCCCGGGGCCGCGCAGGTAGCCGGTCACGGGCCGCCCGACCAGGTCCTCGGGAGCGAGCCTGCATGTGCGGGCGAAGCCGAGGCCGGCCGCGACGACCTCTCCCTTGAGATCGACCACGAGCTCGTAGCTTCCACAGGGCTCGGCCACCGTCGCTGCCCTCCAGTGCGCCGATGCGGGCGCCGCCATCGTCGGCGCGCCTGTCCCCGCGGGCCTGTGGTCCGCGCCGGTCGACCGCACCCCGTGGCGTCACGGTATCGCGACTCGGGGGACCAAGGCCAGCGACGGGGTGCTGAGTGCAGACCTGATCGGTGAAGGGAGAAGCGGTTCTCTCCTCCCTTGGCGTGGTCGTCGTTGCCGAGGGTTTCGCGATCGCGCCATACGTCGCCTCGAG
>PDWJ01002040.1_pt1 | contig 22610 bp, 17 predicted proteins | sample 1430881 | NCBI WGS metagenome assembly PDWJ01 (sample SAMN01162460, study PRJNA174530) | Oral metagenome, whole genome shotgun sequencing project. | biome: Marine environment; feature: Marine mammal; material: Swab sample of the gingival sulcus; isolation source: swab sample of gingival sulcus... | reverse complement strand
TTACGTCGGGGTTGATTTAAGTGTTCAGTCTTTTATTCACAATGGACATGTCTATTTGCCGATTGAATATTTTGTTAACTACTTTGGTGCAACAGTGACATATAATGAGGAGTTGAGTACATTTACCATCGTCGACCCAACGATTAATTTGACCGACGATGTGCGTTTATTTGCCAGCGAGGATAGCGCAGAGGTGCTCTGGTTGGCGCGTATCATTAATTTGGAAGCACGTGGCAATAGCCTATACAAGCGCTTGGCGATTGGTGATGTCGTAATGAACCGCGTCAACAGCAGCAATTTCCCCAATACGGTTTATGGTGTGATAAAAGCTAAAGGGCAGTTTCCACCGGCTTATTATGACGGGTTTGATACGATGGTGCCAAGCGATAAGTCGATGACGGCAGCGGTATATGCCTATAGTGGTGAAAATGTAGTTGAGGATTGTCTCTACTTTAATTTAAAACCGTTTAGTTGGAAATCGCCCGCTGATTATTTTGGCGAAATTGAGGGTGACCATTTTTACCGTTAAGCTAATTAGTTGACAACGGATATTCTAGTAAGGAGAGTTAAATGCAAGTCATTTCAATAAATAGTTCTAAGCGATTTGTCTTATTGATCGTTACATTGATACTGACGGTTATTGCGCTGTCGCTTGGTCAATTTGATAGCTATGCAGCAGCTGAAATCGAGCTGGTTGAAACTACTGATGAGGCATCAGAGACTGTAGACAGTTTAAAAATCAGCTCATCTCAGAGCATTAATGTTCAATTTGGCGAGAGCTATTCGGTGGATGATTTGACTGATAAAAAGGCAATTTTTGCCGGACAAGAAGTCGCAGGCAGTTGGCAACTGAGCGACGATAGCTTGACGCAAATCGGTCAATATGAGGTCGTCTTGACCTTTACGGCCGATGATAGTCAATATGGCAAGGCCGAACAGACGATTAATCTTAACATTTTGCCGGGACCGGCTAAAAAAGTATTGATTGGAGAGCCTGATTATACCACCATTGAAGAAGCAGGTAAAACATTAGCTGATGCCGCATTAAACGTTGGCACGATTGGTCCGGTCAGTGGTCAAATAGCATTTGATCAGCCGCTTGATACAGTTGTTGAAGCAAATGTTGCTTACAGCTGGACATTCTCGGCTGATGACGAAGGGTATCTACCGCTCAGTGGCGAAATTATCTTATTTGTCAAAAGTGAAGAGGAACAGCCTGCGGCTGAGGATAAAACAGCCGATCAATCAGTTGCTGAAACAGCAGTTGTCCTAGATGACTATCAAGATTATTTTGATGTCAAAGCTAATACTTGGTATTATGATGCCGTTAAATATGTTTCGCAGCATAAAGTGATGCAAGGGGTATCTGACGAAATGTTTTTACCGAGTGATGAGACGACGCGCGCTATGCTGTTGACGATTTTGCATCGTCTTTCAGGCGAACCAAAGCCTGCTAGACAAGACAATTTTTCTGATGTGCAGACCGGTTTTTGGTACAGTGAGCCAATTAATTGGGGTGCAGAGCAGAGCATTGCCAATGGCGTTGGCGATAATATGTTTAAGCCAAGTGGCAATCTGACGCGTGAACAGTTAGTTGTGGCGTTATATAGATATGCGCAGCTCAATAATTATGATGTTACTGCCGAAAGCGATTTAACAGATTATGATGATGCTGATAATTTATCCGATTGGGCAAGGCAATCAATGCGTTGGGCGGTTGAAAATAAAATTTTAACAGGTACCAGTGAGACGACATTGTCGCCGCGCGCCGGTGCAAATCGCGCGCAAATGGCGACGGTACTACAGCGTTTTATGCAGAAATACGTTAAATAAATCTATTTGTTGCATAGTACATTTTTTGCTAGTGCGCTATCAGTGGTGGAGGAAGGGTTATGAAACAAACGCGTCCGGTATGGGCGGAAATAAATTTAGATGATTTGGCACACAATATTAGAGAGGTCAGACGTTTAACTACTAAGACGGCTAAGGTTATGGCGGTTATCAAGGCTGACGGTTATGGCCATGGTGCTTCTGTTATCGGTCAAACTCTGCTCGATAATGGTGCAGATTGTTTTGCCGTAGCAACCTTGTCAGAGGCAATTCGCCTGCGTGCTGACTATCCGGAGACGCCGATTTTGATTTTGGGTTATACGCCAAATCATTTGGCCCCCGATGTTGCCGAGCATCGGTTAACACAGACGATATACAATTTTGAACAGGCGCAATACTTTGACAGCTATGCAAGAAAAATGAACCTTAAAATTAAGGTTCATTTAAAAATTGATACCGGTATGAGTCGATTGGGCTTTATGTGGAATGACAAAAGTACTAATCTGTTGCGCTGCTTTGAGTGTCAAAATCTTGAAATTGAAGGCATTTATACACATTTTGCACGTGCCGATGAAACCGACAAGACTTTTACCCATCAACAGGCGGCGCGTTTTTTGGCGGTCGTTAAAAGAATAGAGACAGCGGGCTTTAACATACCGCTTAAACACGTTAGCAATTCTGCGGCAATTATCGATTTGCCAGAATACAATTTTGATATGGTACGCGCCGGCATTATGCTTTACGGACTTTACCCATCAGGTCAAGTTGATATGACGCGCACATCACTGCGTGAGGTGATGCAGCTACGCGCAGCAGTTGCCAATATAAAAACATTAGCGGCTGGTAGCGGTGTCAGTTATGGGCATCGTTATGTGACGCCTGATCGACAGATTATCGCCACTTTGCCACTGGGCTACGCCGATGGTTTTACCAGAATGTTAAGTGGTAAAACTGACGTTTTACATAAGGGGAAACGTCTGCCGCTAGTTGGTCGTATTTGTATGGATCAGTCGATGATAGCGGCTAATCAAGAGGTCAAAATTGGCGATGTTGTGACTTTGTTTGGTCGCGACGGCGCGCAGTTTAAATCGATTGATGAACTCGCACAGGCGATTGATACAATCAATTACGAAATCGTTTGTATGATTGGCAAGCGCGTACCACGCTATTACTATAAAGATGGCCAGCCGCTATGCTGGCAAGATGATATTTTGATTTTAAAGAAGGGTGGCTGCCGTGAAGAATAAATTATCGCTAATCGTATTGGTTTTTGTTATATCGTTACTGGTTGTCTTTGCGGCGCCGGGCTCGGCTGAGGACCCTTTGGTTTCAGTCAGCTATGTTGAAGATAAGCTGGCTGAATTGAAAAGTGAAATAATTGAACTGGTTGAAGCAAATAGTGAGACTGTGTCAGACGATAAGACGAACGATGCAGATGTCAGCGGTACTTTTGAGGCATTTACTTTTCCAAATGGCTCACAACTTGTGTTTGGCGCATCGACCGAATTTATTGTCAGACGCGGTACAGCAGTTCTGGTTGATCCCGATCAGAATAATCTACCCGATTTGACGAGTGGTATCGATATTGTCGCCGGTGAAGAAATACCGCTGAATCATCATATGCTTTGTCCAAGGCGCGATGGCCGCGGTTTAATTGTCGCTGCTGATAGTGCTGAATTTTGGATTATGATAAAAGGCGAATATATCGTTATTAAATAGCGGGTAGTAATGAAAATATTTTTATTGGGATTTTACGGTTATGATAATATTGGCGATGAGGTGTTGTTAGCATCTATTTTAGATGCTCTAGGCGGTGCCGATATCGAATTTAAAGTGCTTAGTTATAATGCGAAAAAAACCGAGCGCGTTCACGCTGTTGCGGCTGTTTCGCGTGGCAAAAATATCGGCGTTATCAAGCAAATTGCTAATTCTGACGTCATTATGGTTGGCGGTGGCAGCATTTTACAAGATATCACTAGTTCCAAATCCTTTTTTTATTACATGAGTATTTTATTGATTGGTAAATTATTAGGTAAAAGCATTTACTTATTGGGTAATGGTTTTGGTCCAATAAATAGATGGTATAATCGTCGCTTGCTAAAGTGGTTCATTCCTTATATTGACGGTGTCATTGCACGTGATGGCGAGTCCTATCAGGCGTATCACCAATATGGTTGCAAGCGTCTTTATAAGGGTGTCGATTGTGCGTTTGATTATCGCAGACTACCGGTCGATAGTATTGATGATGATCCTTATGTTGTAATTGCATTGCGACCATGGAAGAATAGCGAACAGGTAAGAGCGGTCTTAGAGCGGTATATTCCACACTTAAATCATTTGGGATATGCGGTTAAATTGGTTGCGATGAAAACGCCGGAAGATAGTGTAGAAATGGTAGAGTTAACCAAAATTGGTGACCAGACAGAACTTGTTGCTTATGACATTGAAACGGTTTTAACGGTTTTAAAGGGTGCTAAATTGTTAATTGGCATGCGCTTGCACGCCCTAATATTAGCTGCTTTAGTCGCTACGCCAATTGTCGCAATCAGCTATGACCCTAAAATAACTAGTTTTGTCGAGCAGTTGCTGGGACGAACGACTTTGACCGTCGATTCGATTGATTTTAAGTCGCTTGACGAGCAAGTTATGCAACTATTAAATAATTATCAGGCTGAAGAAAAGAATTTGTCTGCAGCAGTTATGCGTAATCGGCGCATTGCAGCCGCACAGATTGATTTGATAAAAGATTGGATGGTACAATCAGATGGCACAGCAAGTTAAAATTTTTGGTGTTCGCTTTGATAATGTTACAGCAGAAAAGGCGTATCAGCGTTTTGTCGAATTTTTAAAGCAAGATCAAACGGCTGTCATTTTTACGCCTAATCCAGAAATTGTAATGGCTGCACAAGAAAATAATGCGCTCAAAGAAGCACTATTGGAAGGTGACTTGGTTGTACCCGATGGCATTGGCATTATCTATGCTTCAAAAGTTCACCGCTTGGGATTAACCGAACGGATTGGCGGTGTCGACTTGGCGGAGCGCGCCTTCCAATTTTTGAATGCTAAGCGTGGTTCGATTTACTTATTTGGCAGTAAGCCCGAAGTGGCTGAAATTGCCGCTTTTAAGTTGACTGAAAAATATACTAATCTCAAAGTGCTTGGCAGCCATCATGGCTATGTCGATGAAAATAACGAACTAGAAGTGATTGACGAAATCAATACTTTAAAGCCCGATGTCGTCTTTGTCGGGCTCGGTTCACCAAAACAGGAATTATGGATTCACAAATACAAACGAATTCTCAATTGCAAGGTACTAATTGGTATTGGTGGCGGCATCGATATTTGGGCGGGTCATGCCAAGCGCGCACCGCGTTGGCTTCAAAAAATTGGCTTAGAATGGCTCTATCGCCTATTTCAAGAGCCCCGTCGAATTAAACGCATGATTAAGTTGCCAGTTTTTGCTTTTAAGGTCACAACTACCCGTAAAATATAATGGGCTGTTAGCGATTGCTTTAAGAGGAGCGAATATGAATTGGAAAAAAATCTTTATTGCGATTATTATTATTAGTTTTATCGCTAGTGGCTATATTGCTTTTCAGCGTTACCAAGTTGAAAATTTTGAACGCGCCTATGAAATCACGATGCCATATGAAGAAGTCGTCAAAATGGCTAGTTTTAATGGTCGTACACTGGCTGATTCACTAGCCAATTGGAAAAGTGTTGGCGTTAACTCGATTACATTGACAGAAATGACGATTCATAGCCTAAAAGATAACGGTCGCTTTAATTTACACTCGCATTTTGAGGGCAATAATCTCATCTTAGAGGGTGATAGGGTAGGTCTTGAACTAATTGCTGAACGGTTGTCTAATCGATTAGCCGTAGATCGCCAGATTAGTTTTAATGCCGCCGGCGGGCTGGTTATTGAGGGAAACGTCAATGATTTTTTTAAGACGAGCACACTTGCTAAATATGGCCTTGATAGTGAACAGACGCGTATTTTGGGGCGTGCTGCATCGATTGTAGAATTTATCGGTTTAGGCTTTTTAGATGAAGATATTGAATTAATTAAACAATCTGGCATGGCTTTGCGCTTGCGTCCGGCTTACGTTTACTGGTTACAAGATGCCAAGTATTCGATTGATCAAACACTAAATTATATTGACCGTTATTCGCAGCAACCCTATATTTGTTTTAGTGGCAATGATGTGCTTGGCACGGATAGCGAGTTAGATTATTTGGCGGCTCAGTTAAAAGCGCGCAATATTGCCGTTGTCATGATTGAAACGCCCGTTCAGCGTCAATTTGTCGAACAAACCGGTTTACCGGCATTAGTCGAAAAAATGGATTATCAGGCGGTTAGAGCACTTTCCACTTTTGATTTTATTCGCGATCGCTACGACTATCAAATACCCTTTCACCATCGTGGCGAAGAAGTTGCCAACACTTATTTTCGCGCCATTACCGAACGCAATATCAGCGTTGTCTTTTTTAAAACCTATACGCGCTCGGGCAGATTACTGGACGTGCCAAGCGAGCATTATAAAATGAATTTGGCTGTTTTAAAACAGCGTTTAGCAGCTCATGGCATTGCCAACATTTCGGCTGATTGGAATACTGCCACTGACAATTTTTATATGGTGGGCTATCACGTCGATCATCGCTTAGTAGGCATTGTTGCGCTGGGTGTTGTTGCGGCGCTGTTTCTGCTGATTAATTTGTTCTACCAATTGCCGAATAGTATTAATCTGTTGTTTAGCATTTTAGCAACGCTTGCCGTCGGTTCGGTTTATATTTTAAATATTAAAGTCGCTTCGTTTAATTTATTGTTTGGCTTGTTGGCGACGATGGTGTTTGCGCTATTGTCAGTTTACTATATCGTTTGGCAGGCGCGACGTTTATATGATTTAGAGCAGCCTTTGACATTTGGTAAGGTTTTCTTACGCGGAGCAACAGTTTTATTGACGGCAATTTTATTGTCACTGGTCGGGGCAGCTTTTGAAATCAGTTTTTATGCCGACAGCAAATTTTTGCTGGAAATGGCCATTTTTAGAGGGGTGAAAGTATCGCAATTGGTGCCATTAATGGTGGCCTTCTTGATTGCAGTATACTATTTTGGCAAAGAAATTTTAGGTAAAGTAGATTTAACGCGCAGTCAACAGTTAAAATATGTATTAGACCTAAATGTCAAAATTTGGCAGGTGCTTGTAGCCTTTGCATTGTTGCTTTTGGTTGCTTTGTTATTGTTGCGCAGTGGTCACGAAAAGAGCATTGGCACGCCGTCAATTGAATTGTTCTTTAGAAACACACTAGAGTACTTTTTATACGCGCGGCCGCGCAATAAAGCGCTTATTCTCGGTTTCCCGATTGTCATCATCTTTATGCATGTCGTCAATGGCAAAAAACATGCATGGAGCTATCCGGTTTTTGCCTTCTTAGCGGCAATTGGCCAAGTTGATATACTCAATACCTTTTCGCATTTACGTACACCGCTTGATCTATCGATTATCAGAGTATTTTTAGCATTTTTGCTGTCACTTGTCGTCTATGCTATTTACATGGTTGGCTTTATGATTTGCGTTCACCTACTAAAGTGGTTCAAGCAAAAGTTGAATCGGCAATGCGGGTAATAAAAATCAAAACGTAGTAAAAATAAAAGGCGCCGAAAAAGTGGCGCCTTTTGATATATAAGCTAGTGAACCCTCATTAGGGCAGCTGTTTTTGTAGTTCTTCTGCCGCTAGGAATTCTTTAACATCATAGGCGTTTTTCATCGACCATTCAATATGTTCAGCGGCTTGTTTTGGCTCACCTGCTGCCAGATAAATGCGCGCCAGTGCGATATGTGCATCGTAATTTTCCTTGGCTAAGTTAGACTGTTGATAACTGCTAATTGCCTGGTCGATGACATCCAGCTTATAATAGGCATCGCCCAATTTATTGTAGGTGTTGCTATCTTGCGGGAAAATTTCCAGAATGCGTTGGTAGTAAAGCAATGCGGTGCGCTGATCGTTTAAGATGACATCGTGAATATAGGCAGACTGCTTTAATGCTGAAACGTGATCCGGAAACATCGATAACACTGTTTGATAGCGGTCGAGTGCAATGGCGTAGTCTTGATTATTAAATGATTGCTCTGCTGCGGCATAACTGCGTTCAACAGTTGGTAGCGTCAAATCGGCTAGTTGCTTTTCGGCATTCCATTCCACTGTACCGCCGAAAAATTCAGTTAAAAAGCGTATTGAAATATAACTTTTGTCTTTGTGTATTAGCAAAGGCGCATCCATTTGGTAGACTTTGTCATCGACAATGACATCGCTTTGACCGGATTTAAAGCTGATGTTTGAACCGAAGCGCGTGGCGACGACGCGCCCGTCTGCGCCGTCCCATTCGACCGTAGCATTCATTTTTTCAAGAATGCCGCGCAGTGGCGCCATGGCAATTGGTTCGGCACCATCTGGTGCATACATAAGTGGATAGCTATCAAAGTATTCTTCTTTGCTATTTAAGGCTAAACGAACGGGCTGTTCTTTTAATTCTTTGATGACAAAGGCATTGCTGACTTTGCGTTCGGGTTCAACCAGATACTCGCCTTTGTAAACCAAGCCAGAAGAGCCACCACCATCTAAATTAAAGGCTTCTACTAAACCCAATTGCAGTGCAATATCGGCCAGTTCGTCAAGCGTGATTGGCGTCTTGCTGACTAGCATTGCAAGCGCGCCTTCCTGATTGATGCCGATCATTGAGCGTTTGGCAGCAGCATTGTTAAATTTGGCCAGTTTAAAGCCCTCGGCTTTGGGATCAAGCACTTTTTGACCGTTTTGAATTAAAATTGGCCCAGCGCCGGCTGCATTTTCAACATTTTGAAAAATAGTAGCACTATCGCTTAACTGACCGCTACCGTCGCGTTTAATCATACGCATTCTAAAATCGACGCGGTCGCCCAATTTGAAAATATCTAAAAACTTAGGGTCATATTGCACGATGATATAGCCGTTGTCTGGAATTGGCGGTATGTAATCATATTTGCCGATTACTTGATGTTGATCGACGGCAACGGCGTAAACCGGACCTTCTGGAAAATCTCCGTTGTAGTGCTTGTTAAAAATCATCATGGCATTGGGTTGATAAAATAAATGGTTAATGTTCCAAGAGGTCCAGTTGTAGGGGGGCTCCCATTGATTGTTGACCGAGCCTTCGATGACGATGTCCATGATGGCACTGTGCATTTGGTTGTTGCCATCAAAGCCAACAATTGAGCCACCTTCGGCGATGTGTTCAATATCACCGTTCATAATCAGCGTGCTGGCTGGCTGTGAATCGGCGCCCATATTAAAAAAAGAGGCGTTAATGGCGGCAATGACTTCTTCGTCTGGGTCATCATTTTGACTGAGTTCAATCAGTTCTTCAACCGGTCCAATCTTATCTTTGGCCAACGCCAAATCGACCTTGTACTTGGGGTCGCTTATATCGACCCATATTAAATATACTGAATAGCTTTTTTCGCCGACCATCACCTCGACGGGTGGGTATTTTTGACTGGCTGCTTGGCCATTATCGGCAAAAGTTGCTGTAAAAATGACTAAGAGTAGCATACAAAGTGTAATAAGTAATGTTTTATTTTTCATCGTTATGACCATTCCTCTCTGATATTTTGCTAGTGACATCTTAGCATGTTTTGGTAAAAAAAGGTTACTTTTTTTGGAAATTTAACAGAGGATTAATATTTTAAAGAATAAATAAAAGTTTCAGAATTAAAAGGTTTTTATCATCAGCTAAGTGTGATATAATAATTGGGTGTAAAAATTGTTGAAGCAAGGAGTATAATGTGTCGAAATTTATTGTCAGGCCTACCGCGCAAATTGCCGGTGAAGTTGTCGTTGACGGCGCTAAAAATGGCGTGTTGCCAATTATGGCAGCGGCACTTTTAACGGCCGATAATTGTCAGATAGAAAATGTGCCAAATTTAAAAGATGTCAATGTCATGACCGAGGTCATTACTGCTCTCGGCGCTACTGTTGAGCGGGCTGGTGACAAGATGACTATTTGCAGTGCTAAAATCACCAGCAACGAAGCACCTTATGAGTACGTTAGCAAGATGCGTTCGTCTTTTGATGTGATGGGACCACTCTTGGCGCGTACAGGCTTGGCCAGCGTGCCACTGCCGGGTGGATGTGCGATTGGTGAAAGACCGATTGACCTGCATCTAAAGGGGTTTAAGGCATTGGGTGCTGAAATAACTTTTAGTCGCGGTTCGGTGCAGGCTAAAGCCGACAAATTGATCGGCAATTCAATCTATTTAGACTTTCCCAGTGTTGGCGCCACCAAAAATATTATGATGGCGGCAACTACAGCCGAGGGAACAACTTATATTGAAAATGCCGCCAAAGAACCGGAAATTACAGACTTGGCCAACTTTATCAATAAAATGGGTGGAAAGATTTCCGGCGCCGGTACAGATACGATCAGAATTGTCGGCGTCGAGTCTTTTAAGGGGACATCGCACACGGTACTGCCCGACCGTATTGAGGCCGCAACTTATTTAGTGCTGGCCAGTTTGGTAAAAAGTGATGTCTTGATTAAATCGGTTGAGCCCAGTCACGTGCGTGCCGTTGTTGCAAAATTGAAAGAATGTGGCGTTGTGATTGAAGAATTTAATGACAGCATTCGCGTTCGCGGCAATGGTCAACTAAATGCTGTCAATATTACCACTTTGCCACATCCTGGATTTCCAACTGACGTACAGGCGCAGTTTATGGTATTATTAACCAAAGCCAAAGGTAGTAGTGTAGTGATGGAAACACTGTTTGAAAACCGTTTTATGCACGTCAGTGAACTGAATAGAATGGGTGCCAATATAAAATTAGAAGGCCATAGTGCAATTATTAATGGTGGTATTCAACTGCAAGGTGCGCATGTTAAGGCGACCGATTTACGGGCAGGTGCTGCTTTGATTTTGGCAGGCGTCATCGCCGAAGGCGAGACACATATTCACGACATTAGCCACATCGATCGTGGTTACAGTAAAATTGAAAATAAACTAATTGAACTGGGCGTTTCTATCACGCGTATAGTAGATTAACAGGAGGTCTTATGTTTGGCTTTGGTGCAGAAATTGGCATCGATTTGGGTACGGCAAATGTTTTGGTATATATCAAGGGAAAGGGTATCGTTTTGCAAGAACCGTCAGTTGTGGCGATTGATCGCAATACTGACAAAGTTTTGGCCGTCGGTGAAGAGGCGCGTCGTATGCTTGGCCGAACGCCGGGTAATATCATTGCTATTCGCCCATTAAAAGATGGTGTTATTTCCGATTATGATGTTACAGAGCGCATGCTCAGATATTTTATTAATAAGACATGTGGTAAAAGACGCTTTTTTCGACCGAAAATTATGGTTTGTGTGCCCAGTGGTGTTACCGAAGTTGAGCGTCGTGCCGTTATAGATGCCTCAACAGAAGCCGGCGGCGCCAAGACATTTATTATTGAAGAGCCAATTGCTGCTGCAATCGGCGCCGGTTTAGATATTGAAAAACCGGATGGCAATATGGTGATAGATATTGGTGGTGGCACAAGTGATATTGCAGTCATTTCACTGGGTGGTGTGGTCGTCAGTAAATCAATTAAAATTGCCGGTGATAAGTTTGACGAGGCGATTATTCGTTATATGCGCAAAAATCACAATTTATTAATTGGCGAACGCACTGCCGAAGAAATGAAAATGACAATCGGATCGGCTTATCCAAGGGTTAAACCGGCTGCAATGGATTGCCGCGGACGCGATTTAATAACCGGCTTACCGCGGGTTAAAAATGTCACTTCTGAAGAGATGATGAACGCATTAAACGAGCCGATTAACGCGATTAGCGATGCCGTGCACGCCGTGCTGGAAAAGACACCGCCTGAACTGGCATCTGATATTAGTACCAGCGGCATTGTGATGACAGGTGGTGGCGCATTGTTACATGGCCTTAACAAGTTGATTGAATCGCGTACCGGTATACCGGTTTACATTGCCGATGATCCGGTTAGTTGTGTAGCTAAGGGAACGGGCATGTCGCTTGATCATATTGAAATTTATGAGAAATCACAAGAGCAAGTGTCTTACCGACATCATTAGGATTAGCTGTTAAATTTTGCAAAAGAAAACCAAAAACAAAAAGGTTTTCTTTTTTTTTGAAAAACCTTGCCAAAGCTTTGTCAAAAAGGTTATAATAGTGAGGTGTTATAAGCACGTTATTTGGTACGTATGTGGCGTTTCGTGCGTGCCCCAGGTGAGAGTTTCACTCACATTTGTTATTATATTAACAAATTTAGATAAGAAAACGCTATCCTGAGGAGGTATTTATGAAAGGTTTTGCGATGTTAGGAATTGGTAAAGCGGGCTGGATTGAAAAAGAAAGACCTGTCTGTGGTCCGCTTGACGCGATTTGTAAGCCGATCTCACTTGCTCCCTGTACATCTGATATTCATACGGTGTGGGAAGGTGCTATTGGCGAGCGTCATGATATGATTCTTGGCCATGAGGGCGCTGGTGAAATCGTCGAAGTTGGCGAGCTTGTTAAAGATTTTAAAGTGGGTGACCGCGTACTGGTTCCTGCCATTACACCTGATTGGAATTCATTAGAAGCGCAAGCTGGCTATTCAATGCACTCTGGTGGCATGTTAGCCGGCTGGAAGTTTTCAAACTTTAAGGATGGCGTATTCGGCGAGTTTTTCCATGTAAACGATGCTGATGGTAACTTGGCACATATTCCGGAAGGCGTTGATCCGGTATTGGCACCGATGTTATCTGACATGGTTCCAACTGGCTTCCACGGCGTTGAATTAGCTGATGTACAATTTGGTGACGAAGTTATGGTCGTTGGTATTGGCCCAGTTGGCTTGATGGCCGTAGCTGGTGCAAACCTACGTGGTGCATCTCACATTTATGCTGTTGGTACACGTCCTGAATGTATTGATGCAGCTAAATTCTACGGTGCGACAGATATTATTAACTATAAAAACGGTCCAATTGACGAACAAATCATGAAGTTGACAAATGGCGAAGGCGTCGACAAAATTATCATTGCCGGTGGTACAGTCGACACATTCCAAGAAGCCATCCGCGCATTGAAAGCCGGTGGTGTGATTGGTAATGTCAACTACTTGGGTAGCGGCGACTTCGTTAAAATACCACGCGAAGATTGGGGTGTTGGCATGGGTCATAAAGCTATCATGGGCGGCTTAACACCGGGTGGACGACTCCGTTTAGAGAAATTGGCTAAATTGGTGTCAACTAAAAAATTAGATCTTTCTAAATTAGTTACACACCGTTTTGACGGTTTTGAGTATATCGAAGAGGCGTTGTTACTGATGAAAGACAAACCGCAAGATTTAATTAAGCCGGTTGTCGTCGTCGCTGAAGACTTGATGAAAAAATAGATGAAAGTATTGATTTTATCCGGGTTTTTAGGAGCGGGTAAAACAACTTTTTTACTACAATTAGTCAAACATCTCAAGAATGTTGTTATTCTGGAGAATGATTACGCTCGCGATGTAGATCGCGAGCTTCTTTCTAATCAAGATAACCTGACTTATTCAATTGATGAGGGTTGCGCCTGTTGCACGCGTGGCGAGGAATTAGAAGGATCGATACTGAGCATTGCCAATGCGGTAAATCCTGAATATTTGGTAATTGAACCGACTGGTTTATGTTCGCTTAGCACTCTGATTAAGCGCGTCAAAAAAGTTGAATACGAACGCATTCAATATATTGGCAGTATTGCCATATTGGAAATGCCCCGCTATAAAAAAATTGAAGAAGACTATCCCGACTTATATTTGGATAGTTTACAAAATGCCAATTACATCATTTTATCGAAATCAGAAGAGAGTGACGATAAAGCTTTTGTTGAGGCGGCTGAACACTTTGCACTTAATTCAAATGCACAGGTGGCGACACGTCATTATACTCAATTTGACGAAGCCGACTGGCAGCAAGTTTTAGATTCACTCAGCCCGCTGGCCGAAGTAAAGGAAAGCCATTATCATTATCACGCCATGACGCTTGACTATGCTGCTGTTGCCTTTGTCGATATGCACCAAATGGGTACCTGCTTTAATGCTTTGTTAGAGGGGCGCTTTGGTATCATCATGCGCGCCAAAGGTGGCATTAAGATAGCTGATAAATACTATCGCATTGATATTGTTGATAAAGAATTTACCTTTGATGTCGTCGAAAAGCCGATTACTCATTTGGTATTTATCGGCAAAGAGTTAGATCAAAATGCTTTTGACGTACTCTTTAAAAAGCACTATGTTTGTTAGTTATGGTTTGCGATGTAGCGAATGTCAAAAATAATTTTGGCATTCGCTATTTTTCTTGCAATTTGGGTATAAATTAGCTGTATGATTGAGGAGGATAGAGTGAAGGCTTTGGTATTAGGTGGTGGCGGTGCGCGCGGCGCCTATCAAATTGGTGCTTGGCGGGCACTTAATGAATTAAATGAAAATTTTGATATTGTCACCGGCACTTCGATTGGCGCCATTAATGCTGCACTGTATGTGCAAGGTGATCAGCAGTTTAGCGAGCAACTTTGGCGTCAGATGACGATTGCGCAAGTGGTTAAAGCCAATGGCGATATACTTGATCGCTTGGTTAATGACGAGATCAGCGGCAAGGATATTAAGCAAATATTGGAGTTTTTTGGTCAAACCATCGGTCAAAGCGGGCTCGATATTGCACCCTTGCGCAAGATGATGGAAGAATGTATTGATGAAGATAAAATTCGTCGTGCAAAGGCCAAATTAGGCATTGTAACATTTTCGTTAACCGATTTTAAGCCACTTGAATTGTCGATCGATCAGATTCCCGAGGGGCAATTACACGACTATTTGATTGCCAGTGCTAATTTGCCGGTATTTAAATCAGAACGTCGCCAAGGTAAACTGATGATCGATGGCGGTTTTTATGATAATATTCCCGTTGGGCTGGCAGCGCGTATGGGCGGAACCCAGTTTACAGTTGTCGACCTTAAGGCATTTGGCATTAACCGCAAAGCCAAAGATGTCAAAAAGCGGGTTATTGCACCACTGTACGGTCTAGGTGGTACGCTTGAGGTTGCACCGCAAAAAATTGAACGTAATATTGAATTGGGCTATTACGATACATTGCGCGCTTATCGCAATTACAAAGGCAGAGATTATTATATCGAAAATGCGCCTCATAGTCGGCAGATAATTGAAAAATTCAGCGCGCTTGATAGTGAAAATTGTCAATTTTTGAAAAGCTTGTTAATGGCGGAGGACAGCGATGATCAGCGCTTTATCTTTGAAGTGCTTCTGCCGCAATTGGCAAAGGCACTCGATTTTAAAGCCGGCGACAGTTATGTCGATATTTACTTGGGCTTATTGGAAAAAGTGGCGGCTTCACTCGGTATTGAGCGTTTTAAAATATGGTCGTTTGTTGATTTTGAAACGATTATTAGACAAAAATATCAGTCTGGTAATACATTAAAAATTGAAAAGACGATGATAGAAAAGATTATCAATCGGCTTCGTTCGCTAGGTGATGACATCAAGTTTTATAATACGATTTACGAAAAAATAGTGAGGTGACAAATGAGTTATCGTGAGGTTTATCAAAAGTGGTTAAATGATCCGGCGTTTGATGCCGATTTTATCGCCGAATTGGGCGGCTTAACAGATGAAGCAGAGATAGAAGACAGATTTTATCGTGCACTCAGCTTTGGCACCGCCGGCATGCGCGGCATTATCGGTGCCGGGCGCAATCGCATCAATAAGTATAATATTAGAAAGGCCAGTCAAGGCTATGCCGAATATTTGTTGTCAAAAAACAAGCAAGCCAGTTGTGTAATCGCCCATGATAATCGACGATATTCCGACTTTTTTGCGCGCGAAGCGGCGGCTGTGTTTGCTGCCAATGGCATTAAAACCTATTTGTTTGATGATTTACGCAGTACGCCGGAACTGTCTTTTGCGATTCGTCATCTTAAAACAACCGGCGGCGTGGTGGTAACGGCCAGTCATAATCCACCGCAATATAACGGCTATAAGGTTTACGGTTCAGATGGTGCGCAGCTGATGCCAGTCGAGGCGGCTAAGGTGAGCACAGCAGTTGATTCAATCGAAGATTTTGCTAAAATTCGCTATTTAAACTTTGAAAAAGCGCTGACAGATGGTCTAATACAGTATATCGGCGAGGCAGTTGACGCTGCTTATTTATCAGCTGTAAAGAGGCAGATTATTCGACCACAAGTTTATCGTCAGCCGCTGACGGCGACTTATTCAGCTTTACATGGCGCCGGAGCCATGATTGTAAAGCGGCTGTTGACATCGTTAGAGTTGACAGATGTTCATTACGTTACATCGCAAATGGAGGCTGATACTGAATTTTCGACTGTTAAGCAACCTAATCCGGAAGAAGAACAGGCATTTGAGGTGTCACTTCAACTGGCACACGATGTTTCAGCTGAATTGCTGCTGGCATCTGACCCGGATGCCGATCGAGTTGGCGTAATGGTTAAGGCCGATGGCGCATATCACAAGTTGAATGGCAACGAAGTTGGCGCCTTGTTGACACATTATGTGCTTAGTTCAAAATCCGATTTACCGACAAATGCCATCATTGTCAAAACGGTGGTCACCAGTGATTTGGGGATGCGCATTGCCGAAAACTACGGCGTGGCCTGTCAGGAAACGCTGACCGGATTTAAGTTTATCGGCGATAAAATTAAAAACTATCAACAGAGCGGCCAATATAGTTTTATTATGGGTTATGAAGAAAGTTATGGTTACTTGGTTGGTCAGCATGCCAGAGATAAAGACGCCGTCGTGACGATTATGCTCATCATTGAAATGGCAAAATACTATAAGTCGGTTGGCAAAACATTAATTGATGTACTAAATGATCTCTATGCGCAGTATGGTTATTATAAAGACCATTTAATTGCCAAAGTGTTGAGTGGCAAATCCGGTATGGAACAGATGCAAAAAATAATGGCAGCACTGCGCTCAGCAAAGGCAATTGGTACGCTGCCAATTGTTAAAGTGGCCGATTTTTCGAGCGGGAAACTGTGCGATATAAGCAGTGGCAATTGCACGACATTAGAGCAGCCAAATTCTAATGTATTAAAGTATTATTTAGCCGATAATTCGTGGTTTGCGGTGCGGCCATCCGGTACTGAACCAAAGTTAAAATTCTACATTTCGGTAGTCGCTACTGACAGTGCAGCTGCTGAGCAAAAGATTCAAAATATTATGACGGCGCTCGATGACTTTATGGCGCCTTATATCGATTTATGTTAGAGATTAAACAAGTGAGGGCAACATGGAAATAACAGCTTGTTATATGACAAAAACTCGGTTGATGGGAGTGTTAGCTGGCTATATCGACTATCGCGTCAACGACCTGAGACTGGTCGAATTTTATCATATAGAGTTTGAGGAATACGGCATTGATCGCTTTGAACAATTAGTTGCCCCGAGCGACCATGACGTCGTTGAAATGCGCCTCGAAATGTTCGGCAGGCTGGGGGGTGAGATTGTTCCTCTAAGTGAGGCTGAATTTTTACAGCTGACTGCTGCTGCCATTAGCATTAATCGTCAGGCAGAAGGCTTAAAAAAGGCGGTTAAAAAGTCGCAGTGGTTACCGGCTGAAATAGCGCCCGATCTGCCTGTTTATTATACAGCTATCAATAAATTAATCGAAACGATTCCATCGCAATATGCCTTTGGTCATTATTTTTTGATGCGCTATTTTGCGCAGGATAATATTTATCAGCACATGATTAAAACAACGCTATCTAGTTCACCCGCTTATTATACGCTATTGTTAAATCAGTTGACCAAGCGGGTTGATGATTATCATTTTTCGGCACTTTTATTAGGACGCAGTTATGCGACTGCTAGTGGTACGATTCAGTTTAGTAGTCGAGCTGTTCAGTCTTTGAGCGATTTAAAAATCACGGCTATTTCCGACAGTGAGGCCGCTGCATTGCTACGTCGCAACGAACGCATTATCGTCTATCAAATCTTCGACCAAAATACTGAAAATCACTTGATGCAGGCCTATAAGTATTTAGTGCCAACGCTTTATCCTAATGGTCGTCTTTACATCAAATATCGCAGCGATGATAAGCATCTCAATCAGCCATTGTTTCGACTAAATGACGATGTTGAGATTTATATCTACGTCACCGATGGTGGTCAGCTACTCTTGGTCGGCAACAGTAAAAAAACGCTTGAAAACTGGCATAGAAAACTTAGCAGACGCTTTGGCAGCACATTACGACGCTATCAAACGCTATATTTTGATAATTCAATATTATATGATTTTATTTTGTCAAAATACGATAATTTTGACTACTATTTAGACGATTACGGAGATTAAAATGACGGTTTTAAGCCAAATTATTGTTTTGTTTTCGCTCATCTTGGTTGGCTATGTCGTCAAGAGGCTAAAAATTGTTTCAGACGAGTTTCAAGCTGGTATCGCACCGCTAATTTTAAATGTCACTTTGCCGGCGTTTATTCTGTCATCAATGAATTTTGAATTTTCAGTTGAAACATTAAAATCCAGTGGTTGGTTGGTGGCAATTTCATTTGCAATGTACGGCGTGGCTTTTGTTTTCTCTAAGCTGTACTCCAAAGTGGTTAAAAACTCACCGCGCCAGCGCGCTGTCTTTGAGTATGCCATCATGTTTTCCAATAGTGGTTACATGGGATATCCGGTAGTTGCTCAGTTATTCGGTGAACAAGGCGTCTTTTACGCCGCTATTTATAATCTAAGTTTCAGTGTCCTAGTGTGGACGTATGGCGTTGCTTTATTAAGTGGTCAAAAAAATGTCAATATACCATTAAAAAAGCGCCTGCTGGCATTTATAAATCCAGGATTAGTTGCTGTTACGCTCGGCTTTATACTTTTTTTGTTCAATTTGTCACTGCCGCCAATTGTCTACAACTTGCTGGATATGATCGGTGCCACCACGACACCACTATCGATGATGTTTATCGGATTCATTTTGACTGAAATAAAACCGGCTGAAATCTTCAAAAATTATCAATTGTTGGTGGTTAGTATCATGCGGTTGATTATTTTACCGGCAACGACTTATTTGATACTGTTTCTATTTGGTTTTAGCGGTTTGACGCTATACATACCAGTCGTTATCGTCGGTATGCCGGTTGCGGTTAACGTGGCAATATTTGCTTCGCGCTATCAAGCCGACTATCAGCTAGGGTCGTTGCTCATTTTTACATCGACCCTGCTTTCGGTAATAACAGTGCCGATTATGATGCTGCTCATTCAAAGATAAATGAACTGGTTTTCAACTTTCAACTTTTCATTATAAACAAGACTTGTTTTCTAAATATATCTGTGTTATAGTGTTGTTGACAATTAAATGAGTTAGTTAAACTAAACACCTTATTGAGAGCGACTGAGGGACTAGGCCCGATGACGTCCGGCAACCGGTATTGACACGGTGCTAAATCCTACAGAAGAAATTCTGAAAGATGAGGGTATAAACAGGCGCCTATCTTTCAAGGCGCTTTTTGTTTAGTTATCAAAATACGAGGAGGTTATTATGAGAAAGAGTTACTTTACATCTGAATCGGTCACCGAGGGACATCCCGATAAAATGTGCGACCAAATTTCTGATGCCGTACTAGATGCCATTTACAGCTGCGACCCAATGGCGCGCGTCGCCTGTGAAACGTCAGTTACCACTGGCCTAGTGTTAGTCAGCGGTGAAATTACCACCAATTGTTATGTCGACATTCAAAAAATTGTTCGCCAAACAATCAACGACATCGGTTATGACCGCGCCAAATTCGGCTTCGATGCCGAAACCTGTGGTGTCATCGTCGCGCTCGACGGTCAGTCGCCCGATATTGCACAGGGCGTCGACAACGACTGGGAACATCGCGTTGCACTGGACGACGACGACACCAACAATACTGGTGCGGGTGATCAGGGCATTATGTTTGGCTATGCCTGCAACGAAACTGACGAGCTGATGCCATTGCCAATTTCACTAGCGCACAAGTTGGCCAAGCGGTTATCAGAAGTGCGCAAAGACGGCATTATCGACTATTTGCGCCCCGATGGCAAAACGCAAGTAACGGTCGAATATCACGACGGCTTGCCAGCGCGCGTCGATACTGTAGTAATTGCTGCGCAGCACAACCCCGACGTCAGCTACCAACAAATCGTCGACGATTTGAAAGAACACGTCATCAAGGCGATTGTGCCGGCGACGCTGATTGACGATCAAACCAAATACTATATTAACCCAACCGGTCGCTTTGTCATCGGTGGGCCGCATGGCGATGCCGGTTTGACCGGTCGAAAAATTATCGTTGACACCTATGGCGGCTATGCACGTCATGGTGGCGGTGCTTTTTCCGGCAAAGACCCTACAAAGGTCGACCGCTCGGCAACCTATGCGGCGCGCTATGTCGCTAAAAATATCGTGGCGGCTGGCTTGGCCGACAAGTGTGAAATTGAACTGTCTTACGCCATTGGCGTGGCGCAGCCACTGTCAATTTTTGTCGATACCTTTGGCACTGGCAAATTAGATGACCAAGCCATTGAAGATATTATCAAACAGCAGTTTGACTTGCGTCCGGCTGCCATTATTCGTGATCTCGACCTAAGGCGCCCAATTTACAAGCAGACAGCGGCCTATGGTCATTTTGGCAGAACCGATATCGACCTACCGTGGGAAAAGACCGATCGGGTTGATGCCCTGCGTCAAGCAGCACAAGTGTGAGGAAATTAAAAGGAAAAACGAAAAGAATGAGACTTCTCTTGGTGTCAGGTGGCAAGGGGCTACCTGACACCAAAGCATTAAGCAAAGGTTAGACTTTTATTTTGCGCTACTAGATTAAGCTATCAAGTGAGATTTTTTATCGTGAAAGTTAAGCCAACTACAGGGAGGAAAATATGGCAGGTGAAAAAGATATTAAAAAACTATTGAAGAATATGACGCCAATGCTGTGCAAGAAAGAGTATGTATTTGTCACCACAAGCAAAAAAATAGATGAAATATCTGAACTGAATCCGCTGTGTACATTTATGGAAGAAGAGGGTTTAACGCTTATAGTCGAAAAGGATATTGCGATTTCAAATGGTTTGAAATTTGAAGCTGTATTTAAAAAAATCACACTAAAAATACATTCAAGTCTTGAGGCCGTCGGATTAACAGCTGCAGTTGCGACGCAATTAAAAAATTATAATATCAGTGCGAATGTAGTGGCGGCGTACTATCATGATCATATTTTTGTGCAATCACATTTATCAGAAAAAGCACTAAACTGTTTAAATGAACTAACGCTTTGATTCTGCTGGCTATATTTAAATTTAGTATTAGTCAAGAATGCAAATCTTCTGTCAACTTTCCACTTTAAACTTTTAAATAATGCAACTTGCACACCAAATTGGTTTTCAAAAATGGTATGATATTAAAAGCAATACTTAAACAACAGACGAGGTGGCAATGGTTATTAGCGGTGTCGTTGCGGCGATTATCTTTCACAATAGCGAAAATAATTTTTATATTTTATCGGTTGATACCGGTCAAGAAGAGGTGATTATTAAGGGCGTATTCAATCAGATTGACGTTGAATTGGCCTATCAATTTCACGTCGTCGAAAAGAATCACCCGATCTATGGCAAACAGTACGAAGTAGAGGCCTACAAGCTATTAATGCCAACCAACAGCGAAAAAATCATTCAGTTTTTGGCCAGCGGTATCTTTGATGGCATCGGCCCGGTAACTGCTGAGCGCATCGTTCAAAAATTTGGCGATGATACACTTGATGTAATGCGGCTTAATCCGGAGCGGTTGCAAGAGGTCGACGGCATTGGCCGCGCGACGCTGGCTAAAATCATCTCGTCATTTGCCAGTCATTTAGAAGCTGAAGAGGCGCTCTTTTTTCTTAATGGTTTGGGCTTATCGGCTAAGTTGTCGTTTGCCGTCTACGAAAAATATGGCAATGCAACAATTAGTCAAGTTAGACAAAACCCCTATAATTTAATTAGAGATGTGCGCGGCCTCGGCTTTAATCGCGTCGATCAATTGGCACAGCAACTCGGTTTTGACCGCACCGGAGCACAGCGCACCGAGGCTTATATACGTTATTATTTAATGTTACAGGGTACGCACGGCCATATGTATTGCCGGCAAGAGCAACTGCTTGACGATGTCGTGCGCAAGTTAAATGTCGCAGCCGAGCAGGTTGAAACCGCCTTGTCCGAGCTGCATATCAAGGGCGATGTTGTGCTTGATACAGCTGATGCGATGGTACGTGTCTACAGCCGCGAGATGTACGATACCGAAATGGGCATCGTGCGTGAAATTGCCCGCTTAGAAAGCGGGAGTATTAAAAAGATTGCATTTAAGAATAACTTTAGCGACCTCGATTTAACCGATGAACAACAGGCGGTGGTCGACAGCGCCTTAGACCACAAAGTTTTTATTTTGACCGGTGGCCCCGGCACCGGTAAGACGACCATTCTCAAAGAGTGGGTATTGCGCCTAGAAAAAAGCGGTCTAAGTTATAGTTTGTGCGCGCCAACCGGACGTGCCGCCAGTCGCATGGAAGAAGTGATCGGTCGGCCGGCATCGACGATTCATCGTCTGTTGGAATACAAATATCAAGAAGACACCCAATTTTTGTTTTTTAACAGAAATGCCGATAACAGGCTTAGCAGCGATGTCATCATTGTCGACGAGGTATCAATGATCGATGCGGCGCTGTTTTTAAGCCTTTTAAAT
>PDWJ01002038.1_pt1 | contig 22615 bp, 16 predicted proteins | sample 1430881 | NCBI WGS metagenome assembly PDWJ01 (sample SAMN01162460, study PRJNA174530) | Oral metagenome, whole genome shotgun sequencing project. | biome: Marine environment; feature: Marine mammal; material: Swab sample of the gingival sulcus; isolation source: swab sample of gingival sulcus... | reverse complement strand
GCTAACGCATTGACCCCCGCGACGTACTGTTCGACGCCGGCTGAGTATTGCCTGGTGCCCTCGGCTAGGTCAGCGCCGCCACTGGCTAGCTGCGCCGCGCCAGTGGCCAACTGATTTACGCCTTGCGGCAGCTGTTTCACCTGCGTGTTCAGTTCCCGAATGCCGCCCAACAGCTCGGTGGCACCCGAGCTAAGTTGATCCGCGTTCGCCACTATCGGCTGGGCCTGCTCACTCAGCAGCCGGGCGCCGTCGGATAGCTGTTGCAGCCCGCCGCGCAACTGCGCGGAGTTTTCGGCCAGCTTCCCGGGCAACTCCCGGGCGAGCTGCTCGTTGCCGGTGGCAACCTGATCGGCGCCATCGGCCAACCGTTGCAGGTTCGGCGCCAACTGCCGCAGCTTGGCCACCGATTCGCTGTAATGCTCAATGTCATCGGTATAGGCCAACATGTTCTCGAAGGTCTGCAGCGGCGTCAGCCCGGTGTTCGGGTCTGGCGCATTCAACGCGGCGGCTGCGGCTGCCGCCGCTTCCCGGTAGCCCGCGACAACACTGTCATCCACGCCTTGGTTGAAGGTCTCTTGCAGCTGCTGGCAGGTAGCTGGATCGGCGACGGGGCAGGTGAACTGATCCTTAATCTGCTGGGCGACCGCGTAGACCTCCGGCGGCACGTCGGCGTTCGGGTCGGACAGCGACACCAGATAGGCATACAGTTCTTGGACGGCTGGCCCAGCGGCCGCCACCACCGGCTCCAACTCCGCCAACACATCCGCCAGCTGGGCGAGTTGCTCGCTGTACGGCTGGACCTCGGCGTTTAGCTCGTTGACCCCATCGGAGACCTGCCGCGCCCCCACCGCCAACTCGTCGAGTTGGGAGAAGTCCAGCTCGGCCTGATCGATTCCGGCAATAACCTGATCAAGCCCGCCCTGGATCGCCCCGACGCCCTGGATCGCCTGCTTAGCCCCGTTGACATACTCCGGCAGCCCGCCGAGCAACGCTTCCGAGCCATCGTTGAGTTGCTGCACCCCGCCGACCAGCTGCGGCAACTCGCCCTTGAGCCGCTGCACGCCCCCGTTGAGTTCGGCCGCCCCGTCGGTGTATTGCCGCACGCCTGCGGCCAACTGGCGGCCCGCCGAAACGAGCTGGTCGCCGCCAGCGACCAGTCGGCCGGAGTTATCGCTCATGAGCTGCAGCCCGTCATTGAGCTGCGCGGCTCCCGCATCCAGCGCATTGATCCCCGTATTCAGTTGAGCACCACCGTCGGCCAGCTGATCGGCTGCCCCGACGACGGTTTCGAACCTTTCCTTGACCTGGTTGAAACCGATGTAGACGTTATCCAGGTAGGCCTCGGTCAGGCTGTCGTTGATGGTCTGGGTAGCCAGCCACGCGATTTCCTGGGCCAGCTCCGCGTCAGTGATCGGCGAGTTCTCCGAGACCGCCACCTTGATAGTGGCCTGCCGCGCCGCCGCCGCGTCGTTATCGCTGAACGACGTGGCTGCGGCCGAAAACTCCTCCGGGATCGTAACCACGGCGGCGTACGTGCCCTCGGCCAGCCTCGATTCGGCGCTCTCTTCATCTGCCAGTACCCAAGTGACATTAAGGCCTTCACGATCAATGATCTCGGCGGCCAACTGTCGGCCTAGCGGCACGATGCGCCCATCTATCTCCACCACCTGGTCGAGATTGACCACGGCCGCCTCCACCACCATGGTTCGATCTCGCGATGTGAGCCCCGCCAGGGCTAGGCCCAGTACAAGCGGAACCACCAGCAGGGTTAGCAGTGCCACCCAGCTGAACTTGCTAGCCGGTCGATAGGTCATGATTCACTCCTGACAGCTGTTTCTCCCACCACTTCAACAACCCGATCCAGCGCTAGCTCCTGCAGTAGCTCGGCACTGGTCGCACAACACAGCACCGCGCGGTCGGCGTTCTGCCTTGTGTGGGCGATGATCTCGGCCAAGGCCTCGCGTTCCGCTGCGGTGGTGATCCGTTCCAGCGAATCCAACACAATGACGCGATGGGTAACGTGCCGCACCCGATCGAGTGCCCGTGCTGCATTACTACTGTTGGCGACATCGAGATAGGTTGTTCGGCGGCGCACCGCTGCCTCCGCGTCAGGCAGCAACTCCCCGGCTACTCGGGCCCGGCCCGAACTGATAGGCAGCCGCCCGGTTAGCGCCAGCGCCGCACCCGTCCTAGCCCCCACCTGGCCCACGATTCCGACCACCTGTCCCGGATACATGACCAGATCCAACTCAGCAACAATCCCAGCAACCCGCAGTTGCTCGACGTGTACGACGGAACCGTCGCCGGGCCAGTCGGCCAGCCGCAACTTGCGAGTGAGGACCTCGCCTTCCACGTCAACCACCGGCACGTAGCGCTCCAACCACGATGGCAGCCGCCAGGCGCGATCCCCGATCAGCGTAAGCACGGCGGGCACGAGCGTCATCCGCACCAGCACTGCGTCCACCAGTACTCCCACCGCCGAGGCAAATGCCAACGCCTTGAGCGACATCATCTCGGTTGGCACAAACGAGACGAAAACGGTAAACATGATCAACGCCAGCGCGATGATCACCGGGCCAGAGGCACGGAAGCCGTCGCGGATCGCGTCCAAGTGCGGCTTGCCGTGCACATATTCCTCGCGCATCCGGCTGACCAGGAAGGCTTCGTAGTCCATCGATAACCCGAACAGGACACCCATCAGGATGATAGGCAGGAAACTGATAACCGATGTCGGTCTCTCAAGGTTGATCAACTCGTTGAACCAGCCGTCGTTGAATACGAGGGTGGTCGCCCCGAAGGCGGCGCCAATACTGAGCAGGAACCCCAAGGTAGTCTTGACCGCGATCCACACCGAGCGGAACACCGCGACCAGCACCAGCAATGACAACCCGACCACCAGGGTGCCAAAGGGCAGAGCGGCCGCCGCGATGCGCTGATTCACATCCAACTGAACAGCCGTGATTCCCGTAACCGCGCCCTCAATACCATGGCGTTCCGGCCAGGTGTCGACCAGTTCACGTAAGTCGTCCACCAGCTTCGCGGTCGCCGGGTCGTACTGGCTGGTGTAGGGGATGATCTGGATCAGCGCGGTGTCGGCATTCTTGTTGGGCACCGCTAGCGCGATGAGTTTGATGTTGTCGAGCTCGCGCACGTCAGCAACCAAGTCATCGATGAGTCCGAGCGGATCAGTCGAAGAGATTATCTCGGCTGTCACGATCAGCGGGGTGTTGTACCCCGGCCCGAAGTGCTTCTCAATCAGGTCGTAGGCGATGCGGTCCGGGGCATTGACGCCGTGGTCAGCGGAATTGGGCAGCGACAGCTGCATCCTGAGCCCGGGGATGGCCAATACGACCAGTCCTGCGACCACGACGACTGTTGTCACGATGGGGTGAGAGGTGGTGAACTGTACCCACCGCTCAAACACGCCACGCCGCTCTCGGGGCGGCCTTGTTTCACCAAACTCGTCGGTAGCCGGGAGTTGTTTCGAGGCGGCCCTTGCAGCCCTGCCCCTGCGCTTCGGTTTAGGCATCATCCGCCTGCCGAGCACTCCCATGAACGCCGGCATCAAGGTCAGCGCCAAGGCAACCGTAACCGCCACCGTCAGCGCCGCGTAGACACCCATGATAGTGAGGAACGGAATTCCCACGACTGACAGCCCCAACAGCGCGATGACGTTGGTGGTGGCCGCGAACAGCACCGCCGAGCCAGCGGTACCAATCGCTTTACCAGCTGATTCCAGTGGTGGCATTCCGGCTTTCAGTTGCTCTCGATGCCGCATCAGGATGAACAGGGCGTAGTCCATGCCCACCGCCAAACCAAGCATGACACCCATCAACGGGACAACCGAGTTCACATTGGTGATGTTGGTACCCAAGAGCAGCAGGCCCATGCTGGTAACAACTCCCAAAATCGCTGAAAAGATCGGGAGGACAGCCGAGATTATCGATCCCAGCATGATGTACAAGACGACCAGGGCGATCAGCACCCCCACCACTTCAGTGATACCGAGCTGAGGCACGTCGTAGTTGAATGCCCGGCCGCCCATCACCACCCGTGACCCTTGGGGTAACAACTCCTGCATGCGTTCCCCGGCTGCGGTCAGCTCGGCTCGCTGGGCATCGGTGGCGGTCGTGGGCAGATCCAGATTGATGCGGATCATGGCAACCCGCCCGTCGTCGGAGATCGCTCCCTTCAGGTATTCGTTGAATGGTGAGGCGACGGACTCCACCAGGTTGAGTCGTTCAATGTCCTCGATGCCCTGGGTGATTTGGGGTTCAAGCTCGGCAATGGTGAGGCCATCCGGGGCAACTACGACGGCGGTTGCCGTGAGAGATGCCCCAGACGGGAAGGTCATGTGAAGTCGATCAAACGCTGCCGCAGAGTCCGAACCGGGTATTTCAAACTGATCGTTGTACGGACTGCGAAGCGAAAATCCCAGCGCTGCAAGCACCCCGGCGAGACCGAGCCAGAGCCAGATCACCAGCTTGCGATGTCGGAATGACCAAGTCCCCAGGTCGTACAGCCACGCTGACATTCCAATCTCACCTTCCCTGGATACGAAACTGTATCCAGGATACATTAATGTATCGAGCCTAGCGAGTGGGGGACTCACAATTGTTTATAATGTTCTCCGTTCAGTCGTCTCGACCTCGGAGGAACCGTGTCTGAGCCTACGCCACGCCGGGAGGAAACTCAGCGAAGGCTGGTTGCAGCAGCCATCAACGAGTTTGCTCGTTGCGGCATCGACGGCACCAGCGTGGAGCAATTGTGCGACGCGGCTGGGTTTTCCCGTGGAGCCTTCTACTCCAACTTCAGTTCCAAAGATGAGCTTTGCGTGGCGATCCTCGAAAGCATTAGGGAACGGATTTCCACCAATTTCACCCAGTCAATCTACGAAGTCTCGCCGGATACAGACCTAGATTGGATCGCCACCCAAGGACTACTCCGCTATTTCGAGATAGTGGCACCCGACGAGGCACACCGCCGCACCCTGGCAGAATTGGGTCAGCGGGCGCTGCGTACCCCTGAGTTGGAACAGGCGACGGCCGAAGTTGCCGCGCAAATCCGCGAGATCCTGGTCGGCGCACTGGGACAATTAAGTGAACGCCTGGATTTCACCTGGCTGCTACCGCCCCGCGAACTGACCGAAGTAATGGAGGCGGTATTCCTCAATCAGGGGGTACCGTCGCTAACTCCAAACCAGCGCTCTATGGAACTGATGACCGCCCTCATTAAGGCCGTCGCCGTACCCAACAACAGCTGAACCAAACCCGCGGCCGGGACCACACGGATCCGGTAAGCGAATATAGCTTCCGACTCCAGTCGAGCATTACACTGAAGGCTGGATCATAAGGAGACATGATGAGAGTTCTTATTACCGGCGGGGCAGGGTACATCGGCAGCACCGTGGCATCAGCTTGCGAAGATTCTGGACACGAAGTGGTGGTACTGGACGATTTCTCTACCGGTAAGCGCGAGTTCGTCGAAAACCGTCCGCTCTACGAGGGCGACATCGCCGACGATGCGCTGCTGGACCGACTGTTCAGCGAGCAGCAAATAGACGCAGTGGTCCATTGCGCCGCCAAGATCATCGTGCCGGAATCGGTAGCCGAGCCGCTGGCGTACTACGACAACAACGTAGCCAAGACCATTCACCTGCTGGAAAACCTGGAGCGCCATGGCGTCCACCGGTTCCTGTTCAGCTCGTCGGCATCGGTCTATCAGCCCGACGATGACTTCGTAGTCACCGAGGAGTCGGCACTGGAGCCCGGATCGCCGTATGCGCGCACCAAATTCATGGTGGAAATGATCCTCAAGGACTTTGCCCAGGCCAGCGACATGCGGGTGACCAGCCTGCGCTACTTCAACCCGATCGGCACCGATCCCAAGTTGCGCTCCGGCCAGCAACTCGAAAAGCCGAGCCACGTGCTCGCGAAGCTACTCGAAGCCTGGGTTGAGCAGAGCACCTTTACCGTGACTGGCATCAGCTGGCCCACCCGCGACGGTTCCGGCATTCGCGACTTCATCCACGTCTGGGATCTGGCCCGCGCCCACGTCGCCGCCCTGGAGCACTTCGACGAGGTTACCCGCGACGAGCCTTACCAGGTGTACAACATCGGCACCGGCAATGGCGTGACCGTCAAGGAGCTGGCCGCCTGCTTCGAGAAGGTGTCGGGAACTCCGTTGCAGATCAAATTCGGCGATCCCCGGCCGGGGGATGTGGCCGGGGTCTACACCGTGAGCCAAAAAGCCAAGCGAGAGCTCGGCTGGCAGGCCGAACTCACTGAGGTGGACGCGGTGCGCGACGCCATCGCCTGGCTGCCGCAGCGCAAGGAGATGCTCGGCTACTAGCTCCGGGGCTTGGTGGCCTCTGCCCACAGCTCAGCCCGCCGCCGGGCTGCCCGCCGATCGGCGAGATTGGCCCCAATGACGGCTGCCAGCACCAGCAGCGTTAGCCATCCGATCTTCTTCAGCATGCCTCGACCATAGCGCCATCTACAACGACTCGGTACCTCGCTCAAAGCTGGCCGGGTCGTGGGTGCGGCTGAACCACGCGAAACAGGCCGCCGCAACGATGTAGCCAAGCGCAAGCGCCCAGAACACCTGGGGCGAGATCCCGGCTGCGGGCAGCACAAAAGCCGCCAGCACTCCGGAGAGCACTAGCCCGCCGTTGTAGGCCATGTCGTAAAGCGTGAACACCCGACCCTTGTAGTGCTCAGCGACCTGGGCTTGAACGACGGTATCGGTGGCGATTTTCACCGTCTGCACAGCAAGCCCTAGCACCGCAGTGCCGCCAAGCAGCACCCAGAAGCTTGGCCAAGCGGCTGTCGCTAGCTGGGCCAGGCCAGCCAGCAGTAGGGCGCCGATCATGGTGCGGCGCAGGCTGGCGAGCCGCACTGCGAACGGCACCAGCACCGTAGCCAGAATGTAGCCGCCGCCAGCCAGCACCCCCCACAGCGTCAGATCGCCGATCGCGGCCTCCGGCTGGTCTGGCTGATGGAAGGTGTTGCGCATGCCCACTATCACCGCCACCGAAAACATGCCGAAGGTTACCCTCGTGGCTGCCATCACCGTCATCGCCGCCACGGCCGAACGCCGCCGCCACAAATGTTTGGTAGCCGCAGCTAGGTCGCGGGTTACGTCGCCGATCGAGGTCAGCGGGGCGCGCTGTTTTGGCCCCAGCTCGGTTCGCCCGAACCTGGCTGCGGTGGCGGCCGAACCGAGGAACAGCAGCCCCGCCAGCAGGAACACTGTTGCATTGGCCAGCGCCACACCGAGCACCGGGGCTAGCCCCACCCGGGTCGCGAAGCCGATTAGGGCACCGAGCACCACCCCAATCGGCCCGACGGTCGGCACCACGGACGACGCGGTCAGGTATTCGTCGGCTGCGACGGTGTGCTGCAGGGCCGCCGACAGCCCGGCCAGCACAAAGCGGCTGATGCTCAAAGCCAGCAACAGTGCGGCGTACAACATGAGCTGCCAGTAGCCGCTGGTGAGGCCAACCCCGATTAGGCCAGCGAGCAATATTGCCAGTACGGCTCGAGTGCTATCTGCTGCCACCACAATGTTTCGCCGATGCCAGTGATCGAGCAGCGCCGAGAAGTGGGGGCCGATCAAGGTGTAGGGCAGCAAGGTCAACGCCAACACCGCCGCCACGTCCCAGGCGGTTGCCTGCGACTGCGGGGAGAACAGAATGTAGGACGCCATGCCGACCTGCAGGGTGCCGTCTCCGGCCTGGGTGAGTACTCGGATCAAGAACAGCCGCCGGAACCGAGAGTGTTGCCACAATCGGCGCATGGCGGTCGCGACGCCCATTGGCTAGGTCCCGGCAACTTCTAGATGACGGTGGTGAGCAGCCGCCAGTTTGTCGGTGACGTCGTCGTCCATGACCTCCGCAACCAAGGTAGCGTTCATCTGCTGCAATGCGGCTTCGGCCACAGCGAGCTGCTGGTACTGGCGTTCCCGCTCGACGGGCTCACGCTCGGGCTGCTCTTTTAGGTAGGCATCGGCCAATCGTTCCAGGGATCTCACCCGGCTGGCGACGCGGCCGCGTCGGCTCGCCAGCGATGCGGCGACGGTGATCACCAGCACCGAGGCGATAACGAACAGGCTAGTGCCGATGTCGAAGGTGTAGACCGGGATCGGCTGCCCCTGGTTGAGGAAGGGCAGCTGGTTACCATGCAACGCCTCCAATATCATTTTGATACCAATAAAGGTGAGTATCAGGGCGAGCCCGTAATCAAGATAGATCAATCGGTCGAGCAGGGTGTCGATCAGGAAGTACAGCTGTCGCAGCCCCAGCAAGGAAAAGGCCGTCGCCGTGAACACCACATAGACGTTGGTGGTCAGCCCATAGATGGCAGGAATGGAGTCCAACGCAAACAGCACATCGGTGCCGCCGATAGCCACCATCACCAGCAGCATCGGGGTAAGCATCCGCTTGCCATTTTCGACCGCAATCAGCTTGTCGTCGTAGTAGTGCTCGGTCGTGGGCAGCAACCGCTTGGCCAGCCGGATCACGAAGTTGTCCGATCCCGGCTCGTCGTCACCCGGCAGCAACAGCTTGAGGCCGGTGAAAATCAGCAGCGCACCAAACAGGTAGAAGGCCCAGGAAAAGGCGTCGATCAGCGCCTTGCCTGCCAGGATGAACACGCTGCGGGAGATCAGGGCAAACACGATGCCGAACAGCAACACCTTCTGCTGGTGTTTGCGGGTAACCGAGAACGAGCTCATGATCACTAGGAACACGAACAGGTTGTCCACACTCAATGCGTATTCAGTGAGCCAGCCGCCGAAATACTCGGCCCCCATCTGGGCGCCACCAAAGATCAGCACGATCACGCCGAAGGTGGCGGCAATACTGACGTAGATGCCGGACCAGACAGCGGCTTCTCGCAGGCTAGGAACGTGCGCTTTGCGTACGTGTGCGAAATAGTCGAAGGCGATCAGCCCCGCTATCACGGCGATAGTTAGGACCCACACCCACGGGGCGACACTCACTTGCAATCTCCTGTTGTCAGCGTCGGCAGCTGCCGACCAACGTCAAGAATATCCTGCTTGCCAGCATTACCCCTAGCAGGCCGCTGCTGGCGTCGATTGCAGCCGGGCGAGAGCTGGCTGCCTGGTCACTCCCCGGGCTGGGCGCGCTAGCTGCTCAGGTTTCGCATCACGGCAAGGTAGTCTAAACACACTGATGGGAGTAACCATGCGACGATCTGGCGTGGCAGTGTTGGCCTCGTTTTGCCTAGTCATCACCGGCTGTGCGCTCACTAAACTAGACCAGGGGTCGGCCCCCGCCACTTCGGCGGCCACCACAGTAGCCACGAAGCCCCCTGGCGATACGCCCGACGCCCAACCAGCCGCCAAGCAGCTGGCAGCGGCGCTAACCAAGTTCGACGTAACCGGGCTGCCACTGCTGGTGGAACCGACCAAGGCGCAAGAAGAGTTGACGACCATCTTCGCCGGGATGGACGGCTACCACCCGAGCGTCAAGGTTGAAGCAATCAGCTACCCCGAGGCAGACGTCGCCGAGGTCACCTTGCAGCATCACTACGACTTCAGTGACGCCGTGTGGGACTTCACCGCTACCGCCAACCTCGTCTACACCGACAGCAGTTGGCATGTGGTGTGGAAGCCAAGCATCCTGCACTCAAGCCTCAACTTGACCAATCGGCTGCGCCACCGGCATCAACTACCCAAGCGAGCGCCGATCAACGACAACGAAGGGCTAGCGCTAGTAGAGCAGCACACGCAATTCCAGGTCGGCCTAGACAAGGGCCGGGTCGACCCGGCCGACTGGCCGAAGGCAGCAGCTGATCTGGCCGCCTTGCTGGAGATTGATGCTGCGGCCTTCACCAAGCGCGTCGCGGCGGCGGGCGAAAAGCAATTCGTGGTCGCCACGACCCTGCCGAAAGACGGCATCATCCCCGACATCGGCAAGGTGCCTGGCGCGGATTTCGCGCCCGTCGAGGTAATGGTCGCTCCTAGCAACCAATTCGCCATTAGCTTGCTCGGCGTCTCTCGCACCGCTACGGCAGACGATATTGCCAAGTCCGAAGGCACTATCTGGCCGGGCGAGATAGTCGGCGCCAGCGGGCTGCAATCCCGCTACGACCAGCGGCTGCGAGGCACACCCGGCCGGCAGGTGGACCTGGTTCCCCGGGAGGCTGGCACCAGCGAGGAACAAAACCTGTTCACCTCCGAGGCCAAGCCTGGCAAGCCGCTGGACCTCAGCCTGGATCGCGAGCTGCAGACTCGCGCCGAAGAGATCCTGGCTAACCAGCAGGGCGTGGCCGCCATCGTGGTCATCGACCCAGCCACCGGCGGCGTGCTGGCCGCCGCGAATTCCCCCGCCGCCGGGTCATATCCGCAGGCGACCTTCGGCAAGTTCTCGCCTGGCTCAACATTCAAGGTGGTTTCGGCACTGGCGCTGCTGCGAAAAGGGCTCACCCCAACATCGAAGGTCAGCTGCCCGCAGTCGGTTGATGTCGCGGGCCACAATTTCACCAACTACTCGGGCTACCCGTCGAATATGACCGGCGAAATCACGCTCACCGAGGCGCTGGCTTACTCGTGTAACACCGCTTTCGTAAATGGCGCGGCTAAGGTCACGCCCGAGGAGCTACATGCGGCCGCGGCCAGCCTGGGCGTCGGCACAGACTATGAGGCTGGGTTCACCTCCAACTTCGGCACCGTCGCCCCCAATTCCAGCAAGATCGATCAGGCAGCCAGCATGATCGGGCAGGGCCAGATCACGATGTCGCCGCTGGCAATGGCATCGGTGGCCGCGAGTGTCGCGGGCGGTCGTACGGTCATCCCGTGGCTGGTTGCCGGGGAACAGGCCGAGTCGACGGCCGCCCCATTGACCGAGACCGAGGCCAAGCAGTTACAAGAAATGATGAGCGCGACGGTGACGCAGGGCACCGGCAAGGTGCTCGCCGGGCTAATGACTGGCGCCAAGACGGGCACGGCCGAGTTTGGCAAGGCGGGCCAGTACCAAACCCACGCCTGGATGATTGCCTGGAATAATGACGTGGCGGTGGCCGCCTTCGTCGAGGTCGGGGAATCGGGCTCGACAACTGCCGGCCCGCTAATCCAGCAGTTGTTCAAGTCGGGCTAGGTCAACGTCAAGGCGCGGGCCGCGGTAGCTGCGATCGCGACGACCCCAGCCAGCACCACGAGCGGCCACTGCCAGCGGTCACGCAGCTGCTTGGGAAGATAGATGATCGCGGCGGTGGCGGCCAAGCCACCCAAGAAGCCGCCCAGGTGGCCTTGCCAAGAGATGCTGCCCGCATTGGCCACGGTGATAACAACGTTTAGTCCAAGCCACATCATGATGCTGCGCACGTTGCCCCGATGCTTGACCGACAGCAGCAGGACCGCGCCCATCAGCCCGAAGATCGCACCGGAGGCACCAACCACTGAGGTGTATGGGGCGCTGAGCCACATCACGAACGCGGATCCCATCAGCGCCGAGACGAAGTAGACCGCCACGAACCGGGCCCGGCCGATAATCTGTTCTAGGCCTGGGCCAAGCACGAAGAGGGCAACCATGTTGAATGCGATGTGCATAATGCCGTCGTGCATGAACGCACTGGAGAGGGGCTGCCACCAGGCCCCGGTGGCGACACCGTCAACCCACTGGTAGCCAATCGCCGCGCATTCAGTGGCATTGCTGAGGTAGATCCTGTCCCCAGCCAGGCAAAAACCGCCCGGCTTCAACGCCAGCAGGTTGAACAGCCGCCCGAAGGTACCGCCGGTTAGCCAGGTCGCCCCAAAGACCACCACATTGATCGCGATGAGAATGATTGATGTCAGTTGCGGCTGAGCGCTGCGGCGGCCGCCGTAGGGGCCAGCCTGCTGCCGGGTGCGCGCCACCCCAGCTTGAACGCACTCTGGGCATTGGTACCCGACGGCTGCGGGTTGCATGCAGTCCGGGCAGATGGGACGGTCACAGCGTTGGCAGACAACCCGGGCGGGGGCCGCCTGGTGGCGATAGCACGTCGGTGTCGAATATGACGGTGCCGAAAAAGACTCCATGGGCCCCTAGCGTACCCAGGTTTGGCGCTCCGGCGGCCTAACCTACAGTTGGCTCGTGGGGATCAATCATTCGCACGAAGTGCCAACTCTTGAGCTTGATCGCACCAGTCGGCTGGTGCTGACTTCGTTTCTGGTCATCGTCGGCCTGGCAGCGGTCATCGGCATGGCGGTGTTGTGGCCGCAACCCGCTGAACTTGAACGGGCCATCGTGCCGCTCGAGGACCCGCCGGGGGTGAGCTACCACGACGGCCACATCCTGCAACTGACGCGAGGCTGCGAAGGGGTCGCCGATCCCGCCAACTGCTACCTCGCCGAGGTGCTGCTGCTCGACGGGGAGCAGGCCGAGCAGACGGTCCAGATCGAGCTGGTCGGCCCGCAGGCAATGTCGGGGCTGCGGGTCGGCGACGTAGTCGAGGTGGCCAGGGTGCCCACCCCGGACGGCGTCTTCTATTCCTACACCGGCACCAACCGGCTAGGCGCGTTGCTGTGGCTGACGATGTTGTTCGTCGTCGCGGTGCTGGCTGTGGCCAGGCTGCGCGGCCTAACAGCACTGCTCGGCCTGGTGATTTCGGGTTTCGTGCTGACCGGTTTCATGCTGCCTGCGCTGATCGTGGGACGCCCCGGCATCCCGGTGGCGCTTGCGGGATCGACGGCGATCCTGTTCGTTGTGCTCTACGTCGCCCACGGCGTCTCCATGCGCACCTCCACCGCGCTGGCCGGGACGATACTCGGCCTGGCGGTCACTACTGGGCTCGGCATGGTCGCAGTACATGCCGCCCGGCTCTCGGGCTTCGCCGACGAAAGCGACTTCGAGCTGCTGCGTTTCGTCGGCGGCCTCAACTTCCAGGAGCTGCTGATGAGCGCCATCATCATCGGTGGCCTGGGCGTGCTGAACGACGTCACCATCACCCAGGCTTCGGCGGTGTGGGAGCTGCGGGCCGCTGCGCCGGAGCTGAGTCGTCGCCAACTGTTCGCCGCCGGGATGCGGATCGGCCGGGACCATATCGCTTCTAGCATCTACACCGTCGTATTCGCTTATGCTGGCGGCTCGCTAACGGTGCTGTTGCTGCTCCACTTCGCCAACCGTGGCGGGCTGGATTTGTTCGGCGCGGAGATGTTCGCCAGTGAGGCGGTGCGCACGCTGGCAAGCGCTATCGGCCTCGTGTTGAGCGTGCCGATCACCACCGGCCTGGCAGCCGTTAGCGTCGTCGGAGCATCCCCGAAGGCCGGGTGACTGGACGCGGCGTTACTCCTAGACTGGGCGCATGACGAAACGCCCCACCACCGCCATTGATCAGATCGCCGACGCCTTCGTTGATACCACCGCCCGGCTTAGCCCCATCTCCGCGACCTATGCCGGTATCCCCGGCTACGACGACCAGCTCGACGACTTCAGTCCGGCTGGCCACGCGGCCCGGGCAGACGCTGCCCGCGCGACCCTGGCGCAGCTGGACCAGGTTGCCCCCGTCGACGACATCGACAAGATCACAGTGGCGGCGATGCAAGAGCGGCTGGGGCTGGACCTGGAGCTGTTCGAGGCCGAGGAGCAGCTGCGGGATCTGAACGTGATCGCCTCGCCGCTGCAGGAGGTGCGCCAAGTCTTTGACCTGACCGCCACCGCCACCCAGGGCGACTGGGAGAATATCGCGGCCCGGCTGGCCGCAGTGCCGCAGGCGCTGGCCGGCTACCAGGAGAGCCTGGAGCTTGGCCGCAGCAAGGGTCTGCTGCCAGCCCAGCGCCAGATTGAGCGCGGCGTGACCCAGGCCACTGAACTCGCTGGCAGCGATTCGTTTTTCACCTCATTCGTCGGCTCGGCCCCCGAGCTGCCGGATGCGCTGACCGCGAAACTGGCCGAGGGCGCTGCCGCCGCCCAGGCCGCCTACGGTGAGCTGGCTGCCTTCCTGCAGGACCTGCACGGGCAGGCCCCAGCAGCCGACGCCGTTGGCCGGGAACGCTATGCGCGGTTTTCGCGGGTGTTCCTGGGCGCGAAGATCGACCTGGACGAAACCTACGAGTGGGGCCTGGAAGAACTGGCCCGGATCACCGCCGAGCAAGAAGAGGTCGCCCGCAAGCTGGGCGCCAGCTCGATCGAAGCGGCCATCGAACTGCTGGACGCCGACCCGTCCCGGCAGCTAGCCGGGCCCGACGCGCTGCGGGAGTGGATGCAGCGCACCTCCGACGCTGCCATCGCCGCCCTGGCTGATGTGCACTTCGACATCCCCGAGCCGGTCAAGACATTGGAATGCTGCATCGCACCCACCAACACTGGCGCGATCTACTACACCGGCCCCAGCGAGGACTTTTCCCGTCCGGGCCGCATGTGGTGGTCGGTGCCCGACGGTGTAGATAGCTTCACCACCTGGCGCGAGACCACCACGGTCTACCACGAAGGCGTCCCGGGCCATCACCTGCAGGTGGCGCAGACGGTCTACCGCCGCGAGCTGCTGAACCGCTGGCGCCGCCTGGCCTGCTGGGTGAGCGGCACCGGCGAGGGCTGGGCGTTGTACGCCGAGCGGCTGATGGCCGAGCTGGGATTCCTGGACGACCTGGGCGACCAGCTAGGCATGCTCGACGGGCAGCGACTGCGGGCCGCCCGGGTCGCGCTGGATCTCGGCGTCCACCTGGGCAAGCCGCACCCAGACGGCGGCACCTGGAATGCCGAGAACGCTTGGGACTTCCTGCGTCGCAACGTCAACATGAGCGACGAGTTTGTCGCCTTCGAGCTGGACCGCTACCTCGGCTGGCCGGGCCAGGCCCCGTCATACAAGATCGGGCAGCGGCTGTGGGAGCAGATCCGTGACGAGGCGCTCGCCAAGGGCAGCGACCTCAAGTCCTTCCACCGCCGCGCTCTTGATGTCGGCGGCGTCGGCCTGGATACGCTGCGCCAAGCCCTGCTGTGATCGGGCTAGAGTTCGACGATCTCGAACTCTAGTAGCGCCGAGCCGGTGGACACCTTGGAGGGTTTTCCGTGACCGGACTTGAGGTAGCCCTCGCCGTGCCGCCACGCCCAGTAGTCTTCCTCGCTGGCCCAGGTGCTGACGGCGAAGTAGCGGGTCTCGCCCGCCACCGGGCGCAGCAACTGCATGCCCTCGAAGCCAGGCGTGGCGTTGGCGGAGTTCTTGTGAGCCGAAAACCGCTTCTCTAGTTCCGCGCCCATTCCTTCGGGGACCTCGATGGCGTTGATTTTGACGACTGACATGGCGACTCCTGTCCTTATGCTTCGTTGCAGTAATACTGGCTGCCACAGTATCGGCTTTTGTTGTGTGGGTGTCGGTCATTTGGCTGGTCCAGTTCTGATCGCTGGGCCGCGGGCAGGCCGTTGCCCCTGTAATCTCGTGACCGGTAGGCGAAGGGACCAATATGAGTAAGCGAATCGGGGTCTTGACCGCAGGCGGCGACAGCCCTGGCCTGAACGCGGCGATCCGTGGGTTGGGCAAGTCGGCGATCGGGATGCACGGCATGGAGTTGATCGGCTTCCGCGACGGCGTGCGCGGCCTGGCCGAAAACCGGTTCGTGGAGCTTGATCGCGACGCCCTTTCGGGAATCCTCACCGTCGGCGGCACCATCCTGGGCACCAGCCGCGACAAGGTGCACAAGATGAACATCGACGGCACCCCCACCGACATGATTCCTACAATCGCCAAGGTGGTGGAGCAGAATCAGCTCGACTGCCTGGTGATGCTCGGCGGCGGCGGCACCGCCAAGAACGCGTATCGGCTGGCCAAGGCCGGGCTGCCAGTGATGCATCTTCCCAAGACCATCGACAAGGATGTGGCCCACACCGACAACACCTTCGGCTTCGCCACCGCGTTGGAGATCGCCACCGAGGCCATCGACCGGCTGCACTCCACTGCCCACAGCCACCACCGGGTGATCCTGGCGGAGATCATGGGGCACAAGGCGGGCTGGTTGGCGTTGGGTTCGGGCATCGCGGGCGGCGCCGACGTGATCCTCCTGCCCGAGATTCCGTTCTCGCTAGATTCGATCACCGACACGATCAAGGCGCGCCAGGCCAAGGGCAAGAACTTCAGCGTGATCGCGGTCGCCGAGGGGGCTCGTGACGCCGAGGCCTCAGCCCAACTGGCGGCGGCCAATGCGTTGATCAGGTCGGCAAACTCGCCCGAGGAGAAGCAGGCGGCCAGGTCCCATCGCGACGCCGTCGAGAAACAGCACGCTGGCCACACGTTCACCCTTGCCCGCGAGATCGAAGCCGCCACTGGTTTGGAGAGCCGGGTGACGATCCTGGGTTATGTGCAGCGCGGTGGGACGCCGTGTGCGGAGGACCGGTTGCTCGGCTCCCGGATCGGGGCTGCGGCAACACAGGCAATCATGGATGGTCATACCAACGTCATGGTCGGCTCCAAAGGGAACGACACCGTGTTGGTGCCGCTGGAGGATGTGGCTGGGAAGCTTGCCTTGGTGCCCACGGATCACGCATGGATTCAGACGGCCAAGGCGATGGGGACGGGTCTGGGCAACTAAGCCCGCTCAGCTGACGCGGCGTAGCAGCCGCCGGGCGACTTCGGTGCTTTGCCGCACGTAGCCGCCGCCAAACAGCCGGGCGTGGATGACGAGCATGTGCAGCTGGTGCAGTTCGACCCGCTCCCGCCACCCGTCGGCAAGCGGGCTCACCTCGTGGTAGCCGCGCAGTGTGTCTGCCAGGTGCGCCGAGCCAAACAGCGCCAGTTCGGCCAGGTCGGTCTCGGCGTGGCCGCCGTGGGCGCAGGGATCAATCAGGGTGCCGACCACCTCACCGCCCACCCGAGCCCAGACGACGTTGCCGCCCCACAGGTCGCCGTGGATGCGGGCTACCGCACCGCAGCGGCCGGGTTGGGGCGAATCGAAGGCCCCAGACGCGATCAAGTCGCAGGCCCGGTGCAACAGCAACTGGTCTTCGGAGTCGAAGGCCGCGGCCAGGTAGGGCCGGATCCGTGCCTCGGCGTAGAACTCGCCAAAGCTGCGCCACCGTGGCTCGCCGGTTGTGTTGTCGGCAGGGGCAGGTAGCCCGGCCAGATCCAAGTGGCTGCCGTCGAAGCCCGGCGGGGCAGCACCCCAGCGGTCAGCTCCGGCGGCGTGGGTGACTGCCAGCCGCCGTCCGAACTCGGCGGCCGCCGCGGGCGACGGGGAGCCGCTGGCCAGGTAGCGGGTGGTCAGCCAATCCGAGCCGATCTCAACCAGCTCGGCGACACTAGCGCCGTCGGCAGCGGCCAACCAGACCAGGCTGGCCGCCTCCGTGCGGATCGCCAGCGGGCTGCCCGGCTTGCGGAATAGCTCAGCGGTCACGCTCGGTGGCCTCAGTGGCCTTCCAGGAGCTGGTACACGCCGTCGAGAATCTCATTGGGGCGGAATGGGCAGGCCTCGATGTCTTCGCGGGTCGAAATCCCGCTGAGTACCAGCACGGTGTGTAGGCCGGCTTCCATTCCGGCGACGATGTCGGTGTTCATCCGGTCGCCAATCATGCCGGTCTCTTCCGAGTGGACGCCGAGCCAGTTCAGCGCCGAGCGGAACATCATCGGGTTGGGCTTGCCCACGGTGTAGGGCTTGCGGTTGGTGGCCTTCTTGATCAACGCTGTGATCGCGCCGGTCGCGGGCAGCACGCCGTCCGGGCTGGGGCCGGTGGCGTCCGGGTTGGTGGCAATGAACCTCGCCCCGTCCATGATGAGTCGGATCGCCGTCGTGATCGACTCGAAGGAGTAGGTGCGAGTCTCGCCAATGACGACGAAATCGGGGTCGTTGTCGGTAAGGACGAAGCCCCGTTCGTGCAGCGCGGTGATGAGCCCGGCTTCGCCAATGACGTAGGCGGAGCCGCCGGGCTTTTGCTTGGCCAGGAACTCGCCGGTGGCCAGCGCCGAAGTCCAGATGTGATCCTCTGGCACTTCCAGCCCGGAGGCCGCCAGCCGCGCCGATAGGTCGCGTGGGGTAAAGATGGAGTTGTTGGTCAACACCAAAAATCGGATGTCGTTTTCTCGCCAGTAGGTGAGCAGGTCTGCCGCTCCAGGCAGCGCCTCGTTCTCGTGAACCAGGACGCCGTCCATGTCAGTTAACCAACCGTTAATTCCTTCGCGCAATTGCATGCCTCCAGCCTAGCTGCCGCGGTCTTTCGCGCGCTTATTGTGGGAATAATTCGCTGTGGCTAGCTGCCGGGTGAACCAATGCGGTGTCCTCAGCTGCTCTTAATAATTCCTAGTTCGGTACCCGGGGTGAAGCCGGGGAACACTTCGGCTAGGCCGGCGGCGTTGCCCAGTTGCTTGGCGACTATCTCACTTAGGGCCTGCCGATAGTCCACGGTGATGGGCACGTCGCCCAGTTCGAGGTTTGCTTCGCGCAGCTGCGGCACCTCGCCGAAGACCTGGCCGCCGTTGATGCCGCCACCCAAAACGAACATGGTGTTGCCGTGGCCGTGGTCGAGGCCACCGTCGCCGTTCTCGCTGACCCGCCTGCCAAACTCGCTCATGGTCACCACGGTGGTGGTTTGCCAGCGTTCGCCCAGGTCGAGCCGGAAGGCGGCCAGCCCGGTGGCCAGTTCGTTGGCTAGCCGCGAGAACCAGTCTCGGCGGGAGGTGACCTGCCCGAGATCTTGGTGCATGTCCCAGTCCAGCAGGTCTATTGCTGCGACCTCCATCCCGAGCCCGGCTTTGGCCAGCTTGGCGATCTCGGCTAGGCCGCGACCGAAGTCCGTGGCTGGGTAGCGGGCATCGGCGGGCGGTTGCGGCGGATTGGCGCGGACCGCCGCTAGGGTGTCGATCACGTCGAAGGTCAGATCGGCCTGGGCTTGAATCTGGCCGCCGGTCTGGCCGTACATCTGGTCCAGTGCCCGGCGGGTGCTGGCGAGCATCGCGTCGTCGCCCCACGACTCCAGCGAGGCAGCCTCGATACTGGAGATCGCTAACGTGTTGAAGGCGGTAGTGGTCAACGAGAGCACTGTGGCCGTGCCCAGGGTGATGCCCCGGAATGTGCCGTGCTCGGCCGAGGAGGTCTGCAGGTGGCGGCCGAGCCAGCCGCTGCGTGTGTTGGCGGGGGCCGCCCGCTCCACCGTCGCTTGGTCCTGGAAGTGGGAGCGCGACACCTCCGGGGTTCCCGAGCCCTGCACGATCGCCAGCTCGCCGTCTTGCCACAGCGGCAGCAGGGCCGCCATGTTCTGGTTCAGCCCCCAGGTGCCGTCCAGATCCAGCGTGTGCTCGCTGGCGACGGCGATCTCTGGCCGGGCGTCGTAGTAGGCGCTGTCAGCGACGGGCACCACGGCCGATAGCCCGTCGAAGCCGCCGCGTAAGAAGACGCAGACCAGCAGGTGTCCGTTTCCGGTGGTGCTGTCTGGGTCGGCGTAGGCGTAGCGGGGCAAGGCGGAGGTCGCCAACAGCGCACCGAACCCGGCGGCGGTGCCGCCCAGCAGGTGGCGGCGGCTCACCCGGTTAGGCCCATTGCTGAGATGCGCCACCTGATCCAGTTCGGGTGCCGCGAAGCGGTTCGCTACGTAGTGGTCGGCGGCGGCAGCGGACATGGAACGGAATTGGCCCTCGAAGTTGACCAATAATTCGTCCTTGCCTTCGTCGCAGTGGTGCATCGGAATCACTAGGTCCTCGTGCAGCAACGCGGAACCGACGGTAAAACGGGTCTTCTTCACTATCTCACCTGCCTTTCGGTCTCAGCGCAGGAATCCGTATGGGCTGGCAAAGACAAGCCGCACGGCTTGGGCGGTGTAATAATCCAACTCGTCGCCGTCGACGAGGCTGTCCGGGGAATACTGCTCGCTGCCGCCGCTGCTAAGCATGACTGCGACCGGTTTTAGGTGCTCCAGCGACCACTCGAAGCCGGTTAGCTGCCAGGCGATCCTGCGTGCCGCCGTCGTGGCGTTCTCGGCCGGGTTCAGCTGCAGCAGTTCCGGCCACGAGATTTCACCAAAGATCTCTTCGTCGCCGTAGACCGCCTGCTGGGCAGCATTCCATAAGAACATGAGCACTGCGGCGGTGTTCCAAGCGGCGGCAGTGTCGGGGTAGCCGTCTACCACCGGCCAGTCACGTGGCAGGTTTTTGATATCAGTAAGCAACCAACCGTAAGTGCCGTATTCCCACGGATCGCCGGAGCCGACGTGCCCGCGGGGTTGTTCGGCTGGCAGGTCTGCGGCCCGGGCGATGGTGGAGATGAACTCGAAGGGGCGCTTCCACTTGTGCCCCACCGAACGGGTGAACTCGGGGTGGGTGAGCGTCGCGCGGACCAGTGCCGGGATGCTGGTGTCGTTGTCCAGGTACACCTGGGCCAGTTCGGCAATGGTCTGCTCGGCTGGTTCGTCGCTGATGTAACGAACCGCAAACTTGGTGGCCAGCCGAGTAGCGGTTCCTGGGTGGTGGGCCAGGTAGTCAAGGTATTGCACCAACAACTCTGAGCCCAGGTCGGCCGAATCGTTGGGATGGGTGAAATCCATCACCTGCACCTTGCCGACGTAGTGTTCGTCGGGATGGAACTGGTAATGCCAGCCGTCCTCGGCGACGCCGTGGCCGGTGAGGATCAGCGTGCTTTGGCGCATGTCGGTCTCGTCGTAGTGGCCGATCCCGACGCTGTACAGCTCCAGCAGTTCTCGCCCCAGGTTTTCATTTGGGTTGTCCGCCGAGTTCAACTGGTTGTCTAGCTCGACTAGCAGCGCCGGGTGGGTGAGCACCTCCTGCAGCAAGTCGACATAGCGGCCTAGCGCGTGTGCGCGTAGCAGTTGATCGTATTCGCCGGCATAGGCTTCGGCCTTGCCGAACATCGACACGTAGAGGTGGTCGCCCAACACCTCCACGATCGAGTCCCGCAGTTGCCGCTTGCTCAGCCGCGGGCGGTGCAGCAGCGCGTTCATGGTGTGACCCGCCGCCATGTAGGCGCGGCCGTCGGTTTCCTCGTCGACTTCGGCGGTACTGATCGACGCCCACGGGAAATGCTCGTTCAGGTAGTCCTCGGTCTCTTCGTCAGCCAGTTCCGGGTCTAGTTGCTGATCCAGCCAGCCCTGGATGCCGAGGAGTTCGATGTCGGCGACGGTTTGCGCGGTTGGCGCCTGGGTGGCCCGGCGCGCCAGGTGCCATTCCGGGGTAGTGATCAGTTCCAGGCTCGGCAGCAACGGGCTGGAGCTGGGCGGCAGCACGGTCTTTGGTGGCAGCGTCGCGCCTTGTCTGCCCCACAACGCTGACAGGCCCAGGCCAGGTTTTCCGAAGTTTGTGCCAAGGCCAGCTGGCTGCGGCTCGCCCTGCTCGGCGGGCGGCGCGGCCTGCTCGGCAGGCTGTTCGGCTGGTGCCGGTGAGGTCGGCGCGGTTGGCTGGTCGGCTGGGTGCGGGGCAGTTGCCGCGGGGGGGTTGCGAGTCGGTCGCTTTGTTTTGCGCCGAGCCGAGCGGTGCCGATGGGTCAGGCAATCTAGGATCTTCCACGCTGATTCCCACTATCAATTCGGCACGCCGGTTAAGCCAGTATAGGCACCTCGGCTTGATCCTAGGTGGGCTAGCAACCCGGCAAGACGGTGCGGCCTACTGGGTCGGGCTTGCCAGCGCAACCGAAAACGGCCGGCGGGCGCTTGCCCACCGGCCGTTTCAGCTAGTTGTTAATTAGGACTGAATGAAGTCCAGGTCCTTACCGACCTTCTCAATCCAGTCAACAATTGCTTCGGCTTCCTTGCCTTCACCGTATTCGTTGACCACGGTGTCTTCCAGGCTGCCGTACTGGGTGTCGTCGAGCTTGATCTTGCCGATCCACTCAGCGACCTCGGGGTGCTTTTCGCTGAAGCCCTTGGTGGCCAGGAAGTGCAGCCCCTCAGAGCCGCCCAGCGCACCTTCCGGGTCTTCCAGGTCACGCATGTCGAACACGCTGTTAGCCCAGAACGGCCGCCACAGCGTCACGACGATCTCTTCCTGGTTGGCCGTCGCGCCCTTCAGCTCGGCCAGCATGGCCGTGGTCGACGAGGTCACCAGCTCGAAGTCATCCAAGCCGTAGGTGGGAATCACGGATTCCTGGGAAGCCTTGGTCAGGCCAGCGCCGGGCTCGATGCCGATGATCTTGTGATCCAGCTGATCGGCGAAGTTGGGGATGTCAGCAATGGAATTGATCTTGCTGTAGCTCGGCACGGCCCACGTCAGCTTGGCGTTGGCGTAGTAGGAGCCGAGGTCTTCGATGTCATCGCCGAACTTCTTCATGTAGTCGGCGTGGGTCACCTCGGACCAAGCCGAGGGGTAGATGTCGAACTCACCCTTGGACAGGCCGGTGTAGAGCACGCCCGCCTCGGTGATTTCCTTCATCTCGACCTGGTAGCCCATCTTTTCCAGCTGGTTCTCCAGCAGGTAAGCGGTGCTCAGGCCATCGGTCCATGCCGGGAGGAAGCCCAGCGTAATGGTCTTGTCATCGGACGCCGATTCGCCGCCGCCACCGCAGGCTGCCAGCGTCGAGACCATCGCGGCGCCAACCAGCGCCGCTGCGATCTTCTTGGTTTTGGTGAGGTTCACTTTTGTGCCTTCCTATAGGGTGTCTTGCCGGAGACTCTCCCCGGCATTGACCTTGCTCGGTCAGGCCTTGGTGTTGGCCTCGCGTCGCTTGCGCCAAAGCGCCCGCAACGACGTCT
>PDWJ01003134.1_pt1 | contig 22636 bp, 23 predicted proteins | sample 1430881 | NCBI WGS metagenome assembly PDWJ01 (sample SAMN01162460, study PRJNA174530) | Oral metagenome, whole genome shotgun sequencing project. | biome: Marine environment; feature: Marine mammal; material: Swab sample of the gingival sulcus; isolation source: swab sample of gingival sulcus... | reverse complement strand
GTTCATCTGTCAAATCCTTTGTGCTTTCAACTCCCTGCCCGGCAAGCATTGCAGGCTTGGCATACATCATTTTTGTTTTTGCCAATAATGCGTGAAAACATCTTATTTTTTGTGATTTTATGTTTGTTTTGCTCATAACTCACTGTTTTTTTTATTGTTTAAAATAATTTTCTCATGCCTTGATACTTCTTTGCTAATAATGTTTGCTTTCTATTTTTAGCATGTTCCTGTGCATCGTAAGTCAGATGGCATTTTTGACATAAAGCCTTTAAATTGTCTAAGCTGCAATTCTCAGGTGTGTGGTCTAAGTGTGCAACTGTTAGCACAACTTTACTTCCTGTAACAGGGTGTGGTTTTCCGTTTTCGGCTCCGCAAAATTCACAAAATCCTTTTGCACGCTCAAATCTTATAAATCTTGATGTGGCGTTCCAATTAGCCGGATAGCGTTTTCTATTTTCTGGTTTTATTGGCATAATTATTAGTTTTAATATTTAATTTATTAATGTATTAATTTGCTCATCAGCATTAGCACCATGCAGGGCATTATATCCCTCTTTCCAAATAACAAACCGCCCGCCGTTAGGTCCAATGGTTCTGCCTTTGCATGTAGCCAAATATCCGCTTACGTAAATCTTCATTTTGGCATCATACATTACTTTTTTTTGCAAGTCTGTTGAGGGATTTTTGCCGTCGGCATGTCCGATAAATACTATCACCTTTTTTGTTGCCCATTTTTGCTTAAATGCCTTATAGTCTTCCCAACTATTCAGGAAATAAGGCAGTGAATCTATTATTATGTAGTTTGGGCTATTGCGTTTTGACAGATAAGCGTTCAGTTCCTCAGGGACGTAACTTTGTACATTGAAATTGTTCGCAACATCTTGCATTTTGCAAAGTTCCGTGCGTTCTATAAAATCGCTGTCGTCGGTTTCTTCCTCCAATAAATTGTAGAATGTTTTGCCCTGTTCTGCCAATGTTTTAGCAAGCTGCATGGCAAATGTACTTTTACCACTGCCCGAACCGCCGTAAACAAACCAAATACCCCTATTTTGAGGTTTGCCAAATGCCTGATACCAATCACTTGCAAGATTTAATCTTTCTACCTTTGTGTTTTGAATATTTGCAACCGTCAATACCCTTTTCAACTTCATTTTAAATACTTTTTAATAATCGTTTAAATTCTACTATTGTCTTCTTGCTTTTAACAGCTCACGTTTAATTATTCGCTTGATGCGCCTAAAATCTTCCGTGTATTCTATAAGTATCTCTTTTGTGCTTCCTTTTTTTGTTTTCACAAGAGTTGGTTTATTCACTTTTTCAAGTTCCGCCCAAATACTCATTTGCGTAAGCTCATCATCAATGCCGTTTGCGCTACATATTGCATAAACTTCTTTTTCGGTTGCACCTTTCAGACTGATATACTCCCTGCCTAAGCGACTGTCTATTTCGTCATATCCTTTTTTTGCCAACCTTACGCCTTGCTTTATTTCTTTCCTTAAATTTTCAGTACCCGAAATAACCACACCCAATCTATCTTCTGTTTTGTTAAATAAAGGTATCAACTTACGAAGTGCTGCGGGTTTTAATTTGTCTGCTTCATCTATCAATAAAACAGGGTCGTTAAATGCCTGCTCATTAAAATAGTTGCAAATAATCTCTAATAATTCATCGTTTTTCTTATACTTGCCTTTTAGTGCCGAAAGCCCAATTGTTTTAACAATTATTTGTGTCAAAAATTGACGTGCCGACCATTCCTCTGCCTGTATAAATACAATGCTTCCGCTTGTGTCTTTGTTAAAAATATCTTCGAGTGTTCCTGTTTTGCCGCTGCCTGCTTTGTTCGATACTCCAAACCACATCTTATCATTTTGTGCATCTTCTACGGCTTGGGCTATTTGCTTATAGTTCCTAAGTTCACGCACTATTGTCCAGTCAATATCCTTATAGTCTAATGCGGTGGCAATTTTTCCGAGCATTGTTTTCTCATCAGCTCCATATTTGCCACTTAATACAGTACTTAATGCACCTGAACTTATACCGCATTTATTGGCAACTTGGGCATAACTCCCAAGTTTCTTTTTCCATAAATCTATATGTTGTATTAATTTGTTCCTATTCATTTTTTGTGGGGGTAAATTATGTTCAAATTGTATAATTAATATTGCCTAAAATCATCTACTATTTCAAAATCATTAACAGTTGTTACCGGCTCTTTTAACTTTGGTTCTTGTTTTAATCTTGCGGCGTTTACCATATCTTTATATTGTCCTATACTGTTGGTAATTAATATTTTTTGCAACATCTCTAATTCTGGATTTTGTTTGTACAATTCCCATATTATATTGGAGTGATCTTTACCGTGTTCTACCACGTCGGCTTTGAGTTTCTTATTAAAATCAAATACTTTTTGCAATTGTTCTGAATCTCCGTCTTTGCGGTCGTATAATGCCATTGGTTGCATGTATTTTTCCTCCAATATAAACTCTATGGTGTCGATAATACTTAATAGTTTTCCGTTACGGCTTTTGGCATTTACTGCCAATACTTGGCTTAAATCCGTTTCGTCGTAATATAAGCACCAATCCATGTGCATGTATTTTCTGAAATTTTCATCAAAACTTTCGTAGAAATATGTACGTCCGCCTATTGTTGGAGTTACACCATTTCCTGTAAGCTTATTAGTGTAACCTGTTATTTTACCAAACGTCCGTAAAAACTCATTTATAGGAAAAACGGTACGGTCTTGCTCCGGTAGTTCCAGCCATTTGCTCTTATATTCCTGTATTTTCTTGGCTCTGTCTTTTTCTATCGCATAAATAAGCTGCATTTTTGCTCCAAGTTCATCGGGAAACTGATGCTTTATTTTTGATAAATATTCAGTATTAGGCTGATTGTCTTTTTTTGAATTTATATTGTGTCCCGACCAGTTGGGAGCCAAGCCTTTTTGAAAATACTCTTTGTTAAATTTATCAAAAAAGGGTTCAATTACTTTTGACTTTGCATTGCCTACCTTAGCCGGCGTAAAATGTTTGCTTGCGATTTTGTAAGTTTTATCAAGATTTGACTTTTGATAATTGTCTGTCTGCAACTGATAGGGCTTATAGCGTTCGCCAAACAATTCTTTTGTGTGATTAACGGCGTTTTTAAGTGCATCTCTTATAAGTGCAGGGGTTTCGTGTGTTCCTATTGAATACCCGATTATATAATCGTTAAAAGGGTCTAAAATCATTACGGCAGTTAGCCGGTTGTGGTAGGTGGTTACATAGTGTCCCTTAGAATTTAACTCCTTTTTTTGGTATAGTAATTCCGCATTCCAGCCATCAGCAGTCCAATAAATCATTGGTAAGCTCGGACGCACCCTTTTTACTTGCATGGCAACATTATGGTCAAATTCTCTTAATCCCCTGCGACCTGCATAAGTATAGAAACCGTATTTTTCTCGGTAAGTGGCAATAGTGCCGGCTGTTATTTCTTTCCACCCCGCAACTCGTTTTGCAACTTGATTATAATGCCATGCAACTTGCTCATTATTTAGGTTCTGATGCTTTTTGAGCAATTCCTCTATCAATACCATTTGCTCTTTTAGAACCACTTTTGCCCTATTTCTTTTGCCGTATTTTTTTGAAATAATGGCATCGTATTTCAATTGCTCATATTTCTTTACCTTGTGCCGTAAGGTGTCGGGTGTGCTTGGCAAGTCGTGGCTAACCTCCCTGAACTCGTTTACATCACGGCTTAAACTTTTCCATATATTGCCGCTGCTATCACCCAACGCCTTTTTATAGGCTTTTCGGTTTGTTTTTACCCTAATAACAGTATTCAGAACCGAAGCATTACAAGTGTAAATTTCGATAACATCAGGAGCGAGTTTTTTCTCATTATTAGCACCAAACCTATGAGCAAGAAAATAATGATACGCTTCGTCATCTCTTTCATACTGTTGTACAAACCACGTTTTTTTTGCTTGCTCTTTAGGTTTCGGATATTCTGTCTCTAACAAATTTTTCCACTCCCTACACAAGCTGTCAAACTCAATCAAAGCATCAGAAGCCCATGAACCTGCACGTAATTGTTTTTCAATACAAGTTTTACTTTTCATTCTATGACTAAGCGACCTGTATTTTATCAAACTAAGGCTATTCGGGTGCTTTTTCTTTTTGCCTGTCTCATCACTTACCAGCCAAAGAACTTTCACACCCAAAGTGCCCTCGTAATATTCGTATGGAGTTTCCGGTATTTGCATTTAATTTATCGGCTTATGATTTATTAGCAATATTTATAAGAGCCTGAATATAGGTAAGTGCTAATTCTAATCTATTAAAATCTCTCATGGTGATGTCGTCCGGATCAATTTCTTGTATCAATGATTTTGCTTTTTCGCAAAATTCATTAATAGTATCAATTAATTGTTTTTTTGTAGCTTTCATTTTTTTTACTTAATTAGTTTTTAAAATATTTACTGTAATCTAAATTCATACTTTCGCACATATCCACGATAATTGTTTTAAGCTTATTTACACTTACATCACTGTAAGTCTTTTCTATTTTTCCGTCCTTATATCGTGTAACATTACCGCTTTTTGTGTCTATTAATAAACTACGTTCCGGCATCGTTTCGCCGTCAGAGGTTTTGCCATAAAAATAATGTGTAATAATACGCCCCTCGTGTGTAGTAACCACGCCCTCATTAGGCATCGACTTCACATAAGTAGCCTCATACAATTTCAAAGCAACATTCCTTATTTTATTACTTAAATCATTTTCGGTTTTTCCGCCTAAAGCATTATATACAGTGCGCTCAGTTACCTTAAATGCCGATGCCAACTTTTTAACATCACTCCCGTTCTGTAATTTTATTTCTCGTCTCATTTGTATTTTGTTTTTGGTAATTAAACATATGCTTCAAGAAAAAAAAGCAGTTGAGTACTTTCAAAGTTCAGCTTGTCTGCTTTCAGCAAACGCTCAAACAACTCGTCTCTAAATACTTCTTTTATTTCCATAATTTGCCTTTTTGTTAATTAAAATAATTTGTATTATCTTTAGTGCCTTTCAGTTTTGAATATGATACAAAAATATGGAATATATTTCCATTCTGAAAGAAAATTTGGTTTTTTTTTCAATAAAAATACATCTTCAATGCATATAGGTTTAAAAATAAAAAAGTTAAGAAAAGAAAGGGGAATGAGTCAAACAAAGCTTTCAGAGCTTATAAAAATGGACAACAGTCAATTAAGTAAAGTTGAAAATGGGAAGTTAACACCAACCATAGAACAGATAGTTGCAATAAGTTCCATTTTTAATGTTTCGGCAGATTGGTTAATGGATAAAAATGACAGTAATAATATTAATCAAAAAGTGAAAGGCAATAACAATGTTGTAACTGGTCAAAATAGAACACAGGAATACAAAGACGGCAATAAAGATGATATTGTTCGTAATTTACAACAACAGCTATCTGATTATAAGAATATTGTAGCTGAAAAAGACAAGCAAATAAACAAATTATTAGAATTAATAAATAAATTAAGTTAATAATGGTTAAACAAGATGTAAAAGGAAACAATAATACAGTGATAGGTGAAAATCACGGTGATGTTATAAACAATCCAGTTTATAAAAAAGTTACAGAGATTGTTTATGATGAAGATAAGTACATAACGGACAGTCAAGCCAAAGAAATACATGATATCATTGATGAACTGGTTAGTATGTTATCATCAGGACACCCTGAAAAAAGGTCCAAACTTTATCCTCAGGAATGGAATGCTTTTAAAAAACACTTTAAAATTACTAAATACCAGCTACTACCAAAAACGTCTTATGAAGATGCAATAAAATGGCTAAAGAAAAGAAAAGCTTATCATGGTAGACCTAAGCTAAGATTAACAGACAAAACAAGATATAGAAAAGATTTTTATAAAGGTATATATGCAAGAATAAAGAATCTAAATATGACAAAAGAGGAGCTATTTGTATTTGCAGAGGAAGAACTTAAACTGAAACAGCCGATTAATTCTCTAACAGAGCTGAGTGATACACGGTTAAAAAAACTTTACCATAAAATTTATAGCAAAAAAATATAGTAGCCTCACAACTTACATTTTTATCAAAAAGCATCTGAATTATCCTTCAAATACTACACTAATATAGTGCAAAAAGTGTAAAATGGCGTAAATACAAAGGTTTATGTTTATTAATATTCTTATAATTAATATTTTAGTATATTAAGCCTTGATTTATAGGGGGGCTAAGTCTGTGTTTTAAGTGTTTTCGTGTAAAAAAACGAACAAATAGGGGTTGCCTTGCTGCTTTTATATGTCGCTTTGGTTGCACCCTACGTTGCACCCTACGTTACACCCTACACTAAAAGTGGACATTTGAATTTGAAAAACTTGCTGAGCCAAAAAATGGCTTGTCGGCTCTTATTTAATGGTAGTTATTACAAATAAAAGGAAGTTTTGCCCCTAAAAAAAGGAAGTTAAATAGTAGTTAAATGATAGTTTTGTACATTTCTATTTTTTTATATATACCCTCTTAATGGCTTATATATTGCTATAGATTAAAATGTTACAGATTTTTGAGCATTTTGGGCTTTTTGTACATTTGTTTTTAAGCCCCATATATCAGGTAAGTTATGACGAAAAAATGGGGCGTTGGAGCAACACAAGTGTGTTCGAGCTGGTGAAAGATCCTTGGTTGCCTTACGTGTATTTCGGAATTATATTGATGCTTTTAGGCACTTTGGGCTTGTTTCTATTGGCAAAAAAAGACATATACGAAACGAAACAAAATAAAAAAAATGCTTGATTGGAACGATTTTATCTATTTTGCAATTCCCTCAATATTATTTTGGAGTATTGCTGCATTTTTTGCGTACAAGAGCAAAAACGAAAAAACGGTAATTCTATTTAACCTTATCGGCTTGTTGATATTTGCAGCTTATATTGGCGGCATGTGGCACTCGTTGGAGCGTCCTCCGCTGCGCACTCTGGGCGAAACCCGTTTGTGGTATTCCGGATTTCTGGCTCTAACCGGATTTATAACCTATTTGCGTTGGAAATACAAATGGATATTGTCTTTCAGCACCATTACCGCTGCTGTGTTTATAGCCATTAACATTTTCAAACCGGAAATACACAACAAAACCCTGATGCCGGCATTGCAAAGTCCGTGGTTTGCTCCACACGTAATTGTTTATATGTTTTCCTATGCCACACTCGGAGCAGCTACGGTTGTGGCACTCTATTTTTTGTTTTTCAAGATGAAGAAAACCACGCCCAAACAAATTATCGACTTAGTAGATAACTTTGTGTATGTAGGATTGGCATTTTTAACCATAGGAATGCTCTTCGGTGCTTTGTGGGCAAAAGAAGCATGGGGACACTACTGGAGTTGGGACCCGAAAGAAACCTGGGCAGCAATAACATGGATGGGATATTTGCTGTATGTTCATTTTCGTTATCAAAAGCCCAAATCGTATAAAATAGCTCTGATAATGGCTGTGTGTTCGTTTATTCTGTTGCAAATATGTTGGTACGGAGTAAATTATCTGCCCTCGGCAGTAGGCAGCAGTGTGCACACTTACGGTTTAGGATAGTTTCGTCGTTTTGTGAAGCCCTATACTTTTTCTTTAAAGTAGCGAAGTTCTTCTTCAAGCTGTAAAAACGGATAATCTCGCTTCAAACGCTCAATTTGTGCAACTTGAGCCTGCAAAAAGCTTTTGTATGCCGCAGATTCAGGATTTACAGGACGATGATTTTTGGCAGCACGAAGTTTCTCAATCTTTTTCATTATTTCAAAGACATTTTCCTTAAAAAAACAAGAAAAAAACTTTTTCTGAATATATCCAATCGCTGTTTCGTTCGGGTGAATCATGTCTTGTGCGTAAAACCTGTAATCTCTCAAATCGTCCATCATAAGTTCATACGAAGGGAAATACATGGTGTGTTTAAAGTGTTTTACCAATTGAGCAATGGCAAGAATTAATGTCGATTTACTTATCTGATTCTCAACAGCTCCGTCTTTCCAATGTCGGATTGGACTGACAGTAAAAACCGTTACAAGCTCAGGATTTTCTCCTTGCAGGCGTTCAAGAAGCTCGGAATACATTCCTGCAATCTCATCGACGGTAAGCAAACTTCGCACAAACATTTTCGCCGGAAGTTTGTGGCAATTTGAGACAATGCTATTGCTCGATTTTTCTTTATAAACCCACGAAGTTCCGAATGTTATGAACAAAAATTTGCTTTTTCTGATAAAATCTGCCGATTTTTCAATACCGGCATTGATGTTTTCAAGGCATTTATGTTTGTCTCTGTTTGAAAATCGGCTGTGATGATAAAAACTAAAATACAGCTCATTGTGATAATGAATATCTTTCGCGGAAAATTTGCTTTTGCGAAGCAAAATATCAATACTCTTGTAAACAGATGCCGGATTATAAATCACCCCGAAAGGATTAATGTCTGTCTGAAATTTTAAATCCTGAAGTTTAAAGCCAATATTTTCCGTAAAACAAGAGCCGATAAACATAAGTTTATCGCAATATCCTATCTTGATTTTGCTTGCTTCGATGTCAATATTTGTTCTGAATATTTCGTTCATTTACAGCACACGCAGAGCCTTGTTGCGTTTTTATTTTCACGCGCACGAATCAAAAAATTTTGACAAGAAAAAAAACACCATAGAACAAAAAGCCTCAAAATAAGCGATTATGATAATTTTAATTATAATTTCTTGCTTCTTGGCTTTTTGTGTGTGCCAGCCTCTTTTTTTAGTGTTTAATTTCTCCCATTTTTTCGGGTTCGTGTTTATATTTGAAGATAAACAAAAAACTGATTGCAATAATGAGAGCATAAGCTGCAAATGTAAACCAAATAGTTTCCCATTCTTTAACTCCGTTATTCGTAAAGTAATCAACAATAAATCCGCTTCCAAAACCACCGAGAGTTGCGCCCAGTCCGTTGGTCATGATTATAAACAAACCTTGCGCACTGGCTCTGATTTTCGGCTCTGCTTCGAGTTCGACAAATAGTGAGCCTGAAATGTTGAAAAAATCAAATGCCATACCGTAAACAATCATCGAAAGAATTAGGAATGCAAAACCTGTGTCGGGATTACCAACTCCAAATAAGCTAAATCGTAGTACCCACGCAAACATACTTAAAAGCATAACTTTTTTAATTCCAAATCGTCGTAAAAAGAACGGAATTGTCAAGATGAATAATGTTTCGGACATTTGTGATAATGACATCAGCACTCCAGGGTGTTTTACCGCAAATGAGTCGGGATACAATGTGTCGAAATCGTGCAAATATGGTTCTCCAAATAGGTTTGTAATTTGAAGAGCTGCTCCCAGAAGCATTGAGAATACGAAGAATATCAACATTTTCTTTTGTTTGAAAAGTACAAAAGCGTCTAATCCGAGTGCCGAAAACCAACCACTGCCTTGTGTTTTGTTTTCGGGCGGACATGCAGGCAAACTTAGGGTGTAAACTCCTAAAATAGCCGATGCTCCTGCTGCAATTAACAACTGTGTGTTTTCTAATGAAAGTCCGATTAAATCAACCACCCACATTGCAGTAATAAAACCTATTGTTCCCCACACACGTATCGGTGGAAAGGTTTTTACAATGTCCATCTTTTTTTGCTCTAAAATACTGTACGAAACGGTATTGTCAAGCGCTATCGTAGGCATATAGGACATCGAATACAGTAAAATTACAAGATAAAAAAAACTAAAGTCTGTAATGCTCGAAGCAAAAAACAGCAATACTGCTCCTATAAGGTGAGCTGCTCCCATTACTCGTTCTGCATTCACCCATCTGTCGGCTATTATGCCGAGTATTGCCGGCATAAATATTGATGCTATCCCCATTGTTGCATACACACTGCCAACTTGAATGCCCGTGAAGCCAAGTGTTTTTATCATGTAACCTCCGAGCGATATTAACCAACTTCCCCAAACAAAAAATTGGAGAAAATTTAAAATAATTAGTCTTATTTTCGTATTCATCTTTTAAAGATTTTATTAAAAATTGAACTTCAAAGCTAAAAATAAATATAATAACAAAAAAAAGAATATTGTTAGTTTATTTTATAATGGAAAGTATTTTATTGTGTAAATACTTACTTTCAATAAATCCTGTTATTTTTTCAGCGATTTAATTTTTTCTTTAAGTTCAGCTGCAAATTCGTAATTTTCTTCTTCGATAGCCTGTTTAAGCATTTTTTCAAGCTCCTCAAGTTTTTGTTTTTCAAGTTCTTTCTCGTCTATTTCTTTTGTTTTTTGCTTTGAGCTTGTTTGTTTTTCGCTTTTTTTATTCTCTTCAAAATCAAGGATAATTCCGGCTTTTGAAAGTATATGTTCTGTTGTGTAAATCGGGCATCGAAAGCGCAGAGCAAGGGCAATGGCATCGGAGGTGCGCGCGTCTATTTTCGTTTTTATTTTTCCATTGTCGCAAACCAATTCCGAATAAAATATTCCCTCTTCAAGTTTGTGAATATTTACTTCTGTTACGTAAATATTAAACATACTCGCAAGACTCACGAATAAATCGTGGGTTAGCGGTCGTGTGGTCTCCATATTTTCTAATTTTATTGCTATGGATTGAGCTTCAGATCCGCCGATCATAATGGGCAGTCTTCGTTTCCCGTTTTCTTCGGCTAAAATAAGCGCGTAAGCTCCTGATTGTGTTTGGCTATACGAAACTCCAAGTATATTTAGTCTTACCTTGTTCATCAAAATCTAATTTTTTCCGGACTGAGCGAATTTTTATATTGATTAAAGTCTGGCAATAAAAAACATCGCTAATTTAACAAAATAAAGTGATGAAAAAGCAAAACTGCGAAAAAAAAACAACAAAGTTTTTAGATTTTTGTACTATGTCTACAATTGTGCTTTCCTTGTTTTTTCTCAAAATCCATTTTTCTGTAAAAAATTATATCTTCAAAAAAAAATGAAAATCTTGCATTTAGCACTTGAATGTACGAACAGAAAATTGTTTTATAAAATGTTTTTCCTTATTTTTGTCATAACAACAAATTACGTTTTTGGCAAACGTGCAGATTATTCTCTAAAACCATGAAAAAAAACAAAATACTTATAGTCGACGACTTGGCTCTGAACAGGATATTACTTTCAGAAATTATTGAAGAGTTGGGCGTTGATTACGATATGGCGAAAAACGGCAAAGATGCCTTAGAAAAAATATGCAAGCAAGAGTACAAGGCTGTTTTGATGGATATTGAAATGCCTGTGATGAATGGTTTTGAAGCCACAAGATATATTCGTCAGAAATGTCCCGCACCGACAAAAGATATTACGGTGATTGCAATCTCAGCCCATACTCCTGTTTCTTTTCTTAAAGATTATAAAGACATTGGGTTCGATGCGCTATTAGCAAAGCCGTATTCGTTGGGAAAAATCCAAAAAATGCTGGAAAAATACGATATTATTCCTGAGCCTTAGCCACCACTTTCGCGCGCACAGGTTTGGCTAACAAGTCCGGATTAAATTCTCAAGTGCATTTATCCACAACTCGCTTTCGTTCAGGCTTTCAACCAATTGTAAAGAATCTCCGCCATGCTTGATGAATAGTTCCTTGTATTCAATGCCTATTTCTATGCTTGTTTCTATACAATCGACAATAAACGAAGGACTTATCACCAAAATTCGTTTTACTCCGTCTTTTGCCAAGTGTTCAATCACCTCGTCGGTAAAGGGCGAAAGCCATCTTTTGGCAAATCTTGACTGAAAACATACGGTATAGCGATTTTTATCAATATTTATCTCGCTTGCCAAAAGCCTTGATGTTGCGTAGCATTGTGCCTGATAACAAAATTTATTTTCCGAATTGATTTCATTTACACAATTATAATCGTCGCAGCTTTTATTTGCGTGGATTTCATAAACTTGCTTGAGCGGCAAACCGTGATAACTGAATAAAAAATGTTCGTAGTTTTCAATTTTATGTTTTTTAATTTTCTCGGCAAAAGCCTTTATAAAGTCAGGACGATCATAAAAATACGAAACAAATCTTAATTCGGGAAAGAAGTTTTTGTTTTTTGTTTTGTTGAAAAAAAACTCCATCACACTGCCTGTTGTGGCAGAAGCGTACTGTGGAAACATTGGCACGACTATAATTTTTCGGTACTTTGCTTGCCAAACATGTTCAATCAGCTTGGAAAGAGACGGTTTGCTGTATCTCATTGCCGGAAAAACATCGAAACGGCTTCCTAATTTCTCTTGTAGCTTGTCTGCAAACTTTTGCGAGAGATGAATCAGCTCCGAACCATTTTCAGTCCACGACTGTTTGTATATTCCGGCAGATTTTCTAAGCCTGAACGGCACAATTATGCCATTGACCAAAATTTTTCGGAAAAATGCAGGAATGGCAATTACTCTCCCGTCTCCGAGAAATTTTTGTAAAAATCTCCGAATATCTTTCAATCTCAAACTTTCGGGCGAACCAATATTGACAAGAATTACTGCTGTGTTTTTCATTCGACTTGTATGCAAAAAAATAAAGTAGTCCTTATAAAAAATTCACACGTTTTCAGTATTTTGTGCAAGTATTTTTTTGCAAGGCTTTTCGCTTGACAAAAATCCATTGCCCGATTGATTGTCCGACAAAAAATGCAAAAACAAACAGCAGCAGATGCGTCCAATGCGAAGCAATACCAAGGCAATACCTGAATGCAATTGAAATCACAACCGGAATATGAATGGCAAGAAACCATTTGACAGATAATTTGCGTTCTTTTTTTCTCCAATAACCAAAGGGAATATTAATCAACAATACAACAAAGGCAAGCAATAAAAGCAACAAAAAATCTGTATCCATAAACTTACGTGCTAAAATATAAGATTGAGACAAGCTCGACTAAAGGCTCGTAAAAGTAGTCAATTCGCTTGAATCTTAAAAAAGAATTTTAAGGGGTCGAAACATAAGATTTTGTTTGTCCAAAGCATATTTTTAGTGTAATATTTTAAAAATCATTTCTTTAAGTAAATCTTCGGGTGTGGCAGAGCTATTTTCTACTCCTTTTGATTTTAAATCGTATTCGCGTAGAATGCCAATAACAGCAACTGTTTTTTTCGGGCTATATTTTTTGGCTGCAGCCTGATAATCTTTCACAAAATAAGGATTTACTCGCAAGACAGAAGCCACATTTCGCGGATTCTTATCTTTCACAAAGTGATACATCAGAATTTTACTAAAATACGAAAATAGAGTAGAAATTGTCAGAACCATAGGGTTTTCTTTTTGGTTTTTTCCAAAATAGTTGACAATTCGGTTTGCTTTCAATACATCTTTTTTTCCTAAAGCATTCTGCAATTCAAAGTTATTGTATTCTTTGCTTATCCCGATGTTTTTTTCAATATGCGTTGTGTTGATGTGTGTTTTTTCCGGCAGGCTAATCATCAATTTATCCAGCTCGTTGGCTATTTTGCTGAGATTATTTCCGAGGTAATCTGTCAAAAGCTGACTTCCGATTGGCTCGATAGAGTAGTTATTGCTTTTCAAATATTGGTTTATCCACGACGGGATTTTGTTGTCGTACAGCTTTTTCGATTCAAAAACGACTCCATTTTTATCTATTGCTTTGTAGATTTTTTTATTCTTAGCCAGAGTTTTGTACTTATAGTTAAGAACCAAGATTGTCGATTTTAGCGGTTTTTGCGCATAGAAAACAAGGTTTTCGATTTTTTTCATCTCTTGCGCCTCTTTCACAATCACGACCTGATGGTTCGACATCATCGGGTAGCGGCGCGCAATATTATCCAATGCGCCAACTTCAATATCTTTACCATAGAGTACCGTTTGGTTAAAGTCTTTTTCTTCATCTTTGAGCACATGCTCGGCGATATAAGATGAGATTTTGTCAATAAAATAAGGCTCATCACCCATGAGCAAATAAATGGGTTTGTAAATTTTGTTCTTCAACTCCCTGATTATATCATCAAATTTCATCTGTTTATTTTTTAAGTTATTGGTTTTGGCAAGGGAGCATGCTCCCTTGTTAATGCGCAATAATCATTTCTTTGTGTGTCTAAAATCTTAAATGTTTCACTGATGTGCTGTTGTTTGAAAGTCTTATCAAGGAGTCGATTCCGATTCTCACATGGTCTTTTACGTATTTTTTTCTGACAGATTTGTCGCTTTCCGACGTTTTTATTCCTTCGGAAATCATGGGTTGGTCTGAGACCAACAGCAATGCTCCAATAGGAATTTCGTTGGCAAATCCGACGGAAAACAAAGTTGCTGTTTCCATATCAATTGCCATTGCTCGCGTGATGCGCAAGTATTCTTTAAATTTGTCGTCGTATTCCCAAACTCTGCGGTTTGTTGAATAAACCGTTCCCGACCAATAATCAAGTTTGAAATTTCGTATTGTGGAAGAAACGACTCTTTGCAAACTAAAAGCAGGAAGAGCCGGCACTTCGGGAGGGAAATAATCATTTGATGTTCCTTCGCCACGAATTGCAGCAATGGGCAGAATCAGATCGCCCAGCTTATTTTTGCGTTTCAAACCGCCGCATTTTCCCAGAAAAAGAGCAGCTTCGGGTTTTACGGCACTTAGCAAATCCATTATTGTTGCAGCATTCGGACTTCCCATGCCGAAATTTATCATCGAAATATTGTTGGCTGTTGCTGTCGGCATGTTGGCTTCAGGATCGCTTGGTTTTATATTGTTCCACTCGCAAAACAAATCCAGATAATGATGGAAATTTGTCAGTAAAATATATTTCCCAAAATCTTCAAGCTTTGTTCCTGTATATCTTGGCAACCAGTTTTCTACAATTTGCTTTTTTGTTTTCATAGCTTCATATTTTTATGAGTGATGAATGATGAGCGATGAGCGATATATTTTAATTCTCAACTCTCAATTCTTAACGGTTAAGTGCTTACGTCAGTTTGCCAGATGGGTGATGGCTTGCAAACAATTGCGTTAAACAGTGTCATGGTGTCTATTTATCAATCTGTTTATTGTTAATATTATTTATTAGCTTATCAAAATCAGATTGAAATAACTTATCTTGTATAATTCTATATTTTTCAAATTCTGTTTCTGCGTGAACTTTGGCTATTGCAGCACTTATATTTCCTGCATTTTGAAGTATTTCTCTATCATCATATTGTAAAAACAAGTCAAGCCTTTTTGCCCAATCTTCCATTGTCATCGGAATTTGTCGTTTTGCTCTATTTTCGGCTAAATCAAGATAGGCGTTTACAATACGTCCTAATTCTTCTAACTCATTTTTCGTTAAGTAATTCTTTGCTATCGAAACATCTTTTTTTATTATTTTTCCGTTCGGACTATTTTTCCACGAAGTTAATCCCATATGTGCCTTATCGCTATCAGCACGCTTTACAATCAATTCTGCTGCCGTGTGTTGATGGATTGCATAATGTAATTTATTCTGAACTTTGGCAAAAAATTCTCTTGTTGTTGGTGCATCTTTATTGTAGTCAATGCTTGTTGCGTAAATATCTGTAATTTTTTGATAAAAACGACGTTCACTTAAACGGATTTCTCTTATTTCTTCAAGTAAATGCTCAAAGTAGTCTTCATCTATAAATGCTCCATTTTCCATTCGTTTGCGGTCAAGAATATATCCTTTAATTGCATATTCTTTAAGAACTTGTGTTGCCCATTGTCTAAATTGTGTTGCTCGAACAGAATTTACCCGATAACCAACTGAAATTATTGCATCTAAATTATAGAAATCTATATCTCTGTTTACTTGTCGTTTTCCTTCTTGTTGAACTATTCTAAATTTTCGAATAGTTCGTTCTTGTTGAATTTCACCACTTTTGTAAATTTCTTTGAGATGATAATTTATTGTATTAACCTCTACATCGAATAATTCAGACATCAATTTTTGACTAAGCCAAATTGTTTCATCTTCATATTTTACTTCAATTGATGTTGTTTTACTTTGATTTGTAAAAATCAAAAATTCGGCAGTGCTATTTCGTATTTGTATTTTTTTCTTTTCCATTTTTGATATATTAATAAAATAATTTAAATATTATCTCCCGCACTTGCTTTATTCCTCATTTCTTCCCACATCAACAATAAGTAATTATATGTTTCAATATTTTTTTCGTCTTGTGCATCACCTCCTTCATATTATTTAAATTTATGTTTATTAATGTCATTCACCATAACCCATAACTCTTATTTCCAACAAATATACACGATAATTTTTTAATTGCCACACAAAAAACAAAAGAAGCTCAAAAACAGAAAATATTTTTTGAGCTTCTTTTTCTGCTGTTTCGTGTTTTTTTAGCCTTCTTTTATTGATTTAAAACCTAATCCTAATATTTCATTTGCTTCGCGCACGATCATAAAAGCGTTTTCGTCGATGTTCGAAACATAATCTTTCAGCACCTCAAGTTCTCTTCTTGATACTACGGTATGAATCATTGTTTTTTCTCGTCCTTGATACATGCCGTTTCCGTTTACGAATGTTCCTCCTCGTTTCAGGTCGTTGATAATCTTTTCTCTGATTTCTTCGTATTTGTCCGAGATAATCATCACATCGCGTTCTATTCCGGCTCCTTCAAGCACAATGTCAATCACTTTTCCGGTAATAAAAATCACCAACCACGAATAAAGCGGAATTTTCCAATCTTTGAAAACAATCAAGCCAATCAATACGATGGCAGAATCGACATAAATCATCAATTGTCCGAGGGGCAAGCTCGTGTATTTTGCAATTACCATTGCAATTATATCCGAACCTCCGGAAGTGGCGCGCGATTTAAAAATCAATCCCAAGCCCAAGCCGATGATAACACCGCCAAAAATACAAGCCAATAATTTTTCGTTTTCCAAGCCAAGCGGATCGTTTTCGCCAATAAAATAGGTCAAACCGTCCATAAAAACAGACGTAAGCACAAATCCGGCAACCGTTTTCACGCCAAAGCGCGGACCAAGAACCTTTATGCCGATAATCGTCAAGGGAATGTTCAGCAACAAACCAAAAAGTCCGATGGGAAAACCATCAGGCCAAAACGGAAATACACCTTCGGTAAGATAGTGGACAACAATGGAAATTCCATAAACACCTCCCGGAACAATCTTGTACGGATTGATGAAAAACACAAAACCGGCAGCTAAAATGAAAGAACCGATAATGATTAAACTATAAGCAATAAACCATTCTTTAGAAAAAACTTTTTCTTTTGATACAAATGCCATAACTAAATTTGTTTTATTAAAATTTTATACATATTTCAACATGAAATAAAGGCTGCAAAAGTATATTTTTGTGTAGAAATCCAAATAAAAATATGCTTGAAATTTATAAAATTTTAATGTTATGTAAATGTTTCGTAAAAGAAGGTTTTGGAAAGCTTTGTTGCTAAAGAAATTAGGTTTACATTTTGCCCTGTCTGTATGTTTTTCAGCCTTGCCTTATTTTTTTCAACAAAAACAAGAATGTTTTTATTGCCAATGCAAAACACAGCCCAACGATACGAAAGACACAATTCTTGCAATGCCTCCGTATCGTTGGGATTTTCACAACAGGGGTCTCTCCTCCCCTATTTATTCTTGGTGTTCTTTGCGTAGCAGGTCATTGACTATTTTCACAGGGGAAAAGGTAGCAATAGGCACTTCCACAAAAATAGTATTCCAATCTGCCATTGCTCCATTCCATAGTCCGGGAAGTTCGAGGGCTTTCAGCACTTTTCCGTCTTTTGATTTTTGAGAAATAAATCCGGTTTGCGGATCTACATAATGCAGCAAATTAAATTTATGGTCAAGAAATCCTTTGATTCCGCAAACCAAATCAACCGGATTGAAATGTGTTGCATCTTTTACCAGCTCTTGTTTTTCCTTATTGTTCGGGTCTATCTGCGAACTCTCTACCACTTGCAATGAAAGCGTTCCGTCGGCATTTGTTGCCCAAAAAGGACCTCCTCCGGGTTCTCCCTCGTTTTTCACCATTCCGCAAACCCGCAGCGGTCTGTTGAGTTTTTTCACCAAATATTTCACCCTTTCGTCTTTTGACATAGGCTTAAAGTCTTCATTTTGCAAGGTGCAGAGTTTCTCTTGGAGGAAAAGCCCTATTTCCTCAAGCAAATTATCGCTTGTCCCTTGTTCGCTTTTCAGTTGTCTTACATAATCGAAAATCTTGTCTTGATAAGCCATTAAAATTCCGCCGAGTGCTTTTTTGTATAAAAAAGTAGGCTCTTTTTGGCTGTCCAAAATAACATTATCAATATTTTTGATAAAAACAATATCTGCCGTCAAGTCGTTAAGGTTTTCAATCAATGCGCCGTGTCCGCCGGGTCTGAAAAGCAAGCTGTTGTCGCTATTTCTGAAAGGTTTGTTGTCTAAATCGACAGCCAAAGTATCTGTAGATGTTTTTTGTACGGAAAAAGAGATGTTGTATTCTGCGCCGTATTTTTTTTCGAGTTTTTCTTTCACTTTTTCTATTTGAGCTTTAAATCCCGAAAGGTGTTCGGGCGAAACCGTGAAATGAAGTCCGATTTTATTGCCTGATTTTGCATAATTTGCGCCCTCAACCATGTGTTCTTCAATGGGCGTGCGATTGCCTTCGGCGTAGTTGTGAAATTTAAGCAAGCCTTTGGGCATATTGCCGTAATTCAGCCCTTTTTCTGTCAAAACCATGCCGATTATTTCGGCGTATGCTCCTTCGGCGAGTTTTCTCTCGAGCGACGAGCCTTGTTGTTGAAACAGTGCGTCAAGTTCGGCAGCAAAAGCAAACTTCTTCACGTTTTCAATGAATTGCTTTGCTTGTTCATTTCCGCAGCTTGCCAAATCTTGCGGATTGTTGATCAAGCGCAATTTTTCATCTGAAAGAAATTCAAACAATGCCTTGAACATTCGGCTGGCAGCACCCGATGCCGGAACCATTTTGACGACTTCTTTTGTGTCGATATTTTTTTCAAAAATTTCAACATAATGTCTCAGCTCGTTCTCATCTAAGCGGATTATTCCATCTCCTATTGTCGCCGGTTTTATTATGTCAAGAAAAGGAAAACCATTTTCAAAATTTTTTATCTGCTTTTCTATTTTCTTTTTAGCTATTCCTTTTTCTTCAAAAAATTTAAGATCGTCTTGGGTAAACATGATTTCTCTGTATTTTTAGTAATTTATAATAATCCAACACCTTTAAATTAAGAGTTAAGAATTAAAAATTGAAAAGCTAAATTATATCATTGATAATCAATACTTTACAATAAAATCAACACAAATTCTAAAACACTTACAATCAACAAGTTGCATTTTTAGCGAAGTACTGAGAATCAAGACTATTTCGCATTTCATACTTTTTAGTACTTATTCAGGCATTAAATATAGTAATTTTATACTAAAATAAAAGTGATTTCATGTGTTTATAGGTCAAACGCACGAAATAAGTTTTCAAAGTTTCACTAAAAACATTGTATGCGATAGTTGAATCTACCCAATTAAGATTTTATGTGTGAAATTATTCAAAATTGGAATTAATTTTATACCTTTGTTTTTGATGTTGATTCTCTTCATAGAAAAATGAGTAGTATTGTGTCTTCTAAGAAAATGAAAATCAACGTCTTTTTTTAATTTTTCGACAACTGATTTTTTTTTAAATAGTTATTTATATTTTTTGTTATGTGCTACATATGATTCTATTCATAGATAATAAAACAAAAGGAGTTGATTATGGGACCATAGAAAATTTTTCAATTTAGGAGGTGGAAAAGATTATGGTAAGTTCTAAAAATGCAAACTTCTGTTTCCCAATGAGTTTAAACCCATTGGACATAAGAAAAACAACTCTGAATTTCTCTATTTTGGGAAGTTACCTTGTAATATTTCTATTTTTTTCGTCGTGTACGAAAGAAATACAGATGAAAGAGCAGGATATTGAAAAAAGGCTTGTCTTGAATGGATTAATTTGTCCGGATAGTTTAATATCAGTAAAAGTAAGCACAACAACAGCCATATTGGACAATCAAAGTAGATTTGTGGAAAATGCAATTGTAAAACTTTTTTGTAATGATATGTTTATCGAAAATTTGATTTATAACGGCAACGGACAATACATTTCCGAAACAGTTTATCCTGTTGAAAATAAATACTATACGATAGAAGTTGAGCGAGAAGGATACCCAACAATACGAGCAACTGACACTATACCCGAAAAAACGTTTATTACTTACGGTACTCATTCGCAAGGAAATACTTATGACGAATACGGCGACCCTCACCACGATTATGAAATTGTAATAGATGATAAAGAAAAAACAAATTTCTATGAACTGTTTTTTATCGAACAAGACTTTCCCAATCAATATATAAATAATTATCATATTTATTATCAATCAAGTTTGGTTATTGCGGATCCTGTATTGCGTTCTGATAGTGAATTAGATTATTTGGGATTGTCATATATTTTTTCAGATAATTATTTTAATGGGACAAAGTATAAAATGTTTAATAAATTTTTATCAGCATCAGTAAGTGGGAAATATAATCAACCTATTGCACCGACAGAAAAAGATAAATATGCTATACTTCGTACAACTACCTCTGTTTATTATAATTACCGTAAATTTTGGCTTCGCCACAGCAATAACCAACAAATTGGCATTAGAGTTGAAGAACCTTTGTTTATGTCGCTTATTACTCCCCCTGTACCAATGTATAGTAATGTTGAAAACGGTTACGGCATATTTGCAGCTTATAATCAAACCTATTATAAATTAGAAGAACTGTGAAATATATCTTCATTTTAATAAGTTTATTTACCGTTGGTATTGCTAATTCTCAAACAACAATTTACGGTTTTATTGAAGACAGCCAAACAAAAGAACGATTACCCGGTGCAAGTGTTTATGATTTACATAGTAAAAAAGGAACTGTTACAAATTCGTTTGGTTTTTACAGTCTGAATTTACCGAATAACGATAGTATTACGTTAATTTTCAGGTCATTAGGATACACAAGTCAAACCGTTTCGTTGCAATCTGATACTTCGATAAATTTGAATATCGAATTAACAAGTGGAGTGGAGTTATCGGAAGTTGTAGTAACTGCGGATAAAAACAGACTTAAAAATCCTGAAATGAGTATCTTAAATATCCCTGTTAAACAAATATCAACAATACCGGCATTGCTGGGAGAGGTGGATATTATGCGTGCATTTCAGCTTATGCCCGGTGTACACGGAGGACAAGAAGGAACAAGCGGAATATATGTACGTGGCGGAAGCCCCGACCAAAATTTAATTTTACTTGATGACATACCGCTGTATTATGTTAATCATATAGGCGGTTATGTGTCGGTTTTCAATTCCGAAGCAATTAAAAATGTAAAACTATATAAAGGTGGTTTCCCCGCCCGATACGGAGGTAGATTGTCGGCAATAATGGATATTAGAATGAAAGACGGTAATATGACAAATTATTCGGGTAATTTTTCTATTGGTCTTATTTCAAGTAAATTTACAATAGAAGGTCCAATAATAAAAGGTAAAACTTCATTTATCGTATCTGCTCGTCGAAGTTTATTTGATTTGTTTACACGCACTTATCTGTATCTTAATTCAGAAAGAAAATCAACAGCAGGTTATACTTTATACGATTTTAATGCAAAAATAAATCACATTGTTAATAAGAATAACCGCATTTATTTTAGTGCTTATTCCGGTCGTGATAGAATATTTATCAAACAAAAAGATTATGATACTCGTGAAAACTATCCATTTGATTTTGAGAGTGAAAATGATTTAAATTGGGGCAACTATTCATTTTCATTTCGTTGGAATCATATTTACACCAACCATCTTTTCAGTAATTTAACCGTTGGATATACAAAGTTCTTTTATAATTCTCTTTCAGATATTTATAAAATAGAAAAACAATCAGATAAGACAGTTGGCAGATTGTCAAACCACTACTTATCATCAATAAATGATTTGATAGCCAAAGTTGATTTTGATTACACCTTAAATAAGTATAAAATAAAGTTTGGCGGAGGAGCAATACAGCATCGTTTTTCACCAACTATGAATAGAGTAAATCAAGCTGGAACAGGTTATAATTCGATAGATACGACACTTGGAGCAAATACAATTCAACCTACCGAATTATTTATTTACTCAGAAAATAAAATTTCTGTAACAAAAAATTTAAGTTTTAATATTGGAGCACATTTTAATTTATTCTCAACAGAAGAACGAACATTTTGGTCATTAGAACCTCGTGTAATAGGGAATTTAATTTTAACTGAAAAATTATCACTAAAAGCATCTTATTCAAAAATGAGCCAAAACGTTCATTTGCTTTCCAATTCTGATGCAGGATTGCCTACTGATTTGTGGGTGCCTGCAACAAAAAATGCACCACCTGAACAATCATCATTATTTGCTTTAAGTTTAGCAGGCGAATTGGGAATGAATATCGAATGGAGTTTTGAAACTTTTTATAAAACATTTGAAAATTTAATTGAATTTAATGCGGGTGCATCTTTTTTTACGGGAAATGCTGATTGGCAACAAAAAATAGAAAACAACGGACAAGGGAAAGCCTATGGAGCAGAATTGTTATTGCAGAAAAAAACAGGAAAAACAACAGGTTGGCTTTCATACTGTATTTCAAAAAATACG
>PDWJ01002036.1_pt1 | contig 22640 bp, 20 predicted proteins | sample 1430881 | NCBI WGS metagenome assembly PDWJ01 (sample SAMN01162460, study PRJNA174530) | Oral metagenome, whole genome shotgun sequencing project. | biome: Marine environment; feature: Marine mammal; material: Swab sample of the gingival sulcus; isolation source: swab sample of gingival sulcus... | reverse complement strand
GTTATCGCAAAATGAGACTAACAGTAGATAATCGAATAAAAAAGTATTTGAAAGCCACTTTTGTAGAGCAAGAAGATTACATTATTACAAAAACAAAGAAACAAATAGATGAGTATTTAGAAGGTCAAAGAAAAGAATTTACCATTCCTCTTTTGTTTGTTGGAAGTGATTTTCAGAAACAAGTTTGGCAAGAACTTTTGAAAGTGAATTACGGAGAAACAGCAAGTTATTCAGACATTGCAAAAAGAATTAACAATCCCAAAGCCGTGAGAGCTGTAGCCTCTGCCAATGGAGCAAACGCTATCGGTGTGATTGTACCTTGCCATCGTGTGATTGAAAGTAATGGTGAATTAGGCGGTTATGGCGGAGGCTTGCCTGTTAAAAAACGATTGTTAAATCTGGAAAGCGAAAATACCCCATTAACCGATAAGGAAAAATATGAATTTATTGGACAAAAAAGTACAAAATACAATCATAGATTTATTACAGCAGTAAAAACAACAGGACTATACTGCCTACCTTCGTGTTCTGCTGAAAAACCTAATTTTGAAAATGTTATTTTTTACAAAAGCAAACAAGAAGCAATTAAAAATGGATACCGAGCCTGTAAAATTTGCAAACCCTAAAAAAGAAAAACACTTATACAAAATAAACAAAGATGTGCTTGGGTAAACCAAAACAATAAACTTGGTGTAGAATATCACGACACACAGAGGGGAGTGCCGATTTTTAATGAGAGAGTACTTTTGGGAATCCCATAAAAAAAGATGATACTGAAATAGGCATTAAAGGAAAATGTAAAATGATTGGGTGGGATAACAGCTATGTGTTTAAAGTATTACAAAATTAGATGCGTTTGCCCTGGGTGAACGAGACCTACCAAAATAAAGTTTAAAAATTTATACTTACCTTTGTCGCGAAAAAGTTAGAATAATGATGAAGTATAATTTAGATTTTATATCCGATAAAGATTTATACAATCATACTTTGGAAACTGTCGAAAAATACAATTTTGAAATGGATTTGAAAAAAATCAAATAATGAAATTGTTAGATGAAATAGAAGTTAGTAATCTGTTAGACATTCCATTAGACCGTTTAGAGGTGTGGAAAAATAATGGAAAATTATCACCGTCAAAATTGGAGGGGGCAAAATATTACGATAAAGCTTTATTGGCTTTAAAATTTGAAATTGCTGAAGAAGTTTTTAATTCCAAATGGAATGAATTTACCCAAATAAAACCGAACAAACCTTATACTTCCATTGAACTTTTTGCAGGTGCAGGAGGAATGGCACTGGGTATGGAACAAGCAGGAATTGAACATATTTTGCTAAATGAAATTGAAAAAAATGCTTGCGCTACTTTGCGTTTTAATCGACCAAAATGGAATGTTTTGGAAGAAGATGTTCAAAAAATTGATTTTTCAAAATATAAAGATAAAGTAGATGTTGTTACTGGCGGTTTTCCTTGTCAAGCCTTTTCGAGTGCTGGAAAAAAGTTAGGTTTCGAAGACACAAGAGGAACATTATTTTTTGATTTTGCACGATGTATTAATGAAGTTCAACCTAAAATTTTTGTTGGTGAAAATGTAAAAGGGCTTTTAAAACACGACAAAGGACGAACACTTGAAACAATAAAACAAGCTATAAAAGATATTGGCTACACCATGATTGAACCACAAATTTTAAATGCAATGTATTATAAAGTTCCGCAAAAACGAGAGCGATTGATTTTAGTGGGAATAAGAAATGATTTAGCCGAACATATTATCAAATTTCAATTTCCGGAAAAATACAACCGAGTCTTAACGGTCGAGGATGCTTTTAAGAAAGGAGTGTTGTATGATTGTGATGTTCCTAAAAGCGAAGGTGTTACTTATCCACAGCGAAAAAAAGAAATAATGGAGCAAGTTCCCGAGGGGGGATATTGGCGAAATTTATCTGATGAATTACAACGAGAATATATGGGAGGAAGTTATTTTCTTGGAGGTGGAAAAACAGGTTTAGCAAGACGATTATCAATGAAAAAACCATCTTTAACTTTGGTTTGTTCACCAGCAATGAAACAAACCGAACGATGCCACCCAAAAGAAACACGACCTTTAACTATCAGGGAAAGTGCGAGAATACAAACTTTCCCTGATAATTGGATTTTTCAAGGGGCGAAAGGGCAAAAATATAAACAAATAGGTAATGCTGTTCCTGTAAATCTAGCCTATGCTTTGGGCTTGAGTGTTATAGATTTCTTAAACAGAATTAAATAAAAAACGGTGAGTAACAAAGTACAACCGTAAAAACCTAATGAACACCAGAGCAATTGTGAAAACGCAGGACGAAATACCCAATCAAAAAACAAAACTATTTTCTCACTTTTAAAGTTATTGATTCGTAAGAATAAGATTTGATAGCGATAAATCCGTATTTCGTTTCGCCCTTCTTAATCAATTCACCATCCAGATCATTCGAAAATAATTCCGATTTAAATTTTCTGTTTGCAGCACCAGACCTGATCATATTTCCTGCAGTGATTCCCGCCCCGAGAAACAAACCTATCGGAATTACTTGATTTTTTGCTTGATAAAAAAGTGGTGTGAGTAATAAGTATGGCAGGAATGTTGCCGGTTTTTGTTTCAGTAGTTTGTATGTTTTTTTCCTTTCCATCAAAGGAATACTGCTTCCATCGTTATAGCATAAAGTAATATCTTCTCCGAAAATCAGGTCTCTGTCTGAATTATTGGTGACCTTTATTGAAAGAAGTTTGACTCCCTTTCGTCTTTCCTTTCTTCCGTATTTTTTCTTCAGAACGTTGTATTTATATTCAAACATAACACCATCAACCTCGCTGTACGAAATGTAATTAACAGATTCCGGATTGATTGCTTTGTAACTTGAGGAACAGTTTGTTAACGTTACAACTAAAATAGCTAAAAAGATAATCTTAATAATTTTCATATTTACAACTTAAATTTTTATATTATAAAATTAATTCGTTTTTATCTATAAATCATTGGTGATGAGCCGAGAGTTTTTCGAGAGTGCCTGAATACCCATGTAGGGTCAGAAAAGTTTTTGTCATATACCGATCGTATAACCATAAACTATTGATAATGCGATTACCAAATAAGCAATCAGACTAATGAAAAAGATTAGGCTAATGTATCTCAGAAAACGTTTTATGGCATTCAAAAGGTTGTCAATACTCAATTCTTCCGGTTTTGAAAGATAAACTTTTATTTTTTTTGCCAAAACAGATAGCTGAAGCGAAGGAATAAAAATCAATATGGCAATCAATAAAAATCGAATTGTATTGATTAAAGGGTGACTGAAAGTTTCTTCAACAGAAAACTTTGTAATAAAGTTGATTATTGTTTCGGTAAATAAGCCCATGAGAATAAGAATAATGGTCGTGATGTAGCCCATTATTGCTATGGCATTTGCATATCGTTTTATTTTCTTAAATAAAACTATTGTACTGTTTTCCATTGTGTTGTAATTTCACTTAGGTTTTCAAATACAAAGGTAAATATTTATTATGAAATATTTTATACATTATCGTTCGATGGAATATTTCATCGATTTATATTTTTTTTATATCATTGATTTACACCTCTTATGCTTTGAAACTTTTATTTTTTACCGCAGATAATACGAAGTTGTTTCACAAAGTTGGGGAGAGGTCGTTTATCTGTTTTATTTTCCGACTTATGCCCAAATAATCGCTAAATAATTATTTTGCTGTGTGTTTAAAGACTTTAATCGTGGGCGTTTGATTTTATTGGATAGCATTGACACAAAAATTGTACCGACAACAAACATATAGTGATTTTGGGTGTTGTCTTAGAAAAGTAAAAAAAGGAAGTTATGTTAGTTATCATTTCGCCGGCAAAATCGCTGGATCTAAATATTGAAAGGAGTTTTGATTATATTACAATACCCAGTTATCTTAACGAAGCTGAGCGTATAGTTACGGAATTGAAAAAGTTGAAAGTAGGAGAGCTTGAGTCATTAATGAAGATCAGTAACAAGTTGGCAGTTCAGAATTATGAACGTTTTCAACGTTGGAGTTTGCCTTTTACTCCCGATAATGCGCGACAAGCACTTTTGGTGTTTAAGGGTGATGTTTATGCAGGGCTTGATGCCGCCACGTTGAGTGATGAAGACTTGTTGTATGCACAAGATCATTTGCGAATTTTATCGGGGCTTTATGGCGTGTTGCGACCTATGGACATTATTCAAGAATATCGCTTGGAGATGGGAACATCTTTCTCATTCAATTCCAACAAAAATCTTTATGAATATTGGTCTGATATGATTACACAATATATCAATCAACGCATGGCAAAAATCGAATCAGATACCATTGTAAATCTTGCTTCCAATGAGTACTTTAAAGTCTTGAACAAGAAAGTTTTAACCTACCGAATTGTTACTCCTGTTTTTCAAGACTACAAAAATGGAGAATATAAAACCATAAGTTTTTATGCCAAGAAAGCGAGAGGTTTAATGACTCGCTATATCATTCAAAATAGGATTGAAGACCCGGAGGCATTGAAGCTCTTCGACTGGGATGGTTACTACTACAATGACAAGCTTAGTGAAGATGATAAATTATTTTTTACCCGTGGATAATAGTTGCAATACCATATTATTTAAAGAACTATAAAAATGAAAAAACTGTTTTTGTCATTGTTTATTGTCGCAATGATGTTTTCATCCTGTGTCAATCAGCAAAAAAATAAATTTGTAAGTCAAGAGTTTGACGATCATCTTTCCGACTATGTCAATCCATTTATTGGAACGGGCGGACACGGACATACTTATCCGGGTGCTGCCTATCCTTTCGGGCTTGTTCAACTAAGTCCTGATACCCGATTGGACGGATGGGACGGTTGTTCGGGCTATCACTATTCCGATAGTATTGTTTATGGTTTTAGCCACACGGCACTCAGCGGTACAGGGGTGAGCGATTATGGTGATTTGTTGTTAATGCCTGTTTCCGGTGGGCTGAAACTGAATAATGGTGCAGACAATCCCGATAATGGTTACAGTTCCTATTTTTCTCATTCATCGGAGCGTGCCGAACCGGGTTATTATGCCGTGCATCTCGATGATTATAACGTAGATGTGGAGCTTAGTGCTAGTCAACATGCCGGAATGCACAAGTATACCTTTAATAATGATGATGCAGCTTTTGTGATGATAGACCTTGAACATAGGGATAAGGTTTTGGACTCTTACATTGAGTTTGTTGATGATCATACAATTCAGGGTTACCGAGTTTCTAAAGCATGGGCAGATGAACAGCATTTTTATTTCTACATACAGTTTTCAGATCCTATAAAAACAAGAGGTATCGCTGAAAATGGAAAGGTTGATCCCGAGATTAGTGCTTCCAATTCAAATGCTATTAAGGCTTGGGTGAGTTTTAATCCTGAAACAGGAAAATCGATTTATGTAAAGGTTGGTATTTCAACTGTTAGCATGGAAGGTGCAAAAAACAATCTATTGGCTGAAATTCCTGATTTTGATTTTGATAAATTGCGTGAGCAAGCTGACCGTGCTTGGGAAAATGAGCTTGGAAAAATTTTTGTTTCAGATACTAATAAGGAAGATCTGACAGTTTTCTATACGGCACTCTATCATTCCTATCTTAATCCGAATTTGATTTCGGATGTTGATGGAAAATATCGCGGAATGGATATGCAAGTGCACGATTCAAAAGGAACGAATGTATATACCGTCTTCTCTCTTTGGGACACTTTCCGAGCAACACATCCGCTGTTTACACTTACACAGCAAGAAAAAACCTTAGAATTTATAAAAACATTTATTCATCAATACAAGCAAAGTGGTCGACTTCCTGTTTGGGAGCTTTGCGCAAATGAAACCGACTGCATGATTGGTTACCATGCGGTGTCGGTAATTGCTGATGCATACATGAAGGGATTGCGAGATTTTGATGTCGAAACGGCATTTGAAGCTATGAAAGCCAGTGCTATGGAAGATCATTTTGGACTTGATTCTTACAAAAAATATGGCTATATCTCTGCTTCACAAGAAAGTGAATCTGTATCTCAAACCTTGGAATATGCTTATGACGACTGGTGTATCGCCATGATGGCAAAAGATCTCGGTAAGATGGACGATTATCAAATTTTCATTCAGCGTGCACAATATTGGAAGAATGTTTATGATGAGCAAACACGATTTATGAGAGCAAAAATGGGATCAAGTTGGTTTGCACCTTTCTATCCTGACGAAGTGAATTTTAACTATACCGAAGCAAATGCGTGGCAATATAATTTCTTTGTTCCGCAGGATGTTTACACAATGATCGAGGTAATGGGCGGTGACGAATTATTCTCTGAATTTTTAGATCAATTATTCAGTGTTTCGTCCGAAACTACGGGTCGGAAGCAAGCAGATATCACCGGTCTAATAGGACAATATGCACATGGTAATGAGCCGTCGCATCACATGGCGTACTTATACAACTATGCCGGAAAGCCGTGGAAAACTCAGAAACAAATTCGTGAAATTATGCAAACAATGTATTTCAATGCTCCGGACGGGCTAAGCGGAAATGAAGATTGCGGGCAAATGTCGTCGTGGTATGTGATGAGTGCTTTAGGATTTTATTCCGTAAGTCCGGGTAGTGTTGATTATATTCTTGGAACACCGCATTTTAAAGAAGTAATTCTTCGTCTCGAAAATGGGAAGACTTTTACGATCAAAGCACCAAACAACTCAAAAGAAAATATGTACATTCAGTCCGTTAAACTGAATGGTAAAAACTATAAAAAATCCTACATTTCGCATCACGACATTATCAATGGCGGAGAATTGATTTTTGAGATGGGGGCAAAGCCAAATAAGGAATTTGCAACTGCAAAAGAATACCGACCGATTTCGGTAATTAATGATTATGAAATAGTTTCGGTTCCATATATTAACGGTGAAAAAGTTTTTAGAAAATCAACAATGGTAGAGCTTGGCTGTATTGATAAGGAAGCCGATATTTATTATACATTGGACGGATCTGTGCCGGGAACAAATACAAAAAAATATACCGGAGCCTTTGAAGTTGATCGTTCGTTAACTGTTCGGGCTATTGCTGTGCGTGGTGATGAAACGAGTTTTGACGTGAAAATGGATTTTAAAATCTTGAATGCTAAAATTTCACTTCAATTGAAGTCCAAATATGCAAATCAATACAATGCCGGAGGTGACAATGCCCTGATTGATATGATCCGAGGAGCTGAAAATTATAAAACCGGAGCTTGGCAAGGCTATCAAGAAACCGATTTGGAGGCAATTGTAAACCTTGGTGAAGCAAAGAAAATTAATAAAATGAAGATTGGTTTTATTCAAGACCAACGATCATGGATTTTCCTTCCAAAGAAGGTAGACTTTTATGTTTCAAAAGATGGAAAAAAATTCACGCATGCCGGAACAGTCAGCCATGATTACAGTTTGAAAAAAGAAGACACCTTTGTTCATGATTTTGAACTTGACGTGAATTATAAATCCATTCAATTTGTGAAGGTAGTGGCAACAAATATTAGGCGGTGTCCGGAGTGGCATCTTGGAGCAGGCGGTCGTGCTTGGATATTTGCTGATGAGATTGTTGTTGAATAAGTTATTTCCATACATTTTTGTGAAACCCGGCAATTATTTGTCGGGTTTTTGTGTGTTCATCTGAATTAAAAGCGTATTTTTGTCTCCGTTAGTGGTGCATTCATCTCTTGTGAAGTTGTGATGCTTAATAGGGAATCAGGTGCGAATCCTGAACAGTTCCCGCTGCTGTATGCTTCCGCTTATAATTCTTTAAAAAATATGCCACTGATTTTCGGGAAGGCTTTTAGAGAAGGAAACGAGTCAGAAGACCTGCCACTAATGGGATTGTTTATAGCTTTCGGTGAAAAAGTCATAAATGCATTGGCACAAAAAAACTGTTCTTTTCATCTCTTTGAGCGCACAATAATCCCTTGTACTTTTTTGGTATAGAAACAAAATAGACACTATTAATTTAGGAGGATGATTAAAGCTTTACTCCATATTTTTTCACTTTGCATGCAACAGGTCAAACAGATACGCATGTTTCTTGCTTTTTGTTTGATCACGGTTTTGCTTACGGAAAATCTTTCTGCACAGACTATTGATAGTCTGAAGCATTTGGATGTTGTCGAAATTAAATCTACCCGCCTGAAGATGTTTAGTATTGGACAAAGTGTTCAAACAATCAAACTTAATGATTCAAAAACAGCCAATGCCGAACAACTTGATGATCTTCTGCTGGCAAACACTGCTTTTTATATAAAGTCGATAGGTGTGGCAGGAAATTCCAATATAAGTATTCGTGGCACAAGAAGCCGACATACGGCAGTACTCTGGAATGGTGTTAACCTTCAAAGTCCACTTTCTAATGAACTGAATTTATTTAATGTTGTAAGTTTTATGATGGATGAACTGTCTGTTCATTCGGGAGCTTCGAGTTCACTTTACGGTAGTGGAGCTGTTGGTGGGGCAATCCACTTTAATACGCATCAAGAGTTTGGTCAAGGCATTGCCAATTCGGTTCTTATGGGCCTAGGCAGCTTCGGGATGAAAAAGTTTGGTGTCAAGGTGCAGCATTCTTCCGAGAAATCGACCCATCGCATTAAATATTTTAACTACAAGACACGCAACGATTTTGAGTTTCGGAATACCACAGCCTTGGGCAGCCCAATCGAAAAACAGGAAAATGCCGCAATGGCGCAAGAAAACTTAATGACAGAGTCATCCTTCAAGATTTCTGATAATCAATCATTGAGTTTCAACACATGGTATGCGCACACATTCAGACAACTGCCACCAAGAATGGATCAACAAAATACGGAACAAAGCATTGATGACGCTGCTATTCGCGGGCTCGTAAATTATCAAAACAACAGCTCTTGGGGAAATTTGCGTGCAAATCAGAGCATTTTGGCAGAAAGAATGATCTATGACGACCCTTCCGGAGGCTTTGATGCCACACATAAATATATTTCAAGTGTTTCTGAAATAGAGTATTCAAAATCTTTTTCGGATCAACTTTTGTTCAATTCCGGAATTTATAATAATTATACTGTCAGCAGTTCGAAGAACCTAACCGAAGAAGCAAAATTGAACCGATTTGCTATATTTTCCTCCTTAAAATATATGCCTCAAAAACGAATGGCTTTTGTATTGAATTTTCGTGAAGAGTTAAATGGCAAGCATTTGACGCTTCCAACATTTAATTTTGGTTCTGAAATTGCTTTGGGATACGGATTTTTGATGCGCACGAATATTGCCGGATCTTATGTTTTACCATCCTTCAACGATCTATTTTGGGGAGGAGCGTATGCATCGGGAAATCCTGATCTGCTTCCGGAAAGGGCTTGGAGCGAAGAGTTTAGTTTGAGTTGGAACAGCAAGTTTAACACAGGGTCAATACTTCTTCAAAGTGGAGTTTTCAATTCGCTTATTAACAATATGATAAAGTGGGAACCCGGTGAACAAGGTCTCTGGAAACCTCTAAATGTAAATAAAGTTTGGTCGAGAGGGCTTGAAAATAGTTGCAAATTTCAACAAACGATTGGTGCATTTACAATGAAATTGGATGCTTTTTACAACTATGTGCTGTCCAGCCCGATGGAAAAAGGAGCTAAATATTTTGATGGGAAAGATAAGCTTCAACTGAATTATATGCCAAAAAATATTGTCAATGGCAAATTGACTTTGTCTTATGCTGCCTTTGAAGTCTTTTATCAACATTCATGGATCGACAAACGATATAAAGATAGTTCAAATAATTTTGCTTTAGATTCATACAATATCGCTAATTTTGGAGTCTTAACAAAAAAGGTGTTGAACGACAAATTGTTTTTATTGCGATTTGATATAAACAATGTATGGAACGCTGATTATCAGTCGATGTACTTGTATGCAATGCCTAAAGCTAATTATTTAATTAGTATTTTAATAAAATTTAAACAAACAAATATTTAAGATTATGAAATTTAACTTAAAGCATCTTTGGATGATTATTGCTATTTCTATAGCATTTACAGCATGTAAGAAGGATGAACCGGACACTCCTCCGACACCGACTCCACCCACTCCAGAACCGGAAGTAGCTAAATATAACAATGGTAAGTTTATTGTTAATGAAGGTTCATGGGGTCAGGGAAATGCATCTATTTCTTTTTATTGGGCTGATGGTGATTCTGTAACAAACAATGCGTTCCAAAAAACAAATGATCGTGTTTTGGGAGACGGTGCGCAATCAATGACTTTTGGTAGCGGTAAAGTTTTTATTGCAGTTCAAGGCTCAGGTAAAATTGAAGTTGTTGATTCTTTGACATTTGAAAGCGTAGCAACAATTGAAGATATGCTTAACTGTCGATATATGAAAGTTTATAACAATAAGCTTTATGTAACACAGTGGAATGGTGTCGAAAACGGTTGGTTGAAAATCTATAACCTAGATGATTATTCATTGATCAAAACCATTGACGTAGACGTAAATCCTGAAAAAATGTTGATTAATAACCAAAAATTATACGTTGTAAACTACGGTAATGGTGGATCTTCAGACGTTATTTCAGTTATTAACCTTGATACTGATGAGTTGGTGAAAAATCAAACATTGGGAGTTTATGGTCTAAAGGATTTGGTTATTGACAAAAATGATAAAATTTGGATTCTTTGTTCCGGTAAAGAAGTGTACGAAGGATTTGACTTGGTTGAAGAAACTCCTGCAAAACTTGTGAAGTTCAATTCACAATTTGATGCTTATATGGCTGAATTTGAGATTGGTGAAACACATCCATATAGTTTAGAAATTAACCTTGAAGGTGATGTTCTATATTTCGGAGCAGGTTTCAACCTTGATGGTATTCGTACTTTCAATGTTGCTGATGAAACTTTTGGAGCTGAAAAGTTCATTGATATAAATGCTTATGGTTTTGATGTAAACAAAACGAATGGTAATATCTTCGTTTGTGTTGCAACTTCATATACCGATCCGGGAATGCTTTATAGATTTGATCCTAATGGTGTTGAGTTGGGATCTTACACTGTGGGAGTTATTCCAAACGGTATTGGTAAAAATGCAAATATGAAATAAGAATCTATCCGGGAGGATATTTCTTTTGTGATCCAATTTGATGGCAGACTTCGGTCTGCCATTTTCGTTTTACCCACCCCACAATTTTCCGCACACTGTACGCCGCCCCTTGTCTTTACTGCAATTTTTTGCAATAAGACAAAACAAAATGGAGGATTCATAGTTTCCATATATGTTATTTCATAACTTAAATATGTACATCGAAATATCTTTTGTTAGCATTGTAGACATCTTGTCGGTTTCTACGTCCTTTATGCTGGGTTTGCTGTTTCTCACTTCTAAAAGTAGAAAAAATAAAGCCAACATCTTTTTAGGCTTGTTTTTATGGTCGTTGAGTATTGAAGTTTTGTTCTCATTTTTAAATGGTCAAGACATTGTACTTCCGGAGTCATTTTCCTTGTCGGAACTAACATTGCCTTTTTTATTTTTCTATGTTGTGAAAACCCTCAACTATAAAATCAAAGCTATTTTTGGTTTACTGTTGATTCCTTTTTTCTTTCAGCTGTTTGATGATACGTTTGCTTACACCTTTATATCGTATGGCTTCGGTCTTTTTATTTTGTTCTACACCCTGCGATTATTGAAAAAACACAATAGGAGTGTGGGGGATTATTATTCCGATATTGAAAATAAAACCTTGTCGTGGATAAAAACGATTATCTATATTTATTTGTTTTTCTACGCATTTTGGATTACCGAAGATCTTATCGGCTCACAATTTGAATTTGTAGTCGTATATTTTGCAATAACATCCACTGTTCTAACTCTGGTAATGATTTATTGGATAGGATACAACGGTTTTTCTCAGCCTGAAATCTTCGATGCTTCCGTATTGATTTTGCAGCATAAAAAAAACATTAACGATGACAAACTCGCGCCGACAAGTGTGGAAGTCGAAACCCGACAAAACGAAATTCAAAAAGACGGAAATTCAGAAGATCGTTTTAATCGTTTGAGTCAAAAAATTCGGGAAGACCGATTGTTTTTGCAAAAAGATTTGACCATCAGAAACCTTTCTCAACAACTTGGAATAAACGAAAAAGAGTTTTCGAGTTTGATAAATACACATACACAGAAGAATTTTTATCATTATATCAATCAATTTCGGGTCGAAGAGTTCAAACGATTGCTCAAAACCGAAAAAGCACAGCATTTATCATTACTCGGACTATCCGAAGAAGCAGGTTTTCATTCAAAATCAACCTTTTACAGTGTTTTCAAGTCTTCCGAAGGCATTACTCCTAAGCAATATCAAAACCAACTTAACCAACTTAATAAGTCCGAATAAGCTTTACTCGGACTTGTTCTTGCATTGAATCCATAATCCTTCCCTATACTTTTGCGTTTCACAATGGAACAAAAAATTTGATGTTGTTCAAAAAGTAGTTGTGAATTAGAGTTTATCTAATTCGTTAGTAATCATATATTAATCCTAAATTATTTGAAATGAATAAAGTATTTTTTTTAGTTAGTATTTTGGCTTTAAGCATGTTAACCCTTGTTTCATGCAAAAAAGATTCAACACCCGAAGTTGTAAGTTCAACCGGAATCAGTAACAAAATACCTTCTGACTTGGGGAAGGTTTACACCAGAAATTTCAATCGCTACACGAAAGTAACCACTCCGAACGGAGGAACGATACATATCGTGGCACAAAACAAATTAACTGATGAGCAAATCATTCGATGCAGAAGTGTGTTGGAGTTTTACTTAACGGACTATCCGGGTTCGGAATATGGCAGTAACAAATCCGAAGTTGCCAATAAAATGGCTAAAAACGGTGCAATTTTATGTTTGTTAAACGGATCAGATGGCGGAAACCCTGTTGGTAATAAAGTTACCGGACAACCTTTGTATCAAAATGAAATTCAAGTTGAAGGGCATGCCTGGTATATGAATCAAAATTACGACCATCGAGATGCAACTTTTGAAGAAATCTTACACTTTGTTCACGATAATGGAATTGGAGTTGATGGTAACAATCAGTTTATTGGCGCTTTACCTGACTATCAGGCAGAAATTAGAGCGGCACAGCAAAATGGCTTGTCCAACAGTTTGTGGGGAGCAGCAAGCCCGGAGTGGATTGCAGAGCTTACAGCAGAAAATAGTTTAAGTCAGGAATACTTGGCGGCTGTAATAGACAGTTATTATGGGCTCTGGGGCGCATGGACAGGAAGCGCAACAAACGGAATGTGGGGTGAATATGTTGGCAAAACAAGAGCGGATATTCAAACGGACGACCCCATGGGCTATGCGCTGATGGAGAATAAATTTTTTCATCCCTATTTCACGTATAATGCACGCATTGATGCCGATCTGAATGGAAACTTCTCGTTAAAATTCGATGAATCAAAACCATATACGCACCATTCTCGATATTTGAAAAATGTTACGCTGCTGGGGAACAATAACAATTCAGTTACGGTTAATGAATTGGATAATAACATTACAGGAAATGCAGGAACAAATACAGTCATTTTTTCCGGAGCATCAAGCGAATATACCATCAGTACCAACAATGGCAGTACCGTTGTTACCGATACTATGAGTAACCGTGATGGTGTCAATACCTTGTCGAACATCGAAAAATTGCAGTTCAGCGATACACAAATCGATTTGTAGAAACAACGCTCTAGCATTTATTCTTCTCTGTTGAGATATGCCCAAAAAAGTTTTCGTTTCACACCTGTTATTCGGTCAACATGCCGAATAGCAGGTGTTTTTTATGAAATATTGTAATCTCTCGAATCGTTTATTTCTTTGCTTAGGGGGTAAATTGAAAATTATCATGTACATTTGTTGTAACGAAAACAAAAAACATGCGTCAATTTCTTAGTAAACAAAATACCCGAAAAGGTACAAATACTTAATAAATAATGAATACATATACAAAAATTAAAGATTTCCTTATTCAATTGGAATACAACATCATTGATGAAGATCACAATGAAGAACTATTTGTAGTAGAAAATCAAGAAGCCGGTATCAATCAACTGATTATTGATTGCGAAGACCCCATCTTGATTATTGAATACCCACTTTTTAAGGTCGAAGATAAGTCTGAGATTTATAGAGAATTACTGGCGAAAAATCGTGAAATTATTCATGGAGCTTTTGCTATAACTGAGGATGGAATGCTTATTTTCAGAGATACTTTACAACTTGAAAATATTGATCTTAACGAACTTTCCGGTTCGTTGGAATCTTTAGAATTATTATTAGCAGAATACGGAAACAGATTAATTGAACTTTCAAAATAAGAAACGATGAGCTTTTTTAAGAGATTATTTAAAATAGGAGAAGCGGAAGCACATGCAGTTGTGGAGAAGCTTGAAGACCCGATAAAACTTACGGAACAAGGAATTAGAGATTTAAAGAAAGATTTAGATAAAACCCTTCAGGCAATTGCGGAGGTGAAAGCTGTGGCAATCAGGTCGAAGAAAGAAATGGTTGACAATCAGGATTTAGCGAAGACTTATGAGCATAAGGCAATTTTGCTTATTCAGAAAGCTCAGAGTGGCGATATTGAGACGGAAAAAGCTGATCGTTTAGCTACCGAAGTGTTGGCGAAGAAAGAAAGTGCCATGCAAGCCGCAGCAGTAGCGAAAACCAACTATGACCAATTGCAAACACAAATTAATGCCTTGCAAGGTAATGTTGAGAAACTAAAGACAAACATCACCAAGTATGAAAGTGAGCTGAAAATGCTAAAAGCAAGAGCGCGTGTAAGTTCAGCTACAAAAAAGCTTAACAAATCTATTTCCGGTATTGACAGCAGCGGAACGATTGCCACATTGGAACGAATGAAAGATAAAGTTGAGCAAGATGAAGCTATGGCACAAGCTTATGGCGAAATGGCAGTAGAGAGTAGGAGCGTAGATGCTGAGATTGATGATTTGCTTTCGGAAACAAATGAAAAAGTATCGGCAAGTGTTGCACTCGAAGAGTTAAAAGCCAAAATGAATAAGTAAGATGGTGTTTGGTTTTTTCAAAAAAAAGAAAAAAAATGATTATGATCCTCTGCATATTACTGTGGAGGATCTAAAGAAAGGCTTTGTATTTGAATATGATTTGGATACATGGATTGTTGAGGAAGAATATACCTACGATTGGGGCGATAATTATTTCACGAAAGAGTTTAAAATTTCTTCAGGACGAAATTCTTTTTATTTGAGCGTGGAAAGGGACGATGAACTGGAACTTTCGATATCGAAAAAAATTAAGATCGGCATGATTGAGGAAGATATTGCGAGTGAAATAGAGCTTAATGAAAACCCGCCCAAGACAATTGTTTACAAAAACAAAACCTATTATAAAGAATCTGAATCTCCCGGTTTTTTCTTGGATGAAAATGGTAAAAATGACTGGGAAGAATTAATTGCGTGGACTTATTACGATGAAGAGGAAAAAGAAATCCTGAGTATTGAGCAGTGGGGAGATGCTGATTTTGAGGCTTCACACGGGAAAATCATTCAGGAATTTGAAATTTCAAACATAATGCCTTCGGAATAACTCCGAATCATTTGGATTAAAACAAGCAGCTATGAAATCGAAGAATGTATTGTATGCTATTACCTTGGCAGGATTGTTATTTTCTGTTATGATACTTTCGTCATGCGAAGAAAAGCAAAGTCGGAAATATCAAAAAGAAGGGCTTGACAAGGTTATTCAAAAGCATAGCGACAAAATGGACTATACCATTTTACTCAACGATATGAACTATGAGGGTGATAAATACCTTCATAAATATCAGGTCATCTATCCTACAGGAGATTCCACATTTGAGAATGAAATCACCGAATGGTATCCCGTAAGCGAACGTTTTTTTAATACGCATATCGACAATATGGGAATGGAGTTGGCATCAAAAACGAATGGTAAACTTACGAAAACTGTTTCTCCGGCAGGTTATTCTCAATATGTTGGAAATGAAAAATATGGTCGATGGAACAATCGAGATGGAGGAAGCTTTTGGGAGTTTTATGGAAAATATGCCATGATTTCTTCCATGTTTCACATGTTTTCATCACCGAGGTACTCTTATTACGATGATTACAGAAGGAATTACGGTCCTTATGGAAGGACATATTATGGCCCTAACAATACTTATGGCACAAAAAGTTACGCCAAATCGAAAAGCGGATCGCGCACAACATGGGGGCAAAAACCTTCAAGCTTCAAAGATAAGGTTCGCAGTCGGGTAAGCAGAAGTTCCTCAAATAAATCATCGTCATTTTCAAGTCGAAACAGCAAAACTAATCGTAATTCAAATAGATACAGCAAGTCAAATACTCGTTCGCGAGGTGGTGGTATCGGAAAATAAAAGCTAATAATAATGGAAGACTATATAAATAATATTCATTTGGCATTGATTTTAGATACCATAATCTATGTAATCACTGCATATTTTTTATTTTTTATCGGGAAGTTGGGCTATACGCTCACACATCGGAGCATCAACATCAATGAAGAGCTCGTACAAAAAGACAACCTTGCTTTTGCCATATCAAATGTAGGTTATTATGTGGGTTTATTGCTGGCAATAGGTTCAGCAATTATTGGTGAATCAAACGGCTTGCTGCTCGACATTATTGATATTCTGATTTATGGGCTATTGGCAATTGTTTTGCTGAATATTTCATCCTTGATCAACGACAAGGTAATTTTAAATAAATTTAGTATTCACAAAGAAATCATAGAAGATCAGAATGCCGGAACAGGCGTTGTTGAGGCAGCAAACTTTGTTGCCGGAGGATTAATTATTTTGGGTTCTGTTGCCGGTAAAGGAATCAATATGTTTCCGGATTTGTCCATAGGCTACACATTGAGCGGAATTCTCACAGCTGTTAGCTTTTGGTTTGTTGGTCAAGTGGTTATGCTGCTTTCATCTTATATTTATAACTTTATTACTCCGTATAATATCCACGAACATATTGAAAAAGATAATGTTGCCGTGGGCATAGGCTTTGCAGGAGCCATGATTGCGATGGCAATTTTGATTAGTCACGGCATTAGCGGCGATTTTTATTCTTGGTCCGATCATTTTTACAAAATAGGAATAGAAATCCTTATCGGAATGGCTTTATTGCCTGCCGTTCGACTAATTGCTGACAAGGTATTGCTTCCGGGCGAACGCCTTACCGATGAAATTATTAATCAGGAGCATCCAAATATTGGAGCAGCACTGATTGAGGCTTTTGCGTACATCGGCGGTGCTTTATTGATTACATGGTGTTTATAAACTGAGTTTTGAAAAACAGGTCATACATTATTAAAGCCGCACTTTTTGCAACCGGACTTTCCGGTATTGTTGCGGAATATGTGCTTGCAACACTTGCAAGTTATTTTATTGGCGATTCGGTAATTCAATGGACACTTATCATCTCGTTGATGCTCTTTTTTATGGGAATCGGTGCACGAATAACAAAATACATCGATAAGAATGTTTTTGAATATTTTGTGTTTACAGAGTTTGTTTTGTCTTTTGTTGTCTCATTTTCGGCAATGATGACCTATTCACTTACAGCCTTTAGCGACTATACCGGTTTTTTAATTTATTTTTTAGCGATCCTTACGGGTACGTTAATCGGTATGGAGCTTCCGTTAGCCATCCGTTTAAATGAACGCTATGAAGATTTAAAGTTTAATGTCTCCGGTGTTTTGGAAAAGGATTATTACGGATCATTGTTCGGTGGGGTGTTTTTTGCATTTGTCGGACTTCCTCATTTGGGCTTAACCTATACGCCTTTTGTGTTGGGCTTTATCAATCTTGCCGTGGCAATAGCCATGTTGAATTTATATCCGGGCTTGACGGGAATACGCCAAAGGATTTTGTTCAATTCCATTGCAGCTTCGCTAGTGGCAGTTATAACTGTTGGAGTCTATTTTACCGAGGATATTATTTTTTATGGAGAGCAAAAAAAATACAAGGATAAAGTTATTCTGTCAAAACAGAGTAAATACCAAAAAATTGTCATCACGGAGTGGAAAGATAAATATTGGCTTTATCTAAACAGTAATCTACAATTTTCATCCTATGACGAAGCTCTCTATCATGAAGTGCTTGTACATCCGCCGATGCTCTTGCATCCTCATCCGCAAAATGTTCTTGTGCTTGGCGGTGGCGATGGTTGTGCAGTACGGGAAATTCTAAAGCATAAAAGTGTGCAGCGCATAGATTTGGTTGATTTAGACCCTGAAATGACAAGGCTCGCTATGGAACATGAGGTTTTGTTAGACATCAATCAATCCTCTTTATTGAATAAGAAGGTGAAGGTTGCGAATGATGATGCGTATCGATTTTTGGATGCTGCGGAAAAGTATTATGACGTTATTATTATTGATTTACCCGATCCGAGAAATGTAGAACTAGCAAGAATGTATTCTTTGGAGTTTTACACCATGTGTAATCGACACCTTCGTCCCGGCGGCATACTTATAACGCAAGCCGGAAGTCCGTATTTTGCTTCGGAGAGTTTCAAGTGCATCAATGCGACCATGCAAGCAGCAAACTTCACAGTCGTGCCACTGCACAATCAGGTAGTAACAATGGGCGAATGGGGCTGGGTACTTGGCATGAAAACAACACGTTCGGAAGAAGAATTGTTGAACAGCATACAGCAACTGAAAACCGAAACTGTTGATACTCGTTGGCTAAACAATGAAGCTCTGATGATGATTACTTCTTTCGGAAAAGACTATTTTGCAAAAGCAGATACTGTTGAAATAAACAAAATCCATGACCCCATTCTATATCATTATTACCTGAATGGTGCATGGGATTTGTATTAACGTTGGAAAAGAAACAGACAAAATTATGGAAGCTGAGATATACACAAAGCGAGGATGGATACAGGAAACTGATGAAAATAAGTTGGTTGAAATGATGGAACACCTGCTCAATAAATGTGGGTACTCTATATTGAAATATGTTAGTCACAGTTTTGAACCACAAGGATTTACGGCTGTATGGGTGATTGCGGAAAGCCATTTGGCAATACACACCTTTCCCGAAGCTAACAAAACTTATTTTGAACTAAGCAGTTGTAACAGAGAAAAAAATCAACACTTTTTTGAACTTATATCCCACAATATCATAGATTTCGGTAGTCATGCAAAATAGAAAGTTTAAATTCAACAAATCTGCGCAGTACTTCGTGGCAACAATACTGTTTGTCGTTTTGTTAGCTCTGCTACAATATTTTGAAAAAGATGTTGAGAACAGTTCGATCAAGACATTTTTTGATGCCTTTTGGTATTCTGTTGTTACGCTGACTACTGTTGGTTATGGCGATTATTTTCCTGTAAGTACACCGGGAAAAATTGTAGGCTTGATACTCATTATTTTTAGTTTGGGAGTGTTGAGTTATTTAATAGGAAAAATTACCTCAAAGATTCAAGAAATTATGGAAAAAAAACGATTGGGTCAATATGGAACAGACTTCAACAACCATGTAATTATTGTTGGTTGGAATGACTTTGGAAAATTAATCACAGATCAAATTATTGAGGCAAATCAAAAAGCTGTTGTGATAACGGACAGCAAAAATGATGTCGAAATTATCAAGGAATTGTATAAAAAACATGTGTTTGTAGTGTTTGGAGAAATTAATACAAAGGAGACTTTAGAAAATGCCAATATCGACAATTGTTCCTCTTTATTAATCAATATTCCGGACGATTCAGCTTCGTTGGTTTACCTAATCAATCTCAGGAAAAATTACAAGAATATTAATACTGTTGTTTATCTTTCAAATACTGAATTAAAAGATACTTTTTACAGTGCAGGAGCGACTTATGTTATTCCTGAAAAAGACATCACTTCCAAGCTTGTTGCATCATTTGTTTTTGAACCTGATGTTGCGAAATTTACTGAAGATCTGATCACAACTGCCGTTTCAAAGGACAATTATGATATGCATCAGATTGTTGTAAATACTGATAATCCGTATCTCGGTAAAGATTATATTGATGTATTTATGGCTTTAAAGAAAACGTTTAATGCTATTCTTATCGGAATTTCTCGAAAAAAAGCAGAAGGAAATGATTATATTCTGATGAAAAACCCTTCCAACGATATGAAAATTATGGCAGGGGATTATTTAGTGATAATTTCCGATGGCTTTAATAAAAGGAAAATAGAATCAGCATTCAAGGCAAATGAAGGCAGAATGAATTAAAAACAAAGTATTATTTGTATTTTCCGTATAAACATAACTGTAAGAAAATGAAGAACTTTGATTTTCAAAATAATGTAATAGACACTTCATCAATTCCTCAAGTGCTTGAAGATAATTTTGTTCAAGTTGAAAAATCTTATAAAAAAATACTACAAATAAACCTTGGACTTGAGATTATTACATTTGTAGCACTGCTGATTGCCTTACATTTTATACCAAAATTAGAAATAGCCGGGTATTATTTTGTTATTGCTGCTGTTGCTATCGTTGTTTATGCGGTCTTGAGGATGCTGCTTATTTGGAAAAGTTTTCCGATTAAGGGCTACCAAATAAGAGAAAAAGATATTTCATACAAAAGCGGTCTGCTGAATTTCAAGATGGTTACTGTTACTTTTAATCGTATTCAACACGTTGAAATTAAACAAAGTTTTTTGTTGAAGTTGTTCAAACTGGCAAATGTTAAGATTTTTACGGCAGGTGGAAGTTCAAGTGACCTTAGCATTCCGGGATTGAGCCATAAAAAAGCAGAGGAGATTAAAGCATTTTTATCACGCAACATTGCTGACTATGAATAAGATTGATTTTGGAGTTCCTAATCGGCAAAATTTGAAAGGACTTTTTGTTATTCTTCTCAATGCCATTATTTCGGTTATTCGAAAAGGGGCTATTCCTTTGTTGGCGGTGTTTTTCACCAATCAAAAGTCAACGAATACTCAGTTTCTTCTGATTGGTGGTGGTATTTTGATGTTACTGTTGATTGTCCATTCCATACTCTACTATTTAAACTTCTTTTTCTATATTCAAGATGGTGAATTTGTGCTGAAAAAAGGCTATTTGAATAAAAAAACACTTTCAATTCCCCTGGAGCGAATTCAAAATATCAATATGAAACAAAATATGTTTCAACAATTATTGAAGGTTACGGCAATAGAAATTGATACGGCAGGAACTGTAGGGAAAGAATTGAAAATTCATGCTTTAGATTTAGCACACGCAAAAGCACTTTCGGATATTGTTTCACGGGTTACGAAAGAAAACCCTATTGATGATAAAACAGAGAATATAGGGGAGGAGTCCGCCCAAGAAACCATTCTTCAATTGGATAGTACGGAATTACTAAAAGTAGGAATTAGTCGTAATCATTTGCGTGCTGCCGCTATTCTTCTCCTGTTTGCCAATCAGTTGTACAATGAGATAAATGATGTTTTTGCAAAACAGGCGGAAGAATACTCACGACAAGCAACCGAAATCATGGGCAATGCCGGAATACTAATGATAACTGTTCTTGTATTGACTTTTCTGGTGATAAGTATTGCTTACAGCATGATCGAAACCTTATTACGCTTTTATAGGCTTAAACTAAGCAGACAAGGTTTGTCTTTTCAACTTTTGAGTGGATTGTTTAACAGACGCAGTATTCTGATTCCTTTCAAAAAAGTGCAACTTTTATCATGGCAGACTTCGCCTTTGATGAAATTATTTCGCATTTATCAGGTACGAATTTCACAGGCTTCGAGTGCCGAGCTGAAGACAAAAAATATTGCAACTGTTCCCGGCTGTTACGACACACATGTCGAAGATATTAAAGAGGCTGTTTTTCAGAATAAAAACGGAAATCTTTCCGAAAAGATAAAATCCAATAAGTATTATTTGCGCCGATTATGGATTCGGCGAGGGTGGATTCTGGGCTTATTGCCCGGATTTGTTTTCTACCATGAATATATTTATTGGATTTTTTATGCAATTTGGTTGGTTCTGTCAGCTTTTTTTAGCTTTATGACTTACAATAAAAGATATTACCAAATTAATGACGATATTATTCGGGTAGGGAAGGGAATGATTGGTACAGAATGGGTTCAAATGGAACAGTATAAAATTCAGGCAGTACGAATAAACCAAAACATTTTTCAGAAACGTAGAAAATTAGCAAGCATCGTTATTTACAGTGCAGCCGGTGACATAAATATTCCTTATATTTCGGAAGACTCTGCAAAGGCAATGTATGATTATTTATTATACAAAATAGAATCTTCAAATGAGCGTTGGATGTGATCTCAACTGAAAATGCTAAGAGCTAAAAAAGACCACTCATTTTAGAGCAGTCTTTTCTGAATATATTAAGATTCCAAAAGACTATTCAAACTCATAATTCAATTTGTTTGATGTTACTTTTAAGTCTGCGGTTTGTCCGTTATACTTCAACTGCAATGCTGTCTCATAACTTGGGATACTGAAATTGAACGTTGACCTTTGGTTTGCTGTAACGAACACTTTCCAATATGTTGTTCCTTTTGAGGAAACGATTTCCAACATACCATCGGACTGTC
>PDWJ01002033.1_pt1 | contig 22645 bp, 20 predicted proteins | sample 1430881 | NCBI WGS metagenome assembly PDWJ01 (sample SAMN01162460, study PRJNA174530) | Oral metagenome, whole genome shotgun sequencing project. | biome: Marine environment; feature: Marine mammal; material: Swab sample of the gingival sulcus; isolation source: swab sample of gingival sulcus... | reverse complement strand
ATAAGCATCAATTAAGCCATCCAGCTTGCTGTTGATAGGCGTGTGTGCGGATAGTCTGGCAGAGGGTAGCTGGCAGACTATCCGCATAGGCATTGCTGCCGCCTCCTTATCAGGCCTGGCGGCACTGCTTTACATCATCCGCAAGCCAGGCCTTGATCAGGGATTGATAGGGCATGTCACGCTTGTTGGCTTCTATTTTGATGCTGTCCAGCAAGCCTTCTGGCAAGCGCAGTGAAATGGTTTTTGTCGATGGCTTTAAGTTGGGCATGGCAACCATTTGGGCTTGTGTCCAGTCAAGGTATTCACTGGAATCATGCTTTTCCCAAAAAGCGCGCTCGTCGGCTTCATTGTTAAATACGGGTGGCGTTTTAGCTTTGCTCATAAATAATCCTCTCTTTTCTATGCATATCACGTGCTGAAATAACGCGGATTAAGGTGTTGTTTGAGCGCAGGGTGAAAGTGACATGCAGTAACCTGGCTCCGTTACTTTTCCCCAAGGCATGGTATCGCGCTTCGTTTTGGCTGTGTTTTGAATCAGCCAACACCAGCAAGGGGTGATTAAAGAACACCTGCTCCGCTTCAAAGCGACCAACAGCATGCTTTGTTTCGCTTTTCCGCGCATTTCCAGCATCCCAGTCAAAACCGGCAATCTTCTTCCAATCAAGCATTATTGTATATTGCCACAATATACACTTATATCAAATATCTACACAACAAAAGGGGGCTTAACGAGCAAGCTTAGGCAAGGAGGACAAATTATGGGTGCCTTTTTATCCTTTATTGAATACAACGGTATATTGCTATAACCTCAAGCGAGGTTACATGCGGCCATATATAAAAAAGACATATACGAACGCATTTGTTGAGTCAGCCGTTATATTTGTAGGGAACCCCAATGGTGATTAGGTTAGTTAAATCGTTTAACCATATTAAAAAAGTCAATAAAATTAGCCGAATATTAGGGGAAAATTGTCGCCCTGGTTCACATACATCACTTCACGATTTAATGGACTCTAAATCTGAAATGTTAAAAAAAGAAGCAATGCAAGAAATGCATAATCTTTGGGAAAGCAGCCATCTACTATCTCCTATAATTAAAAAGCATGGTGAAACTTCGGAGAATTTAGAAAAGCTATATCATTTGCTAATGCTCAATGGGGCTGGCCAATGGATTCAAGGGTATTTTCTTCCTGTTACAGTGCTTTGCCTTCCTGTCCCCCTTGAATATGTTTTAAAGAATAAAGACCACACATCAATGTTAGACTTGTGTGCAAAGCTGGTTGATTATTTAGATGAGGGCAATCCTTTTTTACCAATTTCATGAAATATAACTAGTACGGGAAGGACAGGGTGTCAAAGCGAAGTTTTACTCACCACAAGTAATGTCTAGTCGATAGAAGCAAGTAATTGTTTGCGATGGCGGGTGCAGCGAAGCTGGACTATCCGCATTGCCGCTCAATGCCGCAATGCGGACGAGCTACATGGATGTAGCGGGTTTGCGCATTGCAGGAGCACAATGCGGACGACCCCCAGGGAAGGGGGGAGTTTGCGCATTGCAGGAGCACAATGCGGATAGCCTCAGCGCCGGGGTATAGCTCAGCCCTTGTTGCGTGACTCGCGCTTGCGGTCGCTTTCCTTGAGGAATTTCTTGCGAATGCGGATATGGTTGGGGGTGACTTCCACCAGTTCGTCGTCGTCAATAAATTCCAGCGCCTGCTCCAGAGTGTGACGTATGGGCGGGGTCAGGATCAGGTTTTCATCGGTGCCGGCGGCGCGGACGTTGGTCAGTTGCTTGGCCTTGAGCGGATTCACGGTCAGGTCGTTGTCGCGGCTGTGGATGCCGATCACCATGCCTTCGTAGACTTCTTCGGCGTGGCCAATCATCAGTTTGCCGCGCTCTTGCAGGTTGAACAGGGCATAGGCCAGCGCCTTGCCCTGGGCATTGGCAACCATCACGCCGTTGAGGCGCTCGCCGACCGTGCCGGCAAACTTGGGGCCGTAGTGGTCAAAGCTGTGATAGAGCAGACCCGAGCCGGAGGTCAGGGTCATAAATTCGGTCTGGAAGCCAATCAGGCCGCGCGAGGGAATGATAAAGTCGATGCGCACGCGTCCCTTGCCGTCCAGCTGCATATTGTTCATCTCGCCCTTGCGCAAGCCCAGGCGCTCCATCACCGCACCCTGATGCGCTTCTTCAACATCCACGGTGAGCTGCTCGTAAGGTTCCTGAACTTCGCCGTCGACTTCCTTGAGCACCACTTCGGGGCGCGATACCGCCAGCTCAAAGCCCTCGCGGCGCATGGTTTCAATCAGTACGCCAAGGTGCAGCTCGCCACGTCCGGAGACGCGGAACTTGTCGGCATCTTCCATTTCTTCAACGCGCAGGGCAACATTGTGCAGCAGTTCCTGCTCAAGGCGCTCTTTAATCTGCCGGCTGGTGACAAATTTTCCATCCTGCCCGGCAAAGGGCGAGGTGTTGACCTGAAAGGTCATGGTTACGGTTGGCTCGTCCACGGTCAGCGCGGGCAGCGCTTCAACCTGGGCGGGGTCGCACAGGGTGTCGGAGATATGCAGCGGATCCAGCCCGGTAAAGACCACGATATCGCCCGCCTGGGCGCTGTCGACTTCGACGCGCTCCAGACCGTGGAAGCCAAACAGTTGTTGCAGTTTGCCGTTGCGGGTCTTGCCGTTGCGGTCAATCACCGTCACCGGGGTGTTTTTGTCAATTTTGCCGCGCTTGACGCGGCCAATGCCCATCACGCCGACATAGCTGTTGTAGTCGAGGCTGGATACCTGTAGTTGAAAAGGACCCTCGCCATCGACGTCGGGGCTGGGGACGCGCTCAACTATCGCCTCGAACAACGCATTCATATCGCCATCGCGCACGCTGTCTTCTGCCGAGGCGTAGCCGTTCAGTGCCGAGGCGTAGATGACCGGGAAGTCGAGCTGTTCATCGTTGGCGCCGAGGCTGTCAAACAGGTCGAAAATCTGGTCAATCACCCAGTCCGGACGCGCGCCGGGGCGGTCGATTTTGTTGACCACCACAATCGGGTTCAAACCCTGAGCAAAGGCTTTCTGGGTGACAAAGCGGGTCTGCGGCATGGGGCCGTCCACCGCATCCACCAGCAGCAGCACCGAGTCCACCATCGACAGTACGCGCTCGACCTCGCCACCGAAGTCGGCGTGTCCGGGGGTGTCGACGATATTGATGCGGTAGTCGTTCCAGCTGATCGCGGTATTTTTGGCCAGAATGGTGATGCCGCGTTCCTTTTCCTGGTCGTTGGAATCCATGACGCGCTCGGCACCCTGATCCTTGCGCCCGAGTGTGCCAGACTGCTGTAGCAGCTGGTCAACCAGTGTCGTCTTGCCGTGGTCAACGTGGGCGATAATCGCGATATTGCGTAAATGTTGTGTGCTCATTGGGCTACCTGAATTGCGCTGCCGACCCCCTTGGCCAGACAAACGGGAGCAGATTATACAGCAAAAGCCACCGCCGCGCTGATATTCAGCGCGGCGGCAAACAAACTCCAGGCAGACAGCGGCCTACTCGACGCCGGGCTGGTCGTAGTCCTTCTCGCCGGGCACAGGGGTTTCGGCGAGGCGAAAGCCGAGATTGTTGCCGCGATAGTTGCGCTTGTTGCTGCCGCGATAGGCCGAGGTGAGGTAGTTGGGCTTGTTAAACCAGGAACCGCCGCGCAGTACGCGGCGCTGGCAGTCACCACCGTCCAGCCAGGCCTGCTGGGTGCCGGGTGCGCCCTGATAGCTGTCGTGCCAGCAGTCCTCGGTCCACTCCCAGACGTTGCCGGGCATGGCGTGAAGCTGAAACGGGCTCAAGGCAAAGCTGCCCGCCGGCGCGGTGCGCTTAACATCCCAAACGCTGCCGCAGCCATCGCAGACGGTTTGGTTGTTGCCCTGGCTGTCGCCCATTGGGTATTTGCCGCTGCCGCCAGCGCGCGCGGCATATTCCCACTCGGCCTCGCTGATCAGGCGGAAGTTGCGCTTGTCGCCCCACGCCTTGCTCAGCCAATCCGCATAGGCCTTGGCATCGTTCCAGCTAATGCACACAACGGGGTCGCGCTCGGACTGTTTGAAGCCGACCTTGTTCCAGTGGTAGCCCTGCCGCCAGCCCCAGGAGCCATCACTGCTGTAGACCGCACAACCGAGGCCATCGCTGTTGCGCCCCGCCTCGGAAACATAGCCGGTCTCTTTAACAAACTGGGCAAAGCGCATGCGGGTGATTTCATTCTGGCTCAGCTTGAAGGCGGCCAGGCTGACCTTGTGCTCAGGTTGGGCATCGCTGTCAGCCTGCGTGCTGCCCATCGTAAACTGGCCGGCGGGGATCGCGACCATGGTCGGTGTGATGGTTTTCAGCCAGGCCAGGCGCTTGCGCCAGCGCTTGGCGCGCGCCTCCCGCGCGGCCGCAAGACGCGCCTTGCGCCGCGCCACCTCATCAGCCACGGCAACTTGCGCGGCGAGAAATTCGGCCTTGGCCTGCTCGTAGTCGGCAATTGATTCGGCGTAGACTTCGCGGTCTTTTTTCGCCTCCGCGGCCGCCCACAGCTGCTCGGCGTGCCTGGCCTCCTGCGGCGCTTGCAGCGAGTAGGCCTTTTGCAGTACGCGCCACTGTTCCTGCACCTTGCGGGTGGCGGCGCGGGTGGGCGGCACAACCTGTACCTGTTCATAGGTTGCCTGCAAATCCACTAAATCTTGCTGAATGGCGCGGTAGTTTTTCTCGGCGGCAAAGTAGCGGCGCTGCTGCAACTGCGCCAGCGCCTCCTGCTCGCGCTGCTCCAGAGATTGTCGCTTGGGGCTCATAAAGACCGACTTGTCGGCCAGCACCAGGGTTTCCTGCAAAATTGGCAACTCCCCGGCGCCCTCTTCCTCGGCCTGGACAATGCGCTGGCTCAAAATAATCCGTGCGGCGTGCAGGGATTGCTTGCGCGCCTGCACATCCGTTTGCATCTCCTGTGTGGCGGCCAGCGCCACGCTCTCCTCTGCGCTCATCGGCCGGTACTGCTCCCACCAGGTTTGCAGGCTGCCGGTCAGCCAGAGCGCGCCCAGCAACAGGAGCGAACCCGCCAGCACAATCAGCGTCATGCGCTTGCGCCGCTCGGATTTATCCTGCGCCGTCAGAAACGCGTGAATATCGACATCATCTGCGGCGATATCCACCCCGCTTGCCGGGACGGCTGCAAGCGGTGCGGGTTGCGCACCGAGCAGGGTATCGCGGGCAAGGGTGAGGTTGTGCAGCAAGCTGGCAAAGTTCTGCTTGACCGCCTCATTGTCGCTGCTGTCCATGCGCTTTTGCAGCAGAGCGCTTTTGCTGGCATAGGCGGCTTGAATGGCTTCGGGGCTGGCGCCCGGTTCCAGACTCAATGCCTTGAGAGCAGTGGCTTTATCCATGGTGATTTAGCTTGTTGGCAAATGATGAGCGATTCTACGCAAAATCGCCTGATTTAAGCAAATTTTTCCCGCATATTCCGCATAATACTCGCGCGGGCATACGGTAGCTCAGTGCGACAGCTGAAAGCCCAGCGCCGCCAGCACCGCGTTGGCGGCGGGGTTGCCACCCGTGCAGGTAAAGGCGCTGTACTCGCGGCGCACGGGGTAGTGCTTGCGCAGCTGGTCGAAGCAAGCGCCCTGCGCGCCGGGCGGCTGGTTCAGCAGCGCGCGCAGGGCGTGGTCATCGTCAAGAATCGCGTAGGCGTGGCGAGTGGCCAATTGCGCAGCTTGCAGCGGCGAGGCGCTGGCGGGAATGTCCAGCGGCGCAGGATGGGGGATGTCCAGCTGCGGGCTGCGGCAGGGCAGGTTCATGGCCTGACAAAAGGCGCGGTAAATCATCGCCGTGCCGCGCAGCTTGCCGTCCAGACTGTAACCGGCGATATGCGGGGTGGCAATCTGCACCTGGCGCAGCAATTCGGTGTCGATATGCGGCTCATTCGGCCACACATCGAGCACCACCGGGCGCTGCCGGGCGCTGATGTCGGCGCGCAAGTCCGCCGTGTTGATGATGTCGCCGCGCGCGCAGTTAATCAGCATGGCAGCAGGATTCATGCGCTGCAGACTATCCGCATTGAGCATTTGCCAGGTGGGATGGCTGCCGCTGCGGGTCAGCGGCACGTGAAAGCTGATAATGTCGGCTTGCAGTACCTCATCCAGCGCGCGCAAGCCGCTGTGCCCGCGCGCGGCGCGCGGCGGGTCATTGACAATGCTCGCCACGCCCAGAACGTCCAGCAGCTTTTTTACCCGCTGGCCGACATTGCCATAGCCGACAATGCCCACGGTCTGCTGGTGCAAGTCAAAGCCGTAACGCGCTTGCAGGGCGAGTATGGCGCTCAGGGTGTATTGCGCGGCGGAGTCGGCGTTTGAGCCGGGCGCACTGGCGAAGGCGATGCCGTGCTGGCGCAGATAATCGCTATCGACATGGTCAACGCCAATGGTGCAGCTGCCGACAAAGCGCACTGCGGTGTCCGCCAGCAAGTCCGCCGTCACCGGCGTGACCGAGCGCACAATCAGGGCATCGGCATGCTCGACATCACAGCGGCGGATAGCGCGCCCGTTCAGTGCCTGCACCTCGGCACTCTGGCCAAAGTACTCGCGCAGGCAGGGGATGTTCTCGTCGGCAACAATGTTCACGGCAAGCGTCTCGGATTAGACCCGCTGCCAGACTATCCGCATAGGCTAACAACGAGACTGATGGCCTATGCGGATAGGCTGGAACGGGGTGTGCGGCGCGGGCTATTGGTGCGCGGCTTCCAGCGCGGCGACCTGCGCTTCCAGTGCATCCAGCTTGGCGCGGGTTTTTTCCAGTACCGCCGCTTGCAGGTCGAACTCTTCGCGGCTGACCAAATCCAGATGTGAGAAGGCGCTCTGAATGGCAATGCGGACGTTTTTGTCGATGTCGTCCTTAATCGCTTTGACATCGGCGGGGATCAGTTGGCTGATGGTTTGGCTCAGCTCATCCAGTATTCGGGGGTCAAACATAGGGGCTCCTGATTGGATGGCTATTGTTGCACTCCTCTCTGGCAGCCGCAATCCCGCCCATGCACCAATACGGTGCACAGACTTGCAGGCGGCGCCCGCCCAGCGCCGTGCTTTTATATAACTCTTTGTTTTATCTGTTGTTTTAAAACTTGGCGCGGATTTCGCTTCAAAGGGGGTGACGATGACCCTTATGCCCGGCATGGTGCAGGGCAAACCACTACAGGAGAGATTTTATGAAGTTAGTTACGGCAATTATCAAACCCTTCAAACTGGATGATGTGCGCGAGGCGCTGGCCGATATTGGCATTCAGGGCGTGACGGTGACCGAGGTGAAAGGCTTTGGCCGACAAAAGGGGCACACCGAGCTGTACCGTGGTGCCGAATATGTTGTGGACTTTTTGCCCAAGGTCAAACTGGAAACCGGCGTTGACGACAGCGCGGTGGATTCAGTGATCGAGGCGATTACCCAAGCGGCACACACTGGCAAAATCGGCGATGGCAAGATTTTTGTCACTGCCCTGGAGCAGGCTATCCGCATTCGCACCAGCGAGACAGATAGCGCCGCGCTTTAATTTAAAAACCAATTACTGAAGAGATTTACGCCATGGAAACACAAATTTTTCACCTTCAATTTGCCATCGACACGTTTTACTTTCTGGTCTGCGGCGCCCTGGTCATGTGGATGGCCGCCGGTTTCGCCATGCTCGAAGCGGGTCTGGTACGCGCCAAGAACACCACCGAAATTCTCACCAAGAATATCGCCCTGTTTGCAATTGCCTGCACCCTGTATATGGCCTCGGGCTATGAGCTGATGTACGACGGCGGCTGGTTTTTAAGCGGCATACTCGGCGGCGAGCAGTATGTGGCCGAGCAGCTGGCGGCATCGCAGGCCAATGGCTTTACTGGCGACGCGGTGTACTCGGGCGCTTCGGACTTTTTCTTTCAGGTCGTGTTTGTCGCCACCTGTATGTCGATTGTCTCTGGCGCGGTAGCCGAGCGCATGAAGCTGTGGGCATTTTTTGCCTTTGCCGTGGTGATGACCGGGTTTATCTACCCCGTTGAGGGCAGCTGGACCTGGGGCGGCAAGTCGGTGTTCGGGCTGTACAGCCTTGAAGCGCTGGGCTTTTCCGACTTTGCCGGCTCCGGTATTGTGCATATGGCCGGCGCGGCGGCGGCACTGGCGGGCGTATTGCTGCTCGGCGCTCGCAAGGGCAAGTATGGCAAAAACGGCAAGGTGCGTGCGATCCCCGGCGCCAACCTGCCGCTGGCAACGCTGGGAACCTTTATCTTGTGGATGGGCTGGTTCGGCTTTAACGGCGGCTCAGTGCTGAAGCTGGGCGATATTGCCAGCGCCCACACCGTTGCACTGGTCTTTACCAACACCAATGCCGCCGCAGCGGGCGGCTGTATTGCGGCGCTGATTATGGCGCGCACCCTGTTCGGCAAGGCGGATTTGACCATGGCGCTGAACGGCGCACTGGCTGGCCTGGTGGCCATCACCGCAGAGCCGTCCACGCCGACCCCCGCCCTGGCGACGCTGTTTGGCGCCCTCGCCGGTGCACTGGTGGTGATGTCCATTATCACCCTGGACAAGCTCAAGATTGATGACCCGGTTGGCGCCATTTCGGTGCACGGGGTGGTCGGCCTGTTCGGTCTGCTGCTGGTGCCCGTCACCAACAGCGATGCCAGCCTGCTGGGACAGCTGGTTGGTGCGCTGACCATTTTTGCCTGGGTGTTTATCACCAGCTTGATTGTCTGGAGCGTGCTGAAGCTGACCATGGGTATTCGCGTCAGTGAGGAAGAGGAGTACGAAGGGGTAGATTTGGCCGAGTGCGGTCAGGAAGCTTACCCCGAGTTTACCCAAACCTAGGGAGGCTCTTAACAAGCGCCTCCACAGACTACCGCACAGTGTAAGTTGTTGATTTTCCTCCCTCACCCCAACCCTCGGCTTTGACTCCATGTGTCGCCCTAACTTCTGCGTCCATGCAGTCGTCTCCCAGAGGGAGAGGGAGCTTAATCAGCTTTGCCAAGCCCCACCCCTGCGGTGGGGCTTTTGTTTATGGCGCTATGCGGATATGCTGTGGCGAGGACGCCTAGACGATAAACTCACAGGATATGCGCATGTCGCTTGCCACGACCTACACCCGCGCCCATCAGGGCATCCACGCTGCCGAGGTGCAAGTGGAAGCACACTTGGCCGCCGGCCTGCCCGCGTTCAATATCGTCGGCCTGCCCGAGGCGGCGGTCAAGGAGAGCCGCGACCGCGTGCGCGCGGCCATTCTCAATTCCCACTTTGAATTTCCCGCCAGACGCATCACCATCAACCTCGCCCCGGCGGATTTGCCCAAGGTCGGCGGCTACTACGATTTGTCGATTGCGCTTGGCATTCTCGCTGCCGCCGGGCAGCTGAACACCGCTGCGCTGGGCGATTACGAACTGGTCGGCGAGCTGGCGCTCAGCGGTGAGCTGCGTGCCAGCAAGGGCGTGCTGCCCATCGCCCTGGCCTGCCGCCAGGCGGGGCGCAAGCTGATTGTACCGGCGGCAGCGCTGGGCGAGGCGCAGCTGGTCGCGGGGCTGGAGGTCTACGCTGCCGAACACTTGCTGCAAGTCTGCGCGCATTTGAGCGGACAGCAGTCCCTGCCGCTGTCAGACGCTGCGCCCACACCCCCCGCTGACAGACTATCCGCATTGCCCGATTTGGCCGATGTCAAAGGCCAGCAGCACGCCAAGCGCGCGCTGGAAATTGCCGCAGCGGGCAATCACAACCTGCTGATGATAGGCCCACCCGGCACCGGCAAGACCATGCTCGCCGCGCGGCTGATTGGCATCACCCCGCCAATGAGCGAGGAGGAGGCGATCGAAACCGCCTCGCTGCAATCCATCAGCCATCAGGGCTTTCAGCTCGCGCACTGGGCGCAGCGCCCCTATCGCCAGCCGCACCACACCGCCTCGGGCGTGGCGCTGATTGGTGGCGGCTCCAACCCCATGCCGGGCGAGGTCTCGCTGGCACACAACGGCGTGTTATTTCTCGATGAGTTGACGGAATTTTCCCGCCAGAGTCTGGAAGTGCTGCGCGAGCCGCTGGAAACCGGGCATGTCACCATCTCCCGCGCTGCGCGCCAGGCGCAGTTTCCCGCGCGCTTTCAGCTGGTGGCAGCGATGAACCCCTGCCCCTGCGGGCATCAGGGCGACCCGCAAAAGCACTGTTCCTGCAATGCTGACCAGATTCAACGCTACCGCAGCAAAATTTCCGGCCCCCTGCTCGACCGCATCGACATGCACATCAACGTGCCCCGCCTGAGCCAGGACGAACTGCTGCAAAAGCGCACCGAGGCGGAGCCAAGCGAGGCCGTGCGGCAGCGCGTGATTGCGGCCTGGCAGCATCAGCGCCAACGCGCCGCCACGGCCAATGCGCAGCTAACGCCGCAGCAAATCAGCCAATACTGCGCCCTCTGTCCACAGGGGCAAGCCTTGATTCAGCAGGCCATGCAACGCCTGGGGCTGTCGGTGCGCGCCTATCACCGTATCCTGAAAGTGGCGCGCACCATTGCCGATCTGGCGGGCGAGGAGCGCATCCAGCTCAAGCACCTCAGCGAGGCGATTGGCTACCGCCAGCTGGACAGGCAATAAGCATCGCCACAGGCCGCGAATGCGGATAGTCTCCAGCGGATACAAAAACGCCACCTTGCGGTGGCGTTTGTGCAGTTGGCGATCAATGCGCTTACTGGCTGCTCTCCAGCATATAATCGACCACCGCCTTGACCTGCTCGTCCGTCAGGCTGGAGCCACCACGAGGCGGCATGCCGCCCTTGCCGTTAATGGCATTGGTGTAGATCGCATCCACACCCGCAGCTATGCGCGCGGCCCAATCGCCGGCATTGCCGAACTTGGGAGCACCCATCACGCCTGCACCGTGACAAGCGGAACAAGTGGAGTTGTATGCACTTTTTGCAGAGAAGGCAACGACCGGCGCTTCAACCACGACGACCTTGCCGAGGTCGGGATTGGGGTTGCTGGCCAGGTTAACCTTGCCCACGGGGGCGATGCGCGCCTCGGTCTCCAGCACATCCGCATTGCTGCGCTGTGGTTCCACGGTGTCGCTCGCCATGTTTGCGGTAAAGGCAATGGCTACGGCCATCAGAACCAGTACGGCAACAACAACGCCAATTAAAAAGCCGGTCTTGCCGTCAGATATTTGCTCATGATTATCCACGAGTATTACTCCTAAAGTCACTTATGAACTGCTCACAGAGAACAGCCCTTGCTGGTTAATGCTAATTATTATTTGCCGCTGTGCGGCTAATGAATGCTAATTATACCGCCAGCGGCGCTCAGATAACAGAGTAAGCATAGACAGCCAGCGGGCAAGCCGCTAGACTTGCCCCCGCAAAATCGGTTGCCAACAAAAGCCGCCCTTAGCTCAGCTGGATAGAGCGTCGCCCTCCGGAGGCGAAGGTCAGAGGTTCGAATCCTCTAGGGCGGGCCACTTATACGGCATCGACCAATGGCGAGGTGGCCATGAAACCCAGCGAACTCTACCAACAACGAAAAGCGGAACTGCGACTGCAGGATGACCCCGTGCAGCAGCGCGTGGTCGGCTTGTATGATCAGCTGCAACAACAGCTGCATCAGGAACAGTTGGCGCAACCCAGGCCGCGCCTCTTCCCGCGCAAAACCCCACACCGCGAGCGCATTCAGGGACTGTATATCTGGGGGGGCGTTGGTCGCGGCAAAACCATGCTGATGGATATTTTCTACGACACGCTACCGCGCAGCGACAAGTTGCGCATGCACTTTCACCGCTTTATGGCGATGGTGCACGACGAGCTGCGCCAGCTGCACAGCGAGACGGACACACTGCGCAAAGTGGCCAGCAAGCTGGCGCGGCAAACCCGGGTACTGTGCCTGGACGAGTTTCACGTCAACGATATTGGCGATGCGATGATCCTCGGCACCTTAATGCAGGAACTGTTCAAGCGCCGGGTGATGGTCATTACCACCTCCAACCGCCCGCCGGATGACCTGTATAAAGACGGTCTGCAAAGAGCGCGCTTTATTCCCGCCATCACTGCCCTGAAGGCTCACTGCACCACGTTGGAGCTGGACAACCACACCGACTACCGCCTGACGACCCTGCAACGGGAGCATACCTGGCACCGCCCGCTGGGCGCAGCGATTCGTGCGGATATGCTGCACGCCTTCCGCGCGCTAAGTTCCAACGAGCCAAGCCAGCCGGGGCATATCCGCATTAACGGCAGAATGATTCCCCACCAAGGTGAGGCCGAGGGGGTTATCTGGTTTGAATTTAAGGACTTGTGCGAATCCGCCCGCTCACAGGACGACTATCTGGAGATAGCCAGCGAGCATCACAGTGTGTTGCTCGCCAATGTCCCTGCACTGGGCAACGACCACAACGATGCCGCGCGCCGCCTGCTCAATCTGCTGGATGTTTTTTACGACCACAAGGTCAAGCTGGTAATCTCCGCCGAGACCAGTATTACCGAGCTGTACAGTGGTCAGCGCCTGGCCTTTGAGTTTGAGCGCGCCACCAGCCGACTGCTGGAGATGCAGTCCGAAGAATACCTGCAAACGCCACATAAGCCGTAAATTTTGCGCGCTGCCACTCATCTCATAGCAACATCGACAAGATGCTGACTTAGACAAGCTGAAAAGATACCCTTCCCAGACTATCCGCATAGCAATAGAAGCCTATGCGGATAGATTTAGAAGGGGTATCTGCACACCTTTACCGACTAGCGCCAGCACTCGGCAACTGCATCCGTGCCGGTGGTGCCATCGATCAATGTGGCACCTTTTACGCCCTGACTGTTCAGCGTCATGCTGACACAAGCATCTGCTGCCTGCCCATTGATCGCCGTTATCGCCAAGGCAAAGCGCTGCCCCTGAGAGCTTGTCACAGAGGCAGCGTCGAGCACCAGGCTATAGATAATGTCACCCCCACTATTGCGCACACTTTCGATGGCGAACGGATAACCCAACTGGGTCAGGCTAGTGGCGTAGCGGTTGTTTTGCAGGCGAAAGCGCTGCTGCTCCGAAGAAACCCTCTGCAAGGCAGCAATGCCATTGACCCTGTCGGCCTTGAGCATATAGGCGCGGTAATTGGGCAAAGCAATCGCCGCCAAAAGGCCAACTACCGCCACCGCGATCAGCAGCTCAATCAAGGTAAAGCCGGTTTGTGTTCTGCGTATCATTAGCGACGGCTCCTCCACCAATAAACCCGCTTCAGGTTCTCCCCTGGGCAGGAGTCGGGAACCACCTGGAAGCCGACCAGTTTGGCACAGACACTATTGTCACCAATGGTGTTGTCCTCGTTGATATCACCAATACCTCTAAACTCGCCATCAGCGATGCGGTTATCGGGCTGGGCACAATCGGCACACTCGTCACCTGGATCAGCAGGATCACCTGATGGATCCTCTCCGACCAGGCTGGTAGGAAAGCCATCACGCAGGATAACTTCATACAGCACTGTCGCACCCACAACCGCGCTGGAGCACTGCTCGGGCACCGCGCCCGAATTCAGGCTGGGGTCAAAGACCGCGAACTGCCAGGTAAAGTCAATATTGTAATTCACATCTTGTTTTTTCACCCGGCCTGAGCTCAAGCCCACCCGGCCGACATTAACATCATCGGTCACATTGTCAGTGGTGCCCTTGATAAAGTTAAAGTAATATCCGTGCGGCAAATTCGTCGGGCGATTTTCGCTATCAAAGCGCGTGACATTGAGAATGCCATCATCTGTATTTGCCTCATCTTCAACCGGAGTCAGCAAATCAGGCAGATCGCTCTCATCCAACAACTGGAAGCTGTCCTTAATCGCAAAGGCTGCATTTAAGGTCTGTTTTTCCAGCGGATTGTGAATATCACCGGAAGTCAGCAAGAGGAACAAATACTGCGGTATATGGCCATCATCCTGGAAGGGCACGACCAGCGGTGGATTAAAAAAGCGGCGGCCATCTTCATCATCGGAGCCATTTAAATCGGCCACCAAGTGGGCAACACTGTCACCCGGGTTGTTAATACCGACATTGGTCAAATCCACTCGCCACAAACGCCCCAGCAAATCGGCAAAGTACAAACGGTCAACCCAGCCATCGGGGCCGACCAGATCCACCACCGCTATATCCGATGGAATGGCACTGTTCATACCCGCCACCGTCAGGCTGGCACTACTGTCCGAGCTAATCCAGAGCAGGCGATCACCGCTATTGGCATCAATAATATAGACACCTCTACCCATGCCTGCCGAGCCACCGTACGCGGGTGCATCATAGACGGGGTCATAACCACCACCCATAATCAGCACATCCCGCGGGCTGCCGCCGATTTTCATCTTGCGCACTTGTGGGTGCGACCAAGTCTGCCCCAAGTTGGCATAACCGCTTCTGGAAGGCGTAATGCGCCAGAGAATTTTCGGCGTATTCGGGGCGGTGACATCCAGTGCATACAGTGCGCGGGCGCCACGACCAAAGGGCACATACAAGATGACCTGATCACCCTCACTGGCTCTAATATCGCCGTTCTGATTGACATCCTTCACCCAGGCGGTGATGCGGCCATCCACACCGTATTCATGAGTTCCCTGCAGGTCATCGCGAATGGCCTCCTGCATGGGCAGCATCTCTGGCGGCACAAATGACCACAACTCATCGCCCGTGGCCGCATTAATGGCATGAATCACCCCGGCATTGGTGCCCACAAAAAGACTGACATTATCATCGGCACTATCGGCAGGGTCTGCACCGCCATCATAGGTAATCGCTACCGGCTGGCTATGCAGAGGGTCGGCAACAGACCAGCGCGTATCGGTTTGGTCATTATCGGAATCAGTATCTTCTGTATCCATACCGCGCATCCAGCTAATCAATAACTGGCGCTCGGGGTTACTCAGGGAGGCCGGCCACGCGCTCATGCCGACAGCACTGGGATTATTGGTGCGCAGCTCATTGGCATTGGTAATGATGTCCGCATTCACTGGCACCGAGGCAGGTGTATAGGTATACATATTGCGCGCAGCATGGCCTGCGGCAATCAAGCGCTCACCAAAGCCGCCCTTGTCCACAGTATTGCCATCCACTTCACTGCTCCAATAGCTGGTCGCGGTGTTTTTGATGGTGCCGTTTTCAAAGGCCTCCGCATTATTTTTATCAACAACATTCCCGCTAGCGCCGGAGAACTTGTAGCGCTTGATGTTGCCATTCCAGCCCTTGGTCACATGCGGCATAAACATGGAGAAGAACAAGTCACTGCCCACTTGCAGCTGGTTATACGCAGAGGCAGCGACGCTGGGTGCGGTAAAGGTTTGCGGCTCATCTACGGCTTCGGCAACAATACTTTCAAATGCTTCCAATAGCTGATCTGCATTATTGGCCAAATAGAAGCTACCTTGCCCCTCACTGGCCAGGGTTGTCATATAAGCATTGTCCAGCTGTAGGCCAATGGTGTGCAATTTAGCCGTTTGAACACCGGGAATGGAGGGTAACAAATCTTCGTTGCTCATATAATTTGCCAGAGCGCCACCGCATGCATTATCACCAGAGCACGAGGTACCGGTTAATGCTCTAACCTCCGTTCTACCAGCGAAGCCATTAGGTGCTCCATCGGATAACAATACGACATGAGTTTTTTGACAGCCATTGACAATCGGCGAGACATAGCTTGGTAGCGGTGAAGCGGTAATATGCTCAGGGCCACAGTCAATATCACTGGACTCTTCGCCTGGGCAGCCCGCAGGCAAATCCACGGCCGCATCCATTGGTGAATAGGTTGCCGAAAAACTTTTTTTGAAGCTGGAGAAATAATTTTTAGTCGAGTCACTATAGTTAGGCCAGTTGTTTCGAGCCCCTAAAGAGACCCTCTGACGACCCCAGTTAACCGTCTCCCCCCGCAAATAGCGTATAGCTTCATGCAAGGTATCTGTTGCCGGCGTACCCCCTGAAGCAGGCAGTTGATTGACCATTTCTTTCAGGCGCTGGCGAACGGTGACACCACTCGCGCCGGCGACCGCCGCCGCCATATTAAACTGGTGGCGAATTTTCAAGCGCGCAGAGTTAAATACGCTATCTTCAAACGCTTTAACCTCCTGACTGCCGCTATCACTCATTAGAATCAGGCTGATATCGCCACCAGACAGCCAACCCGGACGATCGATCACCTCGGCAATCACATCCTTGATATCAGAACTAACCAGGCGCTGATCTGCCGCTGTCGCTGCAAGCGACCACAGCACCGAATCGGAGGTTCTCGAGCGGCTGGAGATATTTTCTGGCGACGCGCTAAAAGTGGCCGAGCTGTCAACATCGTGGGCATAAATGCGCGTTGTTGCACTGCCGGCAGCGCTGGATGTCAGCTCCAGGGCAGCATTCTCAATCACCGCACCTTGGGGCACCAGCACACCCGTGAAGTTAAAACCAGCATGATTCGCGCTGCCCAGCGGCATATCCTGCAGTGCCGTAGCAACGGAATCCGTCGTAGCATTCTCTACGGCATCACCCGAGGCATTGGTGATTTGGTAACTGGTTTCAGAGACTGTACACCCGGTTTCAGGGCCAGAGAAATCATTTTCATACTCGACCACCAGCTGGGGTGCCTTGGCGGGGTCATCATCAAAGGTCGCTATGGCGCGCGCGCCCACACCTTCGATGATAAAGCCCAACCCGTTACCACCACACCAGCCAGAGCGATTGACGACTTGCTGTAATGCCGGAGTCAAATCAGCCGTAGAATACACACTATCACTTGCCCAGCCATCAGCCGCACCCTGTGACCAACTAACACCCACTGTTTTAGGGCGCGAGCTAATTGAACCTGTCGAGCCATCCACAAAAGGAGATGCATCATCTGTATTTTCGGCATAGATGGTGACATTTACAGGAGCATCACTGGGTTGTGCCGCTGTCAGGCGCAAATGCACCGAATTGATTTTAGCCCCTTGGGGGATTCTTATATCATCGAAATGAAACCCCAGCGCATGCTGTACAGGTTGTGGTCCCGTATTGGTGTAGTCAACCTCCAGCAGTGGCCGTCGACTGGCATTGCTGTGATCTGCAGAATAAGGGCGACGATCCCGAACCGATGGAAGCTCACGTGGCCACATAAACAGTGCCACGGCATTGTCGTTTTGATCCCAACTTGGGTCACTAATAACCCTGTTCAACAACTCGCTGATGTCCGGAGAACGCCATTGACTATGGTGAGCAGTTTCAGCATAAACACCCCAGGGCACAAAAACACCTTGGTCTTTCGAGTCATCGCGCAAGACTTTGGCTCCACCCGCCGTTATAACCTTGGTAATACCATCACTATCAGCACGGAACGGGGCAGCGTGAACATTATTCTCAACAGAAACCTCATACTCGACTTCACCGGTATCCTTGCGCGAGTTTGTAAACACTATTTCCGCATTAGTCACCAAACTACCTGGGGGAATAGGCAAGTCTTCAAACCTCAAGCCAGTCACGGAGAGAAAAGCTGCTGAAGAACCATCCTGCACAGCACCTGTAAACAAGTGCACATTAGAGATATCACCACCATCCCCCGTACGCAGCAGCCCTACACGCTCGACACCATCATTTTCGGAACCATTAAGACGCACCGAGATAGAATCAGATATAGTGCCAGGAACAAATGCCGTAGTTGTCGGCAGCGAGGTATCTGTTACTGATACCGCTTGGGTCAAATCCAGCACCTCCTTGGCATCACCATTGGAAGCATTAACAGAAGCCACCGTGGTAAATGGCCCCGGGTTAATCGTGGTGGGCAGGGTATTGGTAGCCTGCATTTCTACCAGCCCCGCATCGGCATTCAGATCAGCCACAGGATAGACAATCGCCCCTCCCTGCCGGCTCAACCTGGCCAAACCCATATTGACGTTTTGCGAGTTATCAATCACGTTATTTAATGCCGCCTGCATCACAGACAAGCGGGTGGGAGCACCACTGCTAACCCGCGATCGCATAGAACCCGAGGTATCCATAATCATCAAAATATTGGGTTGCTTGCCGTGGTTATTCCCGGAACCTGCGCCCGTATTGACATTGGAGAAGTATATATCTGTATCATAGGCGTTGACGACTGGCGCAAAAGTCAGGCCTGCCAGCACCGAGACACCGAGAAGGTTTACTGCACGTTGAATTGTTTTAAGCATAATAATCACCTTACTACTGACCTGATTGTTGGGCTGGGGCATAAAAGCCGGCATTGACGATGGTTTCTCCACCTACCGCATTTCTGTGGTAGCTGGACGCCTTGAGATAGACACACTGATTTCCTGATGCGGCATTAGTACCCGCTTCAATGGGACAGGTGGTGGTAGTGACATGTTCCACCTGCAAGCCAACCTGGGCATTACCTACATTAACAGGCGCAAGTACGTTTATGTTGCCCTGCGTTGTCACCAGGTTCCAGGTTTGTTGCGTGTTAATAAAAAATGCCGCCATGGCACTGTTGGCCAAATAACTGGACTGCAATGACTGTTTGGCATTACTGGCCACTTTGGCATTGGTGTTGGCGGTTCTGACGGCAATCACCCCCATCAAGCTGACCATTATCAGACAGACCAAGGCAGTAATCAGCGCGGCACCTCGCTGTTTTTGCTGTTGCTTATTGGGGTAATATAATTTCATAAGTCATCTTATAGCGTGTTATCGAGATTGATATGCGCCGTGTACACTTTGCGTACAAAGCGGTCAGAAGTTCCCGGCACAACATTGACACCATTCACATTATAGGTTTGGCTACCTACTGTTGGGTCTATGGAACTTTGCGTTTCACTGCGCACCAGCAAGGCAAGACGCACGGCACTAACGGCTTGCCAATCTGTAACCTGATCTGCACGCAAATAAGCGTTATTGACCGAGGTGCCAGAGCCATTATTGACGCCATAGGTAATTTGCATGTTTTCCACTCCCTCAATCAGCACCTGCTGCTGTACGGCATTCGTTCCAGGATCATAATACTCACGAAACAGGGTCGGAATCACCTCTGTTGAGCCAGGTGGTGTGAAATTTCGGATATAGTAGCGAGAAAACTTTGCCAAGGTGACATAGGCCTGCCCGTTGGGTGCCGGGGGCACTGCCGCAGCAGGCACGGGAACCAGTGTTACAAAGCTGTTCGTCAAACCCGTTGGCATCACGCCACTAAACGGGTCGGGCACGGTCATAGTGATCACGTTGCCACTCACCGTGCCATAAAAAATTTCGCTGTTCATGCCGTCAAATATGACAAAGTAACCGTTGCTGGGCAGGTTGGCGGCACTGGTCACCGCAATGGTCGTACTTCCCGCCGGCGCTTGGGCGGACAGCGTAACACCCGGGCCGCGCTGCCCAACAGCTCCCGGAACCGCAGGGTTGACCGCCAGCAATTGCACAGAGCTGCCAAGGGAGCCGCGTATGGTAATCGCATCTGTACCTGACAATACACCCAGATCGGGGTCGTTTAAGAACGTGGTCGTATCATTGAACGTCAACGTGCCGGAAGGGTAGAAGCCTGCACCGGGCATATTGTCGTCATAACCTTCGATAGCGGCGCTGTTGTTGCGAGTTATTCCCACCAAACGAGTAGTAGGTTGAGTAACATTGAACGAGTGATTGACGAAGCGATTACTCACCCCCCCTGTCGCGCCCCGACCCTGCGAGCCAAAGGCATCGTTCTCGCCATAAAAGCCGGCCTGTTCGATTTCGCGGCGCATGGTACCGATAGCGGCCATGGCTTTTTCGTTCATTCGTGCCATATCACGCAGTGGCACATAGTCGGTTTTATTGCGCACCATCAACGTGGCCGCAGCACCGACAAAGGCGACACTGATTGTCAGCGCAATCATCATTTCAATCAGGCTGAAGCCCTTGCTGTTTGCTTTTCTCATCATGGCACCATCACCCATGTTACAACCCGGCGCACATTGCCATCGCCCGAGTTACAGTCGGAGGCGGTGCCAGCAGAGATACCAGCATTGATGCTGGCATCGGCAGCGCTCACCTCTGTAGTCACAGCCGCCAGCGCAGCGCACTCGCGTGCCGCATCTTTGCTGGCAAAGGAGGCCAGCCACGACACCTGCACAGCCACACCCTGCGCAACCGCCCCTGTGGGTACGGTAATACTTTCAATTCGCCCACCAGGCAGTGCTGCAGCAACATCGCGCTGGATGCATTGCAGTTCTTGCTGCATGGTCGTTATCGTATTGGGGCATGTGGCAGCCAGGGTGCCACTGGTCGCATTAACAAATGCCGCCATTTCCTGCTGAGCCTTGGCCGCCCTGTTTCCCTGGAAGTTATTGAGCTGGCCGTTTAGGCGTGTGCGCATCACATCAAATACTTTAAACACGGCATCGGATGCCACCCACTGTGATTCCGAGTCCTTGGTAAAATACATAGCGCTGCCGTGCATGGAGACGATGCCCAGCAGCCCCACCGCCATAATCACGGTGGCGACCAGCACTTCGATCAGGGTAAAGCCTGTTTGTCGGGTTTTTTTCAGATTCATGGCTTGGGTACCTTGGCAAGCTGCGCGCTGCCGACCAGACTGACTCTGACCTGCTTGCACTGCGTATCAGCGTTGTGGCAAAACACGATAGCACCCGTCTGGTTCAGGGTGCCATCCGGGTTAAAGATGAAGTTTGTTGAAATATTGGCCGGTGCAGCGCCCAGTGACACCCGATCCATGGCAGAGACCTGATAGACCTCAATCACCGGACTGGGGTCGCCCGGAAATGCAGGCGTGAGATTTTGCGTCATTACCGACCAAACCCCACCAGCATACAGGCCTGTGCCTGCGGGATCGTCCGTGACCGCATTGGGCGCAACCATAATTTGCTGCCCCCGTGCAACCGCCTCACTGCGCGCCAAGGCCAGCGCATTGACAAAAGCCATTGCCGCCTCTTCACGGCTGCTGTCGCGAATGCTCGACTGGTAAGAGGGCAGTGCCAAGGTAACAAATATCCCGACAATCGCCACCACGACCAGCACCTCTAACAGGGTGAAACCGTGCTCGGCAGCGTGGTGTGCTCTACTCATCGCGCTCAACCGCAGGGCGCTTGATAAATTTTATAGACTCCGGGGAGACCACGGACTGTCGGGTGATTTTACACGTCTCACTGGCAAAGCCATGAAGTTCACAGATTTCATCTGCCCTGAAACAGGCATCCAGTACATGCGTATCCTTGCTTTTTTGGCAAAAGTCGTTCCATTTTTCATCCGTAATATCTGCGCTGGCCGCAGTAGCGGCCAACAGGCCAACAATGAATATACCTTTTCTCACAGCTTTCACCTCTCTATAGAATACTTTGCGTGTTTGAACACGCAAGCCCAAACACGCACTATGCGTCAATGAGATAATAGTCGCAGCTTGTAGAAAAGTCTGCCCGGCATGGACAGATTACAGGAAATTTCAGATAAAGCGCCTACTGACGGTTGATATATGGCATCCCTGCCAACCTGTCGGCAGGCTATGCGGATAGGCTGGCAGAGCAGGATTCCTTGCCGCCAACGTCAATCCGTCAGGCTTTTTCCCGCAGCTGCGAGTCGCGCAGCTCAATCGGCAGGGAAAAGGTGACCGCCTCGGGGTTGCGCTCCAAGCCTCGGGTGACTTGTGCGCCGAGGCCTTCCAGGTAAGTCAGTACACGGCGAACCAGGACTTCCGGGGCAGAAGCACCGGAGCTGACCCCGATAGACTTTTTACCCTGCAGCCATTGCAGATCGATATCTTCAGGGCCATCTATTAAATAGCTCTCTATGCCATTTTTTGTGCCTATCTCGACCATACGCTTGGAGTTGGAGCTATTTTTGGAGCCGACCACGAACAGTAAATCGCTGTTTGCTGCCAGTGATTTCATGGCATCCTGACGATTTTGCGTGGCATAGCAGATGTCTTCATTGCGCGGCGAGCGCAGATCGGGAAACTTGTCCTTGAGCGCCTGAATAACCACGGCGGTATCATCAGCAGACAGCGTGGTCTGGGTGACAAAGGCGAGATTGCTCGGGTCATTCACTTCCAGCTGGGCGACATCGGTCTCATCCTCAACCAGGTACATCGCGCCCTTGCCGCCCATTTTGAGATAGCGCCCCATTGTGCCCTCCACTTCGGGGTGGCCTTCGTGGCCAATCATAATCACCTCCTTGTCGGCCTTGCTGTAGCGAGCGACCTCCATATGCACCTTGGTCACCAGCGGGCAGGTGGCGTCAAACACCAGCAGCTTGCGCCGCGCAGCTTCCTGCTCAACCGCACGCGACACTCCGTGAGCACTGAATATCACCGTTGCACCATCGGGCACTTCATCCAGCTCTTCAACAAAGATAGCCCCCTTGTCGCGCAACTCGCCAACCACATGCTTGTTGTGCACCACTTCATGGCGCACATAAATGGGCGGTTCAAAATGCGCCAAAGCGCGTTCGACAATATCAATGGCGCGGTCAACCCCCGCACAAAAACCGCGCGGATTGGCCAGAGTGACTTCGGTATTGGCAAGAATCTTTTCCATGCCCGGATTATGCCACAGCGCAACGGAGTGCAAACAGTCTTTATGCCCAGCCCCGAGCATGGAACCAAGCTTATGAGGCTGTGTAAAAACGTAGCGAGCGAAGGTTAATCAAGGCAAAAATTAGCGAAAAAGCGCAGTTTATGAATGATAAATGAGCATTTTGAGCTAATT
>PDWJ01002216.1_pt1 | contig 22650 bp, 17 predicted proteins | sample 1430881 | NCBI WGS metagenome assembly PDWJ01 (sample SAMN01162460, study PRJNA174530) | Oral metagenome, whole genome shotgun sequencing project. | biome: Marine environment; feature: Marine mammal; material: Swab sample of the gingival sulcus; isolation source: swab sample of gingival sulcus... | reverse complement strand
ACGTCTGTATCAAAAAGTACTCTATCCATTACAAATATTTTTTTTCTAACCGTTTTCCAAGTTCCTTTTTATAGTCAAAATTTTTAGGCATTTTAAATGATCCCTTTAGAGATTCAATCATCGGATTTAAATCACTTTCAGTATTTGAATCTTTATTTATAAGGAGTTTTAAATAATTTTCGATAATATTCGATAAACTTCGATTTTTCCCTTTAGCATATTGTTTAGCTTTTTCGATTATCTCTTGCTCAATCGTTAATGTTAATTTTGTATTCATTTCTTTTTAAATTTAGGACAAAGATAAAAAATAAAATTCAATCACGTGTTTTTTATTTATTTTTACACGTAAATATTTGCTTGTGGCTAACGAGACGCGTATATACGCTGTGGTGAATTGAAAAAATTGCATTTGGTGGTTGAATCTACGTACTTTTGTTTAGTTACATTTATTCAATTTTATTATCCCTAAAATCTAATTATACAAACATGTGTTATTTCTCCTTAATTTTCGATAATGCAAATATCTAAATTTTTTACAAGACTTTTTTATTTGTCCTTTTTTAGGACACACTTTTTTGGGGGGGTATCATTGCGTATATATTTCAATTATCGCCAAAGTTACCACAATTCATTATAATATCCAAGAACCCATTTTTTCAAGTCGCTCCTGAAATTTTGATTTCTTTTTAGGTTTCTTTTTATTTTCATTCAACTTTTTCAAAATATCTTCTTCATTAATCATTTTGCGGATTACCAAAGTTTGACCTATTGTTATGATATTGGATAAAAAGTAATAGTAACTTAAACCTGCCGAGTAATCATTGAACCAGAACAACATCATTGCCGGCATTAAATAAAGCATCATTTTCATTCCGGGCATCTGATTTGAACCGGCTGTTTGATTTTGGTTGAGCAAGGTTTGAAACAATAATGCACCTGCCATCAATAAGGTAAATAAACTTATGTGGTCGCCGTAAAAAGGAATTTCAAATCCGCCCGGGAAAGTCCAAATTGAATCGTAGGTTGAAAGGTCGTCAGCCCATAAGAAACTTTTCTGCCGAAGTTCTATTGATGCCGGAAAAAATTTAAACATAGCAATAAGAAACGGAAATTGTATGAGCATTGGCAAACAACCTCCCATGGGATTTACCCCCACCTTTTTATACAGGTTCATGGTTGCCTGTTGGCGTTCCATTGCTTTTTCTTTGGGTATTTTTTTGTTTATCTCGTCAATTTGCGGTTTCAGCACCCTCATTTTTGCCGACGATACATAAGATTTGTATGTAAGAGGCGAAAGGGCTATTTTTATAATTATGGTCATTATTAAAATAATAATACCGTAATTACTTATAAATGAACCAAGGAAATTAAAAAGATTTATAACAATATATTGATTTATCCATCGAAATATTGCCCAACCCAATGGTAGAATTCGGTGCAATTCGAGGGCATCGTCATCCTTCATTTTTATTTCCGAAAGTATATCAAAATCATTGGGACCCATATAATAAGCCATTCGGAAAGTATTGTTATTCAGCTTATTATACTCAAGGTCTATGTTCGATTTGTATTTTTTCAGATAAATTTCTTGCGCAGGGTCTTTGGTATACGATACCTGTGCCGACGAGAAAGCATCCTGAGCAATAAGTGCCGAAGTAAAGAAATGTCCTTTGTATGCAATCCAGCGTACTCTGGTATTTAAAATTTCTTCCTTAGACTCTGCGGTTTCTGTGAGGTAGCTTACTTCGTCTTCAAAATATTTATAATATACCGTAGTGTTTTGATTTTCCCATTTAGTTCCTTTTTCGTGTCGACGACTTTTTGAGTTCCAAAAAATATTTACATAAGGATTGTTTATCGGGATAGCTTTTTGTAAGCCCTGCATACGAATATCGAATTTGAGCATATTGCTTTCCGGACTAAGAGAATATGCAAATTCAACATATTTTTCGTTACCTGCTGATGCTCTGAACTGTATACTTTCGGCATTTTTTGTTGCATTAAATTCTTTACCTTCTTTGGTCGGGACAAAATACAGGTCTTTTGTGTTGAGTGAGAGGTTATCAACATTGAAAAGCAGCCCAAAGTCATTATCTTTTTTATCAAAAAGTATTAAAGGCGAACCGTCGTAGCTTTTAAAATTTTTCAGCTCTGCATAAACGGGATATGCGCCTTTTGATGAAAATTTGACTAATATTTTATCATTTTCAAGGGTATATATTGTTTCTTCGCCCTTTGCTGCTTCTGCAAAAATACCGAATTTATTTATTTTCTGTATTTCGGCGATTGAATCCGAAAGTTCGGTATTTACTAAACTGTCTTTAACAACTACTGTATCTTGTATTTTTTGCAATTGAGCTAAAGAATCGGCTCTTCTTTTTTCATTTTGAGCTTTTCTTGCTTCAATGCGTTTTTTTTCCATGGCTTCCCTTTCTTCTTTTGAGGGACTCATCCAATACGACCAGCCCAACACTATAAGAAAGATAAGAATAAGACCTGTTATTTGATTTCTATCCATAGTTATTTTTTATTTTCTTCTTTTATTTTTTTTGCGGCAGCTATAAAACTTACAAAAAGCGGGTGTGGATTTTCTACCGTGCTGCTGTATTCGGGATGAAATTGTACGCCTATGAACCAGGGATGTTTTTCTAATTCAATTATTTCAGTCAAATTTGAATCGGGGTTTATACCTACGGTTTTCATTCCGTTTTTTTCAAAACTGCTTATGTAGTTGTTATTAAATTCGTATCTGTGACGATGACGTTCAAATATTTCTGATTTACCGCCGTATATTTCCACCAATTTAGAATTTTCTTTAAGCTTGCATTTGTAGCTGCCCAAACGCATGGTGCCGCCCATGTTTACAGTATTTTTTTGCTCTTCCATAATATCTATTACGGGATGCGGAGTATTACGGTGCATTTCGCGAGAGTCGGCTTTGGGGTATTTGAGTACGTTGCGTGCAAATTCTATCACGGCGCATTGCATGCCGAGGCATATTCCGAAGAAAGGTATTTGATTTTCGCGTGCATATTGTACTGCTTGTATTTTGCCCAATACGCCTCTGTCTCCAAATCCGGGAGCTACAAGTATACCGTGAAATTTTTTAAGCAATTCTTTGGTATCTTTTTCTTCTATTTCTTCTGAGCTTACAAGACTTATTTCCGGTTTTATATCATTGACAGCTCCGGCATGAAGCAGTGCTTCGTTAATTGACTTGTATGCATCGGGGAGTTCGGTATATTTTCCCACTAAAGCAATTCGCACTATGCTGCTGGGGTTTATAATGCGTTCGGTGAGAGTTTTCCAGTTGCTTAAATTGGCAGGTGTTTCGTGTGGCAGATTTAATTTTTGAAGTACAACTTTATCCAATTTTTCTTTTTGCATGAGCAATGGCACTTCGTATATTGATTTCGCATCTGCCGATTCTATTACCGAATTTATATCTACATTACAAAAGCGTGATACTTTTTTGCGTATTTCTTTTGTGAGCGGGTGTTCGGTTCGTAGTACCAATATGTCGGGTTGTACGCCGTTTTCCAACAGCATTTTTACGGAATGTTGTGTGGGTTTGGTTTTCAGTTCTTTGGCGGCGGACAAATAAGGTACTAATGTAAGGTGTATTACAAGGTTTTTGTTTACTAATTCTTGACGCAATTGGCGCACTGCTTCAATATAGGGCAATGATTCAATATCGCCCACCGTTCCGCCTATTTCAGTAATTACGAAGTCGTAGTTTTTTTTACCGAGCAATTTTATTCTTTGTTTTATTTCGTCGGTTATATGCGGTATTATTTGTACTGTTTTGCCTAAGTAATCGCCTTTACGTTCTTTGTTTATCACGGATTGATAAATTCGTCCTGTTGTGATATTGTTTGCTTGTGAGGTACGAATATTTAAGAAGCGCTCATAATGTCCTAAGTCGAGGTCGGTTTCTGCGCCGTCTTCCGTAACATAGCATTCGCCGTGTTCGTATGGATTTAGCGTACCCGGGTCTATGTTTATATAGGGGTCTATTTTTTGAATTGTAACGGAGTATCCGCCTGCTTGTAGTAATTTTGCCAATGATGCAGATATTATACCTTTTCCAAGCGATGAGGTTACTCCGCCCGTTACAAAAATAAAGTGGGTTTTATCAGTTTGCATTTTGTTGCATTATATTTTTTCTAATTTTTGAATCATTGTTTTAAGCTCAGCAACTTCTCTTTCGGTATGTTTTATACGTTTTTCGTATTCCAATTTCATTTGTTCCGAGCCTTTATTGCCTGCAAAAAATCCCAAATTATTTTTTTGTAGTTTTATTTCTTTTTCTTTTTCATCAATTCGTGCGCGTAGTTTTCCTATTTCGGCTTTTATTTTGTCAGCGTCGGCATTTTCCAGTGTTTGTAATTTTCTGTCTAATTTTACATTTATTCTTTTGGTTTTATCTATTCCAAAAGTTTCAAAAATTTTGTCTAACGCTGTGTTGTATCCCGATACTATGCGTTCTTTGTCTTTTAAGGGTACATAACCTATTTCTTGCCAACGTTTTTGAAATTCGCTTATTTTTAGTACTGCATTTTCTCGGTTTTCAATTTTTGCTTCTTTTATATCTTCTATAAGTTGAGTTTTCAGAACCAAATTATTGTTTTCAAGCTCTTCTCTTTTATCGAAATATTCGCGTCTTCTTTCAAAGAAGTTATTACATGCTACTCTAAATTGTTTCCATATTTTGTCGGAATGTTTACGGGGTACGGGACCTATATTTTTCCATTGTTCTTGAATTTTTTTAAATAGTCTGGTGGCGTTTCCCCAGTCGTCTCTGTGCATATTTTCGACTGCCGTATTGAGTAGGTCTTGTTTTTTCTTCAAATTTTCGACACGCTCTTTGCTTATAATGTCAAAATGTTCGCGCATACGATTAAAGAAACCATCGCATGCTGTTACAAATCGGTCGTATATGCTTTGGTTGTATTGTTTAGGCACATAGCCTATACTGTTCCAAAGTTTTTGATATTTTTGAACCAAATTAGAGGCTTTTTTCCATTCAGCATTGTTTTTATACTCACCGTTTAGTGCTTCTTCTGCTTTTTCACAGAGGTATGTTTTTGATTCCAAGTTTTTTTCTTGTTGTACTTTTATGGCTTGCAGGTGTTCTTGGTGTTTTTCATTTATAACAGAGGTTGGCTTTTTAAATCTTTCCCATAATTCTTCTTTCAAATCATTTTCTACCGGTCCGGTTTCTCGCCATTGGGTATGCAGTTTCTGAAGTCTGCGTTGTGCTTCCATTACGTCATCGAGTTCGGTAAGTGCTTCGGCTTTTTCGCAGAGTTCAGTTTTTATTTTGGTGTTTTTTTGCAAGTCTAAATCGCGCAAATCTTTATTTATTTTCACATAATTATAAAATCCTTCGATTGCTCTGTTGTACTCTGCCCATATTTCGCGAGTTTCATTTTGGGGTACTTCACCAGTTTCGTTCCATTCAGCTTGAATTTCTTTAAATTCGCTAAAAGTTTTTCCGAATGCTTCGGGTTTATTTATAAGGCTATCTATTTTTGCAATTATTGCTTTTTTTGTTTCAAGATTTTTCGTTTGCCTTTCTTTTTCTTGTTGTTTAAGTTCTTTTTGTTTTTGATTGTATTCTTTCAGAAGTTCAGCCAATTTTTCCGGTAAATTATCAATTGGCAAGTCTTCTTGTTCGGTATTTTCGCTTTCTTCTTCCGACATTTTTTTGCGCTCTTCTGCTCTTTTTTGAAATAATTCAGCTTTATATTCGGCTGTTTTTTCTTCAAACAACATCTTTATATGTAGTACATTTTTTTTAATTTCCTTTTCAGGATATTGATTTATTAATTTAGCGAGTATGTCTAGAATTTCTTCGCGAGTTTTATTTTCGTAGTCTGCCGGATTAAATTCTTCTTCTACTTTTTTTACTACTTCTGTTGGGGTTTCTGCCGGATTGTTCAGACTTTCGTTTTTTGTAGTATTTTCAAGCTCTGTTGTATCCTCAGAAGTTTGTTTTTGCTCAGTATTTTCGGAAGTATTTTCTTGCAATGCTTCGTCAGAAACATTTTCATTCAAATTATCTACTTCGTTATTCTCCTCTCGAATATTGGTGTTCTCGGTATTTAAGTTTTTATTGTCAGCCATGACTTTACAGATTTAGTTCAAACATGTTATAGTGTGAAATAGCAACACTTATAAGGCGGCGAAAGTAATTATTAAACTCGTATTTTGCAAATGAAAAATACTTTGCTTATTGAAAAAAAATTGTTAAAGTTTATCGGTTAAGTTTGGAATTGATTTTTTTTTATAAGCTAAAATATTTATTTACAGTAAAATAGTATATAAATAGTTGTTTTTTTTGTTAAGGTTTAAAAATTTATACAAATTCAGCTAATTTTATAAATTCATAAATCAAGGCTTTTGAAAATTTTAAATTAACGTAGAATTAGGTGTTGTTAGAGCTTATTATAAATTGTAAAAGCTATCATATATTTACGAGGCGTAATTTTTTATAATTTAAACAAAAAAATTCGGCTATTATTTATATTTTTGCCCGATTGAAATATAAAATACAGATCATGATAAAATCCATGACCGGCTTTGGAAAAGCCGAAAGCAGATTGTCGGACAAAACCATAGAGATAGAAATAAAAAGTCTGAATGGTAAGGGGTTAAGCATAAATACTAAGTTACCGAGTTTGTATTTGGAAAAAGAGTTTGAGATACGACAAATAATTGCAGAAAAATTACAACGCGGTAAAATAAACTTAACCATAGAAATTATAGAAGAAGATAAAAAGTCGGTTACACTTAACAAAAATATATTTAAAAGTTACTATACCGAGCTGCGTAATATGGCTGAGCTAATGGGACATAAGCCTCAAAATGAGAACCTTATACAAACCATAATGCAGCTACCCGATGTTTTGCAAGCAGAAAAAGAGACGCTCGAAGAGAGTGAATGGGAACAAGTGAAAAATACTTTGGGACAAGCCATTGAAAATATAGATAAATTTAGGCGACAAGAAGGGCAAGCAATAGAAGAAAATTTGATTGAAAAAATTTCATTAATTGAAAATGCCGTATTGGAAGTTGAAAAATATGAAGACGAACGCATTGAAACAGTGAAAAATAGATTAGAAAAGAAGCTGACAGAATTTAAACTACTTGAAAATTCATCGGAACGATTTGAACAAGAAGTAATTTATTATCTTGATAAATTTGACTTAAACGAAGAGAAACAAAGACTTAGACAACATTGTAAATATTTCAGGCAAACACTACCAACTGATGCAGCCGGCAAAAAATTAAATTTTATAGCTCAAGAAATAGGGCGCGAAATAAATACAACGGGGTCAAAAGCCAATCATCACGAAATTCAAAAAATTGTGGTTGAAATGAAAGATAATCTTGAACAAATAAAAGAACAATTAGCAAACACCTTATAAATATACAATTACAAATTGTAGAAATACGAAAAATTATTGCTAAGTTTTTTGTAAACTTTATTTATCAATTTGTTATGAAAAAGTACCGAATTGTTACACTTAAAACTTATACTAAAAATGATATTTTTTTATCATAAAACTGCGAAAATAAGTATGCTTTCGCAAATGTTAATGATTATGGTGTTGGGCATAATGCTTGGGGCAGGTTGTGTAACAACAACCAAAACCATTAGCACCCCACAAAGCAATTACGCATATCATTACAACCCAACTAAAAATAATCTAAACCCGCAATACCTCATGGTAAAAACCTCTGAGGACGAAATGCGACTTTACATGAAAATAAATACAAAAGGACTTAGGTTTAGCAAAGCAAATAATAGTAAAGAATATAAAGCTGAACTGAGATTTACTTACATGTTAGTTCCCTCATTTACAGACCGTACTGTGGTAGATTCTGCATCGAATATAATAAGAGCAAAATATCTCAACCGGCAAAATCAATTGGTTACATACTTCAATTTAAAGCCGGGCGAACTTGATAATTTTGTGGTATACATAAAAGTAACAGATGTGTTGAGCGGTTATCAAAGCAGAAACTTTATAAGAGGAATAAATACAAAAAATGAAACCTTATATGACTATTTATTTAAAGACGTATCAGGGCGACCTCTATTCAAACCTTTTGCTAATATAGGTGATGCTATAATGGTAAAAAAACTTAATTCTCAAAACGATAAAATATTCATAAAATATTATAACAATAAATTTCAACCGGCTTATGCTCCATTCAATACAGAGCAACAGGGAAATTTTGAACCTGCCCCCACCAAAATATACAGTTTAAAAAACTCCCAATTTGTAGCCAAAAAGCCGGGACTTTATCTGTTTACTTCCGATACAAGTAAAACAGGAGGCGCACTTTTATATGTTGGGAATAAATATTTTCCCAGACTTAACAAATCTTTGCAACTTATTGAAACACTGAAATATATCACAAAACCGGATGAGTATGATACCATAATTTCGGCAAAAAACAAAAAATTGGAATTAGACAAATTTTGGCTGAAAGCAGCAGGCAATCGCAATAAGGCGGCTCAACTCATAAAAGTATGGTACACGCGTGCCAAATATGCCAACTATTTTTTCACATCGTACAAAGAGGGCTGGAAAACAGACCGAGGTATGATATACATATTATTTGGACCTCCCGACATATTAAACTACAACGACCAAGGGGAAAGATGGGGATACAGAGGAAAATCGAACGAACTAAAAATATTCCAATTTAAAATAGCAAATCCCGAAACTTCACGCACAGACTATGTTTTAACAAGAAAATTATCATACGCCAATCTATGGTACTTTGCTGCGGAGAGTTGGCGAAACGGCAAAATATATGAATAAATGTTGCAAAAATATTGGTTTTACAAGCATAATATTAATACTTTTAAACTTCATGCAATGTAAAAACAGTGCCGATTGTTTCAAACAGTCAAGTCCGCAAGATAGTGTAATCTTAAATTTATATGACTACGAAAATATTCATACAAACTCATATTTTAATATAACAATACGCCAAAATCCAAGCGAAAAACTAATAATAAGGGGTGCTAAACATTTAATAGAGAAAATAAGTGTTGAAAACATTGAAAATGAATTAGTTATAAGGAATAATGACCCTTGTGCTTTTTTGAAAAATCCGGACGAGGTAATCAATTTGGAATTTCTGATACCGGAAGTAGATACTCTCTTTTTTGATACCTATATAAATTTACAAATACCCGATACTTTTCATACCGATACCTTAAAAATACACTATGGCGGGAAAATGGGCGAATGTGATATAAAATTAAAAACTAAGATTATGACATTTTTTAGTTTTTCGGAACATGGAATTTTCAATATATCAGGTAGTTGCAGAGGGTTTAAATGTTCTTCAACCAAAGGCGGAATTATAAATGCAGATAAGTTTTTAAGCCATTGGGTAATTGCAACAAATTACGGAATAGCCGACATTAAAATATCAGCTGCAAAAGAAATTTTAGCTTACATATACAACAAAGGTAATATCCTTTATGCCAATTCGCCATCGATTATAGAATTATCACGATACGGCACAGGTAATCTCATTCCGTTGCAATAATTTTTCTGTGCGTTTTCTTAGCCGGTAATGCCACACTGCAACCCCACTCTACAAAATCAGCTTTTGAGAAGAAAGTTTTTAGGGCTATGTGAATATAAATATTACGCAATATTTGTTGCCGGAGGACTAATCTGGTGTAGATTTTTTCGGAAATACTTTTTCTGCCAAAGAGATAAGGACCTGTATGGAACTCAAATAAAGTGTTGCCGGTTTTAAATAGATATGCCGCATGCAAGCCGCCGTAAATCGGATTGTCAACCGGATTACCTCTAATACTGTCCAATACTGTATACTTTGCCAAAGCAGCATCGTAAAACAAATCAAAGCCTAAAGCAAAACCGCTGCCTCGTGATATATAATACTGATAATCAGTGGATAAGGAGGCAATAGTATGTTTCGTTTCGTCTGTAAAACTTGTACGGTGTATGCCGCCCGCAACACTAATCATAAATTGTCCGAAAGCATCAAATGGTTTCTTTTCTGCTTGTGGTTTTCTGTAAGATTTCATTCTGTAAGCAATTCCGGCGTTTATACTCAATTGATTTAAACCCGCATTGGGTCGCGAAAAATCTCCATTTGAAAAATGAATGAGTGATAAGCCCAAAGAGGTGTCAAATCTATTTTTTATACGATAGCTGAAATTAAAACCGGTATGAATGAGTGCATTGAAATGAGTACCTATGAGTAAGTTGTGCGGATTAGTATGAAAGTCATATTTTTTTGTAATATAAACAAGTCCGAAAGACATTCGGTAGTTTAAAGACAAGCCTTTGTATTCAAAAATTTTAAACTGCGACAAAAGATGCCCCCCAAATGCTTGTCCCAGTATTTCGCGTTTTTGTAATCCCGAATAAAATAATCCAAAACCTATTTCAGGGAAGTTTTTATGTACATGCCAGTCCTTATTTCCGTGTGTTTGCCATTTTACATTTACTTCGTAAGTAGGTATGCGCCTGCCCATTACATATTGAAACGATTTGTAATGAGGTAAAATATTGCCTCTATGATATTTCAATTCATATATAGCGTTGCCAAATCCTTGCGCCTTTGTATTTTCTGAAATAGAACAAAAAAGAATACCAAAAAGGGAAATAAAAAAAGTTCGCATAGCCATAGATAACTCTTTGTAAAATTGAAAGTTGAAAATTGAAAAAATCACGTCCTAAAAAAAGTTTAAGGGTTAATATTTTCTTTTAATTATTATTTTTTTATCTCACTGTAAATTAATCCTCGCCAAAACATCTCTTTCTCGGCGTTTAAAGTATCTTCAAATTTAAAATCAAACTCTGCTTTTATTATCCCCCGAGAAAATAACTGTTTATCGATTATAATTCGTCCTTGTTTCAATGGGAAAATATATTTCCCCGTCGTTGTAATGCTACTAAAATCAACCCATGCCGACACAGCATTGTTTTTAATTTGAATGTTTAAACTACTATGAGTAGAAATATTACAAGCGGATTGTCCGAGTATAGAATTGTCCACTTGTTTTTCAAAAGTTATAAAATCTGTACCTGCCCATTCATAAGTCCAAGCTTCTGATTTAAGTGAATGATGCAAGTGAGTTGTATCCACAATTTCATAGAATGCTTTTAATGAATCCGAATATATTTTCCCTGTTTTATCTTTCATTCTATTTACCTCCGGCGGACAAATTCCATCGCAACTTAATTGTCCAAATTTGTTTTTGCAAACACCCTCAGGATAGTTCCATTCATCTTTAAATGAAAAATCTCTTTCAATCTCATCAACCCACTTAATTGAAATCCATTTTATTTCATCCTTTCTAATAAAAGATAAAACTGTAAAACAAGCCAATATGAGTATTATTAATTTCAGGTTCATCATATTTTCAGGATCAAGTACGATAGGGGGGCTACACTTTGGCAGATAAATATTAATATTTTTCAATTATGTACTATAACAGTAGCCTACCACCTGCACAACCTATTGACAATCAAAGAATTACAACAACGCACTACGCATGCCTCTATTGGACTATCTGGGTGTTAGATTTGTAATTTAACTAATTTTTCACTTTTCTCACAACATCAATCAAAGTACCATCAACCCATTTTATTCCTGCAATGATTTCATCTGTAAATTCAGGCTTGTCGGGAACACCGCATATACGCTCTGCCTCAGCTTTCAGCTCGCTGATAGTCTTCAACGGTAAACCCGAATTTTCTACGGCTTTTATTAAATCTTTTCGTAGCGGGTTTACGGCAATACCGCGTTCGGTGATGATAACATCTATCAATTCGCCCGGTCCGCAAAGTGTAGTTACTTCATCTACAATTACGGGCATACGATTACGAAACAGTGGCAAAGGCAATATGACTGTTTTGCTGAAAAGACAATTTTGCCACCCCCCTATTCCGTGTAAAAGCAACCCGTCGGAGTGAGTTACGACATTGCCATTGAAATTAACATCTACCTCGGTAGCACCAAGAATAACAATATCTACCGCGCCGGCAAAATTACCCTTGCCATGATAATTATAACTTGTAAATGGACTTGTCCAAACATGATTGGGATTGGTGCGCATAGAGCTAACCCCATCTAAATCAAAGGTTTGACCGTCTAATATGTATTCGACCAAGCCTTCGTCCAACATATCGGTCAGGTATTTATTACTGCCGCCTCTGGCAAAACGAGCTTTTATGTTTTTTTGCCGCATTATATCAGCAAAATATTTTCCAACAGCCAATGCTGTACCACCTGCTCCTGCCTGAAACGAAAATCCGTTTTTTATAAGTCCTGCCGCATCGCAGAACTGGGCTGTCATTTCTGCCAGCAATAGTCTATCGGGCGATTTGGTTATCTGGGTAGTGCCGGAAATAATTTTTTCGGGTTCGCCAACTTTATCAACTTCTACCGTGTAATCTATATAATTGCCTTGTATTTGCCAAGGCACACAGGGGAAAGCCACCATGTTATCAGTAACTACAATAGATTTTGCAGCATATTGCGAATCGGCTAAGGCAAACCCTAACAGACCGCTTGCCGAATTTCCATACAATCCGTTGGCATTTCCAAACGGGTCGGCACAGCCCGCTACTATTACGGCAATGTCTATTTTTACTTCTCCGTCTTGCACCGCTTGATAACGCCCGCCGTGCGAACGCAAAACTGCTGTACCTTTCATTTTTCCTTGCGAAGTAAAATTGCCCAAAGGTCCATTCATGCTACCCTCAATTCTATTCAGCGTACCATCTTCGAGATAAGGTATAAGGTGTTCGTGGCAAGGAAACGATGCCGAAGGAAACCACACTAAATCCTTTATACCAAGCTCTTTAGCTATATCAAAAACTTGGTTCATAATTAAATCTCCATTGCGAAAATGATGATGCGACGAAATAGTCATTCCATCTTTTAAACCCGCTTTTATAAGTGCTTCTTTTAATGATTTTACCCGTTTGTCGCCATTAGCAGGATAATCGGCGCAGCTTGCTATCTTCGGAGCATGTTTATACCCCTCAGGGCGATATTTCCCTACCCCTTTAAAAGGTGTTTGTTTTTTTCCATTCAATTCAACAGGAACCATACGTCCTGCCGCATTTTTAACTAATTTAACCATATTTTATTTAATTAATAGTTCGTTATTTTTTTATAAACAATTGATAATCAAAGCCTTACAGTATTATTGTTGCATAACCGCAACTGTTTGATTACCAGCACTTTAAATCCTAAGTTTTAAATTTATTTTTCCTTAGGTAATAAAAATAAACTTTCTGCCAGCTTCACGGTACGTAATGCTCTTTTAACAACCGGAGGGTCTATCATTTTAGAGCCTAATGCTATCACTCCCAGCCCTTTAGCCTGAGCTTCTTCAAATGCTTTGGTTATTTTAAGAGCCTTTTCAATTTCTTGTTCGGAAGGCGCAAATGCTTTTTGTATTATGGCAATTTGTCGGGGGTGAATACATCCCATGCCTTCAAAGCCTAATGCTTTAGATGCTAAGGTATTAGCACGCAATCCTTCTTCGTCGGCAACATCTGAAAATACCGAATCGATGGGTTGCACTTTGGCTGCCTTACAGGCATTTACAAGCCGCATGCGTGCATACAATGATTCGGTTGCTTCTCGGGTTCGTTGCACTCCCAAATCTGCCGTATAATCTTCCAAACCTATTGCCACAGCAACTACATTTTCACTCGCCGAAGCAATTTCAAAAGCATTTTCCACACCTAAAGCACTTTCAATTATAGGCATAAAAAATACAGGTATTTCGGAATTATTTTCCTTCTGTATTCGTTTAACTTCTGCTTCTGTTTCCTTTATCTGATTTGCATTTTCACATTTAGGAATAAGAATTAAATTTAATCCGTGCGGCACTACGTATTTCAAATCATTCAAACCTTCGGGCAGCTGATTGATGCGTACCATGCGTTCACTTCCGTAAAAATTTACACTGCGCAAAGCATTTCTTACCAAATAACGTGCTTCCTCTTTTTTGTCGGGCGCTACGGAGTCTTCGAGGTCTAATATTATCCCGTTTGATTTATGTACGCCGGCATTAAGCATCATTTTAGGGGTGTTGCCGGGCAGATATAGTCTTGCAAATCGAAATTGGTCTTTGCTTGAGGCTGTTTGATTTTCAGGAATATGTGGTAACAGATATTCCTTTTCAAATTTGTGGGCTTTTTTCAAAGCTGCTTCTATTCGTGCCGCAATTATGAAATCGTTAGCACCTGCATCCTCAATTTCAAGTGTTCCGTTTTTTATTTCAAAAAAGTTTAAAATATCTTTACATAAAGTATTGATATGTCGACCGTACATAGCTTGTACTTTGCTTTTTACATTAACTGCTAAGCCGCCGTTTTGAGCCGGAGTATAACTTACAAAACAATCGGAACGAACACGCGCTCCAATGTTTCCTGCCGTGTATTTTATTTTTGTCATAATAAAAATTTTGAGTTTTCACAAAGTTAGTAATTTAAAAATTAAAAGTTTAAAGTTAAAATTTAAAAGGTAAAAATTTAAGGGTAAGTTTCTGATAATGAATCAATTACACTATCTTTTAAGCTGTTTTTTGTAAAAACTTGATTATCAACAACTTACATAAACAACAACAAACTATTGGATAATATCACCGTAAAAAAATAATAAACTTGTTAAATTTTAGTTATAGTTTAAGTCTTTTTTTTTATCTTTACGTCAAAATTTTAATTAAAAACATAATAAGATGAAAAGAATTATTTTTTTACTGTCTGTATTTACTTTGGTATTTTATTCTTGCAGCCCGTCGGTAGAGGGTGAATCAAAGTCGTGGAAAAGAAATACGGAGAATTTGAACAAATTGGCAAAACAATATCCTGTTTTTGCAAAAAAAATTAACGAACAAATAGCGTCAGCTGAAAAAATTTACAAAGAAGCTGAAAAAATTTCCAAAGAAGAGGAAAAAGCTGAAAAAATGCGTAGTGCTAACGATGTTTTACACAAAGGCTGTGTAGGTAAACTGCAAAATACTGAAAGTATTATTAGTGATTTGAAAAGCAAAATCAAAGAATTACAAGAAGTACGAACAGGAATGCCTGAAACAGATGTAAAATATGCCAATATCGTTATAAAAGAGGCAGAAACATCTATAAGCAACCTCAAAATGGTTTTAGCTAAAACAGAACAAGAATTTACCGGCGACCCATGTGTAGAATTTGAAAGTGCATATTCTAAATTAGAAATTCGTTTAGACGACTTAGAAACGTCAATAAAAAATCTAAGATCTACCAAAAAAGATTTGAATATTAGCAAAAAAGAAGGAGATAAAAAAGGCTCAGATAGCAAAGTTATATCTTCTTCAGAAAAGAAAAAAGTAAAAGTAGAATGCGAGTATTGTGGTGCAATAAATTATGCTGAAGCTACTGAATGTAAATCTTGCAGTGCTCCTCTGAAAAATTAAAATTTATCGGAATTTCTAAAATTTACTAAGGTAAAAGCAAGTGATTTAAAATACAATAAAAGCCTGTAAATCAAACATTTACAAAACCATAACAAAGTAAAACCCCGTTTTTTCATATTTATTGAAAAAACGGGGTTTTGTTATGCCTCCTATTTATTGGTAAGCTTTATTTTTTGCTTCCTTAAAAAAGAAATGAGAACCTAACTAAGCGCTCATCTAAATTAAGAATTAAGGGTTTAAAGAGAATATTTTAGCGCTTACCTTTATTATGCCTAAGCCTTTATTATTGCTTTAAAACTGTCTGTTTTGAGTGCTGCACCGCCTATTAATCCGCCATCAATGTCGGGTTGTGAAAACAGCTCGGTTGCGTTATTGGGTTTTACGCTACCGCCGTATAATATGCGAAGATTGTCGGCTATATCTTTGCCATATTTATCAGCTACAAATGAGCGTATTATGGCATGTATCTCTTGTGCTTGTTCAGCTGTTGCCGTTTCGCCGGTTCCTATCGCCCAAACGGGTTCGTATGCTATTATTATTTTAGAGTATTGAGTGTCGCTCAAATGAAATGTAGCATTTTTAATTTGTGCTTTTACGACTTCGGCATGTTTACCGGCTTTTCTTTCGTCTAATGTTTCTCCGCAACAAAAAATAGGAAACATTTCATTTTCATATACTTGGTTTAATTTTTTTGCCAAAATTTCATCTGTGTCGCCGTAATACAATCTCCTTTCCGAGTGTCCTATAATAACTCCTTTTACTCCGAGTGATTTTAACATTGCGGCAGATACTTCGCCTGTGTAAGCTCCTGATGCTTCTGCGGCACAATTTTGTGCCAAAAGGCATATCGTATCAGCGTCTATAACTTCTTTAATGGAAGTTAAATGCGTGAAAGGTGGTGCTATTGCTACTTCTCTGCTTTTTTCTTCGCTTTTTAAACTTTGATTTATATTTTTTGCAAGTTCTACTCCGTCTTGCAAATTTGTATTCATTTTCCAGTTTCCTGCAACTACTTGTTTTCTCATAATATTTTGTATTTATTTAATAAATTCCTTAAATTCATTGTTTTCAGGTATATCGTTATAGTGCCATTTTTTCACTATATTGGCATTTTTCATAAGTACCAAAGCCGGATTTGAGCGAACTATGGTTTTAAGCATAGTTTTATCGCCTGTGCATAATGTACCTTTAAATTTATACTGTTGTAAAAATTTTTCAATAGTGTTCATTCCCGAAGCAGTGAATATATAGAAAGCGAAATTTTGGTCTTCTGCAAATTTTGAAATTCGTTCTATTTTTGTAAGTGCATCTTTATCAGCTTCGGAAAAATCGAATGAGATAAATATAAGGGAATGCGACGGATTTTCTAATATCTGTGAGGTTCTGTCTTCGCCATCCGTATCGGTAAGTACAAAGTCGTGAATTGGCGGTTTGTATCCTTCTTTTACAAGTACATTTTCAGTGGTATCAAAAGCCCAAACGAGTGTATCGTCATAAGGCGCATTGTCTATTGTAAATTCTTTTCGTTCGCCTGTTTTATTATTGACATAGAATAACTTAGTATCGTATTCATCGTGTGGCGCATCGTCGGGTACTGTTATTTTTTCTTTAATGTTTGAACCTTCATAAAAAGGTCGGAAATCTATCACGGGTAAGTGTCGGAAATTATAAATTTGAAATCCTAAAATCAATATTGCTGCTACTACAAATATCGACCACGATAATATTTTTGAGTAATTGTTTCTTAAAGTTCCGAATATCAATACAATAAGGGCTATTAATACCAATACTGCATTTTTCCAAAATGTTTGCCAGTTTGTTAATTTTACGGCATCGCCAAAGCATCCGCAATCGGAAACAGGATTATCTATGGCAAGCCAAAGGGTAAGCGGCGTAAATATAGCCATGAATGCAAGTGCTCCCCAAGCTGAAAATTTTGGAAATACATTAATTACAAGTAAAATTCCTAATCCTAATTCTGCCGTATTTAGTAAAAAAGAAAAGAACAAAGCAGAGGGCATCATAAAATCTAAGCCCATTGCCATAAAATAATCTTCAAATTTTATTTGAGTACCTACGGGGTCAACGGCTTTTACAAAACCGGAAAAAATAAAAACTATTCCTAAAATTATTCTTAATATATTTACTGTGCGTTTCATAAATTAATGTATTTATATTTTTCGACTGCAAATTTAATAAATTTATTAATAATGAATTAAAGTAAGCTATAAAAATAGCTAATTTTACTTTATTTATTAAAACAACCCTCAATTAGAACGCTTTACAACTACTCACCCACTATTATAATTACCTGACTAACAATGACTAAACTGCTTTTAAAATTTTCAACTTTTACCTGTTTCCAAAAATTTAAACATAGAACAAACTATTCGTTTTTACTTAGCACGGTAAATTCTCGAGTTATTTTTTCGCCAAATTCATCTATTATTTTTAGTTGATGTTTTCCTCTATCGGGGCGCACTTCTATAAGGTGATAATAACGTGTAGAGCAAACAAATTTATCGTCTATGTACCAGAATAATTCTGCATCGGATTTTCGGTGTACGGCTTCAAATACGGCTTTCCCCGGAGTTCCATCTATTTCGGTGGGTATATACATGCTGCCGTAGTTGTGAGGATAAATAAGGTCTATGTTGTACGAATCATAATTTGCGTTTTCACACTTAGAGTGATATGGCGGCATGCCTTGATAGGAAGGGTGTTTGGCTTTATAATACCTTTCCATTGCCGGAGGTAAAATTAAACGTTTTTCGTTTATCATTTCATATACCGGAAAACAATTTGCATTTACTCTATATTGTCCAGTGGGGTCTAAATGTACTATTTTATGATAAGGACATGGCGCAAAACGCTCTGCTTGTTTGCCTGCAAAAGTTTTTATGGTATGGGGGCAATTGATGCTTGCCAAAAAACCGCTTTCTTTACATACAGATATTTCAACAAAATCTTCGTCGGGATATGGAAACCATGATGTTTCGTCCGGCAAAATACTGTATATTCGGAACAATATAGGTGCTGCTGCCAATATTCCCACAAGTCCTGCCCTACCCTCTCCGTCGGCATTTCCTGTCCACACGCCTACGGTATATTTGGGTGTCAGTCCTATTGCCCAAGCATCTCTAAAACCAAAACTGGTACCTGTTTTCCATGATATTTTCCTTGCTCCCAGATAATCGTCGGTATTTAGTTCTGTTTCCGGTCTGTCTACGCTTAACATTACTTTGAAAGTAGTCCAAAGTGCCGAGGCATCGTATACGGAATATTTACTGAATTTGGCGGTATCAGCTTGATTATCAGCCTTGGGAATATCATCAATGAACAATCTGGGGGGGTGGTAGTCATTCGGGTTGTATTTATTTCCATATTTTCCAAAATGAATAAGGCTACGCCCCAATGAAGCATACATGCCTGATAATTCCCACAGACTTGCTTCGCAACCTCCCAATACGAGCGACAAGCCATAGTAAGTGGGGTGTTTGTCTAATGAAGTTAAGCCGGTTTTTTCCAATTGCCTGTAAAAACGCTCTAAGCCGTATTGTCTAAGCATTCGCGAAGCTGGGATATTCAAAGAACGAGCAAGCGCTTTGCTCGCCGGTACAACACCGTCGTAGGTTTTATTGAAATTTTGAGGCGTGAAGCCCCCCATTTTAGTTGGTATATCGGGTACAAAAGCATTTTCTAAAATATCGCCTGAACTTAACATTGAGGCATACAAAAAAGGTTTCAATACGCTTCCCGTTGAGCGTAATGCCTGTATCATATCAACGTGTAATTCGTATTTATCTTCGGGTTTATTTTTAAAAGGAACATTGCCTACATAAACAAGCACTTCGCCTGTTTCGGTATCCAACACAATAGCTCCTATGTTCATAACTCCTAAATTATTTAATCTTCTATGACTCTGTATAACTATCTGATTTACTATTTTTTGCAAATTGCCATCGATAGTTGTTTTTATAATTGCGTTGTCAGATTTTTTTTGAGCGGCTTTGTTCAGCACGTGATATGCCTCAAAAGGAAACGGCTTGGGAGCATCCGGCACTTGTTCTGAAATTGCCAGATTAAATTCTGATGAGTCTATAATATTCTCATCTAAAAGGGTTTGTAAAAGTCTATTTCTTTTTTTCAATAATTTATCTCTGTTGCGTCCGGGATGAATAAGCGAAGGAGCATTGGGCAGTACCGTAAGTGCTGCACTTTGCGCCCATGTAAGTTTTTCGGGCGGAATACCGTACCAACGCCACGCAGCTGCATCGATGCCTACTACATTTCCCCCGAAAGGGGCATGAGAAAAATATAGACTTAAGATTTCTTCTTTTGTATATGTCATTTCTAAGCGCGAAGCTCTTAATATTTCAGTAAATTTTTCCCATATAGTTCTGTCGCGGTTATGCCTTGCCAGTCTTATAACCTGCATGCTTATTGTGCTTGCGCCGCTTACTACCTGCCCCGAGCTGATATTTTGCACTATTGCACGTAATACAGCTATGAAGTCAGTACCGGCATGTTTATAGAAGCGTTTATCTTCAAAATTTATGATACATTGTTTGAGTTTGTATGGTATTTTTTTGCGCTCGGGAAATCTAAACTGTCCGTCTTCTGATATTCTTGCGCCTAACAAATTGTTGTCTCTATCTGTTATTACTGTGCAAAAACTATCGTCAAAAAGCGGTTTGGGTAATGAAAAAACATACCATAAAAAGAATGCAAACAGGAGCAGATATATGACATATCGACTTATCTTTTTGGTAGGTAGTTTCAGTTTTTTATAATACAACACTTTGTTTAATTACAAATTAAAAAATACAAATGGCTAAGACCTTAGATTAGTGATTTTTTCGGATTTAATACGTTGGTAATCAAGTAGTTATACGTATAAATAAATAATATAACCTTTTGATTATTAGTATTTTACAAGCGTAAATTTACTATTGTTATAAAAAATCAGTAAATAATATTTTTTTCGGCATCATACTTTAAGCCTTTAGTTTTAAGACTTTCGTGAAAACTTTTAATGTCTAAACGTCCTGTACGCCAGAGATGTAGTTCTTTTAGAAGTCTATCATTTTTTTCTTGTAAAAAATGTTTATCTTCCTCAGTTAATTTAACTTCTTTTTTGGTTTTCGGTTCATCTTTATCAGAAGTTTTATTTTTGTCTAAACTTCCTGATAATAAGCTATCTAAACCGCCTTTAAAATTTTTCTTACTCATAATTATTTTTACCTAAGTTCATAGTATCTACTTCTTTAGCAAGCATTTTATAATCGTGTGCTCCGTTGCTGTTTTTATCGTAATTGTGTATGTCGGTGCCTGTGCCGGGTGCTTCGGCAAGCGAGATGTTTTCTTTTATTCGTGTACGGAAAACTCTTTCTCCGAAATAGGCTTGAATAGTCTCGTATACGTCTCGGTGTAGTATTTTTCTTTTGTCGTAGAGAGTTACGAAAACGCCTGTTATTTCCAGTTCTTTATTCAGTCGTGCTTTGATTTTATTTATTACTTCTAAGATTTTAGAAAGCCCTCTGATAGCCAGAAAATGAGGTTGTATAGGTATGAAAATTTCTTTAGCAGCCGTGAAAGCATTTATAGTAAGCAAACCCAATGAGGGCGGACAGTCTATAAATATATAATCGTATTCGTTTTCTAAAGGCTCAATAAGTTCTCTTAAAATATATTCTCTCCCCGGTTCTGCGCTTAGTTCCATTTCGGCACCGGATAGGTCTATGGTCGAAGGGACTAAATCTAAGTTTTTTCTAATTTTAAAAGGTACTAATTTTGATTGTCCTCGCAAGGCATCGTATATGGTAGGAGTATCATCATCTCTTTCTTCTTCTTTATAGCCAAAACTTACCGTTAGGTTTGCTTGCGGGTCTATGTCTATAAGAAGAACTTTGCGTTTCATATTGGCTAAAGCTGCGCCTATATTTACGACCGAGGTGGTTTTTCCAACCCCGCCTTTATGATTACTCATTGCTATAATTCTGCATTTCATAATGTTTGTATATTAATGTTTTAACTTAAATAATGAGGGGGGGTATAGACCAATAATATTATACAAAGTGGTATAAACCCAATCCCCTCCCCTTTTTTACCATTTTGTTTCGTCGTACTCTATTAGATATGTTGAAATTTCTATATCTTCAATATTAGTTATATCTTCTTTCATTGTTTTGGGATATTTTATATCGTTTGGACAGTACACAAGATAAACACCTTTAAATTAAGGCTGCTTCTTTTATTGATTTATAATTCCCGTTTTCATCCTTTTCACGGTGTGGATTAAAACCTCGTCTTTTTATGTATTCTTTATAATTTTTTATTAGTTTTTCGAGTTTTAAATCGCCTGTTTCTGTAAAATATTCTTCAATAAATATGGTTCTGCTGATTTGGCTTTGTTCGCCGTTTGTGTATGGATAAAAGGCTTTGTATAGGCGTTTTTTGTAAAATGGCACCCAAAATGTTACCAAGCCCTCTCCATCATCTTTTATCAAACCATTTGTATGTAAAAGCTTTATACTCGGTCTGTCTATCTCAAAAGGTATTTTTGCATCAGTAAATAAAAGTCTTTCTACAAAATTGCGCTCTTCTTTTGCCTTGTTATGTATATTTTCAAAATTTTTGTCTATCGCAATTCTTAAATACCAATCTTCTACTTTTAAATAATCATCGTAATCTATTATTTTTTTATCCGGATTATTTTCAACAAGCATTTTAGCAAAACCGTTGACTAATCCGGGTTGGTTGGCAGTTATCTCCGATATTTTTTGTTTTACTTTTTCATCAAACAACTGTCCTGTTTCGTTTTCATGTTGTCCAAGCAGTTCTAAAACTTCTTTATTGGTAAAATAAGGCACGTTCAAATTATCAGCAATATTAAACGGGCTTGCATTATCACTCACTACGCCTACAATATTTGAAATACCAACCAAAATTACGCTTTTCAAGCAATGGCTTTCTCGTGAATGATACACATTTCGGATTGAATGCAAAAATGTTCCGAAATATTCAGGATTTATGCCTTCAACTTCGTCTATTATTAAAACACATTTGAATTGTCTCTTTGTCTCTATAAGTTCAAAAAATTCAGGTATCGTTTCAAACTCATAGTTTTTATCCCAAAACTCATTTATATTTCTTTTGAAACGTTTTAT
>PDWJ01002032.1_pt1 | contig 22650 bp, 12 predicted proteins | sample 1430881 | NCBI WGS metagenome assembly PDWJ01 (sample SAMN01162460, study PRJNA174530) | Oral metagenome, whole genome shotgun sequencing project. | biome: Marine environment; feature: Marine mammal; material: Swab sample of the gingival sulcus; isolation source: swab sample of gingival sulcus... | reverse complement strand
TGAAATCATCACGGGTCTATCACATTAAAAATTTGAATTTTAAAAGAGAATCAGCAGATACTGTGTTTATGCTAAATGTGCCCATCATGAACATTTACCAAGGGGAAAAGATCGCTTTGCTCGGCCCCAGCGGTTGTGGTAAAAGCACCCTTCTTGATTTATTATCTTTAATTTCATTACCGGATCAGGTGGACCAATTTTACTTTTCTCCCCGGCCAGGTATCTCTTTTAAAATGGAGGCATATCGATCTTTGATGCATAACCATCGCCGCCTTGCCGGACTGCGTAAATTTCATATTGGCTATGTTCTTCAAACAGGAGGGTTACTTCCGTTTTTAACGGTTGAACAAAACATCAGAATCAGCCAGGAATTGACCGGCAACCATACCAAAGGGTGGGTCAAGGAATTATCAGATTTATTAAACATATCGCATCATCTGAAAAAAAAACCAGCCGCCTTATCCACTGGAGAAAGGCAACGTGTCGCCGTTGCCCGTGCTCTGGCCCATAAACCTGGTGTTATTATTGCTGATGAACCTACAGCCGCGTTGGACCCAAAAAATGCGGATAATGTGATGTCTTTATTGGTATCATTGACTGATCAGCTTGGCGCCACCCTACTTTTGGCGACCCATGATGCATCCCGATTAACAAAATTTTGTTTTAAGAAAATTTCCCAGCGTTTTGACCCACAGACCGCTTCCAACGCCATCACCTCGGTCTTTGAGTATAAAGGATCTGAAGCGTGAAAGATATTAAATCAATTATAAAGATATCTTTTCAGGATATTCTCCATGAATTCTGGCCATCAGTATTGGCTGTGGTGGGATTGGCAGGCATCTTAACACCGTTACTCATTTTGTTCAGTCTAAAATACGGTATTATTGCTTCAATGTCTGACCGGCTCTTGGCATCACCTGTATACAGGGAAATCCAACCGGAAAAACATCAAAATTTCACACCGGAGTGGTTTGTTGAAATGAGAGGCCGAAAAGCCGTAGGGTTTATCACTCCCAGCGTCTATTTTCTGACAAAACACAATGTTCCGCTGACGAACCCTGAAGCAAAAGACAGTGAAGCGGTTTATGTGGATGTTACCCCAACGGCCCCCGGTGATCCAGTTTTGCAAAGATGGCATCTGGCTGTCAGGCAAAAAGATGAAGCGGTGTTGAGCTTTTATGCTGCAAAACGTCTAAAGATCATTGATGAAAAGCACCAGGCATCAGCCCCGCCGGTCCTGAAAGGAAATGTCACAATCAGGATGCGGATAGCAAATGCAGACTCAGTGGAGCAGCGCTTGATAAAAATTGTGGGTGTGCTTCCGAAATCAGAATCCAAAAGGACCAATAACCAGATTTATGTCAGCCTGTCGTTGTTAAATGCAATTGATGAATTTAAAAACAAAAGCGGCCAAGGCAAATCTATTGATGATCTATTACGTCAAGATGAAAAAGATAGGATCTACAAAGGATTCAGGCTTTATGCCAGAACGCTTCAGGACGTTGCCCGCCTGGTTGAAGCACTTGAAGCACAAGAGATACCCGTTTCATCTCAAATAGATCGGATTCGGGAAATGGAGCAAATTGATACCATTTTGGTCATGGTTTTTCTGGTCGTTGCCGGTATCGGAGCTCTTGGATTTCTTCTGGCAACCGCTGTCAACCTGCTGGCCAACGTCGCAAGGAAACAAAGGGAGCTGAGTATCCTGAGACTGTTAGGCTACTCCTCTTGGGCCATTGCAATTTTTCCGGCAGTTCAATCCGTACTCACTGCGGTGACAGGAAGTCTGCTGGCCTGGGGACTCTATTTTCTGACATTACCGATGATTGAAATGCAGTTTAAAGATAACATTCGTTTGTTATTTGGATATCGCATCGTCCTGGAAGACGGTTCAAATTTGATGCGGCTTTACCCGGCCCATTTTTTTATTGCCATGGGATTAACTGTACTGGTGTCCCTGATCGCATCTGCGGCAGCCGGTATAAAAGCGGCACATCTAATGCCTGCGGAGGGAATTCGTTATGACTGACAGAATAACGCAGTTGGTGTATTCTTTTTTATTTATTTTCAGTTTGGTGGTAACCAGTCATGCTCAGGACATGGGAAAATGGTGTGAACTGGATGACCCGGCGCATTATTTGAACACAGATACATGTCCAGAGGTTACGAACAATCAGGACCTCCCCCAACAGATAGTCTTGCCCATGCCCTGCGGGAGGAAGATGGTGTTCAAAAAGGTACTCATCCAAACTGACCATCTCCTTGACGATCAGCAGGTTTTTTTAGGTGAATTTCATGATGTGGATATAGCCACGTCTGAACCCGAGTCCTTGTATCCACTCTTGCGTAGCGGCCCACGAAATGCATATATATCCGGCGGTTTCACTCAGGCTGGGCGCCCGGGGAAATCGGTGAATGAGCGTTCCTTGAGCCAAAATAGAGAACGGGCGTATTATATTGCAAAATACGAACTGACAATGCCTCAATATCTATTATTTAAAAAAGGGCTTCTCAACATTCAGATACCAATCTCCACTAAAAATGAAAACCGCTGTAGTCAATATAATAAAGAATTAAAAAAAATGGCCTGGAATGAGAAGCGGGGATTCTGGAATGTATTGCCGGCAACGAATTTATCATGGTTTGATGCCGTTGAATTCTCCAGAGCGTATTCCAATTGGCTCATCGCTTTGGACCAACAGCGGATCCATGAGGGAAAAATACCTGTGCTGCCTTGGGAGCAAGGATCAACTGGCTATATCCGCCTTCCCACTGAAACTGAATGGGAATTTGCTGCCAGATCGGGGATGGCAGGGGAAAAAGCAGAAAGAAATCGTAAGTCTTATATGATTGAGGATCCTGATACCGGAAAAAAACGATATGGAAAAATAACCGAAATTGCGTATCAAACCCGAGGTAAAAGACTTGAACTATCGATTGGGGATTACCTGCCGAATCTATTGGGACTCTATGACATGGTAGGCAATGTCGAAGAGATTACCTTAGACACCTTTCGACTAAGTGCAACGGAAACCCATTCCCAGGGGCAGGTTGGCGGTTATATTCTCAAGGGCGGAAATGCGTTGGATGAAAACATTGGCGTGGGAAGCCGTTCGGAATCCCCTTTTTATAACCAAAATGGAGAGACCAGATCGTCTCTTGCCGGTACCCGAATGATGATTTCCGCTCCGGTGATGACTGAGGGATGGAAAAACTGGAAGACAACCGGAAATACGATTCGTGCAAAGGCTATGGGTATAAGCCGTCAAAAAATGACAGCACCTGCCGATGAGCACAGGCGTGCCTTACAGGATGACCTGGATCAATTCAAAGCGCAGAGTGAAAAAGAGAAACAGAAATTAAAAAATCAGATTGCCAAATTGCGTCAGTCTGTAGATACGAACCGTGACCAAAAATTTCGTGAACTTGAAACAATGGCCAGGGCATCTGAAGAACGGTATGCTGAGCAAATGGCGCAGATGCAAGCCGCTTTGGACAAAAGCAATTATGAATTGAATAAAAGAAATCAGCAAATTGCTTTCGAGCAAACACGGAACACGGCATTGATTTCAGAAATCATTCTTCTGGAGGGAAGGGAAATAGCGTCACACATGAAAACGTTATTTCTGGCTGAAAAATTTCGAGAGAAAAGCCTGGGTCAAATAAAAAAGGAATTGGATTTAAAAGAAATATCTCCATCAGAATGTAAAATGAAAAAAAAAGACATAAACAAACAGTATGACAAGCGGAGTAATGTCATAAGATCTAAAGCACAGGAGAAAGTTAAAACTTATTGTTCTTTGTTTCCATTATATTTTAGTAATTTATCAAGTATGTGCAACATTAAGAAAGAATATGTAAAAACTGCATTGTCAAAACTATCAAAGAATGAATCCAATCAGACATACAATATATCCAACCAGACATTAAACAGGACTTCAAAGCACTATGACGCTCTTATGAAAAATAGAGGTGAAATTTCAGTCAAAATGAGAGCTGAATGGGCAAAACAACTTGATTATAGGTCGGAACTTGATAAAAAAATCAAGAGGCACCCGGTTGTGAAAAGGTTTCTGAAGGACATTGAGTGCCTCTGAATAAATTCGAGCTCATTTATAGGATCATGAACTTGCAATCATGGCATCAAGTATTGCTAATTGATCGTTAAGGTCATCTTTATAGTCTTTTGTTTTGGACTCTGTATCCTTATGGCTTTGTTTTGTTACAGCATATGAGGCTTGGGCCTTTACCTTTTTCCTTACCTGTGGCGTGATGGAAGGAAAGGCTTTCTTGTGAACATATGCTGTAGTATTTAAATTATATATCACTTTTACCCAGGAACCTTCAATTTCCTGAACGGCAATTTCGCCACCTCGTGTCTTACCAATCTTACCACCATTTAAATTGGGCGCATTTCTAACATTGTACCCTGACCGAACTTGAAGCCTCGGAAAATCATCGGTTAATATATCTAATTTTTTTGCAACTTTATCTTTCGCAGCAATCTTTTTTTGGGAATTTGAAACAATGCTGTCTAAGATAATATTATCATTTTTAATTTTTTGTTTAAAATTATCATAGCTTGCTTTAACCATTTGTTGCAGGAAAACATCCTTTGTTCGTTTTGCTTTTTTTAAATCTGATAGAATCCTTTCTATTTCTTTATTTCTGCAAGCCTGGAGTTGGTCTATTTGTTGATTCACAGCCCTGAACCATTTATTATCCTGATCCGAAGTTTTAATGAAACTAGAGACTAATGTATTGCTATCGAATTTTCTTGAGCATTTTGAGCTGCAAGCATCCATATTCAATTTTTTATTCAAAAAACCATCCAACGTACAAGATATTAGACAACTGGTAAAATTAAAAATTTCCTTTTTGGCCATGTTTTTTTTATTGTAAGCCACCAATTGTCTTAAAGTATCGGCACATGGATCGTCCGTGGATATTGGAGGAAGGGATTGGGTAGTATTGCCGGAAAAAGGAACAATGCTTCCTTGTTGAATGCAAGACATCGTGGGGAATACCAAAATAAATAGAAATAAAATGACGAAAATGGATTTAACAATGATTAGATTCTGTTTCATTCAAGCCTCCTAAGAAGTTTCATTTAGTTTTTCTATAATTTGTCCCAATTGCTGATTCATACCTGCATCAACATTGACCTTTATATCCAACTCATAAGGAACATTATCATAAATGACTTTACTGAATGCCACTCTCCAGTCACTTAAGTATTTTTCTCCCAATTTTGGAGCTTTCTCGGATAATTCCGGGTATTCCCTTGGGGTGTCCGGGCATGCAAAAACTGTGTAGACCCTGTTTTTGCGGGAAATTCCCTTTAAATCAACTTCAGTGCCCTTATGGCCAGAATCCCCTCTCATTCCCAGCCAGTTGATATATTCATTAAACAGATAAAACACCGGGGCAATGGTCTTCCAATCCTGAGCTTCTGCATCAACTTCCCTGTGCTTTCGAACTTCACGAACCTGGGCCGCTATATTTTTCAATACCTGTTCCCGCTGCATCCCCACTGACAGCTCATGGGAAATATTCTGCACCAGTTGCTTTTCAATCCTAAAATAATCCAGTACCTCATCATTCAAGTTGGCCAGATAGGCTTTCCAATGTGATTCTACTGCATCGATATACCTGGCAGCAAAGTCATTTGGGATATGGTGTACTGGCGTTCTATCAATGCTACTAGTTTCTGAATTAGAATCATCAAAGAGATTTTTATATGTATCCCCCTCGTCCGGGTCGTCTTCGTCATCAAAGAGGTCATCGAAAATGTCTTCGTCATCAGGTGCTCCCTCGTCCGCCGATTCTATATCAGGCGTGTACTCAACCGTGTCCTGGGGGGCATTTTTTACTCTTGTATAAATTTCATATAAGGCATCTTCATCAATTTGTAAGGTGGAAATCAATTCAGGGAAGCGTTCTTTTGTCCGTTTCTTTAAGGCATCCGAGATTCGTTTTGCAAGTCCAAGCTTTTTCTTCAGCGCATTGTCGAGATCACCGGTTACATAAAATGGTTCAATCAAAGATTTGACATCTGTTCTTATTTCGGAAATCAATCGTTTAATCTGCGTATCCTTAATATCAGACTTACAGGTAGTCTCAAGGCGTGAACGTAAAATACTTATCCCGCCATCGTTAAGTGTCATCAACGAATCCCATACCTTGTTGACATCGTATACATGCTTTTGCATTGAATCTGATTCAATAAAACTGCACTTCAGTTCGTTAATGAAGTCGTGCTTGTCCGCCCTGATTCCTATTTCATTAATGCTGTTATTATTTTCATACTCAAAAATTCCATCCTGTCTGAAAGCAGGGTTGCGAACACAAAAGCAATGATTGAAAACACGGCCCACACCCTGCCAGTGGTTTGGCCAGTCATTGGGTGTTTTACTGTATGGTTGGATAAGAGATGTTTTAATCCGGGAGGTCCATCGATTGACCAGATCCCCATCTCCTGCTGCCTGTTTGAATGCAGTGGCATCAAATTTGGTCATGACCAAAAATAAACTTGTATCTGTAAGCTCGGCTCTTTTTTCAGGAGATGCACCATGGGTAGCGGATATCCAATCATATACCATTTCTGGAAGGGATACGACCTCCATGTTTTCAAATCCCGAACAGAGTAACAAACTTGTCAGGTCTTTATTGTCACAATACCGTTCAAACAGATAGGCTACTTTCCCGCGCAGAAATAGTCTGGCACGTGTATCCGATTTATCCAGATAAGTTGGATCTTTCACCTGTGTTTCCCTTGAACGAGCCCCAGGGAAATCCAGTAAATCTGTATGATCAAAAAAAGGCGCCGGTTTCTCTTTCATTGTGATCACCAGCTCGGCAATTAATGCGGTAAGGACATTTCGGGGCAAGTGGGTCATTGCACCTTTGTCTGTACGGACAATAACATTATCCCCATGACTTTCTTTTTCCCCAATTCCCCTATGCAAAAGGGTTTCAACATCTACAATACTACCGTCCAACCGGCGTGAATACCTTCCACTGCTATCTAATTGACACAAGCCCTCCAAAGAACAGAATGCTGTCTGTGGATGCTCCAGTTGGTTCAAGCTATCCAACAGTTGCGAAAATATTTTTGAAATTGCCTGCAGGTCTTCCCAAAGCAGCCCGAATAACCGTTGTAAATTTGAATCTGATAAATATGGCCCCACTTTTGCGGCACGATTCCAATAATCTATTGAATTCAATGCGTCCATGCGGTGGTTACTGTTTCTATTACCCAATTTGTGTTGGCAATATTGCGCTAAATCAATAAGATCCTCTTCACTAAGCGGAGAGATAGGGTCCTTCGCAGCTGAGGCCTCAATTTCTTTCAATGTCTGGTTCAGCTCATCTGGATCATGGGCCTCTTTTTTGTCATTGTCATGCCTGAGATCGAAAACATATGAATTTGACAGAATTTTTATAATATCTGTCAAAGACAGCAGGTCAATACATACCGGATAGTCAGCATGATAATTTTCAGGGGGATCTACAGTAAAACGGGTCACAACCCCGGTCGACTCCTTGCCCCCTTCAGGATTTATTGATTCTATAAAATTAATGTCAATATCTCCAAAAACGGCCATCAGCGGATTGGTATCTTTACGGGCAAGGGTGGATACGAGATAGGATTTTCCTGCCTGACTGACGCCAAAAACACCGATACCCGGTTTTCTTTGTGTGGCCCGCATTAATTTTTTTGCGTTAAAGGCCTTGAGCTTTAATCGTCGCTGCAGCTTCTCTGTATCCTGATTTAATGCCTCTTCGTTGTCCTGAAGCCATTGAATGCTGTCCAGGATGGCCTGCCTTGTTTCAGCACAAATTGTTTCTAATTGAGATGGTTGTTTCATATAGATAACTCCTATGTTTGCTTATTTTTTTATGGTGAAGAGACTCCGATGTCAAGACCTATTTAAACTTTTTTCAAGCTGCATTTTTACCTAAAGCGGGAAGCCGCAACCCATGTGCCCTCCTCATTTTTTTGTTTTTTATGACAGAAACTGAGGACTAAGGCACTAAATGAAGCATACAACATGTAAGTAACTATTTTTTCTTAATAATGAGTTACGAAATTTCGATTCCAAAATAGACAAGAAGATGGCGGACAAATGCCACCAAGTTTCATCGGCACAAGACGATAATCCACACCATCACCAAAACAAGCGATGGTAAAAACTGTGGCACCCATCCCAAGAAAAACGAAAGGTTATTGCCGAACGGCCTAACCCATGGCAGCACCTCTTTTAGTTTGTCCCATTCCTTTTTTAAATAATAAATCTGCATGTTCGCCGCTATGATACCAATGAAAGCCGCAACTGACACCAGGAAGCCGACCCACGGAACAGCAGAGACAGGAAACGGTATGTCATCCACTTTTATATCTTTTGCTGTAGATATTAGACCCATCACTCCAAACAAGAAACCATTAATCGTCAAAGACCAAGTGAACCTCTTGCTCACCAATTCATCTTCTCTATTAATCTGAAATGCTATAGCGTCGTATTTGTCCTTCAATTCTTTATCAGGCATTTCAACTCCTTTTTGTCTGCTAACGGCTGAGTCGACCGTCGTTCTGCACAGATAACGGAACCCCAGCGTTTAATTTATATGAAAGTCTCGATAATTTATTAGATTAGTTTCATTATTTGTTGTGGGCCAGTCTGGAGGATAACATACCCAGACGGCCCGTGGCCGTTATATGAAGTGGACCCAATGTCTTGTATGGATTCTTGTTTTTGCACAAGCTTTTTCTAATTCAAGGAGTCTCTCCATATATATAGGTCCTGTGGTTGCTTATGTTTTATATCCAGGCTTGCCTATTGACATGGCTCATCCTTCTTCAAAACCCCCGCAGCCCTCAACATGGCGCATTCAAGTTCCTTTGGAGAATCGGCGCCAAAGGAGCGGCCTCCGGTTTCCTGGGTGATGCAATCAACTTGTGGACTTTGGCCGCCCATGCGGACAAAATTGATCACCACTTCGGGCAGTTTTGAATGAATCTGTTTTGCAGTTTCACAGGGATTCCCCAGGCATGTCTCGTCACCGTCTGAAATGATCAGAATCACTCCTTTTCCACCAATGCGTTCTATCATTAAAGCGGCTTTGGCGATTCCAGCGGATAAAGGTGTGCCACCCATTAAACGGGACTTCTCAATCGTTCGCAAGAAAGCCTGCCTTTCTGCCGGAGAATCAGCCCAGGTCTCGATGAGGCGGGGGCACTTTTTAGCAAAGCGGATCAGGCCAACGGCATTAGCCTCTGGTACGCGTTTGACAAGCTGTAGCAGAAGTCTCTTGGCATGCAGCATCCGTCTGTCTGGATCTGGGTAAAGAAATAATTTTTCCGCTTCCCGCTTCGCCACTGGATCTCCATTCCTGTAATTGTTCCAGAAGCGCTTGGACTGATCTGGCGGCATGGAGAGTGGTGTTGCCATGCTGCGGGACGTGTCCAAAATAAAAACAATGGGTGCTTTAATTTGTCTTTCCTGCAACGGCACGGCTTTCTGGCTTCCCGCTGGTGGTGTTTCCGGTGAGGGAACTTCTTGTGGCGCATCCTGTGATCCACACGGGTAACCTGGACAACGCAACTTGGCGGCACGCAGGTCGCGCAGCAGGTCACTGATTTCGTGACGCAGGCGGGCTTCCTCTTTTGCAGCCTGGGAATAAGAGTCGGGGAAAAAAACGGGTATTTCGAATGTCCGGGAGTAGGCAATAGTCAGTAGCACCCCAATGATCAGTATCAGCATAAACAGGGACAGCCACCACCAAAAATGACGGCTAAATTTTGTGATTGCGCGTCTCATTTGTATAATCTTAATTTCAGTTATAGGCGTTCGCTCACAACAGTTGAGCTCTTTTTATAAGTGTTTTGGCTTACCATTTGGTTCACAACATTCGATATCAGTTGAAACGATAACAGATTAGCAGTAGCTAGAATCAATTAAGGAATCAGCTTGAAGGACAAAATCGGGTGACAGTTTCAATGCAATGCAAGGATGGTCAAACCGTCTATCCGTCTATGTCAGAAAAAGCACATGCCTGGAATCCAGGCAACAAAAAATTTATAACGCTTTGGAGATTAGTTTATATCCAGGACCAGTGATTAAAAGTTATTTTTAGACAAAAGTAGTGCCATAACAAAAAATTCAAAATCTATATTTATAATAATTACGATAATATATAATTTAGAATCGCAAACTTTGGCTAAGAGACCTGTTCATACCGGGATACCAACTTCGGACATTACAGGACTGGTCTTGCCACCGACTACGCTGAAATTTTAATCATTTATTTTTCAAAAAGTTCAATCGGTTTCAGGCTGAAAATCCAACAGGGATTTAATTTTTACCTTTTACTCCTATCATTTCATTAAACATCAGCTGTCATCTCAGAAGCTTACTTATCCTTTTTTTTTCTGTTAGTTGGGTTAAAAGGAAGATTTTGATGATTTTTTAAGCTCAAACGTAGTACAGTCTCTGAATCCAATATTTCCCGCCATCGTTTTTTGGTCTTCCGAAACTCTACCTGCCATTCCCGCCATTACGTATCCCCGTGGCCGTTTAAGCCAGGCTTCAGGCTGTAATCTAAAAGTGCCGTCAAGTTTATAAACCCCTCTCATTGAGAATGACCCGGCCTGTAATTTGGATTGTTTGTTTAAGGGATAGAAGTTGAATACAGCCTGTAACGTGTCAGGTTTTTTGACTTCAATATTTAAATGTAAGCCTCTGTAGTTCGAGCCGCATTTATAAAAGCCCTTCCATGATCCAGTGAACATGGAGACCATTTTATTGTGAACCATTTCGATTTTTGCTAAATACCTTTTTTTCGATTTTTTAGCGTGTCTGTGATTTGGATTGATTAAAAGAATTTTTTCTGCGGCAGATAAAGCACCCATCCAATTTTTATCTTTTTCCAATTTTTTCATTCTTACTAATTGGGAGGCAGTTTCCGCATCTTTAAGGTCATTTTTTGCTCTGCGTCTCAATTTGTTCGCGTCTTTATGGTTCGGGTCGATTCGAAGAATTTTTTCAAGAGCCGATAGAGCCCGCTTATATGACTTATCTGCATAAGCGCTTCTCGCTACTGTCATGAGGTTTCGAATTTCTTCTTCATTGGTTTCCCTGGTTAGTTCTACCTGAATAGCAGAGATACGATCAGTAATACGTTTGTCATCAGGAAATATATTGTGCAATCGCGTCAGAATTTCCAATTCCAGTACATTATTCTTTGCTTTTCTTGCTTTTTTGGCCTCTCTCCTTAGTCGGGTAATTTCTTTTGACATGACATCCCGTTTCAATTTTCCTTGAAGGGCCAGAGCATCTTTCAGAATTTCAGGGTCATTTTTCGAAACGATTTCAACTGCTGTGCTAATGGCATATGCTGTGTCTTTATTTCCTGATTTTGCCAATTCCTGTGCATGGTTGAGAAGCGACTTCCCATACATCGCACCAAACAACAGGGCTTCGGCTGTATAGTTCATTGGATCATTTAAGCCAAACATCTGTAATACATTATCTTCACGTGCCGGGATCATAAAAAAAGGAAAATATTTTTTTATCAGCAAGTAGTGACCATAATATTTAGGGTCATTTTTTAACCAATATCTCGCCACTTTGAACTGATTTGAGTGCAATCTGTCCATTTCTTGGTCAAGTTCTTTGGTATATTTGTTATAATCTGCGATAGCCGCATCTCTTCCCACTCTTCGTGCAGTGCTAAAATGTCTTGATAAATCGTTTTGCGCATCCCGGGCATAATTTTCTGCAACGTCTCTCATTGCCAGAATTCTTGAGACCACCATACGGTGTCTTACAATTATGTCACTGTTATCCGCATCAAGAAAAACCTGTCTTGCCGTAATTATCGCTGCTTGACGAACAGTGGAGTCAATGTCTGCGATAACCGGTGCCACCTGAGTTACAACCAGAATAAATAATAGTATATTAAAGAATAAAAACCGATAGGCACTATGTTTTAAAATATCCATATTATCCTCCTCAATGTCACGGTCATTACATACCCTGAAAGTCGTATAAAGCGTACACTATTTCCTTTCTTTTTTAGCCGCAAAAACAGAGTGTTATCAATATGCCATTATATTTTTTACTGTGAATAATACCTATTTGTACGTATAAAAATCATTTTTAATCGCTTTTTAGATAAAGCGTCGATGTGATTTTTGTCTATTTTTGCTTAAAATCATACAAAATTCAGCATTAAAATGTACGTATAAATATATACTACGCACATGATAAATGAGATTTTAACCATTTAATATTTAATATAAAAAAAATAAATATGGGCACATTGTTAGGTTAAAGTGTACGCTTTATCCGATTTTCAGGGTTGTAATCAACAACAGTCCTAAATTCAAACCAACAGCCCATCATATCCTTATAACAGTGATGGCAATAATAGTTTCATGGAAAACTGTTTTCCATTCACCCATAATTTTCCGCCCTTCCAGGTAATATGGAGCCGATAATTCTTGCCATCTTTTACAAGAATCCCTTTCTGCTCCAGAGCCGCCATTCTGGCACTCACAAATTTTGAGATTGCATTATTCCCCGCAATCATCGAACCCATATTCCCCAATTTGGAAAGCGCGCTTTCCTCAATAACCTGTCGAATCATACTCTTTACACTTTCTTGGGGCAGGGAGAACTCACCGTCAGCGTCCATACACTGTAGAAGCGATATATCAGGGATCAATTTTTCGGGGAGAGGTTTAACTACTTTAATATCCGTCTTTCCTGAAATATGATTGGCAAAACTTTCTCCTGCAATATCGAAATGAAAGGCATCAATGGTCATTCTTACCCCTGGTCGTATTATCTGGCGCAGCGGCTGGTCAAAAGACTGCAAGATCTCTTCGGGGGCAAACATATCCATTTGCGGTTGCCCAAGGGCGATAGTGTCTTTTAACAACTTACCGAGTGGTATACCCGAAATTTTTGCTGATACCAGACAATCAGAAAGGGAAAATGCCTCCCATTTCACTTGTTGCATAGAGAGTCGTATCTTGCCGCTGCTGTGATGTTTGGCAACCGCCCCCTCCGCTGAAAAGGATGTTCCGATAATAGTTGCCTGCTCCTTTACACCCCCAAAACCAAAGGTCAGTGAATCAGACCTGCCCTGAAGATGAAATTTCGGATGGTGCAGTAGCTGCTGCAGATTCGATTCCATCTTCAACCCCGATGTTTGCAGTGTAAGGTCATTCAATATATTAAGCTGAAAAGACTCATTTTCTCCATGCAGTGCAATATCATCAAGCTTTGCATCATAATCAACGGAAAAAAGACAATCCGTCCAGGAGCATAGAAAAGAAAAGGAGGTGTTTTCTGTTGTATTCGCCAGTCTATGAGCAGGTAGTTTCCCTTTCAGGCTGCCGCTTCTATCCAGATATATTGTTGCGGTTAATTGTGGCTTAATTCCCAAGCGTAACAGTTTCTCAATCACCGCCCCCTGGTTTTTCTCCCTATCAAATTGAACGCTTACCCTGCCGGCAACGGGTCGGATAGAAATGCCGTCAAGCCCGTCGCCAAATGGAAAGGGACCATGTTCCTGCCGAAGTGAAATTGCTGCAGATACCGGATAGGGATAGATACCAAGAAAATCGAGTCCACGATCAATTTCCCATTGAAACTCCTCTGCCGCCTTCAGTTCAAGAGTCGTATTTGAGGAAAAAAAGCCTTTTTGAGATGGTTCTATTTGGTATTGTATATATTCTGCTGAAAAGAGTTCTGCCAGAAGAGTTTGAATATGTTTTTCCAGTAATATCCCAAAAAGAGGATAAAGAGATAAAAAAAATAAAAGAATAATGCCCATAAAGAGCGTTGTTTTTTTCATTGTTATCTTCCTGTGTGGATATAATAAATTCTTATAAATTAAATAATTTACATCAAAAATGCAACTTTTCTCCCAGTTCTTAGTTTTAGCACCTTGCCTCCTGAGGAGGCAAAGAGAGTTGTCTCCTATTTCGCATTCTACTTCTATTTACTCTGCTCTATTCGTCGTTGATATTTTACATGCTTTTTGATTTTATCTTCATCGAATCCCACCGTATCCACACAATAACCCCTTGCCCAAAATTTGATATTGATTCTTTATGAGGTATCCTTGCAAGCGAATGCACATGGCCAATTTGAGCATTCAACTCAATGAATTCAAAATGTTGTTGCTCGGCGGATGCCCTAATGCATCTATCAACTTCTCTGGCAACATTCCCCCCTGTCAAAATCCTTAACCTGTACTTCGCTACAAAAACTATATGATATTGGCAATGCCATAATGATTGTGATAATTTTCTAAATCGGCTCATTTGTTATTCCTTTTTCAAGTTGTGGGGACAACTCATTAGTTGAAATAACAATGGGTTGTTCAAAGGCTTTGCTAAGGACAAGCATAGGGTTCCCACTCACCATTTTCCTACCTTCTCTTTTTTGAACTCCCAATCATGTCTATAATTCCTAAGCGTTTCTTTACAATTTTCATAACTAGATGAACAAGTGATATAATCTCCTGGGTTATGAGGAACAAAGGAAGTGCTATTACATTCCGGACTATTATACATCGGTTTAGTTGCCCATTTATGTGCTATTACTTTTACTTCAGAAGAATGAAGTGCAGAAGCGACCTCTGAAGCTATCCGCTTGACAAGAGTTGCATCCCTGCCAGCTTGACAGCTATAAAGAATTATTTTGAAATCCTTGGAAAAATAATCACTACCAGATAATTTGCCAAAGATTTTTCCAAGTTCCTTCGGAGTTATAATTTTATGACCTTTTTCCCTATTAGCTGTTGACTTCCGTACCTTTTTTCTAAGCATTAATTCCTTACCATAATACAGACATGCAAATTTTTCCCCATCGACCTCATATAGACCAGCATGTGATGTCAAATAAATAAAATCAATTTTTTTCTCCTTTCCCCAGGCCTTTTTGTAATCTTTCATAGAGTCCTTAATTATCTTTGAGATTTGCTCAATGCTTTTTATACTATTTATTTTAATAGCAGGTGTTGAGAATCTTCTTGCTGACGTAAAGTTAGAGTCAGGTGGTGTAAATACAAACTCAAAGCCCAACTTTTTGGGTTCTTTGAGGCTGTTTGAGCAGATTAAATATATGGGCAGCACTAAATGAAAGATAACAAAACTAATTAAAATCACCCAACTAAACAACTTAATCCAAGAGAAAGTGAGTAAACAAGTCAAAATAATTGTTAAGCATAAAAATATGCCAAGAGCCCCTCCCAAATCTCCATCAATATAATAATTCGCAATCCCTTTATCATCATAAAAAAGGCTGGCAAAGCCATCTTGAAAAAGAATCTTTTGTCCATACGCTTCCTGCCTATTGCTGCTATCAATCTGATCCAGCAGTTGTCCAGTTAGACGTTCTTCTTTCTGCCCGGCAATCTCTCGGGAAGCGTCGGAAAGCACTCTTGCCATGATATAGTATGCGCCGGAAATTGCCGCTCTACCTAGAATCGTCTCAAGTGCCTTCTGCTCTGCAATGGAAGCTTGTCTGCTGTACTGCCAATGATAACGCCGTTCATTATCGGCAAAATTATTCCGTGAAGCAGCGGCATGAAGTGAGCGCTGCACATCAACAGTAAAGGTATAATTTTGCCAGATTCCCTTTTTCTCTCCCTGCAAAAAGGGGGCGGGGGCAGCGGAAATCAGAAGCTCTTCGGCAGTTTTTATGGCCCCAACGCTATTGCGATGGGCAAGACGATCCTTCGCCAGCCCGGAATGATGAAGATAGGTTAGTCCAATACGTTCAAGCGTTCGATCAAGAAATTCGGGCCCATCTCCCGGCGGATAATGGAAACCGTCAACGGCATCCCGCTGCTGACTTTGCAGAAGCAGAACAGAGCGCTGTCCGGCAACAATGCGGTGATCGGCATAATCAATCGCTTTGCCCGGCGTAAAAAACCAGACACGTAATTTCTGTATAACGCCTTCGGGAACCGGCTCTCCCTTTGTCCATATTGTTGAATCAAGATGCACCATCGGCTGCATCAGTCCAGTCTTTGCTGTTGTATGACCTCCCATCTCTACCAGTGCCTGGTAATTTACCGTGATCAATCGTTCAGAAAGGGACATTGTCGGTATCATACTGGTGGTGGGCAGGTTACCCTGCTGCAGTGCTGAAAGTAGTTGAAACCCAACTTTATGCTGCAAAGAGGGCAGTTGATGTGGAGAGGAAAAACGAATACCGGCAGCACCATATGACACCTCCATGTTTTTATCGGCAGATTGCGGTTCTGGAAAAACGGTATCCCCCTCCATCTGCTGCAAAAGTGAAGTCAACAGTCCTCCAGCCAACGATCTGCTTTTCAACAGGAGCCCGCTATTTTTACTGCTTTGGGGTAAGACTTTCAACGATGCATCATAAGGGTGCCATTTTTTTTCATCTGCCAGTTTTGCCTCCACCCAGAGGTGTTCAAGCCTTACCGTCTCCCTTTTTTTGATATACTGAACCGGAATTCCACCATGACGCAACAGCCGCAAGGCCGGTTCCAACTTTTGGAAATTGCCAGCCAGCCTGCGGAACTGCCATTCGGGAATATCCCTGGTGCCAAAGACAAAGCGGGCCTTAAGACCAGCGGAACGAAACGCAGTAACAAGCAGATTCGAGATATCAAAGGCATTCCCTTGACCGGAAGCCAGACAGGCACCCGCGCTTTTTGTAAAGCCATATGTTGGAATAAACCGGATGTTTTTGTGTATCCACTGGTAAATCTGTTGCGGATCATTGTGCAGAGAATTGGCAAGCGATTGGATGTCTGCGGGTATTTTTTCCTTGATCAGAGGATTTTTTGCCAGCTCCTGTTGTAATGGAACAAAGGCCTTATCACCTTGTAACGGCATTCGGTTGAGCGCGGGGGCTTCTCTTCGTGCAAGGTGGTTCAAATCTATACCGTCTACGGAGAGCCCATGGGTTTCGGCATCAACCAGTGTGGCAAGACGAGCAAGATATGGGTCTCCCTGTGCCGAATAATACCGGGGAAAAGTGGTCTGATATTTATACGCATCCTGCCAGGCGGCAGCCGCCTTGTCAAGGGTTTCAAAATTCTGTCGTTGTAATCGTTCTACCGCAAGTCCTGATTGGGGAATATGGGAAACTGTCTGATCCGCATCATACGGCCTTATCTGTTGCCAATATAGGAGAAGCGCCTTATAGGCATTGCGAAACTGCATGATGGCAGTGTGCAGATAAATAATACGAAAGTTGGCGTTGGGGGCAACAGCGGATGACTGCCGCGCCTTTTTTATGGCATGGGCAAGTTGTAGCAGTTTTTTATTGAAGGTATTTACTGGATGCTGTTTTTTTTTAACAGGTGGTGGGGGAAAAAGATGACCTTTGTCGACGGGGGGATAAGAAGCAGTTAAAGGGTCCACAGAAACCGTCTGACATTTGCCAAAGGAGGCTTCCACCATTTGCCCAGGGAGAAATATTGTAGCACAGATAAAGAAAAAGAGCGTTAGATCCATGGTCAGTGTACATAGCGTTTTCCGTTTCATAAACCATATCATTATCGATCCCCCATTAGCACGATCCGCTGCCATCATTGTGAATAGGAATTTTCTTTTTTAAACAATATATAGCAAAGAATAAAAAGAGTATCAAGCGCCCCTGATCCACCATCAAAATGCCACCTGCGGCGTTGGCTGCGGTTCCGATCTCCCTGTGGCGTATGTCTAACGTTTCAGGGCCTGTCCTTGCTGTCTTGCATCTTGCTGGTGATCAGGAAATAAACGTATGTTTTATAAAATATAAATGTTATAAAATTAGGCGGTAGATTTGGGATAGGGTTGGAAAAGTATGAAGAAAGTGATGGCCGGCATAAAAACAAACTCTGGAGAACATTCACCCGAAATGTTGCATACTTCATTTTGAGTGCTGGCAAATTTATGTATCCGGCCAAACGACATTTGCAACATTTAGGTTCGCATTGAAAAATCGAATTATATCAATGGAAAAAGACGGCTCAATAACTCTTTTATGCTGATTTTGGACAGACCTCACCAGCTTTCCTTCTGAAACAATCAAACAGCAATTTAATAATCGATTGCTAAAATTTTTGAACCGGAAGGGTCGTAAAAAAATCAGCACTATCGGTGCGCAACAGGTTTATAAGACCTTAAAAATTCCCGTATCCATCCAGAAATGTCCCTCTTCACCTTCACTCCTTAATGTCTGTAATCGCAGTTCCAGATGACTGCTGGGGACAGATCTCCCTTTAGCATCAATTATTTGTACGTGAGTGACACTTCCTTCATCGTTGATATCGCCTATACCGCTGCTGGATTTCAATGTATTGTTTGCGTCCTCACCCTTTCTTAAGAACTTTAATTCAACTTTATAGGGAAGACAATTTTTGGCTCTTTCAATGGCCTTGTTATCCGCAAATACAAGTCTGTAAAAAGGAGTGGCCGGCCATCGTTCAGACGCCAGTTGTCGAAACCCGATATACATGGGGGCGTAATAATCAATGACGTGGGTCTCTTCCACCGGTTCCTTGCCGTCCAAATCCAGGGGACGATCAAAAAAGACATCCTCTTTTTTGATATACCCGTCAATGGTCAGTGACCCCATAAACCGACATGTTGATTTTGGCTTCAGACGGTTTGCCTCAAACCGGTACCGTTCAAGGTATCCTTCTGAAAAGGCATTCAGGACTGCTCCAACAGTTGTGGTTGTTTTGGGGTCTTCAACACGGTTGTTTACATTTCTGAACGGATACCAGCCGCCAATTCGATAATCATGCATGGGTATAATACGGTTGGGGGGTAACGGCATTTTTGAAAGAAGACTTGTTCTGACTGCCGGCAATTTGGAGGGTCGTCCTGTTAAAAGTAAAATATCACAACTGTATAAATGTATAATCTCACTGAGGCTGCCCACAATGGGATCAATTGTGTTTCTGACGGTTTGATCCAGATGCACCATATTGATTTCAAATTCAACCCGCTGCAGGCTGAAATCTTTTCCACCAGCTCTCATGACGGCTTTGTCAATAAAGCTGATCACTTTTGCCGGAGGATTGGGCGGAATAAAAAATTTTCCAAATTCTTCATTAAAAATTTTATTTCCAGCTTTAGGATCAAATGACTCATAATGTTCCAGCATTTTTAATCCAATGGGCACGGCGACCTGTGTGGCAAATTGATATCTAAGGAACCGGTCTTCTTCTGTCTGGCTTGCCCCTGAAAAATCACCACCTAAAATTGATGTCAGTACCCCCTTGGGATCATGAACACCACTTTTGGCAATGGCCTTTTTAATTGATCGTAAAACATGTTGTTCAATGACGGCTTTGAGGATATCATCTCCTGCGATGTTAAAGCTCTCACCAAATTCCTGCTTAGGTCTTATGACCGTTGCCGAAGCAGTGGTTTTTTCTCCATAGGTGGTAATCATTAAATCGGTTGTCCCCCCACCGATATCTATGCTGGCGATGCGCAGGGCGTTCCTAGGGCTCTCCATGGATTTCCTTGGACTGCCTAAAAGCTGAAATAATGAATTGGCCTTGCCCCTGTATTTTTGAATCACCTCATTGGTTAGATAGACCAAATGGGTGGCACTTGCTTCATCGCATTCATACGTAATGGTTGGCGGTAGTCTAAAATCCCTGTATCCCAGCATATTTTCAATTTCTTGCACAGAAAAAGTGCTGTCATTGGACTTGATCCACTCTGATTCAAGAAGATCTTTTAAATCCTGTTCATCCAATTCTCGGCCCTGATCCCTTAAATCAGACAGTATTTGTTTGATTTCATTCCACCAGCCCATGGATTGCCAGACCATCTCAACGGCCCATTCCGCCCACCTTGCAAATATTTTTCTTTCCGCAATCGTCATTGCTGTGGGCATTGTCAGAACAACCCGACGTAACTGCCTCGGTAGATGTGGATGGGGCCGCCGCTGTCTCAAACCAGGGGAATTGATCGTGACCAACGCATGAGAAATAATTTCACTGAGCATAAACATCATCAAGGAGCTTCTCGTGAATTTCGGGTCTGTGACAGGATCCATATAGCCTTTATCTTCATCCATTTGGTCCCGGTAAACCCGATCTCGGACGATGGCTTTATCCGCATCTTCCAAAGGGCGGATTGGAGTTCCCAAATCATTGATATGGAGGACGAACGGCCCCTTTATGACGGGTAACTCCTCGCCAGAAGTTGTGCCGCTGTTATATCGCCATTTTTGAGATCTTTCATATTGATCCCACAGATAGCGTTTCGGGCTGGACATTCCCGTACGGCCCTGTTCGCTCCGAGAATAAAATCCAAGTTGCTGGGCTTCTGGGCCAGTCCTAACTGGTGACGGCCAAGAAAACGCCTCTGTGATTCGCCCGCTGGCATTGGCATATTGATTGGGGTCCCCAAAGTTTGGCAAGGAAAATTCTACGCGGGACTCAAAGGGCTCCCTGTATCGCTTTGTTGGGTCTGATAAATTTCTTATCTCAAGAACGTAGGTGTGCTGAAAGATATCATTCAATCCCATCACTTTTTCTTCATCAAGCCGTTCGACCATTACGCCGCATGTCCGGGAGTTGCCAACATCTAAAATTAAATCAACGGGAATGGCATTGTGTCCATTGAGGGACATCACCTGTACTTTTGGAATGGCACCTGACTTGTAAAGTATATCCAAAAATGTAATATATCTGGCGATGTGCTCCCAACTCCTTTGATCTCCCTCTTCCGGCTCAATGTTTTTTATGCCTTTTTGCTTATCAAATGGCTCAAACAGATGTTTGAGCCACTTATCAACCCAATCCAATAATACAAACCAAGTGTATTGTATTTCATGTTTAGCTAAAACGAATTCTGACCCATTGGCAACATCCTCAGGCGTTAGAGCATTAAACTGCTGGGGATCCACAGAATTCTCGGGCGTAGATGCGTTAAACTGCTGAAAAGCTAATGCAGGTTCAACCTGTGTATCAAAGGCAATGGTCAATGCATGGGTTTTTCCCTTGTTCTCAATTTTACGCTCCGTTATTTTTGAAATTCTTCCACGTGCCCAGTTAGAAGGACCTTTGTTTAACTGCAAATTTCCCTCTAAACGAAAAAAAGGCAAAGGAATCCATTGATCTAAAAACGGTTCCAATGCATCTTCCCGGCTGATCAGATAGGATGGTTCTTGAATGACGCGTCCAGGTTTATGCCATGCAACATCAGTATAAGACGGATATTTCGCGGTACTCCCTGTTTGCCTGTCGATAAATTCCTCTCCATTATCTTTTTCATCCAGGCACAACAATTGTGACGTACAATCATAGAAATATCGTTTAAATTTCTGATCTAGCTGCTGTAGATCTAATTCCAAATCAATAAATTGAATACATCCGCCAGGTATCAGTTTTACAGTATTCGACATAATGGAATAGCAACCTCCTGTTTGACTGAACTTTCCTGATTTTGCCAGTCTATTGATTGTCTATAATGTGAGGGTGTGATAGGGTTGACTTTAATTTTATTCTACCTATCCATACAAATCTCACCGACAAAAAAATAATTAATAATTTAAAATTATACAAAATTGGGTTCAAAATAACAGTAAAATAAAAATCAGGAAATTTTAGCCGTTTTATCACCCTAATGGTGTAATTGTGGACTTATGCAATGTTGATCCTATGCCTTTATTAAAATCAATATGTTTTGTCAATTTCAAATGTATTCTTTTACCAAGAAAACGTAACTGCATTAAAAATTTTTTATCCTCAGCCCGGCCTGTTATACCTTCAATGTCGGGGCTCAATACCGTTACGTAATGGGCTTTTTATGCTAGACATATTTTATTGGATTGGATACGGCCAATGCTTTTTCATGGGATGCCTTTCAGGTGATGAATGTCAAAATCTGGTATAAAATCAAAGTGATTGATTGTTATCTGTACGGAAAAAATATGTTTGACAAACGGTATGATTCCGTTGGGTATAGTCGCATGTACACCGTTTACAGCGAACTTGGGGAAATCGGTGTCAAATTTGTGTATAGATCGTAACAGGTTGTAAAAATAGAAAGAGCAGGTTTTATGGAATGATACCCCAGATATCTTCTCTCCCATCTTCCGTCATTATGAAAGAGTCCTGTAGTGGTTTCTCTTTCCTTGAATTCATGTGTGATATCAACAATTGTATTTTTGAAATGCAAACCATATGTTCGGGATACATTTTTCGCATAGGGCGTCTATATTAAAAAATCCAATGCTTCAAGGTGGCAAAAAGGCCATCTTGAAATTTCATAACTATTTGTTGTTAAAAAATAATACAGTATAAAGGTCAGGCGAATCATGAAATAAAAAAGGTTGAAACGGATAGAATTTTTTGTTAGTGAAGGGTGAATTATAGTAAAGATGGATAAGAAAAAATCGTAAATTCTGTGTCTGGAATCAGGTCCTCTTGAAAAGCCGGACATCAGAATATTGTTGTATGACGGAATGTTATGCACTTTTTTGTTTTTATGGATTCCTGTTGGGAAATGCAATGGGAAACAGAATGTTACCCTGGAATATGGGAAGAGCTGTCTTCATTAACAGGGTGAAATATACAGGCAATGGATAATTTATGATCAATTTTAACGGTAAGGTGGCGTAAGGACATGATTACAATCAA